>Ga0307515_10005215_pt1 | contig 26413 bp, 18 predicted proteins | sample 17_EM_MG_FD_194513 | JGI IMG/M metagenome (GOLD analysis project Ga0307515, IMG submission 194513) | Populus trichocarpa ectomycorrhiza microbial communities from riparian zone in the Pacific Northwest, United States - 17_EM | ecosystem: Host-associated > Plants > Roots > Unclassified | place... | reverse complement strand
CCATAGCGCGTGGGTCAACTCAGTGGCCTTCTCGCACGACGACAAGCACCTCGCATCGGCATCATACGATACCACCGTCAAGGTCTGGGACACGGCATCGGGGAAATGCCTCCAGACGCTCGAGGGCCATAGCAAGTGGATCAGCTCAGTGGCCTTCTCGCACGACGACAAGCACCTCGCGTCGGCATCAGGCGATAGCACTGTCAAGATCTGGGACACGGCATCAGGCAAATGCCTCCAGACGCTCGAGGGCCATAGCGGGTGGCTCAGTTCAGTGGCCTTCTCGCACGACGACAAGCACCTCGCGTCGGCATCAGGCGATATCACCGTCAATATCTGGGACACGGCATCGGGGAAATGCCTCCAGACGCTCGAGGGCCATAGCAGGCCGGTCAACTCAGTGGCCTTCTCGCACGATGATAAGCACCTCGCGTCGGCATCAGGCGATAGCACCGTCAATATCTGGGACACGGCATCGGGAAAATGCCTCCAGACGCTCGAGGGCCATAGCGAGTGGGTCAACTCAGTGACCTTCTCGCACGACGATAAGCACCTCGCGTCGGCATCACACGATACCACCGTTAAGATCTGGGACACGGCCCCGGGCAAATGCCTCCAGACGCTCGAGGGCCATATCGGGTGGGTCAGGTTAGTGGCCTTCTCGCACGACGATAAGCACCTCGCGTCGGCATCAGAGGATACCGCCGTTAAGATCTGGGACACGGCCTCGGGGAAATGCCTCCAGACGCTTGAGGGCCATATCAGGCCGATCAGGTCAGTGGCCTTCTCGCACGACGACAAGCACCTCGCGTCGGCATCAGAAGATAGCACCGTCAAGATCTGGGATACCGCCTCGGGGAAATGCCTCCAGACGCTCGATGTTAGTACGACACTCTATAATATATCATTTGATGCTGCTAGTCAATATCTCCGCACTGAAATCGGTGCTATCGTCTTAGATGTATTATTAGCTTCAGGTACGGCGCCGAGTAGAACTGTACACCAAAAGCCTCAATACCAAGGCCTTGGTATCAGCTCCGACCGTACATGGATCATGTGCAATTTAGAGAACTTGCTTTGGCTGCCCCAGGAATATCGGCCAGTATGCTCGGCCGTAACGGCATCGACTGTCGCTATCGGCTGTGCATCGGGACGGGTTCTAATATTCAGCTTTTATGACCCACCACTCCTTAGTTAGTAGTTCTTGAATTCATCATTCATCTATTGTATCTCTTTCATAGAGGGGAGGGTAGTGAATATATAATGCTCGCGAATTGCCATCTATGTTTCTCGCATCTTCCAGATGGTTCAATAGTAATGTAACATAAAGGCTGCTCGTCATATGGCTGCCAGACTGTCACGTGCAATAACGCTTATCGAAGGAGGGGGAACTCGGAATCTATCACTGCTTTGGTCTGGCTGCCATCTCGGTCCGTGCATCCGTCTAGAGCATCAACAACAATATATTCTCGAGAGGTTCTTAAGCATGGCTTACGGCGCCGCGAGAATCTCCTAGAGCGATGGCTTAGTCTTTCGATTGGTATACTGCTCATATAGACGTGAGATCGGCTCATCGATTGACAGTCAGGATTATACGAGCCGTTTTACGATTGCGGCTAACAAGCTAGACATATTTAGGTCTTATAGTTGTAGTATATATAGGCAAGTCTAGCACTGCCACTAAGTTCCTTTTTGGAAAGATGGTCGATCGATCGCCGCCGAGAAACCATTGACCAGTTCCCTCTTCTCTCCTGGCAATGGAATCCGACTGTTGGAGCGGGAAATCGGTCGTGGATATCCAGCCGGCGATCAGACGATGCTGTTGATGATCCGGACCTTTCTGAATTCGATCTTGACCATGCTGAATCGCTTGGACTCCTGCTCTTGTGCCTTTGGTGTCGCCCTTGATGGCTTGAGAGAGTTTGCTGAAAATATTATTAATCTCACAAAGCAACCTCTGCTGAGGCGGTGACTGAAAAGTGGTCCGTCTCCAGCGCCATTTGTATGAGACTTTTCAAGCGTTCAATCCTCAACAGAATGCTTTCGGCCTCCTTTTTGCTGAACTTCCAAGTAAGGGCATGTCCAACTTTCTGGAGTCCACTTCCGCTAGTGATCTTACGCTGAAGCTGCAACAGCGCAACGTTGAATTGATCAAGAGGTCTGTTCTGCATAGTAAGTGTTCTGATCGCTGTGGGCCGTGCCTGACCGGGGAGCTCTGGCAAATGAGCTCCGAGTCTTGTTCTGGTGGAAGTCTTGGAAGATCCGGTTGGAATTCTAAGAGACTTTTTATCCCCTTCGTCCGTAATATAGAAATTTCTAGAACGTCTGAATGACCCACTCCAAGTATGACTGCTCTGACCGCAATTGTCATAATAATGTGAATGACGGAAGCACAGAGCATAACATCCGTGAAAAAAAAGTGGTGAGCATCTAGAAATTACTACAGAAGTAAAAAAGGGAATAGGAGACGAACTAAGAACAGTGCACATCTCACCGGCCCTCAACCTCAGCCCTGCGTTAACGGTCAGTGCCATGACGTGCATATTTGAAACCGCATCGCTCCACCGCCCAAACCCCAAGCTTCCTGCACCACATCCTGCATGGGCATGCTGCACGACGCACAATGACGCGATGCGCCATCTCTCGCTGCAACTGAAACAGCATCACGAGTCAAGGGAACGCACAGACAAAACTTTGGAATGCAACCGAATCATGGCACCAAAATAAACTTTCGATTCTCCGACAGCAGCTTGCGCAGGTCATACGGCCGCACGCGCAACTGCCGTCCGCGCGCTCCGCTGCGGATATTACCTAGTGTGATTACTCACATTACTGTAGACGCTAAGAAAACGCATAGACAATAGAAACTTAAACCGGACTAGGGGTATCGCTACGTGTGCGTATGTGTACAGCAGACTCGCTACCAAAACAAACCGACCATCCCGATTCATGTTGCAAAGTTGCCCCCTGCCTGATACATACAGTGAGAGAAACAACGACCCAAAGAAAAAAACGCTGGACTGGCCGGACGAACGCTAAAGATGCAGAAACAAAAATAATTGCACCAGTTGACGTAAGGAAATGCCAGAACGCCTGTGACGATGCTTGATACTGGTAAAACAAACTAGTTTACTTTTGTGCGTGAGTGCACATGTGGTTGGAGTTTTAGATTTCTATTAGGAGCGTCCTTCGATGGCTACGCTAGAGGGGAGGTGTTGGTGCCCGCTGAGATTAAGACCGCGCGGTGGCACGGGGTAGGAGGGCCCGAAATCGCCGTGGATTTGGGGTGCGGGAGGCGCAGAGGTGGCTTCGTCGTTTTGGGTCGCGGGGCGGGTATCGAGGCCAATGTGTGGGTCGGGGATTTGGATGTCGAGCTAGGTAGGAGTTAGTAAATGTAGTCGCTGATGCTTTGATAAGTCTTTGAGGCAAGGTTATGATTGAGGAGCTGTAGATGAAGAGTACACACAGTCAGATAGCCGGTCCGCCTCAATGGAATAATTTTGACACCTTCTTTGGCTCCGACGTTCTGATTCCAATCCTCAAGCCACCTCTCAAGTGCCTCCAACTTCCTCTTCACTGCGCTCATACCCACGTCATCCCATAGCCAGAGTGTTGCTACTCCCATAAGCGAATCAACCCAGGCACGCAGGCTGGTGGGACTGAATGCTGATACTAACTCATCGTTCACTTTTTTGATAATGTCTCGAAATGCCTCTTCGGAAATCACAGGGTCCAGGACCTCCGGATATAGATTTGTGAATGTAGGTGCCAAGTCACCAGCCACCATCCAATCCCGCTTGATGCGGATAATGCGGGTGCTATTGTGCAATGGCGATGAGAGCGGCACGTGCGGGTTCGGATGTGGGAAGCATGGATGCGAAGGGCCCCATGCATACTCAGAGTCGTTGTCTCCATCTCCGTCACCGGGCGCGGAAACAGTGCCGATCAGCGAACGGCGTAGCGAGTGTATAGATTGTTGACGCGAAAGAGGGAGTGACGCGCGCGAAGCTTGTGACTTGAGTTTTGGCCCGGCCTCGGGATCGTCTAGCTTGGGACTTGGGGTTGGCGCGTCCTCCACGCCTGCTGCTCGCGCAGCGATCTGCTCCATAGGCATTGGGAGTTTCGGAGTGGGCGGGGCGGATTCAATGGCAAGGCTTTTCCGGTCCCTAGGTAATCCAATACTCGTACGACCGCTTTCTCCGCCAGCGGAACGTTCGACGACCAGGGAAGAAGGGGTAATGCTCTGGCGGCTGCGGCGCTGCTCGGGAAGTGTAAGGAGAGGATATTCGTCGCGGCCTTCGGTGGGTTTAGGGAGGCCTTCGACGATCTGCGGATGCTGGACGGGCACGTTCGGAAGGGTGAGGTTGCGCGGAGAGGAATTGACGGGGTTCCACAGTCGCGAGGCGGGAGCTCGAGGAAGCGAGGAGCGGAAGTTGAAGTTGAAGATGCGATTTGTCTGGCTCCAGCGAGCGGGCTGGGGCCGAGGAAGCGATTGCGGCGCAAACGTACGCGGTGGTGACGACGGGGTAGCTTCACTTTGGGACGCCGTTGTTGCGTGGGCCTAGGCCTCGTGGGATAGACCGGGGATGGCAGTGGTGTTGATATTGGAGAGGGAGGCCGTCGGCGACGCAGGAGGTTCAGGGGTGCAAAAGAGAGTTGGCGGGATTCGCCGCGGAACAGAACCGAGCAAGGCACACGCTCCAGACGCTCAGGACGCAGCATCGAGCGCGGATGGGCAACGAGCAGCAGGAGGACAACAGCGTGTGCTCCTGTTGCTATAGCAGTATTGGTAGCAGTGGGAGCGGCGGCGCAGTGGGAGCAGCGTTAGTATTAGTAGTTGCATGCGGTGCAGCGGAGTGCTGCTGTGTCAAACAGCGGCCGCACTGTGTGTGCAGGTGGCTCTCTTAAAAGAAACAACGACTTTGACGGCCCGAAAGACTTATTCAGAAGGGCTGGGTTGAGCATTGGCGTTCAATAATGTGGTACCCGCTGAACATCCCAGCTTTGCGGCGATCCGGTTGCCATCATTCGACGCCTTGTTTGAGGCCGTAGCCAGACAGGCGAAGAGAAGCAAAGACAAGGGAGCATGAAGACGGCCTGCAACGCTCATCTCGCACGACTATACGGAAATCGGCCTCAGCAGGAAGGGGTCAGCACAGCACCGGTCGCGAGTAATGTTTTACGGGCGAAACGTCCCTGGCAGCGCTCCCTGGTGGGTGGTGCTCCGTCTGACCCCCTGAATAGTAGCAGGTTAGGTGGCGAGCTACGAAACGCCTCACCCGTGATGAAGGTACCGGTTCCAGTACCCGGGGACGCTCTCTATCATGTCGAACACAACTTAATATATTTCTGGAACCACTCTATCTAACGCCACTTCATTCCTGTCCGCACTATCAATAGGGCTGCTGTGCTGGCCGAGATTCAAGGACGCTTGACAGAACTATAAATTAGAAGTTATGTAAGGATCGTACCGGCTGTTTTCAGCCTCCTCGGTTTATTCCACCGTGGGTTTTCCCATATCGCCTCCCTATCCCCGCCCATGACGCCCATCCGCAAGCCCACTCCGAGACGTTGGTCCGGGTATCATACCTTCCTTCCTTGATCCTGGGCCTCTTAACTTGTAATGCTTGCTATGTACATAAACAAAGGGGAACGAGAGTCCGTCCACCCCAAAAAAGGGAACATTCATTTCATGCATCTAGGCGTTCTTGTTGGCGGCCGCCTGCATCCGCCGCATGGCCTCCTTGTGCAGATCGAGCATGTCCCCGCGCCGCATCATGTCATCGAAAACCGTGTCGCGATACGTCGCCGCCATCGCTTGCTGCTGCTTCTCCATTTCCTTTTGCTTGCGGTCATTGATCATGGCTATACGCCGACCCTCATCCGCCACAACCGGCTGGACCGGAGCTATCTCCTGGCGCACAGATTCTCGCCAAGTTGCAAGCATTGCTTCACGCTTGCTCTGATCTATGCCTGATGTCCGCTTGGGTTGATGCGAGTCAAATCCCTGAACATGCTCTGCGAGAGGCCAAGTTCCTTGACGCCGCTGCTGTGGCTGGAGTTGCTGGTTCTGAATGAGCTGCTTTCGCTGAGCAAGCGTCATGTTCTCTTGATCAATCAATTGCTTCCTTTCCGAAAGTGAAGTATCGTCTGAACCCTGCCCTTCCAGGCGCACACCTCTCGCAGATGCTGCATCGCTTGGTGCCATAATGTTGACGTTTGGTGTCGACGAGTAAGGATTAAATGACATAGTGGATACTTTGTTTCGTACCATGCCTTCTCGCTTACCCATGAGAGTACTTCCTGGCATTGGCGATGGTGCAAATCGCGCAGCACCTGATTCCTGCGGATCTTCTTCAATGGGCGATTCTACAAGTGTCTGGTTTAGCAGAGGTGTGGAAGAAGACCTTACTCCCTTCGTCATAGTTGCTGAGCTAGACCGAGAAAGTGTGGCTGGTGTTCCAACGCCACCAATATATGGCCCAGGATTCTGGATAATTGGGATCGTGCTGACATTTGCGCTTGAAGGTGTTCTGGATAGCGAGGTTGACGAAATGTCATGTGGTGATTGTTTCACTAAGCTGGAGGAGGAACGAACAACGTTTGCTTGGCGATATGGGTTAGTTGCCGAAGACTGTGAAACATCCCGCATCAACTTTGTGGTCGCCAGTGAAGGCGGCTGAGGCTTGACTTCGACCGTCGCTGCGGCCACAGTCTCTGCAAAACTGTGATCTACCTGGATCCCGGGAGATTCTGGCTCCTTGATCTCATCGAGGTCCGGTTTTTCCGCAAGCTCCAAGTGCTTCGCCCACTCATTTGTTCTATAGGATAACACTATCTTTGATAACTTCTCCGGCAGAATATCCATTAGGCTCCCTACACGAGACTCGATCTGCGAGCCCTCTGATTGAGGTATCGATTTCATCGATTTTGATCGTCTCCGACTCCGTGCATCATCTTCAATCGCAACAGAAGTCCCTGAACGGCGTCTTTGGCTGCCGAGCGACGCCCGCTTGGGTTTTGATTCGCTTGGTTTGGGATCTGTGCTGATGGTTAAGGACTGATGCTTCGCTAAGTTTCTCAGATCTTCATCACTAGGTTCGTTTGATACTGGACTACCCGAAGGCTTGGCGCTCGAAGGCTCATCCTCGGCGTCTGATTTGGCCGTTTCGGTCTCACCTCTTGTCTTGGTATCAGGCGACTCTGCCTCATCAGCGTTTGAGTTGCGAGGAGCTAATGCGTAATCTTCAAATCCGAGTTTTAGTGGCGAATGTGGCGGCGATAGTGTAGGCAGAGACATTTCGTCCTCATCGAGATCGTCCAACGTAGCCGCAACTGATGATGCCCGGTCATCTTCAATGTGGGGTATTATTAGAGCTTCACGAGATTCGGAACGATCCGTTGAGTTTCTACTCATAGAAAACCGGTTCAGTGCGGATTGAGTTGAATACCTCTTCGATGTCGGTCTCTGTGCAGGCAAAAAATCTAGGACAGTCGATACAGACACATTATCTTCTTTGTCGGAAGATTCCTCGGTAGGAATTGTGAACGGTAGAGGGATTATTACAGGCGGTGGTGGAACGGATGAACGGATAGAGGTTCTCGTAGAGACCATGCGAGTATTTTCACCATCCTCGGGATGTCTGATTTCCGCAGAAACCCGTGCACCACTGTTGTTGGAGTTTAGTACAGAATTATTTCCTGTTCCTGGATTACTGGGCTGGATTGTATTGCCACTAGCCTCAATCTGTTGAATACCGTCGTCCTGGAGAACCTGAGTAGTGATGGTTGGACTGGAATTGCGTTTGCTTGATGCCCTGGATATGAGGTTTCTCTGACTTCCTTCCTTAGACTTCGACATATCCGCCATCTCCACGCTCTCAGAAGTCGATCGTTTTAGTCCTTTGACGCTAACCGAAGTTTTCGGAATACTACTATCTGAGGACCCAATAGCAGAGTCTGTTTGAATGCCAGCGCGTTTGTCTCCATATGCAGCTTCCCACTGCGCGCGTTCCCGTGTCAAGTCGTTCTCGATTCTTCGCCCAAGTTCAGATTCCTCTCGTTCCACATTTTGATCATGCTCCAAGCGCACAACAGCATTTCTCTCTCGGCGCTCTTTAACAAGCTTCCAGAGCTTCAGTTGCGAGACCAAACCCAGCAAAAATATCAAGACTGTACATGCTACCTCCACTCGAATACCCCGCGTTATTGGGTATGTATTGGTGTTGAGGGGGAAGGTATTGGAATTAAGGTCTAGAGCAATCAGCACTTGCAAAAAGGTGTAAGATTCGCAATTCCTTACTCCAGAGGTATAGCCAAAATTCTTTCAAACCAGCTCGGCTGAAGCAGTCAATACCAAGCACCGCTATGGTAGCTCCTGCGAAAGAAATGCAAACAATTAAGCCGTAAGTTCGGGTATAATGACTAAATGAGAGACAGAATGCTGCAAAGCTCATACAAGCAATAAAGATAGCTCGTCCAGTGGTGGAGCTAATAAGGCCGCCCTCTTTCAAAGTTAGGAACCACATGCTTACGCAGAATCCGCCCAGTAAGCAACCGAGACCATCAGTGATGTCAGTAAACACAAGCGAAAGGGCGCCGAATATTAAACCGGAAATGAATGCGGCTACGAAAAAAGCTCCCTGTACTGCATTGGTCACTGGTGGGCTCATTAAATAAACAATGAGTACCTGGATGTCCTAGTCAGCCAGTTAACTCTAGATTTGTCTTTAAGCCGACGTACCGTAACAGCTAAGCTGATCAAATATGCCGCAGAGAAGAATATATATAGCCTACAGAGCTTTAGCAAAGCCTTGGAGGAACTTCGTGGGAAACCGAGTTACCATTTATTCTTTATCCCAATCACGGTGTATACCATGCCAGACACGAGCAATATTACACCGGCTAAGCCTGTAGCGGGAGTGATTGCCGGCTGGATGGGTAAAGGATTGGTGGAATTCGGAACTGATACTCAGGTCAGGACGCGCTAAGTTATTGAGTTGCTCAGCTTACCATATGTGGCGGAAGCAGAGGCGGTACTTGGTACCGATGTCGATGGAGCCTGGATGATTGTCGTGGACGTCACCAAGACAGAAGATATTTTTGCATCATTGCCTGTGGCTTTCGACGTCTGTTGGAAAGAGGTCGAAGCCGCGGCGGTAGCCTTTGCTGAGCCATCGGAGGATTGAGATGGATCGGCTGTTGATGAAGCGCGGGCAGCAGCAGTGCTTGAAGGAGCAGAAGACTGCGTGGGATTGGTAGACGGCTGATTATCTTGACGAGGGTCCAAAGGATATCGCAGAGCTGTGGTGGGTTCTAGGTGGAATGCGATAAGAGCGAGAGCGCATGCGAGATAACGATAGGATCGCATTGCAACCGATATGAAGTGATTCAGCTACGCAGCGGGAAGCGATAGGTAGACAATGGCCATGCTACGAGATCTCTTTAGTTGAAGTAGTTCTGACTGTTTTGCACAACAAGGCAGTTGCGGCCTCCACCAGCAACAACAAGCAGCGAAGAGAATGGAACGAACGTGGAAGGTAAATAGGCACGAAAGGTTGCAAAAGAATGGGAAAAACTTGGAATAAGTCCGGTGAGCGATGTGCTAGGTCATATCGACGCAGATATCGATTGTACAACGACAGGTAATTGGAACAGGGAGAGGGACTACAAGGGTACGAATCTGCGATAGAAGAAATCCACAGCCCCAGAAAGATCTCCAAGTCGTATCGAAGAGATTTACAAAGCCATGGCCCCTTCCCTCGCCATTTCACTTCTGAGAATGAACCCGTGGCGTCCGTAGGCGTCAAAGGCGAAGCTTTAACCGGGACGGCCGATACCACATCGAGTTATCAGCGGAGCCCTAGGGAAATTACATTCTGGAGACGAAATCAGCCATGGCGGTACTAGATCCAAACGGTCCGCGAACGAGAGGCCCTCACGCTTCCAAGCCCAGAACAGGCCACGCACGGGAGACGAATGGCAGGACCCAATGGCCCAGCTCACAGGGCAATTGCCTGCTTGCTTGCTGGAGAAGCGCAGCGACGATGGGGTTCCGGAGGCGCAGCTGCGTGTCATGCTTGTGTGGACGTTTCAAGCCCAGCAGAGGATGATGCAACGTTCTGCCAGAGCTAGCAATTCACGTTGGTGGCCGGCACGCGCAGAACGGACAAGGTCTAGCACTTCGGCGAGAAGGGAAAAGCATCAAAAGCGAAGCGAAATTTGTTGGAGCGTAGACCGGCACGACGGGACGCCCGAAAGCGTTACAGGGCTGTCATTTCTGGGCGGCAGTTTGGACGGTCGGGACTCTGCTCGTGGCTGGACAGATCAGCTAATTCGCCTATCACGCCATGCAGACGAGACCTCAGGGGCTTTATGCGGGCCAGCACCGGTGCCTCGTCCCAGTCCTCTTCCTTGGACCTCCCAGGTCAGTCTGCACAAAAACAGGATCTCCACGCTGTTCCTTCACGCTGCTCGCGTCCTTGTGCTGATAGCCTTGCATAAAATGACGGCGTGCAGTGTCGCCCCCCGAGTCAGCACCTGGGTTCTGGTGTTTCATCGTCGTAATCGGCTGGAGAAGTCTCTCGCTGTCATGCTGTTGCAGAGGACCAGTCACCGTGAAGAGGCGAAGGGGGTCCATCGGTGGATTTAATTAATTGGGCGAAGAAAATAGAAAATTAGAAAATTCGCCTCAGATCGCCAAGCGATGATCGCCGCCGTCCTGAAGCGCGGGTCAACTAGCGCGAGGATTGCCCCGTGCACCGTCGAATGTGTGGTTCCACCATTTGACCCCTTGTGTGATAAAAATGGTGGAGCTTGCTTGCAAACCTGCACTCCAACCTTGCTCCTTCTCATCTGAATCGTGAAGACCCTTGCTAGCCGAGAGCAGAGCTGGTCTCTCAAGGGTGCTTCAACGAACGAAGAGACTCGGGATTCGATAATTCTGTGCGAGACCGCGAGTAAGTTTCTTGGTGTATCCCATTGGCCAAAAAATTAATGTGAAGCCGTCCCATTATTGCCGGAAGGCGTTCGTAGGATCAAACAGCCGTGTCTGTACAACCACACTCGTGCTTCAGGGTCCTGTGGAGTGCACGCGTTTCTTTCAATATATCGGCTCTCTCTGTCTCCCAAAACTTCAATTGCTTTTTGCTTTCATTGTCGCTTCATTAGCTCAACTGAAACTGCCGCAACTGCCCGTTAGCAGCTGAGAACATCCATGCAAAAATCTCTCGTATTTGTAAATCTAGATCAAAGCTAACTGTAAGTGCTGATGAGCCGCATCCTACGAATTGCGTCGACAACTTACGACTTCATGCAAGGCGGCTTGTCTCCACACGCGTAGCACCTCACGTTCGGTGAGACACGGGCCACATCGCGATGATTGGACCATCGTAGGTTGACAACGCGGAGCCTGTGACAGCCACGACATCATGCTCACACGTCCACTAAGCAACAGCTATCAACAGCTCCAAACCCTGCTGCTACACCGCCCTCCTCGCTTTGATCACCCTTTGTCCGCAGCAGATATCCTGCCTCCCAATTCTCTAGCACCTCTCCCGCCTTGCCCTGGCCCGTCCCGTTCTTCCACAAGCATACACCATAAACTCCGAGCTCGCTGATGACGCCACCCTTTTGGACTTCGCCGTTGCGCAGGATGGCATTTCTCCGAGCTGGTGGCTCAATCATCTCCATAAGTATATACGCCGGCCAGTATGGCTCGGGCAAAGATTTGAGAAACTCAGGGATTGTTTTTCGATAAACGTTATTCCCGCCGCCCTCACGCTGCGGCTTCAATACGTACTTGTCTGCCGATTCCGGGTTGGTCGCCAAGTTACGTGCTTCCACACCTGCATCGCTTTTGTCCAACGGGTATATTGGTGCGAAGGTTCGGAGCACTCGAGATGCGGTTGCATCGTCCGGCAGAAAGCGTTTCAAGTGTGGTGAGTGAGGGGTGGCAAGCACTTGCTGTATCTTCTTGCAGCCAGCCAGTTGGGTAAGAATGCTCGGACATTTGATCGCCCTGCTTCGTTCCAGCTGTAAGCGAGCAGTCCAATCCTCGGATCGGGGGTGATCGTCAGGTGAGTATCCTGCTCGGAAATACACTGTTGCCACTTCGTATGGAGTTGTTGGTGAATGAGGTGGAACATAAATTAGCGTTCGATCCGAGTCAAGCTTTGTATCCAAAAGAGTGCGGTGAAATGGTAATCGGAACGATCGCACACCACTTTCTGCCAGCAAGGAATATTCCAAAAGCCTTTGATCAAAAATGTTCCTCTCTGGATCTTGCACAACAAATAAAACACACCCTGGGTGAGGTGTTCGTGAAGACCCATAGGCATTGTAAGCTGATGCCAAGCCTGCGGCTAGGGATGAAGCTGATTTGCTTTGAGGTAGAGCATCAGCCTTAATTATCGTGGATGCTGACGAGGGATATGCATTGATATTCAAAAGGTGGTTATGTAGCACGGATACTTGGGAAGAGAGACCCCCAAAAGAAGAGGCAATTGTGTTAAATTCAACCTGCTTGAGTCCTGCAGGTGCTCCAGAAATGGAAGGATCCACGTGGACCATATAGTCAGATCGAAAGAGACCGAGGGATAATTCCTGGCTCCCATTAGATTATGATAACATAATACATATCCAACTTACATGCCTGGACGTAACCCTCTTTCTTCACGGCAATATGGATTTCCCATAACTTGGCAACGAAGTCGTCAATGTCTACAAGTCTGACATTGAAAGAATAAGCGGACTTCTTTAAAGAGAGCGGAGTTGAAAAAGCTTCGAGAAGAGACCAGATTTGGGCTCTTTATCAAAGTTATGAAGTGTTTATTCATGCCATCCGCTGCTAAGACCCTGTACGTGAATATGGCCATGCTGTTCTCGAAGCTTCGGCTAACAATAAGGGTAATCGGAATGCAAAAATATTCCATATTTGACTTTAAAAAATGCAATACTCACTCTTCAACTATGCTTCTGAGCCACTCCTCGTCCCGTGCAATAGCGGAATACAGTTCATTATAGGCTTTCTGAATCGCTAAACCCTCTTCAAAGCATGCCCGTGGGAAAAGGCTTGGGAACAGAGTGATCGGTGCAGTAGTAGCAAGGACGCCTGAAGGGTCCTGATCTTGAGTGACAAAAGATGGCGCTGGTCTTACCGCCAGGCCATGTGCGATAGACCAATCATTGAGGACATCCAGGAGATATTTCTCCTGCTCCGTGGTTAGTTCCGGCGGGTAATCCAGAAAAAAAGACGGTGCCATTGCGGAGCCCGTATCCTCTCTAATCAGGTAAAGGGATGAGAGCTTGCTGTTGAGGGATAAAGGTCTTCATAAATATTTCTCTATCAAAGGCTGATGACCAATCGTCTCTGACGAGAAATGGGAATTCACAATTACGGAGTTTTTGCTTTTGAAGGTCCAGTAGCGCCAGACGTGTGGTAAATATTGTGGCCCGTGCGGCGAAGCGGACTTCTTCGTCTGAGCCTGATGAGGTAAGCAACTCTGAAACTTGGAACGCTCTACATTATGAGATGCGTAGTTGTCGTATACTTTGAAGATAGACGTGCCGCAACGCACCAAAGGAGCTGAATGCCTAGCTGAGGTCCTATGTGCCTCTATAAAATTCACTGTCAGGCGTTCTTTGTCTTCCATATCATCTTGTGCTAAGATCTTTACTTTCATTTACGCGCCTTCGTGTGAAGATGGGAGATCTCTGGTGGCAATCTCATCAAGTCACGATATAGTCATTCACTTTATATTCACTTGGCTCATTATCTTCCGCTTCTCGTTAGAGGTCCTCAGCATCAACAACACGCTCAACCTCTAACTTGCCTGAACACCAGCGGCTCGCTTGACCTTATCTAACGCGTTGATTTCTTCAAGGCAGTTTCACGGCAGGCTCAGAAGTTGATGCTTTAGTGCTAGCGAATCTCCTTCCTCGCTTCACCTTCCCTGTTAAATTTCTCTCCTTCCTTATCACAACCGCTTCATCTCGGCTTTGTAGCGGACATGGCTATGGCTTCAGATAAAGACCCCTGGGATTGGACCATAGATGAGGTTATTGAAGCTCTCTGCGCCTCTAGGAGGATCTATAACGATGCAGGATGGTCCAACCCAACTCTTCCGGATTCAAAAACGTTTGAGCAACAACTCCGAGAGCAGGAAGTCAATGGTGCCACTTTGTTGACTGGTGTCACTGAGCAGTTCTTGAAAGAAGAGCTCAATATTAGAGCCTTAGGCAAACGGCAGGCCCTACTAGTAGCAATCAAGCACCTTCAGAGCCGGTCGTCAAGATACTGCGGACAGTTTCCGCCCTATTTTCCTGCTAGCCAGGCTCCTCTCAGTGCTGGCTTTCATACACCTTCTTCTTCCTTTTTTCCACAGAGAAGTCTTGCGTTCGCATCTTCACTATTGAATACTCACCATACCTTGCCGGCCACTCCTCACTCTAATGAGACGGCTGAGACCGACAAAGCAGCTCAATCTGTTCAGAACACTGCTTTTAGCACGGAACTTAGCCCCGCTCCACAATTACTTTTAGGTGAGGCTACAGTGCATGCTGAGAACGGCCCAAGTGAGGGCACTCACCTAGCAGTGCATGCACGTGCTGGCGAGGACATAGTAATAGATCAAAGTGGACGGAAGCGTCGGAAACTCAAGCAATTCTCTACTACCACTTCTGAAGCAATCACTGCTTTAGCGGCACGTGCTAAACTACATCCCGCGTCATTAAACACCCCACCGTTACATGGACTCAAAGCCCCTGGTGGAGTTGATCAACCTGCCGTCGGCGAGAGTACGCAACTTGGCGAATCCCAGCTGCCGCTTTCAGACGAAACTGTCTCGCCAATACGACACTCCCAGCTTCTACCCTATCATGACTCTGTCAGCAGTTACTTTGGACAGAAGTTTCCTATTGATAAGATATTCTATGGAAATACTCCCCTTGGCCAAACTCTCCATGATGACGAGGACGATGACGACTCTGAATTCTTCCTTTCCGCGGAGGTACCATCTGGAGTCAGTGAATATGTTTATAAACAACTGTTTCACTTTCTGAACAACGTGCAACAGGAGCAGGTCATAAAGCGAAACAGACCAGCGATTGCTCTTTACCCATACCGTGAAAGTATTCTTCTAAAAGGTCAAACACGTTCTGTCACAGTCTTCCAGGTGGTCGGGGATGACGTACATGCGACCCGCGAGGATCCTTTGAGACCAGATATTGACGATCCCTACAAGGATAACGCCATTCATGAGTGGGACTTCCTTGGGCACTGGGCCAACGGAGATAAGACAGTACTGCCTCAGATTGGAGATTCAGATTCAGAAATAGACTATAGCCCATCCTTACTCGAGGAAATGGAAACTGAGGCACATGAAAAAGAAGAGCAACGTGCGAAGCGCGGTCCCTTGACAGCGGACGAAGTGTCTACGCTAGTTGATCAAACAATTGAAGATATCAAAATAAGCTGGCAAAAGAAAAAACTCCCATTGCGGGAAAGCACTGCGTGGTCCGTCTGGAGGAAGGGTAGGCGTTCAGAAGTACGACGACAGCTTAACATACAAGCGGAGGAGCAGATCAAGAAGCTCAATGGTCGCCTCTTAACATTGAAGAAGGAAATATCTGGGCAGATTTGGCAAAAAGAAGCCGAGGTTCGCCGGCAGTGCACCATCCTTGAAGAGAACGTGTTCCAACGTGAGGATCATGCTTGGAGAATATCCATCTGGCAGAGAAAGGAGGAACCTCCGAGGCCTAAGTCAAAGCCTCGTACACGGAAGAAAGTTGCTAATGTCCATGCGAGCGACGAAGAGGGTATAAGCTTAGGTAGTGACTCAGAAGCAGCTTCAGATGATATGTCGCGTTTCATCGACATCAAGGAAATTGACATGACACAGGTTATGCAATCCCAATCTTCGCCGGAGCCAAACCTTCTGGCACAGTCGTCTGAGCTGGATCGACACTCGTCTCCGGAACTTGAACAACAATCGGCGGTGCAGAGAGCTCAACCGCCGGATGACAGCGTCACTGGTGCTCAGGCTGACGATGAAATGGATGTAGATAAAGAGGATTCGCCTGAAGATACAGCCATTGATACGGTTGAAGAAAGTGACCCTAACATGACTTCCTCAGAAAGTGCTGCTGCTACGGAAAGTTCTTCTAAAGCGCCACCACAACCTCAATCCCCTCATTCAGTGATTGATCTAACCTTCTCTCCGGATGCAAGCCCGACGATAGACACACCTATAAGATCCTACCGGACGGAAATTCCTGCGTCGCAAAGATTCAACGGTGTCCCAGAGAACTCCTCCGCTGCCGATATTGCTAGCTGGACCTGGAAGGAGCTGGATCAGCGAGGTGATCGGAAAAGAATGATCATTAAAATCCTCAGTGAGATGGACCCCACGGATTATAACATGATGAAGGAACGTATCCAGAAAGTTTCAGCAAGGGACTTTATCGACGAAGTAGGGCGTGGCTTAGGTGCACTCTTGAGAAAAGACTCAAGACTCTCAGGCGTCCAGCAAGAGACATTCCCGAAGATCATCAAATTCTCAAGACTATATATTTGTTGGGATATTGGTTCTTGCCGGTGGTGGAAAGAGGACCTTCCTGAACAACTCGCACAGGATATTAACAGAAGTAAGAAAGGTGTTGAAGACTTTTACGGGTTCCTTTGTACCGTTCTTCTAGAAGGTCAACATGCTGTGAGAATCCCGAAAGGCGGTGGGGTCTCCACTCCGAAATCCAAGCTGAAAATTTCGGTGCCTACCGCGATAACAGGCAGTCAACCGCTTTTGATTTCCGATTCAGATGTTGAGGAGACTGAAGGAACCCTTAACAAGAAGCGGAAGCGAGCGGTTGCTCAGAGCCAAACAGCTATACAAAAACGAGAAAGCGCACAACAGCGTCGCCAGGAACAGGAATTAAAGGAACAGCTTCTCCAACAACAGATCGGCCAAGATGTTACGGAAGGAAGCAGCAATATCATTATCAACACTAGCAAGCACGAAGATGATGGATTCGTATACCTTAACAAGTTCATTGGCGCGAGGATCAAGAAGCATCAAATCGAAGGTGTCCGTTTCATGTGGCGTGAGGTCGTTACGGCTGGTCACTCCGAATCACAAGGGTGTCTCCTCGCACACACGATGGGCTTGGGAAAGACAATGCAGGCGTGAGTGATATCAACCTCAATTTAGTGGACGGGGGCTAATATATGTTTAGGATTACACTCTTAGTGACCATCGCGGAAGCCGCGCGCTCGAAGGAAGCCGCGATCAGCCAACAGATACCGAAAAGTCTGCGCATGTCCCGGAGCCTCGTAATTTGCCCTGCCTCACTAGTCTGGAACTGGCTTGAGGAGCTTGCCATGTGGATCCCCCCATCAGCGAAAGCTTTAGTCGGAAAACCGAGACCTATCATTTCCGATGCAAGCCTTAAGCAGCGCCTAGATGAAATTCAGCTGTGGTACGATAATGGAGGGATTTTGGTAATGAGCTATGAGATGTTGAGGGTTTATGTCCAGAACAAACCCACGAAAACAAGAGCCCCGCCTTTGACCGATGAACAACACAAGAAAACCATGAAGTATTTACTGGAGGGGCCCGGAATTATCATAGCAGATGAAGCTCATACACTTAAAAATTTCGGTTCGGGTATCTCGACTGTAGCCGAAAAGTTCAAATCGAAGAGTCGCATTGCTTTGACCGGATCTCCCCTGGCAAACAACCTTCTAGAATATTTTACGATGATCAATTGGATAAGCCCTGGCTATCTCGGCGACCTCGTAGAGTTCAAAGCCCACTACGAGGAACCAATTCACCAAGGCCTATATTGTGAGAGCAGCCACGGCGAGTATCGGACGGCTTTGAAAAAGCTGCGTATCTTGAAGAATGAGATTGAACCAAAGGTGAATCGAGCTGACATCACCGTTCTAAAGGGCAACTTGAAACCGAAAGTCGAATTCGTCATTACCGTACCTCTCACCAAACTTCAGGAAGATGCTTACAAGATATACGTCAAGTCAACCCTTGAAGTCTCGCCGACGGGAGACGATTATGGTAAAGATGCTAAAAATGCCCGTATCTGGAGTTGGCTGAACGTCTTGTCACTGCTCTGCAACCATCCCAAGATATTCTTTAGCAAGCTTTTCGAGGAAGAGAAGGCAGTTAAAAAGGGCCAAAACCCTAACCCAAAGGGGACGACTGCTAAGTTAAAGAAGCAAGCAGCTAGCTCCAACCATGTCAACACCGACGAGGAGAGTGCCGGAAGTCCAGAGCGAGACGTTGATGATTTGCCGGTTTTAGATCTCGGACTTCCCGTGAGCATGATGGAAGCTCAAAAAGCGCTTTTCATGGAAGCCCAGAAGTTAGATCAGATGCAGCGCTCTTACAAGATGGATGTATTCAACAAAATTCTGGATTACTCAGAAAAAATTGGGGACCGGGTGCTTGTCTTTTCCCATAGAATACCCACTTTGGACCACATTGAGGAATCATTCATACAAAATGGTAGAAGTTACCAGAGAATTGATGGAAAAACCAAGGCCTCTACTCGCCAGAGCTCTGTGAAGGAGTTCAACCAAGGGTTGAAATCCGCTAGTGTCTTCTTAATATCCACAAAAGCAGGCGGGCTTGGCTTAAATCTTCCGGGAGCAAATCGGGTTATTATTTTCGACTTTAACTTTAATCCTATTTGGGAGGACCAAGCCGTTGGGCGAGCATATCGCCTCGGCCAGCGAAAGCCCGTCTTCGTATACCGATTCTTGGTGGGAGGCACATTCGAATCAATCGTCTATAACAGCGCCGTTTTTAAGACACAACTGGCATATAGGGTTGTCGATAAGAAGAACGTCCAAAGACATGCTCAAAGGCTGCGAGACTTCCTGTTCTTTCCAAAGCCAGTTAAACAGAATGACCTTCAGCCATACAAGGGTAAAGATCCCTATGTGTTGGATCGAATTTTGGCTCTCGATGGCGATGAATCACTTATTCGGTCATTATCAACAACAGAGACTCTGCAGGAGGAGGTCGCGGAAGATTTCACTGCGGAAGAGATTAAGGAGATGGAGAAGATGCAGAAGGAGGAAAGGATGAGAAAGACCGACCCGGCAGCATATAAGGCTCTGATGCAGGTTAAGCAGAAGGCTTTGCATGTCGAGCAGATGGCCAAATTCGAGCAGGCCAGGTTGGCTACTTCAGCAAAAGCAGGCTTAACAACGCCAATTCCACCCCCTCTAAATGTGGCTGGATTCATGCGTCACCAGAATAGCGATTCCGAAGGGAACCGACAAACTGAACGAGATCCAGCGAACTCCCATGCTAGATCTTCAGCAATAACATCGGGGCCCGGCCCAAAGCTGCTTGGAGAGAGGCAGCTCTCGGATAAGTTGAGTTCTACTGCTCCGGAGCCCCATCAACCAAGGTCACGCGGGGTTGCCGGCTCTGTGTCCCTCCCTTCATCTCCACCTCGGGTTTCCCCGCATAGAAGAGAAGAACGTTCAGCGCTTGGCACTATTACAGAGCATGCGAACGATGAGCCTTCTGCCAGGAATGTACGTAGCTCTGAGCCCCCATTTCAGAGCATTCCGCCAGCAACCGCTCCTCTGCCTCGTATCTCAAATTCGCCGTCCAATGACCTCCCTGCGTTTCATCCTAACCCGGAAGGTTCTCACGAGATGCTGGTAGATAACGATGAACATCAGCCTAACGAACGCCAACCTGATGAACGCGGCTCCAAGGAGATATCGCCAAATGCCGAGGAGATTCCGGCTGCACAACCCGAACATAGCGGCAATTCACAAAACGGCAGTCAAGCATCTTCATCTGAGAAAAAGGGTCTTTTTGACTCATTACGTAATGCCATTGGACCTTCTTTTGGAGCATTCAAGTCTCCTAGTGGATAAGGATGAAAGGTGCTCATAGTGCTATTTACTTGTGGATTGAGAGATTCTAGGAAGGGCTTGACGAAGGGGCCGAGCGGAGGCTAGAATAAGCTTTCCTCCCCTTTTCAGTGGAGGTTTTTCTTACATATTGTGTTTCTTGCCATCAAAATTTCTTGGTGTTGCTTGAGTGTTCTATATTTGGCGTGGTCACTGGAAGAGGAGTTGGCAGCGGTTTTTTCGAGGAGTACAATTGATGCATTTGATGGAGGTAACATCCGAGAGATACCCATTTCTTTTGCAACTTTGTACATGGTTGTATTCCTCCAGGCCGCATAGTGATAGAGGGAGTGATGCTATGGAAAAGTTTCTCTTATGTCGTGGTGAATACATTCACTGCTCATGACGGCAATTCGATAAGGATGCATGTGAGTGACATGGGCGCGTTAATTCGCAATACTCTGAAGATGTGCTTTATTTGAAAACGATTGATCCAGCCTGAGGCTCGAATTATTTAGTCGTTTCTAGCCAGATTTCCTAGACTTTCTAGTTGTGCCCTCGTGAAAGGGCTTCATGCTGTGTAGTAAAGGCTGTCTCTTATGCTGTTTACTTTGTTTTTGGTATCCTAGTTGTGCCTTTGTGGATATTCGGAACTGTAGAGGTATTCTGCATATTCACTTTTAAGGATGAATGACATGTGTGGGCACTTTTCTTGGTAACGGATAGGATAAGTAAGTAAAGGCTTTAAGAAAGCAACTAAAATTAATTTATATATCCGGTTGTAAAACCTTTCAACAACTCTTCTAAATATACATCTTCTAGCAACCTGGCTATGATTCAATCCGTCTTTGGAAACTATTCCCGAGGGTGTCCCGAGAATTCCGGCTTCGGCCGAGATAGGGCAATCCTGTCATGTTGGCGACTAGTTATGCGGTATAATACGTCCAAGGCCTCACAAAAGGTATTGATCTCCTGTAAAATGCATATGATGCGAATAATGCTGACAGATGTGCGTAGTCGGCTCCGTAGGCTGAGCATTGTCCGGCTCACGCTCGCAGGAAATGGCCAATCGGAGGAGGCGTAGTTTTATAATACGTGCATCTAGACAGCCAGAATCCTTGTCATATACACCAGCTGATTTCCACCCACTTCCACCTTACCAGTCTTATAAACCGGCTGAACTCCCAAATTTTACTCTCACCATATCCCTTCACGCCTGCGATCACACTCAACACCCAATCCCTCAAACTTTCGCGTTCATTGACCCGCAATGGAGTCTCTCCTACGCCAATCGCGGTCCATGTGTCCATTCCTCTCGAAGACGTCTCCTGCCACTTTGCGCTCCTTATCCACCACCACTGCCGGTCACGATGCCTCTCCCGGAGGTGGCAGCATGTCGAACCTTCAAGTCTACGCTAGACGCTGCCCCGTCATGGGAAAGGCCCTCGCTGTCCAGAGTGCCCGCACCGGAAATACTCTACTTTGCGGTGCTTATGGGGGCATGAGGGCATACCATTCTCGCGCTGGTAGAGCTGGATTGCATACTTCTACCTCGAAGGAAGCCCAGACTGTCAATATTGAGGACTTTGGCTCAAAGCAAGGTTGGTTCACATATGTGTTTCTATGCATGAGTTCCGAATCCGGAGACAGGAGTAAAATTTCGAGTCATTCAACTGACTTGCGATTTTGCAGTCCCCTTCCCTCAGGCTGCTAAACCGCCTGTCGCTCGTACTAAACATCCAGTCGGGGTCCCACCCAAGCCCAAAGCGGCCAAATTCGACTATGATGGATTTTACGAGAAGGAATTGGACAAGAAGCACGAGGACAAGTCGTACCGCTACTTCAACAATATCAATCGCTTGGCTAAGGAATTTCCCCGCGCGCACATGGCTTCTAAAGAGGAGAAGGTCACAGTTTGGTGCTCCAATGACTACCTCGGTATGGGTAGAAATCCGCACGTGCTGAAGACCATGCACGAGACACTTGATACTTATGGCGCTGGAGCTGGAGGAACAAGGAACATCTCTGGCCATAATCAGCATGCTGTTGGTCTTGAGAGTACCATTGCTAAACTCCATGCTAAGGAGGGCGCTCTTGTCTTCTCGTCCTGCTATGTGGCGAACGATGCGACTCTCGCAACTCTGGGAAGTAAGCTTCCTGACTGTGTTATTCTCTCCGACAGCATGAACCATGCCTCGATGATTCAGGGAATCCGCCACTCTGGTGCAAAGAAGATGGTGTTCAAACATAACGATGTCGTTGATCTGGAAGCAAAACTTGCTTCGCTTCCTCCGGAAGTTCCGAAAATTATTGCGTTTGAAAGTGTGTATAGCATGTGTGGTTCGATTGGACCCATCGAAGAGATCTGCGATTTGGCGGAGAAGTACGGAGCGATCACCTTTTTAGACGAAGTTCACGCCGTTGGCATGTATGGACCACACGGTGCTGGTGTTGCTGAACACTTGGACTATGAGGCGCACGTTGCTGGTAAGCCGACAGGCACAGTTATGGACCGCGTTGATATTATCACTGGAACACTTGGAAAGGCATATGGCTGCGTTGGTGGATACATCGCTGGGTCTGCTAAGTTAGTTGACACAATCCGTTCTCTAGCCCCTGGCTTCATCTTCACAACTTCCCTTCCGCCGGCCACAATGGCCGGCGCTAAGGTGGCCATCGAGTACCAAATGAACTATCAAGGTGATAGGCGTCTCCAACAATTCCATACCCGTGCAGTCAAAGATGCACTTGGCGCGAGGGACATCCCGGTTATTCCCAACCCAAGCCATATCATCCCGGTCCTGGTTGGCAATGCCCAAGTCGCGAAGCAGGCTAGTGATCTCTTGCTGGAGGACTGGGGCATCTATGTACAAGCTATCAACTACCCGACTGTCCCCGTTGGCCAAGAGCGCCTGCGTATCACTCCCACCCCTGGACACGTGCGCGAATACCGCGACCACCTGGTTAAGGCTCTCGACAGCGTCTGGTCCCAGCTGGGCATTAAGCGCACCAGTGAGTGGGCTGCTGAAGGTGGCTTCATCGGAGTCGGTGAAGCTGGCAAGGAAAAAGAGCCTTCGCTTTGGACTGACAAACAGCTGGGTGTTGATAATGTTTTGAAGGAGATGAAAACTGGCCAAGGCGCTGTTGGTGTCCTTGAATCTGTCTTGGAGAGAGAGCGTAAGGCGACGGCTCAGGCTGTCAGTGCCGCCGCTTAGTGGGACATATTAAGATGATCTCATTTACTCCAACTGAGTCACTCCTTTGAGATATGGTAGCTATGTAGTAGCAGCATTGCGATTTGCACTAATCGCACATTTTCGACTGAGATATCATAGCCTTATGATTTCAGCAAAATATTCCCTGCGGTGCATAAAGTATGCATAAAGTATGCGTGAAGTATACGTGAAGCCGCTATGAAGCGCGGCTTTATTCTGAAACGTTCCGTTTTTAGGAGCACGTGCTTGCAACTCCAGCTGCTCCGTATCAATCTACATAAGTTCACGCCAAGATATGGCTTTGATAGTGAACTAGCTTGTAGCACTGTAGAACATTTGTGACTTCATGGTAGAAAAAAGTTCTCTGCCAAATCCCCTGCGATTCGCTTGTTCAGAGCAACTAGTGAAGCTGGATAGGCTTCTATTGTCGCTACCGTTCATTGTTCTTTGCTGCTTCCAGTTCCGAGTAAGCGAGCTTTTCGCGACTTCTAGGCAAACCCTCACGATCCTCCATTTCCACATCGACGATCTCGCCTTCGTTTCTTCTAATACATTTCTCTTTGCGCTCGTGCCTTTTGGGCCATACGCCGGAATGCCCATTTGACCGGTCGCATTTGACTCCGCCCGTTTTGCATCGAGCCTGAGCTCCGCAAACGCTTCAACCGACCCGGTGCAAGAACACAGTGAATGCGAAACATAAAGGAAATTGAACCTTGCGCCCTTCCAGGCTACTAGCAGAAGGAGGGTAGCCATGCCGCCTAGTGGAAAGAGGAAGAGAGGAGATCGAACATACTCACAAGACAGCAATGATGGGTCCAGGCCATCCCCCCACCGACCACAAAACCTGAACCTTGCACAACAGAATCAACAGAACAATGCTAGAGGTGGGAGACGAAGTATTCGTGGGGGTGCGCGAGGAGGTTCAACTGTTCCCCGGAGTCCGGTCTCTACCTCAAATCCTCAAGCTTCTCCTATGACGGGGCAAGGCATGTCTCCTCCACCGTTGAGCCTCACTTCCACTAAAGGCACGTTGACGAATACAGCTTCTCCCGCTGTACCTTCAACTCCAACAGAGCGATCCACGACCCAAACCTCTACCGCTCAAACTGTATACTACTACGAATACTTGTCTGATGAGCACGTCGCGTCATGGCGTGGAGCGGGACGGAGAGCGGCGATAGAGGCAGGAGCACATGCACAGGCGGAAGGGGATACTCTGGCGCTGTCTTCTTTATTTCAAGAGCTCGTGAGAGCAGGTTTAGATGGAAAACTAGACCCTAAAGACATCGGTGCCGTCGTGCAAGAGATTTTGGCATCACAATTCGCGCCTGGAGTTATGGATCCAGTCTCGCTCTTCCTTGATTGCGTGAGCATCTTGACCGAGGCCGATACTTCACACCCACACCTGAAGATCATGCTATCTGAGACTGGAATCGATCCACAGCGAATGCGAGCGGAGCTTGAAACGTCACTCCTGATTGCTCTACCTCTCGTCCGCCCTACTTTCCTCAAAATGGCTATTCGGAAAGGGACACATGCGCTGTATCGGCAGTCTGCCTACAATCTTCTGCGTGAGGAGAGCGAGGGGTACTCGAAGTTGATGACGGAATACTTCACAACGGTCAACAGCGAACCACCATCAGATGCCACCATTACAGACACGTTCCAGAGAGTCAAGGCTCTTATTGGAGCTTTCGATCTGGACGTTGGTAGAGTTCTCGACATCACTCTAGACGTGTTTGCGAATCTCCTTGTTAAACACTTTCGGTTCTTTATCAAGTTGCTTCGGAAAAGCTCTTGGTGGCCGGAACAAAAGACTATGGAAGGCATAGAATGGAAAGATCAAGGATTCTCATCACTTCCCAACTGGGCTCTCCCAGGTAGTCCTATATGGCACACCACTGAGGAAGAGAAAACACGCCTGGCTGACTTACGGACGAAGCGGGATCAACAGTTCTGGTCGCGAGTACAAGTGGTTGGAATGAATGCCTTCTTCGAACTTGGTAGCCGTCAGATAATTAGTGATGCTTCTGCATTAGAGCTCAATAGCGAAGCCACCGAAGTGGACACTTCAGACCCCGCTGACGCCTTAGCGAAGAAGAAAAAGGATGAAGATATTCCAGACAGCGAGAAGATTCGGAAATGGACCCGAAGTTGGATGGCATCTACTCGTACTCTACCCCCTCCCGGTAATCGAATAGCCGCACAGCTGTTGGGATTCAAGCTCCGATTCTACGCCTCAGACGCCCGCGATCCTCATGACACTCTTCCAGATAACCTCATCTTCCTTGCCGCTCTTCTGATCAAAATTGGGTTCATGTCACTTGTCGATCTCTATCCTCACCTCTATCCGCCGGACGAGGCCATGCCAGCACTGAAGGAGAGACTATTGAAGGAGAAGGCTGAGAGAGAAAAGAAGAGTCGATCAGGAGGGTCCAACAACGCTCTCGCCAATGCTGGTGCACTTAGCGATGATACGGTGCCAGCTTCAGTGTCTCGTTTACGAGAGACAGATAGCAGAGCTTCTTCAAAGCCTGAATCTGTTGCCGATAAGGGAACACCGACCAAGATTGAGGAAGAAGAGAAGGAGAAACTACCCGAACCAGCCGATCAGAAAACCCACCTTCTTCGAAGTCTTCTCTGTATTGGCGCTCTACCAGAAGCGCTCTACATTCTCGGACGCTTTCCCTGGCTGCTAGAAGCCTATCCCGATTTAGCGGAATACATCTACCGCCTCCTCCACCATTTTCTAAGCAAAGTCTCTGAGCCAGCGCAACCGTTAGCCGATGATGAGAGCGCTAGAGCCCCCAAGAAGTCGCCGACTGATGAATCAACATCGTCCAAAAGTCAGTCTCGAGCGACTGACTTTCCGCCCCGTAAGACTCTACGCTGGGCCCAACTGGAGAAGAATGACTCTGGCGATGGCATAGACTACCGCTTCTACTGGGAAGATTGGGCAGATAACGTGCCTGTATGCCAGTCTGTTGATGACGTCTTTCTTCTCTGCAACACGCTGTTCAATCTAGTAGGCGTTAAAGTCGGCCAGGATCCTACCCTTCTAATCAAGATGGCACGGATAGGCAGGAAGAACCTCAGCGACGATCCTTCAGAAAGTAATGTAAACCGCTGGGTCGAACTGTCGAAGCGTCTTCTGGCACCCGCTCTTTCTTTCACCAAAAGAAACCCCGGTGTAGTCAATGAGATGTTCGAGTTTTTCAAATGCTTCCCCACCCATACTCGGTACGCTATTTACGCCGATTGGTACGTCGGCCCGGTTTCAAGGCTCCCGGATATGAAAGCAGTATTCACTCAA
>Ga0307515_10005214_pt1 | contig 26414 bp, 16 predicted proteins | sample 17_EM_MG_FD_194513 | JGI IMG/M metagenome (GOLD analysis project Ga0307515, IMG submission 194513) | Populus trichocarpa ectomycorrhiza microbial communities from riparian zone in the Pacific Northwest, United States - 17_EM | ecosystem: Host-associated > Plants > Roots > Unclassified | place... | reverse complement strand
CTGCGACGAGAGAGACACATGGTGACTGTCCCTTTTGGGACTGTTGCGAATATTGAGACGGCGTTGCGTCGACCATGAAGCGCACAAAAATCTTCCTCATTCTCCAGATGGTCTTATAGGTGTTCGGTGGCACTAGAGGTGCTTTCCAATCTTGTTCATTCGCAATCTGCATACTCGGACGAGCCGTGATCAAGCGCCCCATATATATATGAGCTATGTCTGGTGGCTCACCGTGCGCAAAATAGATATAAATTTACGCTCATATTTCCGTATTCACTCTAAGAAACACGATACGGGCACCAATAACCAGCTGCTGTTGGGGACAGCCTGTAGGCCATCTTACGGACGGACGCCTCGTGCATGCGGATATGACGCTGTGCTTCGCCAATGACTGAGGCGGCGGAACTCTCGTACTAGACAGCAGGTGAGCTCAAGCTTGGAGGACGCTACATTCGAAGCCTTTGAATTGACGATGTGAACGATGTTGACAGGCGCGGTTTGTATGTAGTATTCGCTCCCCATCCGTGGTGGGTAAAATCACCAGTTTTGTATAATCACAGATGGGCATTGCGAGTCTAGCATGTCGAGCGCGCGCTCATCGTGGGTGCAATGCGTCAATTCTCCTCATACTCATTCCTGCAGGTTTTGATTACCGCTGGTGAGAAGAGTTTGTGTGCTGATATTAGGTTCGGACACCTCAACTCAACATTTGGTGCTAAGTATCAGGAGCGGTGCTGCCTATTTTCAGGCAATGCTCGATCGAAAACCACGTGAATGCTATCATGACCCACAATCGAGGGTGGATAACCGCTCCTGGTCTGAGCCAGCGGCATATTATACTGGCATGGATCGTCTCTGGCTTGAATCAGTCTCGAGATACGCGCGACAGAGGGACTGCACACAGGACACTCCCCTCAATGTATATTAATAAACGAAGTAACTCAGACGTGTTGGGGACAAACGTCTATTATGTTATCTACCTAATAAACGAAGTAACTGATTCACATAAGCAGCGAGTCGCAGCGGATTAGAAGATCAGACATACCTCAGACGTGTTGGGGACAAACGTCTGAGGGTCCGGAAATTGGCCAGTGGCCCAGTCCACCATGGGTACGTGTGGTATCCACGCTTGTAAAACTATCTACTTCTAACATATATCATCTTAGCCCCCGCTGCACAATCACCCATAACCTCATGACAAACCATGATACACTGTACATCATAGTGTCTACCAAGAGAGGCTAAGCGGTATGGGAAGCAGGGCGCACGGCCCTCGCGGATTAGCGATAATTAGGTGTTAGAAGTATAGGGTCAGTGACGCACTGGAGAGGTGCACGCAGGTTCGTTCAGTGAGTCGGCGTGTAGACGAACTGGTTAGTGATTGTGTACACAGCTAAGTGAAAATGAAATGAACATCTCTTGGAAGAGCGAGTATCTACTATTCATACCCCTAACAATCGAAGGCTGCATAGGTGAGGCATAGCGTGAAGGGAGCCTTATCTACATGGGAGAAGCTGTGGTCCACAAATCATATCAGATTCAATCCCTGTGTCGCGCAAGCTAAATAGCTAAGCTGAATGGCCGAGCATCTCCATCCAGAACAATGACTTCCATAACAAAACTTCCATGGCCCCCAATAAGCTCAGTCTTGCTTCCAAGCTCAAAGTCAAACAAAGTAAACTCCTCCAGCGGAGACCCACACGCGGCACGCAGAGTGACGACCTGTTTGAAAACAGGCGTCAGTTCTAGTCGCTGTGTAAGATCACACTCCTCAATGAGTAAGCTCTTCAACATAGGGCAAAGAACTGCAGATACCTGACCCTCGTTATGCGACTGCACAAATGCAGCGGTTCCATTCGGAGGCATTGGAACAAATTCCCCAAAGAAGTCTGCGTCCAGATTTGAACCATTTCCAACAATCAAGCTTTTCAGTGCTGGTAAGCATCGAAGGGCTTGAATCAGATCTGCCTGTTTATACCATTCACACATATGCAGGAGCTCCAATCCTGACAAATTCACATTCACCACAATACACGTTTCCCAGACCATGTCAAATTCGGGATGTTCAAATGATGCACCCAGTTCACAGATCTGTGGAAGGTTGAAGGTAGCAAGCAGAGTGAGGTCATCTACATCCAGTGTTGTGCAGACTGGCATATGTGTGACTCAGCCCTGGCTCAGGTTGGGACCTACACCATATAACCACATTCTGCACCTCTCAAGCTTATGGAAGGTCTGACCGGCCAAAAATGAAGCGTGAATATTTTCTGCTGTGAAGACCCTGAGTGTGCGAAAAAGAGGCAAAGTAGGAGGTGGTGCAGTTGGCAATATATAGTACTCATCTTCAACCCTCAATTCGACAAGATTATGGAGGGTTGAGAGTCAGCCAATGGAAAGCTGATGACGTGCCACAAGATATTCTGCCTCCTTGAAGGGAACCTCTGTTACTGAGAATCTTGTTTCTAAGGGGATTATGCCATATGGGCTTGAAATCCCAATTAAGGATATATCGGTATTATGTGCAACATCGCAGATGCTCCCTACAGGCCCTTCAACGAACCAGTACTGTGCAGGCCAACCCAACCCCAACGAAAGGGTACAGGCCTCTGGCTTGTGTGATGATATGATGTCACTAAAGACTGGGATGAGTCCCTTTCTCTCAGGACCCCTCAGCCATCTCTTATAGCGCACGGAAAGTCCTCTCAAATTCACGCAGAGTGGTAGCCTTGGTAGTGCAGCCATTTCACATGGGCTCCCTGTATTAGACCTTGTATCAACAAACCCCTGGAAGAATGTTTCGCTCAGTGCATGGGGGCTAGCAAGTTCCAGGTGCAACCATTCCAAGGCTGGTAATTGGCGCAGGGCAAGAACCAGCAGCTGTTCACTGCATTGCACTCCAAGATCTAGCTCGGATAGACTCTGTGCACTGGCAAAAACTGTGCGGCATATAGCAACAAACTGAGAATTCCCCCTTCTGACATTCCACTGCCCACATCTCACCTTCAGGTCATCAAGTGGAGGGTGATGAAAATGCCTGAGGGGACCAAGGTCATTGGAGTCAAATGCAAGAGAGCCACAAGAAGGCATGTTCACAGGCTGGACACATATGGCGTCGATATGGTGAGGGAATGTAATAGAACAGCTGTAGAGAGCAGGGAAAACTTTGCCCGCCATCCATTGGACAGAAACTGATTTTAGTGTCAGCTCGTTGAGGGTCTGGATAAGAGGAAGGGAGGCATCAGGTGGATAAATTGGGAGGTGGAGATGCTGGGCATGAAAGTACTCCAGTCTCTGAAGGTGTGGAAGGATATCTGCAGGGTTCTCCATCTTCCTCGACAGTATGATTTTGAGAGTCGTGAGAGAGCAGAAGTAGTGCAGGTAGATTGGTTGCGCAAGGTAGAGTACGGCTCTTGGGTTAGAAAGGCCCAACGTAGTGAGGTGTGGAGGGGCAGTTGTAGTGATTGCAGTCATGAGTGGCTCACAGAAGTTACCAAGATCACAGTGTTTGCCCATGATGAAGCCTGTAAGGTGTTCCAAAGGTTGCGCAACAGTGTCTGGTGCCTTGTATTCTTCGGGTGGTGGAAATGAACGGAGCTCCAGAGAGCACCATCTGGATGCTGCCTGAATGGCAACCATGAAGGATGCATGAAAGTCATCAGCATTGAAATCCCCCCCGTCTCCCTCGTCATTCACATCAACAACCACTGCAAAGCGGGTCTTTCTCCGTTGTATGAACACCTGAACTGCTTCCTTCTTTGTTGCCCTTCGAATCCATAGTCGAGACGTGATGCCTGGTGTTGAAAGTATAATGGCATACCAGCGTTGGCACACAAGCTCCAAGCCCTCTTTATGCCATGGCTGGTCTAGTAGTACAAGCAGAAATATTTCAGAGAGTATTTCCACTGGGATGAGGTGGGCACTCCCAGGGGGTAGTAACGGCTGAACCGAACCCGAAGAAGTTGAGGACCCCGAAGAGGTCAAGGACATTGACAGACGGAGTATGAGATGTTTAATTCCGCGAGTTAGGCTATTTAGTTCGAAAGGATAAGGGAGCTGGGAAGAGCGAAGGAGGGCACAACGTACACATTGGCCCAGCAAATGGTTCGGCGCTTGTGCGATCGGCCGTGTCTTCCGACAGAGACCTGACTGGACGATGTTCATATTTACTCGACAGGTTCCTGTCAGGTGATTTGGACATTTGTTATATTTACCTGACTCATTCACACGTCCCCTCTCGTCTCGGACCGGTAGCCCGCCTCAATCTCACCTGGTAGCAGCCAGTAGTGAAACGAGAATGACACTCAGTTTCCCAATGATTTACATATTGCACATAATGAGGGCAGAGTTTCCTACACAGAGCAGATTATCTGCGAGTCGTCTCGCTGGTCACATCGATCAGGTACGTTGCCAAACCATGACTGACGGACGGCTCGCTACCTGCGAGCTGGACAGACTGGCGCCCAGTTCGCTGAATAAATCGCAGTACACCCCGCGTAGTCTAACGAGGACCATAGTCCGATGCACCGCAGATTTCTGGTGTTGCTTACGACCTGAAGGGAGTGAGCGAAGGCGCATTCGAGCACAGCATATCTCATTTTCTCACAGTTTAATGGAATGGAGGCTTCTCCGCGCCCGAACTTCATTCACAGAAAACCCTGTCCCGGAATGTCCACCCACAGAACAACGCGAACGCTACGACGTCGACCTACCCTTCCCGCCACACCCTCCATAACAACCACAACATGAACAAGAGTAGTTCCAGTCCAAGGTTCCCACGGAATTGCGGGCTACTTCCGCGAATTGGGAGTTCAGCACGGATATAGCAGCGCATAGCGTGGCCAAGGATTCGGGCTTGGGTGAGGAATGCGTACAATGGAAAGTGTGCACTGGGGGCTCTTCGATTGCTTGGAGAATACGTGCTTGTGTCTCGGCTGACCGCTCGGGGTGATGTTGACATCTGGGTAATCCTTATAAAAATATTCATAGATGTGATTCTATCGGCGACGTCCACAAGTCGATCACGTACTGCCTACTTGTTGACCAGCTTGTACACCCATCTCTCCTGTGGTCCACTAGTACGGGTGACCTTTACTCTTGTGGGCTTTTGGAAGGAATACTCAGACGACGGTGATGACGATCTCCCGACCACGACGGCTTAGCTGGGGGTGTATCACGATCTCTCTATCAGGGTTAACGTCGTCAGTTCAGAAGTGAGGTAGAAGCATCGTGCATTTACTCAAGGCGTCTCTGCCGCATAACCCTCCCTCCACACGTCACAGACGATGACGAGGGTACACGGGCCTCTTGAGGAGCCGTAGAGGGAACCACGGGGCGAGTCTGGATGTAGGGCATGATGGACATGCCGACGTAGGACGATGGGCGGGCAAGAAAGACAATCCCTTGGGTGATTAACGGCAGAGTTGTGGGAAATGTCGTTGCGCTTAGAGTACAGCGATCGCGCCGCGGTGCGAGCGACGAAGATGTCTGGTTTGCTGGGCGGGCTGGGTCTACGGAGGATGGGTAGGGGCTGCACGGAGGATGGGATAGCGGAGATAGATCTACTGGCATTGCAAGCGAAGGAACAGTAAGCACGGGGTCATCCTGAAGGGTCAGCGTGACGGACCTGGGGACGGAATATGCGCTTGTGTAAGCAAGACGGGGCGAATGAGCTGGAAGTATTCGCTGATCTTCTTCATCTGTTGCATTATGTGGTGAACAACATCAATACAGCCACAATCTCAGGAGTTGTGACAAGAAACGGCCAGAGTGATAATCGTGGATGGGCAGAGGAGCGAGGGCTCGTCTCGTGTGCTGTGAACCAAGTGGTTCGTTGTCTTGTTTGTGTCTACGCGCCCTGGTTGGGTACGCCACAGCGACGATAATCGGATGTGATGGATCCCGACGATGGTACAGCGAGGTTGGTGAAGGTGGTCGTTGAACTCGGACATGAAACGGTCTGTCGTGGGCATTCTGCGAGTGTCTATTGTACGTAGAGGGACCAGGTCGCTAGGAGAATTGCGTTTGTCGGGCGAAGCGGAGGTCAAAACCCGGTCATCCATCGGAGGTCACCGGGAAAGACATTGATGACGACTTTTATGTCACTATGAGTGAATGCGTGTAATTGTGAGTAGTCGAACAGCTATTTGCATTGCACCGATTACAACGACCACCTTTGGGCTGCAAACGGGCAGAGCGCCGAGGCTCGGACGTACAACCGACATTCTACATTGCGATACTGACTTCCTTGAACATTTGTATACCAACGCAGTAGAGCTCGTTATCCAACGTGGCGCATCGTTGGACAATCCGCCGTTGAACTCACGACGCGAATTAACATTGCGAGTCGAGCGCGTCGGGGTGGCAATGAGCCAAGTCCTGATTCATTCCTGCAGGTTTTAATTGCCACTTGTTTCTGTGCCTCGGACTAATATTTGGTTCGGGCACCTGTCCATTCTCGGGCAGCAGTGCTCGGCCGAAAAACAACTTGAATGCTGTCGTGACAATCGAAGACCGCTCCTCGTCTGAGAACAGTGGCGCATTATGCTGGCGTGGGGTGGGTCGTGCCTGGCTCGAATCAGACAGAGATACGGACAACAGAGGGGGGCTGCAAATAGGACACTCCCCTCAATTTTCATCATCTTAGCCATAGCTGCACAATTATCCATGATTTCATGATACACCACGAGGCTCTGTACGTACGTCCTAGCGTGAACCAAAAGAAATCAGCGGCACGGAAGCAGGGCGCATGGCCTTCGCGGATTCGCGACACAGTACCGAATTAGGTGTTGGAGGGTGAGCTAGCACGAGGTGGCTCTAGGGTCAGCGGCGAGGTGTATGCAGGGGCAGACGGTCCGGTTAGTGATCATGTAATACGCGGCCATGTGAAATGCAATACCCCTTGTGAACATTGCTTGGAAATCTAGTACCTTTTATTCATACCCCTGACAGTAGAAAGTTGCATAGGTGTGGCATAGCATGGAAGGAGCCCTATCTACATGGGAGAAGTTGTGGTCCGCAAATCATATCAGATTAGGACCTGTGTCGCTCAAGCTAAATATCTAATCTAAATGGCTCAACACCAACAATGGTTTTCACTACAAAACTCCCCTGGCGCCCAATTAGCCTGGTCTTTCTGTCATGCTCATAGTCAAACAAAGTAAATCTCTTCAAGGGAAACCCACACCAAGCACGCACGATGACAACCTCCCTGAAAACCGGTATCAGTTCTGGTCGCTGTGTGAGATCACACTCCTCAATGAGTAAGCTCCTCAACATAGGGCAAAAAACCCCGGATACATGACCCTCATTAGGTGACTGCATCATTGCAGCAGTTTCACTAGGAGGCGTTCGGACAAATTCCCAAAAGAAGTCTGCACCTAGATCTGAACCATTGCCAATAATCAAGCTTTTCAGCACTGGTAAGCATCGAAGGACTTGAATCAGATCTGCCTGCTGATACGACCCATACACATGCAGGAGCTCCAATCCTGACAAATTCACATTTACTGCAATACATGTTTCCCAGATCATCTTGAATTCCGGATGATCAAATGATGCCCCTAGTTCACGGATCTGTGGAAGCTTGAAGGTGGCAAGCAGAGTGAGGTCATCTACGTCCAGTTTTGTGCAGATTGGCATATGTGTGACTCGGCCCTGGCTCAGGTTGGGACCTTTCCCACGTAAGGACAGCTTGCCCCTCTCAAGTTTATGGAAAGTCTGACCAGCCAAAAATGAAGGATGAATATTTTCTGCTGTAAAGACCCTGAGTGTGCGAAAAAGAGGCAAATTAGGAGGTGGTGCAGTTGGCAATATATCTTGCTTATCTCCAACTCTCAATTCCACAAGATTACGGAGAGTTGAGAGACAGCCAATGGAAAGCCGATGACGTGCCACAAGATATTCTGCCTCGAAGGGAACCTCTGTTAATAATGTTTCATTGACCGAACCATCAGCCCACTCTAGGGGAATTATGCCATATTGGCTTGGAATTCCGATTACGGATACATTATCATCATCGTCAAAATCGCAGGCGCTCTTTACAGGCTCCTTAACCTCCCATATCTGTGGAAGCCAACCAACACTCAACTCAAGGGTAAAATCCTCTGACCAGGGTGGTGATACGATGTCACTAAAGACTGGGATGAGTCCCTTTCTCTCAGCACCCCGAAGCCATCTCCTATAGTGCACGTCAAGTGTTGTCAATTTCGCACAGAGTGCCAGCCTTGGCAGTGCAGCCATTTCACATGGGCCACCTGCATTGGACTTTGTAGCAACAAATCCCCGGAAGAATGTTTCACTCAGTGCATGGGGGCTAGCAAGTCCCAAGCCCAAGTATCTCAAGGCTGGCAATTGGCGCAGGGCAAGAACCAGCAGCTGTTCACTGCATTGAACTTTAAGCTCTAGCCAGCCTAGACTCTGTGCACTGGCAAAAATCATAGGGCACATAGCGACAAACTGAGGATTCCCCCTTTGGACATTCCACTGCCCACTTGTCACCTGTAGATGGAAAAGTAAAGGGAGATGAAAATACCTAAGGGGATCAAGGTCATTGGAGTCATATACAAGCTCGGTGCAAGCAAGCATAGTAACAGGCTGGACACGTATGGCGTCACTATGGTGAGGGAATGCAATAGAACAGTTGTGGAGAGCAGGGAAAACCTTGCCTGCCATCCATTGGACAGAAACAGATTTCATTACAAGGTCGGTAAGGGTCTGGATAAGAGGAAGGGAGGTATCAGGTGGATAGATTGGGAGGTAGAGACGCCGGGCATCAAGTCTCTCGAGTCTCTGGAGGTGTGGAAGGATATCTGCAGGGCTTTCCATCTTCCTTGACAGTTTGATTGTGAGAGTCGTGAGAGAGAAGAAGTAATGAGGGCAGGTTGGTTGCGCAAGGAAGAGTACAGCTCTAGAGTCAGAAAGAACCAATTTAGTAAGGCGTGGACGGGAAGTTGTAGTGATTGCAGTCATGAGCGGCTCAAGGAAGCTTCCAAGATCACAGTTTTCGCGCATGATGAAGCCTGTAAGGCTTTCCAAAGGTTGCACAATAGTGTCTGATGCCTTGTATTCTCCGGGTGGTGGAAATGAAAGGAGGTTCAGAAATTGCCATCTGGATGCGGCCTGAGAGGCAACCATGAGGGACGCATGAAATTCATCAGAATTGAAGTCCTCCCCATCTCCCTCGTGATTCACATCAACAATCACCTCAAAGCGGGTCTTTCTCCGTTGTATGAACGCCTGAACTACTTCCTTCTTTGTTGCCCTTCGAATCCATAGTCGAGACGTGATGCCTGGCGTTGAAATCATAATAGCATACCAGCGTTGGCACACAAGTTCCAAGTCCCTTTTAGTCCCTCGCAGATACGGTAGTGCGAGCAGGAATATTTCAGAGAGTATTTCCACTGGAATGAGGTGGGCTTTCCCAGGGGGTAGTAACGGATGAACCGAACCCGAAGAAGTTGAGGACATTGCTGCGTATGAGAGGTCTCCGTGAGTTAGGCAAGCTCGAGAGGACAGGGGAGCTGGGAAGAGCGAGGGAGTGCACAACTGGTACTCCTACTCATTCATATAATGCAGCCGTTATGTGGCTCAGTAAATGGTTCGGCGCTTCTGTGATCGGCCGTGTCCTCCGACAGAGACTGGACTGGACGAAGTACATATTTACTCGACAGGTTCCTGTCAGGTGGATTGGACATTTGTTATTTTTACCCGACTCGTTCACACGTCCCGTCTCGTCTCGGACCGGCAGCCCGCCTCAATCTCACCTGGTGGCAGCCAGTAGTGAAACGAGAATGACACTCAGTGTCCCAATGATTTGCATTGCACATAATGAGGGCTGAGTTTCCTAGGTAGTGCAGATTATCTTCGCGTCGTCTCGCTGGTCACATCGATCAGGTACGTTGCTGAACCATGACGGACGGACGGCTCGCTACCTACGAGCTGGACAGATTGGTGCCCAGTTCGCTGAATAAACCCCAGTACACCCTACGTAGTCTAACCAGGATCATAGTCCGGTGCACCGCACCTTTCTGGTCACTGCTTACGGCCTGAAGGGAGTGAGCGAAGGCGCATTCGAGCACATGGGGTTGCCTTATATCTCGCCTTCACACAGTTCCATGGGATGGGGGCTTCTCCGCGCCCGAACTTCATTCACAGAAAACCCTGTCCCGGAATGTCTACCCGCAGAACAACGCGAACGCTACGACGTCGACCTACCCTTCCCGCTGCACCCTCCATAACAACCACAACATGAACAAGAGTAGCTCCAGTCCAAGGTTTCCAAGGAACTGCGAGCTACTTCCGCGCATTGGGAGTTCAGCACGGATATAGCAGTGCATAGCATGGCCAACGATTCTGCCTTGGGCGAGGAATGCGTACATTGGAAAGTGTGCACCGGCGGGCCCTTCGATTGCTTGAAGAATACGTGCTTGTGTCTCGGCTGACCGCTCGGGGTGATGTAGACATCTGGATAATCCTTATAAAGAAGATTCATATATGTGATTCTATCGGCGACGTCCACGATTCGATCACGTACTGCCTACTTGTTGACCCGCTCGTACACCCATCTCTCCTGTGGTCCACTAGTACGGGTGACCTTTTACTCTTGTGGGCTTTTGGAAGGAATACTCAGACGACGGTGATGACAATCTCCCGACCACGACGGCCTAGCTGGGGGTGCATCACGATCTCACTATCAGGGTTAACGCCGTCAGTTCAGAGGTGAGGTAGAGGCATCGTGCATTTACTCAAGGCGCCTCTGGCGCATATCCCTCCCTCCACACGTCACAGACCATGCTGAGGGTATACGAGCCTCTTGAGGAACCGTAGAGGGAACCTCGGGGCGAGTCTGGATGGAGGGCATGATGGACGTGCCGACGTAGGACAATGGGCACGCAAGGAAGACAATCCCTTGGGTGATTAACGGCAGTGTTGTGGGTAATGTCGTTGCGCTTAGAATACAGCGTTCGCGCCGCGGTGCGAGCGACGAAGACGTCTGGTTTTCTGGGCGGGCTGCGTCTACGGAGGACGGGTAGGGGCTGCACGGAGGATAGGATAGCGGACATACATCTACTGGTACTGCAAGCGAAGAAACAGTAAGCACGGGACCATCCTGAAGGGTCAGCGTGACGAACCTGGGGACGGAATATGCGCTTGTGGAAGCAAGACGGCGCGAATGAGCTGGAAATATTCGCTGGTCTTCTTCATCTGTTGCATTGGGTGGTGAACGACATCAATACAGCCGCAGTATCAGGAGCTGTGACAAGAAACGGCCAGAGTGATAATCGTGGATGGGCAGAGCAGCGAGGGCTCGTCTCGAGTGCTGTGAACCAAGTGGTTCGTTGTCTTGTTTGTGCTTACGCGCCCTGGTTGGGTAGCCACAGCGACGATAATCGGATGTGATGGATCCCAATGATGGTACAGCGAGGTCGGTGAAGGTGGTCGTTGAACTCGTACATGAAACAATCTGTCGTGGGCATTCTGCGAGTGTCTATTGTACGTAGAGGGACCAGGTCGCTAGGAGAGTTGCGTTCGTCGGGCGAAGCGGAGGTCAAAACCCGGTCATGCATCGGAAGTCATCCGGAAAGGCATTAATGTCGACTTTTATATCGCTATGAGTGAGTGCGTGTAATTCTGAGTAGTCGAACAGCTATTTGCATTGCACCCATCACAGCGACCACCTTTGAGCTGCAAACGGGCAGAGCGCTGAGGCTTGTACCTACATCCCACATTTTGCATTGCGACACTGGCTCCCTTGAACATTTGTATATTAACGCAGCACGGCTCGTTCTCCAACGTGGCGCATCGTTGGACGACGGCTGTGCGATAAGAAAGGCACAGCAAACGTGTAGCCGCCGAATATGTCTACACTCACGGTTATCCGACGCGCTGGGTTGGCCCTGATTACTACAATAGACACGGATGAATGCTGCTAGCTAGGGCTCGAGAAGCATCAACCCCACGCCGCTCGCTACTACACCGACGCACACAACTGGCCATCGTTCATCTCTTCCGGTTCGCCTTCTGTGTAATCGGTGTTCATCGCGCTTCCCGAGTCTCTACATAATGCCCATCGATCTTCAGCCCACTTCCTTCTCTTGAGCCCACGCTTCTCTCCAAAACGCTCGCTTTTCCCCTCGCTTTCTTCGGCCATGACGCATACAACCTATCGTGGTAGCAGCACTACAAGAGCACACAGCCCGTGTTTTTTTTTCCGTCTCGCTCCTAACGCGCACCCTTCACATCAAGTGTCCTTCTCGACGAACCGTGCTTCTCCCCCGGCACAGGAACAGCAACCCCACTAACATTGCAGGACGCTGAGGACCGCATGACCTAGGGACAATGGTATCGATTTCTTTGTCACTCCCCTCCTTCGTCACCGGATTATTGGAGGCTTCTGTGTTGCAGCACAGAATCTGCGCCGAACCTTGAACGGGACTGCACAGCAAACAGCAAACGGCGAGGTAACACTCTGAACAGAGGGATGTCGTACATACTCTTCTTGGCGACGTGCTTCCTCTGCTCCCTTCGAGTTCGGCGACGGACTTCTCGGAAGTAGCGTTGCGCCACCAGGAGAACAGATGTGTGTCGGGGACCTCGAATTGAAACATGTGAGTTGGGCGATTGAGCCAAATTCTGTCGAGTTTCAGTGCATTCTGCTCACGCTAGCAGGGGAGATCGCGAGTCCTACAAAAGGTCGTATTGTCACCCTACATCAAAATGGGCAGTGGATGTCAGTACAACACTACTGATTGTCCGGGGAGCCTAATGTTACGTTGACCCGGAAGTAGCGAGAGACAGGGCGGGTCACATCGTCTGGATCTCGAGGAAGGTGGCAAACGGCTACTGTGTCACCCACCGCACCAGTTCGTAATGCTCACTTCTGACGGGTACAGCCTGCCTGACGACGTGAATCTTAGTGGCGTGTGTGCCGTTACACCTTTCCGACAATGCGCACCTGTGGCCCCGATACACGGATATCGGCTGGAGCAACTCCTAAGAGCCCTGCATTGGGTTCATTGAAATAGAGACCGGACCTACAATATCACGGCTGCGACGAGAGAGACACATGATGACGGTCCCATTTTAGGACTCGGTAGGATGCGAGATTTATCCTGAGGTTGTAGAGAGCGGCGAATCCTACGGCGATGAAATGAATATGATGGAGGCCGGGCTGCTGCGAATATTGAGACGGCGTTGCGTCCACCATGAAGCGCACGGAAATCTTCATCATTCTCCAGATGATCCTATAGGTGTTCGGTAGCACTAGAGGTGCGTTCCAATTTTTCTTGTTCGCAATCTGGATACTCGGACGAGCCACGCCGTGATCAGGCAGTCATGCTTAGGACCCATATAAGGGCTCTGTCTGATGGGCCACTGTACGCAAAATAGATATAATATTACACTCATACTTCTGTATTCACTCTGCAAAACACAAAACGGGCGGCATGAGTGAGGGGAAGGAATACGCACCTACTGTGGGCGAGCAGTCTGCATGTCACCGGACAAAGCCTTATGCTTGTGGAGAGGACACTGTGCTCTACCAGTGACTGAGGTGGAGGAACCCGCATTCTAGACAGCATGTGAGCTCACGCCACGAGGACGCTACTTTCGGCGCTTTTGAATTAATTGGACGATCCTGAGAGATGCGGTTTGTAGTATTCGCTCCTCATACGTGGTGGGCTACAATAGAAGGCTGCATAGGTGTGGCATAACGTGGAAGGAGCCCTATCTACATGAGAGAAGTAGTGGTCCACAAATCATATCAGATTCAATCCCTGTGTCGCTCGAGCTAAATAACTAAACTAAATGGCTCAGCATCCCCATCCAGAACAATGATTTCCATCACAAAGATTCCATGGCCCCCAACAAGCTCAGTCTTGCCTCCAAGCTCAAAGTCAAACAAAGTAAACTCCTCCAGGGGAGACCCACAGGTGGTACGCAGAGTGACAACTTTTTGGAAAATAGGCATCAGCTCCAGTTGCTGTTTGAAATCACACCCCTCAATGAGCAAAGTCCTCAACATAGGGCAGAGAACTGCGGATATTTGACCCTCATCATGTGGCTGTATCGATACAGCGGTTTCATTGAGATGCATCGGGGAAAATTCCCCAAAGAAGTCTGCATCTAGATCTGAACCATATCCAATAATCAAGCTTTTCAGCACTGGTAAGCATCGAAGAGCCTGAATCAGATCTGCCTGTTGGTACCATCCATACACATGCAGGAGCTCCAATCCTGACAAATTCACATTTACTGCAATACATGTTTCCCAGATCATGTTGAATTCCGGGTGATCAAATGATGCACCCAGTTCACAGATCTGTGGAAGGTTGAAGGTAGCAAGCAGAGTGAGGTCATCTACATACAATGTTGTGCAGACTGGCATATGTGTGACTCGGCCCTCGCTCAGGTTGGGACCTTCCCCATGTAAGGACATTCTGCACCTCTCAAGCTTATGGAAGGTCTGACCAGCCAAAAATGAAGGGTGGATATTTTCTGCTGTAAAGACCCTGAGGGTGTGTAAAAGAGGCAAATTAGGAGGTGGTGCAGTTGGCAATATATCTTGCTTATCTCCAACCCTCAATTCGACAAGATTATGGAGGGTTGAGAGACAGCCAATGGAAAGCTGATGATGTGCCACAAGATATCCTGCCTCCTTGAAGGGAACCTCTGGTAATGACGATTCTTCCAAGCACTGTATTGGAATTATACCATATGGGCTTGGAACCCCAATTACATATAAGATATCATCATCTTCAACTTCACAGGTGCTCTCTACAAGCTCCTGAACCTTCCAAAGCCCATCAAAGGACAAATAGAGGTTAAAATCCTCCTCTGAATAGCGTGATGATACAATATCACTAAATACCGGGATGAGTTTCTTCCTCTCAGCACCCCGAAGCCATCTCCTATAGTACATGCCAAGTGTTGTCAATTTCGCACAGAGTGGCAGCCTTGGCAGTGCAGCCATTTCACATGGGCTACTAGCATTGGACCCTGTAGCAACAAATCCCTGGAAAAATGCTTCGCTCAGCGCATGGGGGCTAGCAAGTCTCAGGTACAACACTTCCAAGGCTGGCAAAAGGCGCAGGGCAAGAACCAGCAGCTGTTCACTGCATTGCACGTCAAGATCTAGCGTTAATAGACTCTGCGCACTTGCAAAAACTGTGGGGCATATAACGACAAACTGAGGATTCCCCCTTCTGACATTCCACTGACCACTTCTCACTGCCAGGCCACGAAGCAGCGGGTGATGAAAATGCCTAAGGGGATCAAGGACATTGGAGTGATATGCAAGATCAGTGCAAGCAGGCATGGTAACAGGCTGGACACATATGGCGTCAATGTGGTGAGGGAATGTAATAAAACACCTCTTGAGAGCAGGGAACACCTTGCCTGCCATCCATTGGACAGAAACAGATTTTAGTATCAGCTCAGAGAGGGTCTGGATGAGAGGAAAGGAGGCACCAGGTGGATAAATTGGGAGCTGAAGATGCCGGGCATTAAGGCGCTCGAGTCTCTGAAGGTGTGGAAGGATATCTGCAGGGCTCTCCATCTTCCTTGATAGATTGATTCTCAGAGTTGTGAGGGAGAAGAAGCAGTGCAGGAATGTTGGTTGAACAAGGTAGAGTACGGCTCTACGGTTAGAAAGATCCAATTGAGTAACACGTGGAAGGGCAGTTGTAGTGATTGCAGTCATGAGCGGCTCAAAGAGGGCTCCAAGATCACAATGTTCACCCATGTTGAAGCCTGTAAGGCTTTCCAAAGGTTGCACAATAGTGTCTGGTGCCTTGTATTCTCCAGGTGACGGAAATGAACGGAGGTCCAGAAATTGCCATCTGGATGCGGCCTGACAGGCAACGATGAAGGATGCATGAATGTCATCAGAATTGAAATCCTCCCCATCTCCCTTGTGATCCACATCAACAACCACCGCAAAGCGGGTCTTTCTCTGTTTTATAAATGCCTGAACATCTTCCTTCTTTGTTGTCCTTCGAATCAATAGTGGAGACGTGATGGCTGGCATTGAAAGTATAATAGCATACCAGCGCTGGCACACAAGCTCCAAGCACTCTTTGTCTGACCAATCTATTACAAGCAGAAATATTTCAGAGAGTATTTCTACTGGAATGAGGTGGGCTTTCCCAGGGGGTAGTAACGGTTGAACCAAACCCGAAGAAGTTGAGGACATTGACAGACGGAGTAAGAGAGGATTCCGCGAGTTAGGCTAGCTCGAGAGGACAGGGGAGCTGGGAAGAGCGAGGAAGTGTACAACCAGTACTCGTACTCATTTCATATAATGCAGCCGTTATGTGGCCCAGCAAATGGTTTGGCGCTTCTGCCATCGGCCGTGTCTTCCGATAGAGACTGGGCTGGACGATGTACATATTTACTCAACAGGTTCCTATCAGGTGAATTGGACATTTGTTATATTTACCCGACTCATTTCACATGTCTCGTCTCGTCTCGGACGGGCAGCCCGCCTCAATCTCACCCGGTGGCAGCCAGCAGTGAAACGAGAATGACACTCAGTGTCCCAATGATTTACATTGCACATAATGAGGGAAGGGTTTCCGACACGGAGCAGGTTATCTGCGACTCGTCTCGCTGGTCACATCGATCAGCTAGGTTGCTGAACCATGACGGAGGGACGGCCCGCTACCTGCGAGCTGGACAGATTGGCGCCCGGTTCGCTGAATAAACCCCAGTACACCCCACGTAGCACAACGATGATCATAGTCCCATGCACCGCATATTTCTGGTCATTGCTTACGGCCTGAAGGGAGTGAGCGAAGGCGCATTCGAGCACAGGATATCTCACTTTCTCACAGTTTAATGGAATAGAGGCTTCTCCGGGCCCGACCTTCATTCACAGAAAACCCGTCCTGGAATGCCTACCCACAGAACAACGCGAACGCTACAACTTTTCAACCTACCCTTCCCGCTGCACCCTCCATAACAACCACAACATGAACAAGAGTAGTTCCAGTCCAAGGTTTCCACGGAATTACGAGCTACTTCCGCGCATTGGGGGTTCAGCACGGATATAGCAGTGAATCGCATGGCCAAGGGTTCTGCTTTGGCCGAGGAATGCGTGCAATGGAAAGTGTGCACCGGAGGGCCCTTCGATTGCTTGAAGAATACATGCTTGTGTCTCGGCTGACCGCTCGGGGTGATGTAGACATCTGGGTAATCCTTATAAAGAAGTTTCATATATGTGATTCTATCGGCAACGTCCACGATTCGATTACATACTGCCTACTTGTTGACCCACTCGCACACCCCTCTCTCCTGTGGTCCACTAGTACGGGTGACCTTGTACTCTTGTGGGCTTTTGGAAGGAATACTCAGACGACGGTGATGACAATCTCCCGACCACGACGGCCTAGCTGGGGATCACGATCTCTCTACCAGGGTTAACGCCGTCAGTTCAGAGGTGAGGTGAAAGCATCGTGCATTTACTCAAGACGTCTCTGGCGCATAGCCCTCCCTCCATACGTCACAGACGATGCCGAGGGCACACGAGCCCCTTGAGGAGCCGTAGAGGGAACCGCGGGGCGAGTCTGGATGTAGGGCATGATGGACGTGCCGACGTAGGACGATGGGCGCGCAAGGAAGACAATCCCTTGGGTAATTGATGGCAGCGTTGTGGGAAATGTCGTTGCGCTTAGGATACAGCGTTCGCGCCGCGGTGCGAGCGACGAAGATATCTGGTTTTCTGGGCGGGCTGCGTCTACGGAGGACGGGTAGGGGCTGCACGGAGGATAGGATAGCGGACATAGATCTACTGGCACTGCAAGCGATGAAACAGTAAGCACGGGACCATCCTGAAGGGTCAGCGTGACGAACCTGGGGACAGAAAATGCGCTTGTGGAAGCAAGACGGGGCGAATGAGCTGGAAGGATTCGCTGGTCTTCTTCATCTGTTGCGTTAGGTGGTTACCGACATCAATACACCCGCAGTATCAGGAGCTATAACAAGAAACGGCCAGGTGACTATCGTGGATGGGCAGAGCAGCAAGGGCTCATCTCGCATCCTGCGAATCGAGTGGTTTGTTGTCTTGTTTTGTGTACACGTGCCTCGGTTGGGTAGCCACCGCGATGATAATTGGATGTGAAGGATCCCGACGATGGTACAGCGAGGTTGGTGAAGGTGGTCGTTGAACTCGGACATGAAACGGTCTGTCGTGGGCATTCTGCGAGTGTCTATTGTATGTAGAGGGACCAGGTCGCTAGGAGAGTTGCGTTTGTCGGGCGAAGCGGAGGTCAAGAAGTGGTCATGCATCGGATGTCACCGGGAAAGACATTAATGACGACTTTTATGTCGCTATGAGTGAATGCGTGTAGTTTTGAGTAGTCGAACAGCTATTGCACTGCACATTGCGACTCGGGGGGCAATGAGCCTAGTTCTTATTCATTCCTGCAGGTTTTATCTAATTGCCACTTGTGCCTCGGACTAATATTTGGTTCGGGCACCTGTCCATAATTCTCGGGCAGTGCTCGGCCGAAAACAACTTGAATGCTGTCGTGACCCACCGCTCCTCGTCTGAGAACAGCGGCGCATTATGCTGGCGTGACGTGGGTCGTGCCTAGCTCGAATCTCAGAAAAGAAATATGGGCGACAGAGGGACTGCAAATAGCTGGGGAGACCGCGAGCCTACAAAAGAGTCGTAATGTCACCCTACATCAAAATGGGCGGTGGATATCAGTAGTACAACACTACTGGTCGTCCGGGGAGACTACTGCTGCGTTGACCCGGAAGTAGCGAGTGAGAGCGGGTCACATCGTCTGGATCTCGAGGACGGTGGCAAACGGCTACTGTGTCGTCCACCGCGCCAGTTAGCAATGTTCACTTCTGACAGGTACAGCCTGCCTAACGACGTGAATCATAGTGGCGCGTGTGCCGTTAATACACCTATCCGACACTGCGCACCTGTGGGTCCCGATACACGGATATCAGCTAGAGCAACTCCTGAGGGCCCTTCATTGGCTTTATTGAAATAGAGCCCGGACCTACAATATTACGGCGGCGACGGAAGATGCACATGATAACGCTCCCTTTTCAGGACTCGGTAGGATGTGAAACCGGCGAATCTTACAGCTATGAAATGAATATGATGGACGCCGGGCTGTTACGAATATTGAGACGGCGTTGTGTCCACCATGAAGCGCACAAAAATCTCCATCATTCTCCAGATGGTCTTATAGGTGTTCGGTACCGTTAGAGGTGCGTTCCAATCTTGTTCGTTCGCAATCTGGATACATGGACGAGCCATGATCAGGTGCAGTCACGTTTGGAGCCCATATACGAGCTATGTCTGATGGCTCACTGTACGCAAAATAAATATAAAACTACGCTCGTATTTTTGTATTCACTCTACAAAACAAAACACAAAACGGGCAGCGTGAGGGAGGGGAAGGAATATGCGCCTGCTGTGGGCGAACAGCCTGCATGCTACCGTTAGAGCCTTATGCTTGCGGAGAGGACGCTGTGCTCCGCCAGTGACTGAGGTGGAGGATCCGCGTTCTAGGCGAGAATGCTACTTTCGGTGCCTTTTGAGTTGCATGGCGAGGTGAACGATCCTGATAGACGCAGTTTGTAGTATTCGCTCCTCATACGTGGTGGGTTACAATAGAAGGCTGTATAGGTGTGGCAGAGCGTGGAAGGAGCCCTATCTACACGGGAGAAATTGTGGTCCACAAATCATATCAGATTCAAGCCCTGTGTCACTCAAGCTAAATATTTAGTCCAAATGGCTCAGCATCCTCACCCAGAACAGCGGTTTCCATCGCAAAACTTCCATGGCTTCCAACAAGCTCAGTCTTGCTTCCAAGCTCAAAGTCAAACAAAGTAAGCTCCTCCAGGGGAGACCCACACAAAGCACGCAGAGTGACGAAAAAGGGCATCAGCTCTAGTTGCTGTTTGAAATCACGCCCCTCAATGTGCAAACTCCTCAACAAAGGGCAGAGAACTGCGGATATTTGACCCTCATCATGTGAATGTATCGATACAGCGGTGTCATTGAGATGCATCGGGACAAATTCCCCAAAGAAGTCTGCATCTAGATCTGAACCATTTCCAATAATCAAGCGTTTCAGCGCTGGTAAACATCGAAGGGCTTGGATCAGATCTGCTTGTTGATACCATTCATGCACATGCAGGAGCTCCAATCCTGACAAATTCACATTTACCGCAATACACGTTTCCCAGATCATGCTGAATTCCGGATGATCAAATGATGCACCCAGTTCACAGATCTGTGGGAGCTTGAGGGTAGCAAGCAGAGTGAGGTCATCTACGTCCAGTGTTGTGCAGACTGGCATATGTGTGACCCTGCCCTGGCTCAGGTTGGGACCCTCCTCATGTAAGGACATTCTGCACCGCTCAAGTTTACCGAAGGTCTGACTGGCCAAAAATGAAGGGTGGATCTTTTCTGCTGTAAAGACCTTGAGTGTGCGAAAAAGAGGCAAATTAGGAGGTGGTGCAGTTGGCAATATATCTTGCTTATCTCCAACCCTTAATTCCACAAGATTATGGAGAGTTGCAAGACAGCCAATGGAAAGCCGATGACGTGCCACAAGATATTTTGCCTCCTTAAAGGGAACCTCCATGAATGACGGCTCGTCACTACACCGTTCTAAGGGAATTATGCCATATGGGCTTGAAATTCCGATTACGGATGTGTCGTCATCATCCGTGACATCGCAGATGCTCTCTTCAAACGTCTCAACCCCCCATAAATCTTCAGGCAGACCAACCCCCAACCAAAGGGAATGGTTCTCTAGCGCGCGTGATAATACAATGTCACTAAAGACTTGGATGAGTCCCTTTTTCTCAGAACCCCTCAGCCATCTCCTATAGTGCACTTCAAGCCCTTCCAATTTCGCACAGAGTGGTAACCTTGGCAGTGCAGCCATTTCACATGGGCTACCTGCATTGGACCCTCTAGTAACAAATCCTTGGAAGAATGTTTCACTCGTTGCATGGGGGCTAGCAAGTCTCAGGCGCAACCGGGTCAAGGCTGGCAATTGGCGCAGGGCAAGAACCAGCAGTTGTTCACTGCATTGCACTTCAAGATCTAGCCAGGTTAGACTCTGTGCACTCGCAAAAGCTATGGGGCATATAGCGACAAACTGAGGACTCCCCCTTCTGACAGTCCACTGCCCACTTCTCACTCTCAGCATATGAAGTGGAGGGTGATGAAAATGCCTAAGGGGATCAAGGTTATTGGAGTCATATGTAAGATATTTGCAAGCAAGCATGGTAACAGGCTGGTCACATATGGTGTGAATATGGTGAGGGAATGTAATAGAACAGTTATGGAGAGCAGGGAACACTTTGCCTGCCAGCCATTGGACAGAAACAGATTTTAGTGTCAGCAAGATAAGGGTCTGGATAAGAGGAAGGGAGGCATCAGGTGGATAAATTGGGAGGTAGAGACGCTGGGCGTCAAGTCTTTCGAGCCTCTGGAGGTATGGAAGGATATCTGCAGGGCTCTCCATCTTCCTCGACAGCTTGATTGTGAGAGTCGTGAGAGAGCAGAAGTGGTGCAGGTAGATTGGTTGCACAAGGTAGAGTACGGCTCTATGGTTAGAAAGAACCAATTCAGTAAGGCGTGGAAGGGCAGTTGTAGCGATTGCAGTCATGAGTGGCTCAAAGAAGGTTCCAAGGTCACAGTGTTCGCGCATGATGAAGCTTCTAAGGCTTTCCAAAGGTTGCACAATAGTGTCTGGTGCGTGGTATTCTCCAGGTGGTGGAAATGAAAGAAGGTTCAGAAATGTCCATCTGGGTGCGGCTTGACAGGCAACTATGAAGGATGCATGAAAGTCCTCAGAATTGAAATCCTCCCCATCTCCCTTGTGATTCACATCAACAATCACTTCAAAGCGGGTCTTTCTCCGTTGTATGAACGCCTGAACTACTTCCTTCTTTGTTGCCCTTCGAATCCATAGTCGAGACGTGACGCCTGGCGTTGAAATCATAATAGCATGCCAGCCTTGGCACACAAGTTCCAAGGTCCTTTTATACCCCGGCCCATCTAGTAGTACGAGTAGAAATATTTCAGAGAGTATTTCCACTGGAATGAGGTGGATTTTCCCAGGGGGTAGTAACGGATGGACCGAACCCGAAGAAGTTGAGGGCATTGGTAGGTGGAGTACGAGTATGAGAGGTCTCTGCGAGTTAGGCTCACTCGAGAGGACAGGGGAGCTGGGAAGAGCGAGGGAGTGCACAACCGGTCCTCGTACTCATTCATATAATGCAGCCGTTATGTGGCCCAGTAAATGGTTCGGCGCTTCTGCGATCGATCGGCCGTGTCTTCCGACAGAGACTGGACTGGACGACGTACATATTTACTTGACAGGTTCCTATCAGGTGTATTGGATATTTGTTGTTTTTACCCGCCTCATTCACACCTCCCGTCTCGTCTCGGACTGGCAGCCCGCCTCAATGTCACATGGTGGCAGCCAGTAGTGAAACGTGAAATGACATCCAGTGTCCCAATGATTTACATTGCACATAATGAGGGCAGGGTTTCCTACATAGTGCAGGTTATCTGTGAGTCGTCTCGCTGGTCACATCGATCAGGTACGTTGCTGAACCATGACGGATGGATAGCTCGCTACCTGCGAGCTGGACAGACTGGCGCCTAGTTCGCTGAATAAATCCCAATACACCCCACGTGGTCTAACCAGGGTCATAGTCCGATGCACCGCAGATTTCTGGTCATTGCTTACGGCCTGAAGGGTGTGAGCGAAGGCGCACTCGAGCACACGGGGTTGCCTTATACCTCGCCTTCACAGAGTTCCACGGGATGGGGGCTTCTCCGCGCCCGAACTTCATTCACAGAAAACCTTGTCCCGGAATGTCTACCCACAGAACAACGCGAGCGCTACGACGTCGACCTACCCTTCCCGCTGCACCCTCCACAACAACTACAACATGAACAAGAGTAGTTCCAGTCCAAGGCTCCCACGGAATTGCAAGCTACTTCCGCGCATTGGGGGTTCAGCACGGATATAGCAGTGCACCGCATGGCCAAGGGTTCTGCCTTGGGCGAGGAATGCGTGTAATGGAAAGTGTGCACCGGCAGGCCATTCGATTGCTTGAAGAATACGTGCTTGTCTCTCGGCTGACCGCTCGGGGTGATGTAGACATCTGGGTAATCCTTATAAAAAATATTCATAGATGTGATTGTATCGGCGACGTCCACAATTCGATCACGTACTGCCTACTTGTTGACCCGCTTGTACACCCATCTCTCCTGTGGTCCACTAGTACGGGTGACCTTTTACTCTTGGGAGCTTATGGAAGGAATACTTATACGACGGTGATGACAATCTCCCGACCACGACGGCCTAGCTAGGGGTGCATCACGATCTCTCTATCAGGGTTAACGCCGTCAGTTCAGGAGTGAGGTAGAAGCATCGTGCATTTACTCAAGGCGTCTCCGGCGCATATCCCTCCCTCCACACGTCACAGACGATGCTGAGGGTACACGAGCCTCTTGAGGAGCCGTAGAGGGAACCATGGGCGAGTATGGATGTAGGTCATATGGACGTGCCGACGTAGGACGATGGGCGCGCAAGGAAGACAATCCCTTGGGTAATTAACGGCAGCGTTGTGGGAAATGTCGTTGCACCTAGGATACAGCGTTCGCGCCGTGGTGCGAGCGACGAAGATGTCTGGTTTTCTGGGCGGACTGAGTCTACGGAGGACGGGTAGGGGCTGCGCGGAGGATGGGATAACAAACATAGATCTACTGGCACTGCAAGCGAGGGAACAGTAAGCACGGGACCATCCTGAAAGGTCAGCATGACGGACCTGGGGACGGAATATGCGCGTGTGGGGCGAATGAGCTGGAAAGATTCGCTGGTATTCTTCATCTGTTGCATTGGGTGGTGAACGACATCAATACAGCCGCAGTATCAGGAGCTGTGACAAGAAGCGGCCAGAGTGATAATCGTGGATGAGCAGATGAGCACGGGCGCATCTTGCATGCTGCGAATCTAGTGGTTTGTTGTCTTGTTTGTGTCTACGCGCATTCGTTGGGTAGCCACCGCGATGATAATCGAATGTGATGGATCCCGACGATGGTACAGCGACGTCGGTGAAGGTGGTCGTTGAACTCGTACATGAAACGGCCTGTTGTGGGCACTCTGCGAGTGTCTATTGTACGTGGAGGGACCAGGTCGCCAGGAGAGTTGCATTCGTCGGGCGAGGCGGAGGTCAAACCCCGGTCATGCATCGGAGGTCATCCGGGAAAGACATTGATGACGACTTTCATGTGACTATGAGTGAATGCGTGTAATTTTGAGTAGTCGAACAGCCATTTGCATTGCACCCATTACAGTGACCACCTACCTTTGGGCTACGCACTGCATTGCTCATCTCTTCCGGTTCGCCTTCTGGGTAATCGGTGTTCGTCGCACTTCCCAAGCCCCTAAATAATAAATCGATCTCCAATGCACTTCCCTCCCTTGAACACACACTTTACGCCAAACCGCTCGCTTTTCTATTCGCTCTCTTCGGCTATCACGCATACAACCCACGATGCAGCCGTTACGTGGCCCAGTAAATGGTTCGGCGCTTCTGTGACCCCCGACAGAGCTAGAGACTGGACTGGACGAGGTGGATTGGACCTTTGTTATTTTTACCCGACTCATTCACACGTCCCGTCTCGTCTCGGATGAGCCTGCCTCAATCTCAGATCACCTGGGAGTTAGCCAGTAGTGAGATGAGAACGACACTCAGCGTCCCAATAATTTACATTGCACATAATGAGGGCAGGGTTTCCTACGCAGTGCGGATTATCTGCGAGTCGTCTCGCTGGTCAAATCGATCAGGTACGTTGCTGAACCATGACCAACGGATAGCTCTCAGGCAGCGAGCTGGACAGATTGGTACCCAATTCGCTGCCCACGCAGTCCAACCGGGATCATAGTCTGATGCACCGCATCCTTCTGGTCATTGCTTACGGCCTGAAGGGAGTGAGCGAAGGTGCATTCGAACACAGGAGGTTGTCCCATATCTCGCTTTCTCATAGTTCCATGGGATGGAGGCTTCTCCGCGCCCGAACTTCATTCACAGGAAACCCTATCCTAGAATTTCTATCCACAGAACAACGCGAATGCCACGATGTCGACCTACCCTGCCCGCTGTACCCCCATAACAACCACAACATGAACAAGAGCAGTTCTAGTCCAAGATTTCCACGGAACTGCGAGCTACTTCCGCGTGTTGGGAGTTCTATGCGGACGCGTATGTGGCAGCTAGGATTCGGGCCTGGGCGCAGGAAAGCATGCAATGTAAAGTGTGCACGGTCGCGAGGGGTGGTTTGATGGGCTGGTATTCTCCCGCTCGAATGCTTGACTATCAACAGCGTATATTCGTTGCGCGCCGTGAACCGGACCTGCTTATCTATTGTGACAAAGGTGCTGATGTAGAATTGGGCCAGGTCGATAAGCCCAGTATGGTGGGAGGTGGAACAGTTCTCTCACCCAGTCGCGTTCGGGACCAGAGAAGATGACCCAGCAGTGGTGCGGCGACCAAGCCAGGTGGGGTTGACCTCTGGAGCGACGAGTCGGCGAGAGCAAGAGATTCTAGATCTAGGTACATTTGATAGGCTAAACTTTCGAGGTCTGGGGAGAAACCCTTCCTAGGAAGTCGAGGAAGTGGAGTTGCCATGGTGAGGGGACAAGCGAGGTTCTTGGTTTTAACCACGGGCTCATTCCTCCGCTACGAAATATGCGCGATGAGCGAAGGCAACCTGAAAGCGTACCACAGAGCTTGCGGGATGGGCTGAATACACGCACCTGCTTCTCCCTTGTGTATGCTCACTCTTCTCGTTTTGCCCGATCCTTGTGCGTGCTCTGCTTAAAGAACCCACAAGGGCCCATTGAGCAAGCGCGATGGCAGGAGTACCTCGAAGCGAATGCAAAATGGGACGTACAATTGAACCATAGGATGCGAAACGCGGTACGCGAGACAAGGAATAACCATTATATATGAAGGGAGTGGAAGCGTCAGTGACGCGTTTATCGATGGCGCTACTATGTTGTAAAAGGCAGCAAGAAGGCGCTTGCCCCAGTGGTCAGGGAATGGAAAGCAAGACTAATAACGGGGAGATATGAGCAAGTTCAACGACCATGGTGAGTGGTTTGGCAGCTTCTATCTTCAATTAGAGCGCAGCCAGTTGCGGTCGTCTCGGACTGTGGCACTAACCGCTGCATTGAAGGACTAGGGCATTTATCTTATACGTTAGAGCAAAGATGCTTCCTTGTGTCACATCCTAAAATACCGGAAGAGCAAGCTCTGCGCATATAGTTGGTAGTCGGTACCTACACGAAATAGCTCTTGTGGAGGCAGCGCGAGTGGCGCAACCTTACCACTAGAGGGATGTCTGCTTTGATCTCCCT
>Ga0307515_10005213_pt1 | contig 26418 bp, 37 predicted proteins | sample 17_EM_MG_FD_194513 | JGI IMG/M metagenome (GOLD analysis project Ga0307515, IMG submission 194513) | Populus trichocarpa ectomycorrhiza microbial communities from riparian zone in the Pacific Northwest, United States - 17_EM | ecosystem: Host-associated > Plants > Roots > Unclassified | place... | reverse complement strand
TCCGACCCCCTACCTGATTTTTTTTTACTTCATATCGGACAGAGTGTTCTTCGATATTTATCTTTCATTTCTTCATTCAGTCCACGGCAAATTAATTGTACCACTAGACATTCACAGCCCCCCCCCTTCCCCCTCCCCCTTCCCCCCTCCCCACCCTGTTATCTCTTCCTCATTTTTTCGCATGCTGCATGTACTCGCCCGCTTCCATTCACCGACCCCCTCAACCCTCACCCCACCCACGGCATCCTTGCATGTTTGTTTGTACCCATGTGCATGTTGTATGTAGTAGAAGGTCCGATAAGCAAAAAATATCCATGTGAATGCGCATCGGTTCCAGTTGGGCAGCCGTCCCAATGAATATCTTACCTATCTGAGAGCTTCCATGTCACCTAAACGGTGTTGGACAGACTGCATCCGCTGTTGCAAGGTTACGGCGGTTCGTTTGTAGTCGCGGCCGACATGCGACAACCGCTCATCCGCCGCACCTCGGGCACCATCGGTACCCGATCATCGGCATCTCTTGTGAAACCGATTGGTCGTGGACTCTTCCATGTTTTTCCGGGGTCAATATTGTCATGTGGTATACAGCCTGGCAAGGAGGCCGCGCCGTTTTCCCGCGCCGTAGCAGCTGTACTACCAGGTGTCTAAAAGCGCACCCAAGTCTCACAAAACATCCAAGCAGCTATTGGGTTCAGTTACAAGAACAGGGGCACAGTGAGCGCAGGTATGCAAAAAAAAAAACAGAGAAAAGACAGGGAAGAGGCAGGATAGGATGCAGACATAATAATACGAGGTACGTGATGTACCCGGTTGAAATGGTCGCAGGTTGACAGGATATATAGCTGCTTCTTGAAAGGGAAAAGGGGACCACGAAGCAACTTTCCATCTCATACCGAATAAAAGAGATTGGAGTCAAGAAGAGAAAAAAATAAAGGATATCAATAAACAGGTAATAATAGATGTCCGAGGCGAACAGGCAGAAAGGAGTGGGAAATTTTGGGACGACTGACCCTGCGACCAGCGGACGACACCAGTCCAAATATACAGGAAACGGGCAAGGAGCATGAACGAGCAACAGCGGTAAAGACAGGGGCAGATAACATGTACAGTTTGAGTGGGGTGAGCAGAGGCCGACACGGCCGCACACGATTGTGATGAGATCGATTTACTCGTTTGCCACCTGAAAGGGGGGGATATGAGCTTGAACCGAAAAAACAGTCCCACGCGTTGAAAGACAAACCTTGAGCACCCGCCGCCCAGCTCCATAATCTTCATCGTCTCTCAGACTCATCCTCAGGTCGTCGTGACCGAAACCAGGATGAGGACCTTCACTGTAATTAGAAGAACCCGAGAGGCGGGGATCACCCGAAGTTTGGTTGTCAAATGGATTCGGGAAATCTCCCGCATTTCCAGGCTTCTCTGGGACTGGTGGTTGCTGGGCCAAAGGCTTTCCTGGGGCGACTCCACTATAGGCATCGGTCATCGAGGCCATCGAGAGAGGTCGCGCCTGGGGCTGGTGCCTCTCGGGATCAAACCCTGTTCGGTAGTGGTCCAGGTATGACTCCGGCATGGGAGGTGGCTGCGCGTACGGATCCTGTGTTAAGGGGTCGGTCGAGTAATGAGAGGACAGAGACGGTGCCGGGTTGTTACTTTGAAGCGACTTGCTTCTAACGACCCCATTATCTGGATGAGGATGAGAGACATTTTGAGCAACGTCATGACAGCCTCCGACGGGACCCGGGTCGTCCCAACGATCCTGGGCAGGGTTCCTGTAGCGCAAGCTGGCCTGGCGCTGTGACACGGTCGGGTCGTGATGTACAGTGTAGGCGCTGAACGGGTCTGGCTGGTCCTTTCCACTCTTGGAACGGTACAAGGTGCCAGCACCGATTCCGGCGGCACCTGGACCTGCACCAGTTCCGACAGAGTAATTGTCTGGGTCCGCATAGGCGGTACCACCAATATCCGACATGCCGTATGCTTCTCTTGTAGGAGGGAATTTGACCGGATCTTGATGGTAGGTGTCAGTGTAGCCATAACTGCCGACACCATGGCCGTTCGAACTATATCCGTAGTCGTCGTCAAAGTTAGGGTGTTGCGAAGTGGCAGCGGCTTCCGCGGCGGCAAGTGCAACATCCTTGTCGAACCTCTCTGCACGCCTACGGCGGATCACCACTGTAACGATGAAGATCAAGATTCCGAGTCCGACAAGTCCTACCACACTGAACGTGCCAGCGACAGCTGCAGTATTGTCGAAGAAACCCTTGTTGGTGTTGGAATTCGCGACAGCAGTGGATGTAGGGGTGGATCGAATAACGGTAGTGACAACTATGGTATTACCATTGGAAACGGAAAGGAATGTTGACGGTGAGCTTGAAGGAGTGAAGGTTGGACTCGGGGGTGGAGTCGAGGTGGAGGTGGTGGAAGGTGCGGGGGGCGGAGGTGGGGTCGAAGTGGACGAGGTTGAAGGCAACTCCGAGGTCGACGGTGGTAGGGATGTCGAGCTACTCTCCGGGGTGGTGGACGGGGAAGGAGGAGGAGTGGTTGGAGGGGCCTCACTCAGAGTGGTCACCGAGCTCAGGCTACGGAAAGATAGCCAAAGGTAAATCACCCCATAACCGTTGCGACACGGGACGCTGAACACTCACGGTGGGGGGACAACAGATGACGGTACGCTGGACGTAGGGCCTGTATTTTAGAGGCGGAGGGTGAGCATTTTCCGGGGAGCTTTTCGCAATTTGTGCGCTCACTCGACATCTCTGGCTCGTAGGCGGGGGAGTGACGCGACGGTGTGGACCTCGGCGAGAGGAAGCGGAAAGCCAAATTAGATCATTCGGCTCTTGTCGGCTAACCCCGGGGAATCTTCCCACCAGGTTGCGCTCCATTGGCCAGACGATCGTCCACATTACATGGCGAAGGGCTCTGCGCCAGCCCGAGTACGTGCTTGACGAGCAGATGGCACACGGCGAAAGATGATGAGCAAGGAGCTGAAAGAATTGGTGGACATGGTGGCGGTCGCGGCGGTAGACTGACGAAAGCCGGACGCCCAACATAACGGACTTGCGATCGACGAGGCGTTTGAGCGTGGGGGAGCAGCGGCGATATTGCTCCTTTCGAATTTCCATGCAGAAGAGATAAGAGATTTCGTCTATGTACCTATGGGCAAATAATTCAACAGCTTCTACTTATTGACACGAAATTCGGCCATCAGGCCAAGACTATGAGTGTGTAAACATGTAAATGAGCAGCGAGTATGAATGCGTTTCTGGGTCTGTTGCGACCTTGTCGGTTGCGCATGCAAAGAGTTGGGAGAGAAAGAAGGCAGAGATGGGACAAATAATCAAACAATACTCGAAACACAACACCCAAACCCCATACAGGTCGGGGGAAGGTAAACAACACATTCGAAGAAACTGCAGCCTAAAACAGCAACAGCTGGCTGCCCAATATTTAGGTTTAATCCATAAAGTTACCTTCCGCATATACAATCCATAGCTTGTCAATCGCCACCGAGGCTGGTGCGATGGGGGGGACAGTCATTCCCCGAATCAAAAATGCTCCTGGGTGGCTACGCTGGGGATACCCTCGCCAATGATCAAACCGTCCTCGTCGTCACCCTCGCCGTCTTCGTCGTCAGAGAATTCAAAGGTGACGACAGGTAACTCTGGCGCGTGGGCCGCCCCCGGCGAGTAATGTGAGGGCTGGGGAACAGGGGGAGACACAGATCTTGGTGGTGGTGCCGGAGCGCCTTCACCGTTCATCCATTCGTCTTGCCACAAAGCATCGATCTTCCACCGTTGTTGAGGATCCCGGACAAGTAACCTCTCTACGGCCCTCTTTACCCCCGGTAGTTGCCAAAGAGCTGGATAATCAGCTTCTTCGGTCTTTGGCCAGCTATACTCGCACTTGGCAATCCGCAACAGCATCGCCTTACGGTTCTTCGAGCTAAACCCTCCATGGTGGGAATCAAAGGGGAGACGCCGGGTGGTAAGCGCATACAGTACAACGCCACAGGCCCAGGCGTCTGTATCACGCCCATCGTATCGACTCCCCATGACGATCTCTGGAGCGGCATAGGATTCGGAACCACAGCGGGTGGTTAGCCACGGGTCGTCCGGATCCACGAATCGTGATAACCCGAAGTCTGTGAGTTTCACCAATGGCCCCGAGGACCACGGGCTGGCCGCGTGTAGATCTCTGGTCAAGAGGATATCTGAGGAACGTCTCAGCCGTCGCCCAGAGGACAAGCGAGATAAGAGACTTACTCTCGAGCTTGATGTCGCGGTGGACCAGGGCAACGCTGTGCATCCACCCGACGGCCTTACAGAGTTCACCCCATATTTGTAGTAGATGGGGTTCGTCAAGCTGCGCAGACTTTTCGTCCGAATTGATGAAGTCGAGTAATTCGGGCCCGTGTATATGCTCCAACACGAGGCAGTAGTAAGTGGACGTTGTGAACGAATGCATGAAGGAGACGATGTTGGGGTGGCTGACGTGCTAAAAATAGGAGCGTCAATCATCTTCGCCAAGCGGAACGGCAAAAAGCCGATGACACACCCTGAGGACTTCGACCTCTCTAATGAAGCTGACCCTTGTCCTGTCGTCGATAGCGCGTTCTGTCAATTTTACAGCCACTAGCCGACCACTAGGCTCGTTTGGGTCAGGGCGATCAAATACATTCGTGGTGGGTGATGTATTTGTGACCGAGGACGGGGAGCCACTTCCTGTTCTCCAAGGTTTTGTCCCGGAAACGTTGGATCGGCCAGTAGAACGCCTGCTGCTTTTGCGCCTGACTATGCCATCGCTGGTGGTGGATTTGAGCCTCTTTATCGATGCCTTTCGAGAGAACACGAGTTGTTCCAGCGTTCCGGAAACATCGCAAGCGAGCCAAACGCTGCTGAATGAACCCTGGCCGAGAGTTCGGAGAAGGGTAAGGGAGACAGAAGGATTGTCTTCACTCGCAGAGATTATTGATCCGGGATGCAATGATTTGGTATTAGTGGAAGGAGCGAGATGGACCTCCCGAGATGGTCTACGTGGGTTTGAATGAGGTCTCACTAGTGGCGGAGACGATGGCTCGTATTCAGATCCTGAACGAGATGCGGACGGGGTAGGAAACATGCCGATAGTTAGTGATAGTGGGGCATGGTGGGATATTTTGTCGGATGGGAGCGCCTCTACTGATATGAAGGACGGCGTTGAACCTTGACCTGTTGTCGAGATCCGAGGGGTGGCTTGGTCCGGCCGCGGTGTCTCCTCCGCAGAAGTGTCATCATGGGAGTGGTCGTACTCGACAAAATTACGGGTTAATGGTTGGTGGGAAGACTCGTCAAGGGAAGTGTATCTTGACGGGAAGAAACGCGATAAGGGAGGCAGTGGCGACGTCCTTCTCGGGGGTGACTTGTCCGAGTGAGACAACGAGGAATAGGATGAGCCGGAAAAAGACGAGCCTATCGAGGAGTTGCGGGAGATTGGGGAGAGATAGGGTTGGAGAGGGTTATGTGAGTCAGCGGCATAGAAGTCGACATTAATCGAAGGCGTCGCCGAGACTGGCATTTGTCTGCATTAAATGCTGTTGTGTTCAAAGAGAACGAAAGGATACACACCATCAGACTTTATGGAGTGGAGGGAGGGGGACTCGCTGGGCCTTGGAGGGGGCGCTGGGTAATCATACGTAGATGCGAAGAAGGCGTTGGTCTTCGAGTGTGTTTCTGGGCCCACAACACGGCGGGGGGTGCGGGGGGAATGGAGCATCGGGGAGGACGGGGGATGGGTCAGGGGAGGGAGAGAGAGGAAGAGGGGGAGGGAGTGAATGGCCAACGAGGTATTTAAGGTCAGCACTGAGGCATACCACCCGCGGAGAATACGGGAACCAGTGGAGTAGGAGAAGCTGACAGAATGGCTGAGGAGGCGCAGCCGAAACTAGGAAGCCATGCAGGGCCGGGGCTAGCGTGTACGGAACGGAAAGAGGACTGGGCGAGGTATATAAACAAACTCAAAAAGCGATCGGCAATCTCCCACAATACGGGAACGTATTATTTCCATACGGTCCGCATAGTTCCGACAGTCAACTCATACATTGGCAAAAAAACAAGTATCCAAAACGTTTCATCGCCGCCGATAATCGTCCCGTCTGCCCCTCCCAGCGTCTCCATCTCCCCGCTCGTACCGCCTGGGGGGCGTCCGGCTCCTGCGTGGTGGTGGCGAGCGTGACCGGGACGACGGCGGGGTACGCGTTCGCTCACGTTGTCGTCGGCCGGACCCGCTGCGGCTGTAATCACGATCGGCGTTCCGGTCCCGGTCATTGTTCCTCCTCCCAACTGGTGACCGACGATCCCGGCTCTTGTCGCGGGAGCCCCCACGTCGCCGGGGAGGTGTCCTTGGTCCGTCGTCCCGATATCTGCGTGACCTCGGGGGTGTAGAACTCCTACGCCTCGATCTTTTGGATCTCGAACCAGAGTCAGACGAATCTTCCGAGCTTGAATCGTCCGAGTCAGAGTCAGAGTCCGACGATGAGGACCCCTCGGCCGCTTCCAACGCCTTTCTTTGCTCCATAATCAACCTTGGTGCGTTCTAGTCGGAGTGATCGTCAGTAAATTTCGCCTTATCGTTGAGGTAAGCATTACAAACCTTCAAATACTCCCGCATCTCTTCGGTAATAGCCCCCAATCCGATCGAGGTAAAGTAATTGATAGCAAACCGGGTGTTCTTTGGGTTATCCAACGGGAACATCCCCGCACAGGCTGACTTGACCTCTTCATCCGCGAATCGCTCCTTCAGAACCTTGAGACCCATTGATTCCTGCATCTCGTTGAGCACGATCTTGACAAAGATCCGGCTACTCGATGTAGTGTCCTCTTCGGTGAGGTTTATGCAACTCATGGCGTTCCATGAGATGGCATCGCTGGCAAGCAGGTGTCCGAAGAACCGGGCAATATTCCTCAGCCGGTTTGTTTCGTAACGGTGGATCGTGTCATAGTACGTCCCAAACGCCGTTTCAAAGCAATCGAACCAAACACGGCCCAACCGGCAAAAGCGTTCTCCCACCAATCCGTAAAAGGTGGAGTACGAACGTTCTTGGGAGCAACATTCAATGACCATCTTTGCGAGTTCGATCTAAACAAGGAGCGAATTAGAATACCCACCCTGAGACACGTTTCAGCCACGTACCTCCTGACCCTCCTTGATCTGGATCTTGAGAAGTTTGTGGACGGCTTCTTCATAATTAAGGGCGTTCATGATCGTCAGGTAGATAACTTTCCGCAGGTTCACCAGGTTCGTTTCCGTCTTGTCTAGAATTCCCTCCATCTCCTCCACCGCTGTGACATCCGTCAGCACTCTAGTAACATAGGGTCTGGATCTTTACTAACCTTCTTCATCATCGCTGGCGTCTTCCTCCTCAGAACCGGATTCTTCGTCCGAATCTCCAAGTATCTCCGCCTTGATCGCCTTGTACTTCTCCTCGTTCTCCAAGTAGTTGGGATCCACCTTGAAGATGTTCAACCCTTCCTGAACTTGAAGGTCCTCCTCCAATTGGATTTGATGTGTAACCTGCTCGTCCTCTTCCACTAGGTCCAGCCCCTCGGGGACGATAGGGTTGTCCTTGTAGTTGTCCTTCCTCACTTGCATCAAGACTTCAATCATGTACTGTACACGGTGGCTGATCGTGCTTTCGTTTAATACGGCACGGAATCGCTCAAACACAGTAGCGTTCGCTTTCGGCGAGTTTTCCTGGAGGAACGCGCCAACCTCTCTGGTGAATCCAACCGCAATTTCGATCGAGTCGTCGGTGGGGCGTTCCAGGAGAAGGACAAGGATCTGGAGGGCAATAATTTCGTGCGCTACCTGCTGGTTGACGAGGTGGGCGATGAATGTGGTCGTCGAATTGCACACAATCTATTCAAAGCGGTAAACGTCAGATCGAAAGTCAGTGGGAACAAATCTGCACGCACCTTGTCGTTCCTCTTGAATGACCTCCGGAATTGACTGATTAGTCGAGTCAACACCAACTCCCCAACCTGAGGTAGCTTCGTGTTGATAATTGCGACCAGACAGGCGAAGACGGGCGTGAATGGCAAACTCGTGGCCTGAGCTTTCATCACACTTCTCGCAAAAAGACCCTTCCCGCGTATAAGGTTTTCGGAGAACAGCTCGGGGACGATATTTTTTATGTTCGTAATGTTGACCCTGTTGACAATACCGGTAACCGACTTCCGAAGGGCGTCCCAGGCCAGTCGTTGATATTCGGGGCTTGATTTGTCTTGGGACGCGGCAGCTTGAAGAGCGCGCAGGCGCGCAGGAGGCATGTAGACACCGCCAGACCGGGTCCCGATAAGTTTGGCGAATTCAGCCTGAGCATCGAACTTGTCTTTGCCGTCGGTCTGAGCCTTTTCCTTTTCTGATTTCTCGAGTTCGTTTGCAGCCAGGCGCGCGGCCAGTTGTCGCTCGCGTTCTGCGCGTCGCACTGGATCAACATCTTCAATCCGAGGGTTGTCGTGCCGGGATCCTCGGGGTGAGGCTGACCGACGTCTTGATGAAGGAGGACCATCCACAGGCGACAGCGATCTGGAGGAGGTTAAAAAGCTGTACCACAATTAACACATACACACTCACCGCTTCCGCTTAGACAGAACGCCGTCTGACGGACCTGAAGTTGCCACTGCGGTAGACATCGTCGAAGTCAAGGTCGGGTGTGTATGACTGTCACGTGCTGATCGCTCTGGATCCTGTGCATCTTCAGCGAGGCCAACCCGAGCCGCAGTCCGGGTAATTACTTTCTACTTGCCTTCCCCCTTCACTGTCCTCTACCGTCTTGTAACATTCCTGCACATAATGCCACTAGTCGAAGGGCTCGAAGAGCTCACTTTCGAACACTCGGCCTTTATGGTTTATGCCAGAGACGCCAATGTCCTGCAACCAAATGAGACACAACGGAATACCCTGATTGTCGCCGGCGTGTACATCCTGGCGATTGGAATTCTATGGTACGTACCGTCTAGTGACTCCCTACAGAGGTATTTATGTGGTACATAGGCATGTACCCTATCTGAACAGAATCAGTGAGTACGTCGATTGTTAACTCACGACGGTCGCGCTGAGGCCCTCCGCGTACAAAGTCTACCCATTCAAGTGCGTACAGTGGCTCTCGCAAATGCGTCCCCTTCTGACCCCACTCTAAGGCTTCTTACTGTCGGGTTCCATGAGGTACGCAGTCACTATTTTTCTTCGTCGTAGTATTGATGGGGGTTTAGATGTCGCATGCTTTTGCCGGTGTGATCACCTGTGCACGCATTCACTCAATCGAACTCGACCGTGAGTAGATCTTTGCTGTAGTTCTGAAACGTGCTAACGCATGAGCGATCAGCTGATGAAGGAGGGGTAACGAAAATGAGCGGTGGCATCCAGGCCATTACCCTCCCAGCTGGTTACCTGGGCTCCTCTTTCATAGGAGCGTGTCTAATTGCGTGCGGGTTCGACACAAATGCCAGCAAGGTCGCCTGCTTAGTCCTTGCTGCCTTTTTTATTTTCACCCTCTGGTGGGCCCGAAAGAACTGGTTGTGCGTTCGACTAAGAAGGTGGCTGCCCAGACGGGTTCTAAAATTCTCATAGGTCTTGGGCCTTGATTGCTGGCATGTCCGGCCTCATTATTCTATTTTGGTTTGTCGCAGATGCGGTCGCCTTGAGATATTTTGTGAGTATATCTAGCATTCTTCCCCCGTGCATGAATGACAGGCCTTCAGGTATTATTCATCGGCGTAATGTCCTGCATGTACGTTCTTTGGGACGTCATCGGTATGTATTCTCCTCCGGGTTTATGAGCGTTCGATTCACACGCCTTTAAGATGATACTATCCGCCGCAAGGTCAATAATTCGGACGCGAGTGCATTTGCTGATATCTGCGGTTGCTGTCCATCCCGTGGTGAGTACCTCTCAACATTAGAAGGGCTACACATCCTGATCCGTACAACAGTTTGGGGTGTGATCTGGTTGATAGTTGCGTTTATCTTTTTTGGACTTGGCATCATCGTTGGTATCGTTGCGTTCAAGGTAAGTGCTTTGAATTCCGTTCACGGAGGCGAAATTAGCTTACACGGTATTTTCAGGGAAGCGCTGCGGAGCAACAGTCAGCGGCTGAAAAGTTTTTGCCTGGTCCGGGCTCCACAAATGCTGGCCCGCAGTTGACCCTGCCGCATTACATGATTTGCCTCTCCTTCATCACCGCTGCCTATCTCGCTGGCTGGAGAAACTAAGCACGTCCCACTTTGTAGTACGTGTAACAACACTGGACTTTTTCACGCGTTTTGCAATCATTCGAGCGATATTTTACCGATTGTATCCGGACTTTCTAGTGTACCACCTTCTTGATTCCCGGACTTGTTTTGTATGAAACGATACCAACTTGCGCCCTTTTGTGATTCATACCCAGTATAAAGTGACCACCCTCAGAACCTTTGGTAGTATATCAGTTAGCACACCCGCCTATAATTCGAAACAGACTCTCTATTTGGAATCGAAGCGGGGCCACAAAATGGAGAACGGGATTCCACTCCCCGCCAGAGAGACTACTTTTTATCTACCGGTGGGGCATTTCCCTCGGATCTCTTTTTTGCGCCCCCAGTCGTCCGTCTTTTTTTCACGACCCCCCAATCTCCGACCAAATGTGTCCCTCTCAGGATGGCTCGTACCTGGGTTGCAAGTGTGCGCATTTCATGCGATATCCACTCTCCAACTTCCACCCATTGTGGAACAAACCCACGCGCAAATTCGTACACCCGCTGTCGTTCGAAGAGGTTGCGTACCGTAATCCATGAGGGCGGGAGGAGCACTCGTGAGAAACTGCGCTTGACGCTTCTCAACCATCGCTTCCGAGTTCAGCACTTGGGGAGCACACGCTCAACCATGCGAGTCCGACCATCCTCTCTCGCTCTGCTTTCTACTTGGTTATGGCTCCCATTGACATTTGCCATGTGGCCGCTCCCTCCGAAGCGATTTAAGGGGAACGCCTTGCTCGGTGCTGGATCTCTGGGGCTCGATACAGACGGCAGAGTTGTGGCGCTGGGAGACTTCAACGGAGACCAATTGTGCGTATGTTTTAAGAACCTCTTGAACTGCTCACAAGAATTGGCATGAACCCTCAGCCTTGATATGGTTTCCGTCGGGTCCGATCAACGAACGCTCACCGTCCACCTCTGGGATCACGGTGAGCATGATAACGTCACCTCATATCCCTCGTTTGTGACCTTCTCAAATTGAACAAAGAGCGATTCAACTATAGGACCTCGACTATACTCAGGCACAATCAACGCATCGTTAATGTCGTGCCTGGAGACTTCACGCAGAATGGGCGGCTGGACATTTTGGTTATGAGCCAGTCACCGTCATCGAACGGCCAGCTGGATCTGTTTCTGTATCGTGCTGCTGTGGGTGGTGGTCTCGGTGAGACTCCTGTGGTGATTTTTCGTCGAGTCAACGTCCGCTGATTGCGCCGATAGAAACCACGCCCCTGTCACTCCCGCCTTCATCAGAATCTCAGCCAATACCATTTGATTCAACGGGAGATTTACGCATCGACCTTCTGGGAATTTCTCCACCTTCCCCTGGGGACCAGGAATCCTTTAGTGTATGGCAAAACGTGTGGAACACATCGCAACCAAACAGTCCCGTATACGAACTGTGCGTTAGTACCGCTCTCGCTAGTTCCGATTGAACGTTAAGCTACTTTCTTCAGGAAGAGACCAGCATTAGAGGGTCTTCAGTGCAAACCCTCCAACCCCCACAGCCATGCCGTAGTGGACCTAGACGGCGACTGTTTAGCCGGTAGGTAACCGGATGATAGGGCTTTGGTCTTTGACTTAACCTTTACCCAGACCTTATTCTCATTTGTGACGATGGTAACACCGGACGCAAGGTATTCCAGATATGGATTAACCAGAAAAATTCTGGGTTCAAGCTACAACAATCGGGGAAGCTACCCGCTGGCACACAGTCTATCTCTTTCGCCGACGTTGGTACGGATCTACCATACCACAGTACCGTCTTCGTTGAAGCTCAAGGCTTACAGACAGAGACGGGACCATCGATATGGTCTTTGCAACTTGCTCGTTTGTCTCGAAATCGACCGGTCTCGGAAACGATTGCTACGTAAACGTCGCTTATAACAAGCAACTCCCGCTATGCGCGTCGACGGCAACCCCCAGATTTAGGAACGATCAACGTGTGTGCAGAGCCCCCGAAGAACTCTGCATCGCTGATCCGAATTTCACCTTTGACCTGAGTGATAGACCAGGGAATGACGTACGTGACTAGGAATGAATCTATGGCATTGAACTATTCTGACACACTTGCAGGCATTTGTTCGGATGTCTATTAACGATCTTGTTCCTACCTCAGACGGAACCGCTCCCCAACTATTGGTTTTGGACACCACCTATGATCCGCCCCTGCCGGTACCGCTCAAGGTCGGGGACCTCAACTTGGATGGATTCGCTGATATCATCCCTATCGTCGCCACGCCTTCAGGAGACCGGTCCCGGCCGGCGAAGACGCCAAAAATTCTTGGGAGTGTCGCGTGCAGCAAAGGCGTGGCTGGTTGTGGGCCAGATGGCAAGGGCCGTCGGGGGTGGTCCGTTTTAGGACGGGATAATAATGTTTTGGACGAGTTTCAAGACGCGAGGGGAGTCGTGTTGGTTGATATTGACGAAGACGTTAGTTTTGCCTCGCTCTGCTGTCCGGCGTTAATATCTAAGCGTCTCTTGCAGGGAACTTTGGATATCATGGTACAACGGACTGGAGAACAGGGTCAAGGGAACATTTTGTTCGTTCAGAACAACTTTTACTACGACGCCTTCTTCCTAAAAGCCATCGGTAAATCCTCAACGAGCTGTCTTTTCCCCTTTGCTAACGTCTCATACCAGTTCTCAACGGTGGTTGTCCAAGTGGGTGGTGTTACACTACGAATGGCAGCCGTTTCCATGTATGTTCTCCGTCCGGGTTTTGTGCTTTTCTTACATTCCCTCCAGCCGTTCGGTGTGAGCTACTCTGGGGCAACGTACAAGTACACGGTACTTGATACTACCGGCCAGCGGGCAGCTGCAGCAGGTATATAGACTGCTTGCGTGTTTATTCCGTGGACTTATTCTCCCTCAGTGGCACAACTACCTCAAACAGCCTATCAATCTCTTTTAACCCCATACTCCTTTATCGGTCTGGGACGCACAAACAATTACATCGAGAACTTCTTCGTAGGCTCGACAAAACATCACGAGGAGCACTTCATCAACATGGAAGGAGTTGTTCCAAACTCAAAAGTCGTCATTATTCCTCCATCAGACGACTCACAGAAGGCGGACTGGAGGAAGGAGCTGTATCTGAGACCGGGCGAGTGGATTCCTCTCGTAACGCTCACGGTCGTGATTGCGACTGTGCTTTTGGCGATAATTGTGCTAGTTCTGCATCTGAACGAGAAGGTTTGTTTCCACTCTGATCCGATACCCTTGACGATACTGAAACGATTCGCAGAGAGAGGACGAGCGAGAAAGGAGAAACGTTTCTCATCACATCAATTTCGACGCATTATAGTTCCTGCTACAATATACCCCATGTACAATCTTCTTGCACCGTGTTTGTTGTTCTACCCACAAAGCACATTACACCATGGGTTGCTATAATGTTATCATTGGAATCGAATATATCGAGAAAGAATCACGATGCACGTAGTCTAACGCAAGCGATGCGAGGATCGTAAGCAAAGGTCAGAGTAACACCCACATGACCTCTTTCCCGGCTCCTCCCAGGGCTTCCACTCGTCCCTCTCTCTCTAACTTCTGCAGGTGGGAATCTAAACTACGTGCAGCCCCATCCCAAAGATTCTGTGGGTAGTCCTTGTAAATTTGACCAACGATCGTCCAGGTCGTCCAGGGTTCGTCTCCTGGAGGCCGCATGCTCAAAACTTCGATGATCTGTTGCTCCCGTTTGTTCCTATGGGTAATATATGCTTTGATATTGTTCGGGCCATCTTTAACAACAGGTCCGTGGCCAGGGTAGAGTTGAATGTACTTGGGCTTCCCTTCCGGGAGTGTCTCGTTGTAGTCGTACATCTTTTGGAGGCTAGCCATGTACGTTCCAAGGTCCTCGAAAATCGTGGAACCGTAGCCGAGGACGGTGTCTGCCGTGAAGAGGGCTTTGTCGAGCGGGAAGTAGATGGTGATGGAGTCTGCGGTGTGACCAGGCGTGGAGAGGAAGTGAATGGAAGCGAGATCGGGGTCTGTGGCATCACCCTCGTTGACGGTCACTGGCAGCTTAAAGTTGTCTGTGAGGTCATGCCAGGGGGAACCCGACGGAGATTGGATGTAATCTTCTACTGGAACGGTCTTGATGTAATTATTCAAGGCCAGGTCCTGGGTCTTGAGCGGGAACTTCCATAACCTGGGGGGTTTGAAAGGTTCCGAGGGGGAGGGATTCCGTTCGGACCACCGCTTCCGGATGAGGCTTAGGACGCTACCGATCCCCTTGTAATGGTCGATGTGCCTATGAGTAACGATAATTTCTGAGATGTCCGGAAGTTCTGGGTTGGTTATCACGGCCGTCTCCCGGAGGGCCGATTCGAGAACGGTGATGTAGTAGTCCCTACCCTCCCCGGTGTCCACCAGGATGTACGGATTGTGTCTTCCGACGAGGTAGGTATTCGTCCCTATCGTACTATCGGTGAACGCTTGCGCCAATGCGCTGTATCGTGGCGAGTCCACGCACCCTGTAGGGTGAATTTACCCCTGTTCTTGGGAGAGAGGTGAGCGGAGTGTTGGGGATGATAAAGTCGGAAGGCTGATTATTCACCTGCCCGAGGACTCTGATCACGAAATCACTCAGCTAATGGAGGTCGTAAGACCGGCGATCTACCCGCGCTGGATGGGACGGACACGTACGCGGGTGATGTCGGGGATTTCCTCGAGCTTGTCCATGGTGTAGTATGCGGTGTTATGATCGTGGTTTGTGGTAAAATCTTGATCCTCGTACCTCCGATCGTCAAAAGCTTGTGGCCTACGGGCTCGGAGCTTGCGTTCGTTTCCAAGGCATGGTAGAAAGAGTTGTAGACTTCCGAATAATGTAAACCAGATTACTGTCGTCAGGCATAGGGCCCTGAGGTATCGCGCTCGCAAAAAAATATCCCAGACCCGTCGGAAGGAATCCCGCCATCGGACCTGCAACGCTCCGCAAGGAAACTGACGAAAGCCGATTGAATTTGCGGGTGGTGGACATGGTCTTGCGACTTGTCCGGGTGTTGGTGCTCCAGTGGCGGGGATGTTTCCTCGCGTGTATTTCCGCTTCCTTCCCTCTGAATGAACTCGCACGACATCCCGACCCCTGTCCGCGCCGGCAAATTGTACCACCGGGCTCAAAGCCTTGGCTCCCTGACTCGGACGAAGGAATTCGACGTTCGGCCGATTTGTCACCGTGATCGAAATCAAGCGGCGGGATACGTCTCGTGCAGCTCGCAGCGGCACGCGTAATCCCCTTTCGTTCCGGCAGGCCATCCACGGGCTCCTTCCTCGTCATCTCAACCTTACAGCCATGCTTCCACTATTCGGAGCGGACGATAGGAAACGGCGAAACATCAACCTTGGCGGTCGCTCAACCTCTTCCACCCACACCTCTATTTTGGACGAAGCGAGATTGCGGCGGGAGGAGCGCCAAAACCAACTCAAGCGACAACAGAGTGCGATTCGGATCCAGGCCTGGTGGAGGGGCAAACAAGTGGCCCGCACAGTCCGGGTCCAACTCCGCCACACATTGAGCCAGGACCCAACAGGGATCAATGGATTGCGCGCAGCTGTGCTCATCGGTCAGGACGAGGAATCCCTAGCAATCTGGTCTCACAATGCCCTGCAATTGGGAACAAGTGAGTGGGATTCATCGCGTTTCGTTTGCACACAGTCGAACCTGTCCCAGATGTCCTATACGGTCCCGCACTTGGACCCGATCGCGATAGCTGGATGTTTCTGATCAAAGGGGTCAGTCTGTTGCTGTTGGCATCCATTTCAAAGCATCCACTGTGCGTAGATAAAGTTCAACGCATACATCCTAGAGTTGCTCAATATGCTTAACAGTTCAACTACCGCCGAAGCACACTTGGAGATCCTCCAATCCTTTGTAACCCCTTCGAGCAGTGCTCCGGTTCTTGGGGACTCCAGTTCGGAATTCGCGCTGATAATGACGAGCTACTTACTGTCACAACAATTATACGCCAAGTTGGGACACGCAATCTCACAGATCGTAAGCCCAGAAGTTAACTTTCCCAAATACCGTAACAGACATTTACGTTCGCAGCCCGCAGAAAAGAAAGACCAAGTTCCAGGTCTACCCCACATCATTTCTCTGATAACATCGACGCTATCCTTCTCTCAAAATCTGACAATAGAGCCACTGTTCATCCACATTCTTACGATCCCCCTATTACCCTCTCGCCTACCACTTACACTACTGAAAGAACTCTCTTCTCACCTCCCTCTGTCATCGACTCATCTCCTGTCACCTTACACCTCCATTGGATCCTTGCCCAACGAAGCAAAAGCTCACCTAATCGCTAACCTCATGATGTTCGCGCCGCCACGCTATTCCGCCTTCCAATCAAAGGAGCTGGATGCGTATCTTTCACTGCTCACATACGTATTGCATAGTCTTCCGCCAAACGCCCTGGAACCCCCGTCCACATCAAATGATAAATCCTGGGTAGACGAGGGTGATTCGGACGATGATACGATCCGTGTGGAAGTCGTTTCTGTCTTTGCAACATCTCCTATGCCAAAGCTTGACGCCAAGACGCTGAAGCGACTGCAAAATCTCCCTTCCCCTACGCATGTATCGACTCTGCTCGGCCTTTACTCTAGCAGGGACAAAGTCGCGCTTTTCACTTTCTGTTCAAGTATATGCCAGGCCTGGCCTGCGAGGCAAGACAAGGTTCTCACAAATATTACGGGGCACGCAGGTGGAGGATTTGTTCGGGAACTCTACCGCGAGCATGTCCGCTCGTCGCCACTAGGCGCAGAGGTAGATGGTTCTGCTCTCACAGGTGGGCACAATTCCTACGTTTTTGTGGATCTATCCCAACATTTGATGTAGGTTCGAAGAACATGGTTCACTGGCCCCCCTTGCTGCTTCTCATTGACCTCTACACCCAAGCTCTATTGACGATGGGTGATGACGAGTTCTTTGGGACCGGTGTTGCGAACGCTCCCCGAAATCCCCTGAGCTTAGGGGAAGTTATCTCACTTTCCAGGAGACTCCTGAACATCGCATTCGCGTTATACTGGAAAGAGGATCAGAGAAATTCCGCTCAAGGGCAACTCACGCCCGCCCAACTTAATTGGAACGGGATTCGCGACAAGGCAACGAGATGTTTGCAGGCCATTCACGCCCGGGAGTGAGTAAAATTTACAGTGCTGACGGGGTTGCACCTACTGAAGGATCCATCCCACAGTTCGAGGAAACACTTCACACCACGAGATCACTGGCTGGTAACCTCCCAGATCGATGTACAGTCTTTCGTCCAAGCCGCTATATTCGAAGAACAGCAGATGTCGGAGAATGATGGGGAGGAGATGGGAGAACCGTTGCCTTACACATCCCGACCATCACTGAAGTCTTCACGTTCACTTACAAGGCAACAAGTGGCATACCTCTCCCCTCGGCTCGCGGTACTGAACAAGATTCCATTCGCCATTCCCTTTGAAACCCGAGTTTCGATCTTCCGGCACTTTATTCTGAATGATATGATGGCGCGGGGTCGAATGGATAGGTTCAGCGGAGGAAGGACAAAAGCGGTGATCAGGAGAGATAGGATTGCGCAGGATGGGTTTGATCGACTTCAAGATGCGAATCTGAAACAGCCATTGGAGATCGTATTTGTGGATCAGTTCGGTCAAGAAGAGTACGTCTGCCTCGATTTTCGGTAGCGTTAATGTTAATGGTCTTGCTCTTAGGGCTGGTATTGACGGTGGAGGAGTGTTCAAGGAGTTCTTGACCTCACTCGTGAAGGAGGTGTTTGATTCGGATAGAGGGCTGTGGTTATCCACCAAACAGCACGAGCTGTATCCAAACCCACACAGTTATGCCACCGATAGTACGAGGATGCTTTCTATGCCATTGGTTTTAACTTAACACTGACTGATCACCGCCAGCCCACAGCCTCGCCTGGTTTAGGTTCGTTGGGCGAATATTGGGTAAAGCCTTGTACGAGGGCATCCTTGTAGACGTTGCGTTTGCTGGGTTCTTCCTAGCCAAGGTATGTTGGGCAACGGTACTCAAAAACCCCATGATGCTTACCAGTGTATCACGTTCAAAGTGGCTCGGAAAGCAGAGTTATTTGGACGATCTCGCATCATTGGACAGCGAGCTCTACCAGGGTCTCATCTTCCTAAAACACTACTCTGGAGATCTGGCGGACCTCGCTTTGAATTTCACGGTCACCCAAGACGAGTTTGGGGTCGCCAGGGCCATTGAGCTGATTCCGAACGGGAACAATATTCCGGTGACGAAGGAGAATCGGTTGAAATACATCTACCTCGTCTCTTTATACAAGCTCTCTCGGCAGATCAGGAAGCAGAGCGACGCGTTCTTCGATGGGTTGTCGGAGATGATCGACCCCAAATGGTTACGGTACGCATCATCTCTCCGGCTCCGATTCCGGTTTATGTTTTGCGTCTCTGCGTTCCCGTACTGAACGACGCGTAACTTCGTAGAATGTTCAATCAACAAGAGCTCCAAATTTTGCTTGGTGGAGTGGATTCGCCGATCGACGTTGACGATCTTCGGAAGAATACGCAATATGGAGGGTTGTACGCTGAAGACCAGCCGACGATTCAAGCGTTTTGGAGGGTCGTGGAATCTTTCACACAGGATCAGAAGCGAGCGTTGTTGAGGTTCGTTACGAGTTGCAGTCGACCGCCTCTATTGTGAGTTTTTCTCGCTTGGACCTACACATCCCTGGAAAATCTGACTCCCTTTTGTTTCAACAGGGGATTCAAGGAGCTCGTGCCAAAGTTCGCGATCCGCGACGCTGGAAGAGACAACGAACGGTTGCCCACGGCCAGCACTTGCGTCAACTTGCTGAAGCTGCCGATGTACACGGACGAAAGGATCCTTAGGGCGAAGCTTTTGCAAGCCATCAACTCTGGGGCCGGGTTCGACCTTTCGTAGACATTTCCGTTTTTCCGTTTCCGCACTTGCATTCTTCTCGCCTTTTGTTACGTGTTTTTCGGTTCGGGCGTTTCCCCATGTAACCGCCGTTTTTTTGTGCCATCCTTGCATATCGGAATATACTCAACCCTTTGTTCTTATCCCAGCTGTGTATGGTATCTCACAGCATACGGTGCCCCGACGCCGCAACTCTTGTGTTTTGCTCACTCCAACTCCATCAACTTCTCGCTTCCCAATTGCAACATTCTGGGTTGTCGACAGGCGAGGGGGATCTATTATGAACTTAGAGTACGCTGTAGTTTATACGTTATGTATGTATCCATACCAAACGAGAGGGATATAGTGGGAGGAAGGAAAAAACACCATAATCATGACAACATGGGTAGATTGGTAGATAGCTGTATACCATCTGTCATCTTGTGTGAAGGGTGGTAGTACAACTCTTAAGGAAGCCAAGGAGGTAAAAGAACTGGGGGAGAGCAAGCCCAGCGACGAGAAGCAGCATAATCACGAACAAGGGCAAGACGGCGACGTCTGCAAGATGAAACGTGGGAATATAGTTTGCAAAGACAAGAAAGACGAACAAACCATAGATGCGAACGAAGAAAACGGGATACCAGAACGGAGGGGAGTTAGACGGCGACCGCGGGGGATCCAGGCTGCGTAGCCATTTCTAGTCGTTCTTCAAGCCCTAGACCGAGACCTTCACGTTCCCATTCGCCTCCCTGGGTAGCGTCCAAGAGGGTGAGGGGCCCCTGGAAGGATGAATGGATACCGCTGAGGTTGGACCTGCGACCACGCAAAGAGCGCTCGGAGGCGGTGACAGAATGGGGTGCCTCACTGTCTACCTCAGGCTCGATGATCAGACTCCTCGAGGGGGGCTCGAGGTTGCTGGGAGTGATCGATGTAGTGAACGACGATAAGGGGAGCGTGGACGAAGGGGTGGAAGTCAGGAGGTCATTGTATGAAATGAAGGACAACCGTTTTGAGTTTGCGTTGAGGTTAGGGGAGTGGCCAGATTGATTTGAAGAGGACAGGGTGTCCCAGGTACCTGCCCGAGTGGGAGGCATGTGATCAGTGGCAGTGCCTGGGGATGAGGAAACGGAGGGAGGGATGGAGTGGTTGGCGGATGTCGAGGTAGACACGGGCTGTTTTTCGATCTGAATTGGTTCAGAGTTGGAAACGGCGATAGCAAAAGCGGGGCCAGTTGCTGGTGGGAGAGACATGGCGGTAAGGTTAGGACTTGCGGATTGGGGTAGGAGATTGGGTAGGTTGAGCAACATGGACGCGCGGTTGGACTTGTGTCCACCGGGGCTGGGGGATCTGCTCGTAGATCTCGGAGAAGTCGAGGAAGACTGGCTAGGGAAGACGGGATGCGGGGCGATCACCGCAATTTCGCCGTCATCAGGGTTAGGGCTCGAGGGGACACCTGAAGTGGTCGTCGAGTTGGTGGTGGCGAGAGCTTCAACGGCAGCATCGAGAACGGAGGGGACAGACTGCTCGAGGGCTTCGCTGTTGTGACCTCGAGCAGTCCGGTGTGGATCTGGATGGGCCGAAGGGGGAGAGACGGAGATCGGCTCAATGTCTCGTTCGAAGATGGCAGAGGTGGAGGAGTGGCTACAGGTTCGAAAATGTCAGGGCCTGACGAGAGAGATGGAACGAAGAAGGCTTACACTGAGGTCGGTGAGGACGGGATGGATCCTGGTGAACGGGTCATGAGAAGCGAGTTTCTGTTGGGAGATCCGCGGGAGGCTGATGAGGAAGTTGTGGTGAAGGTGAGAGAGGAGCTGGGGGAAAGCGAAGAAATACTCACGGGAGAGGGAGGCCGTTTGCTGGCTGGCGGAGTTTGTCATCGCTGGCGGTGGTGGTGGTTTGAGGATGAAGTGGGGCGAACAAGGGCAGGGGGGGACTTGAGGTGATCGATTCTTATTCTTCCGGTTATCCGGTCAGCCGCTTTCACAGTAAAATCGAGTTCCGTACGCTGGCAAAAAAAAGGGCTTACCTCTGCGCAGGTCTGCTGGCGAGATAACAAAAAAGAAGGAGGAGGTGAAGAAAATCGTAACCAGCGCAACACCAGGTGACATCCTTATCTCAATCACATGATCCTGTCGTCATGGTCAAACCTCGGAGCTCTTCCCGACGCTCCATTCACACCCTTCTGCGGGTCGGCGACCCTGCATGCGCTCCAATATGTTCAGGACGGACAGAACAATCTGTTTTAAAAGTTCCCTCGTGTTTGTCTCTTTAATCGCGGAGGTTGCGGGAGTATCTCCGCCACATCTTGATGCGGTAAGTAGCGTCCAAACGTCATAAAGGGTTGGAGAAAAGGTCGACCCCGTGAACCATCCAGCTCCGGAGTACTAGTTCCGTGCTGGGACGGGACACTGCGCATCAGAGGCTCACTTCCGTTCAGGAAATCACTCGTGTTGTCCTGTGGACAACCAGTGTCCTGGCGCAGTTCTTGGGCTGAGTGCATCGGAACCGGTAAATGACACGAGGCATGCTAAAACATCAGTTGCAACTGCTATCGTCTTTGTAAAGCGTTCATTCGTTTTCAAAATATTGTCCTATTCCAGTTTCCGAATAGGTTATACCCGAGATGCAGTCTGTCTTTGTCATTTCCTCCTTTCTCATCCCTAGCTGACTGATTGACCACAGCCTCTCACTGGGCGGCGCACTGCACCGCATCTGGCGCTAGGCGGGAAGCACTGGTGCACGCAATTACATCACCGAGTACTGACGATTCCCTGAACAACGACATTAACGGAACGGCGATCCCGACTGATCTACGGTTCATTGTAGTCTATGGGCTCGTACACAATGTTACCTCCAGTCCAACCCTACAAGTGGTCCCGTCGACTGCCCTATGTTGTAACGAGGGGACTTGACTAAACCCACCTCCGACTCGTCTCTGACTGTCTCTTGGTGACTTCAATCAATCCACCGAGCTGCCGCTCCACAATTGGAGTCGGAAGCTGTTCATAAGGAGCTGCGTGACCGGGTCGCATATTTCTCCCATTCCTTCATGTCCTACTATACGCCTCCAGTTATTGTCGACCCGCACCGTGCTCAACCAGTGGGCTCCCAACCCACTGTTCAACCAGCAGCAAACCTGAGGCACGTCGTCCATGCACCGGCTCACAGACGTCGATCACTTACTGTCGGTGATAGCCTAATGACCGTTCCTTCACCGATGGCTGTCCAACAGCAGATTCCACAGTACATGCCAACGACCACGACTGCTCCAATTCCCATCCCAGCCCACGCCAGAAGCTCGATCCAGTCGCCCCCCTACATACAACAACCACTTTACTCAACACAGTCTCTACCTGTGTATGCTCAACAGCCACAGCAAGCCGGATATTCGATGCCTGGCTACACATCTGGATACACGTACGGTACACCCGCCACCGCCCAATATTTCCCGGGTTCGGTCAGAAGGCCGTATGTTTTTGTTCAAGACAGGTCACCCAGTCCCCGCCGTCACCACCATCATCATTCTTCTTGCCACCGCCACCATTGTGTCCACCGCCATCGCCATGGGCACCGCTGTTGCTCTCATAGTCGGCATCGCACCTACAATGACCCCGAATACGACTATCGCTACCGGAGCTATTGAACTGTGCAGCCCCAGGACGCGCCGGCCTCGTTGTCCACGGCGGCGATGCGGGACCCAAACGTCCAGTACGTTTTTCCGCTTTCGTCCTTGTTGCCACAGACCGCCCACCCGGGCGCCGTACCGATTGTCAACCCTGTACGAAATGTATTACCTACTGCAGCGTGCCCTGTAAATTACCTTTATGCCAGATCAGAAGCTAATCACCGCCCCTGGCCGCACGGCAGAGCGCGAAAGTCGACCCGAGATACGTGCGTGTGATGTCACCACGAGGACCGGAGGCGATTCGCCGGATCAGCCGATCGATAGCGTTTGATCTTGTCTTTAGCAGCCCTCTCTCGTGCGGTGTACATCAGATTCCCACATAACACTCACCGTGCTGTCGACTTGAACTGAATGAACGATGAAACCGATAGTGCAGTTGTATGATGCCTCGTGTCCCATGAACGTGCCGGGGTGCCGACCCTAGTCTTGTTGGCATCCAGTAGCAGCTGACCATTGTATCTATCGCCAATTTGAATAGTCAGCGGATCCTTCAAAATCTCGGCGTGGGGTTGGGAATGAGTCGGATCCTCTCTTTCCTTTAACATCCCCTCCCCCCCACTCTCTCATGAGCTACTACACCCCCTCTGTTGCTCTTGACCACGTCCCAGCCCCCGGCTCCGTTGTCTCCCAACCTACCTCACAGGCCCTTGTCCTCGCAAATCCAAGGTATGCACCCTCCATATCTCACCATCTCATCTACCCACGGAACGCTGATCGCTTGATCCTTTGATCTTGCCCCCCGATAGTGCGAGAGCTGTCCAGTACCAGGCTTCTGCAATCCCCATCCCCACCAGTCACAACAGCTACATGTACGGATCGTACGGATCGTACTCACAACCCGCTCAGTACGGGTACCCACAATCTATGCCGGTATACGTCCAACCCCAACAACAAGTCGTATACACGATGCCTACGAACGTGCCCACGTACTCTGCGGGCCCGTCCTATGGGTACGGATACAGCAACACCCCCCAGTACATCCCCAGTATGGGAGGTAGCACCGTAATCGTCCAAGACCCATACGGGTATTCCAGACGTCGCTCTCGTCGCCGCCGTCATTCATACGGTGGTTATCCCACGTATGGCTATTGATGATCGATGATGAAATCTTCTATCCTCCTCCCCCCTTCCCCCGTCCTCCTTTCGCGTTCAGTATCTACGAGCCATCCAGTTATGGCTGATACCATTATGGCTACGACCCCGTTGACCGCCTTGTATTATTCCTCGCACTTGTAACATCTCTATTTGTTTGAGTAGTGTAGCGAAATGTGGTAAATCACTTTGCGATTGTATCGATTCGTTGTGTGCCAAGCGTATGGGAAATAGCCATGTCACATGTCATCCTCAGGCTTCTCCGCTCTTCACTTATCACCATGCAGGCTTCCGTCACTGCGGACGCCCATGAGACAGGGGGGTACCGAGATCCGTGGATCTGAGTGCCAGGTCGAGCCGGGGCGGGGCGGAGAAGTCCTCCTCGCCTCTGAATTTGATGCTGGATTCCAGCCTAGGCCGGGGGGCGAAATTAGTTTCCCAGAACCTTGCATGCACCTATCGTGCAGCCAACTCGTTTGTGCCCGAACCGAAGTCGAAGATGAAACATCCAGAACGGGGCAGTACCGTGACTACTGATCGCACCATTTGTCAATCAAGTCAGATGCGTTTCTCGGTCAGTTTCAGAAAAATGTTCGTTCAATTTTATGGTGATCAGTAGGCTACATACACGACGCGATGGTACATAGATCAGAGTAAGTATTTGGTAAGAGTAGTATAATGACCGGCCGAGGTCATGAAATCTTCACCATTCATTCAAGTCAATCGATGCCCGTGGAGGTGATCTCAAACAACACCACCCGTGCCCCTCATCTCGGGTTGTCCAAGGAGGCCGCCTCCCACCCTTCCCGAACCGGTACTACCAGCTCCACTAACTAGCAAAGCTGTGCCATCAAACGGGGCACCAACGACCGCCTCTTGCCCCCAGCCCCAACCACCCTCCCGAGTAACGGGTAAGTTATGGGAGAGCAATTCAACATGCGGGTGGTAAGAAAACGAAGGCGTGGGTGATGCTCCGGAATAGTACGGCGTGCGGTGTAAGAGAGACGTTGTGCGTGGGAGTAGGAGATGGTTGAACCGGAAGTCCCAGACGGAGGCAAAGGTTTGCCGGAAGGCGACGAATGCGCATGCTGTTCCGATTAACGCACCACCGATGACGTCCCAGTGGTGATGGACTGTCCAAAAACGCGTCAAGTTTCTCAGCGTCTCAAGAACACATACGGAAGCAAGTGGTTAACCTTACATTTATCGATGGTGAGAGCACCGGCAATCAATACAGCACCGAGAATGGGGGTGAAAAACAGAACCATTTTCCAGTAAGCAGGATTATGCGCGCTCATGACCTTCAACTGGGCGTTAAAGTAGAGAGAGAGGAAGATGAGGCCGGCAAACGCGGCGGTCGAGTGGCCTGAAGGAAAAGACTCCAAGGCGTCGTTGACCGATTTTCTGTCTCCAGTACAGACCGACCGGTCGTACATGTAGTTCGCAAATTGCGTGCCCGATGGTTGGGAAAATTGAGTCACGTTCGGCATGCAAACGGCGTAAAAGTGAGGACGAAAGCCTCCGATTAGCCATTTGATCCAAACCTGTAAAGTCGAGTTAACTGGCGAAGGAAATAAGACATCGGAGACGGGTACTTGGAAGACTGCGGCCGTGATCAAGCTCTTCAAAAGCCCCAAGGTGGTGGTGAAGAGATCATCGAGGCTCTTTCGACGAATCTGAAAGAGAACGAAAAAGACAAAGGGTGCGACGAACGCAATGAAGGCCGCCAACCAAATGGGAACAACCTCCTTTCGGACTGGATAGGCATACTCCGGGTAGACGATGTTTCCATCTGGGTGGAAAACCGGGAAAGATCTATTAGGTGCGGGAGCTAGAGCTGGTTCAGCCAACACGCCGGTGATGCATATGCAAAGGGCCAGCTTACGAGCGTAGTACACCCCTAGACCCACCGCACCGAGAAGTGCCATCGTAACGAGATCCACAAGGTGCAACCTGAGCCATTTGGTGAGCACAAAACCCTGCACCGCGCCTCCATGGCCAGGTGCAGTTCTGTTGGAATCGTTCATGGCATGTGGGTTGTCGTGCACACGACCACCATGGTGTCCGTTGTCAACAGGAGGGGCCTTTGAACGACTGAACATCGTGCTCTGTGAGTGGGATTTTACAGGGAAGGGGGGTGCGACACACCACGCTCAGCTGCACTCCCAGTCTTAAAAATAGTCAACGGCCTTGTGGAGGGAGTGATATCATCCGATCGTAAGCCAAGGGAGCGAATCGATGACGACCGTGACGAGTTTCTCGTTTTGGACAAACAGAGAGACCGCAGAGTTTTCGACCAGATTGCGAATAGAGACCGTAGACGAGGAGAGAGTAGCATTCATAGAGGTACCGGTAAGCGACAAGATGAACTACAGCAGAATTTTGGAAACGACCAAAAACAAAGCACAGAGAGCAATAGAAAGCGTACACACACAAAACTGTTTAAAATGGATGTAGAGTCCCGGTACAAATGACA
>Ga0307515_10005212_pt1 | contig 26421 bp, 4 predicted proteins | sample 17_EM_MG_FD_194513 | JGI IMG/M metagenome (GOLD analysis project Ga0307515, IMG submission 194513) | Populus trichocarpa ectomycorrhiza microbial communities from riparian zone in the Pacific Northwest, United States - 17_EM | ecosystem: Host-associated > Plants > Roots > Unclassified | place... | reverse complement strand
TGTCCTAGAGCTACTTATGGCGCTATATGGATTGAAAATCTCACCACTACTTTGGTATAAAGAGCTTACTAATACACTGGCTAAATTCGGATTAAAGCCTATCCTAGGTACTAACTGCCTATTTACCAATGGACGCCTTATTGTCTTCTTCTATGTAGACGATATTGCCGTTCTATTTGCTAAAAAGGACCTTTAAAGACTTGAAGAATTCGAAGCCAAATTACTATAACGATACGAGATCCGTGCACTAGGAGACCTATAGTGGTTCCTAGGAATTTGAATCGAACGAGATCGAGTAAGTAGAAAGCTCTAGCTCTGCCAAGACTTCTATATCGAAAAGATAGCCAATAGATTTAATATTTAACCAGGCAGATTTCCTAAGTCACTACTTCCTGCCGAAGAACTGATTCCGTCCAATTAGCAGACGAACCCTTAAAGGACCCTAGCCTACTAGTAATAAGTAGGGTCTCTTATACACCTTGCCGTATTTAGAAGACCTAATATTATAAAGACGCATTCTAAGCTAGCTGAATTCCTTACTAATCCAAATTAGGGACACCTCGACGTAGCGAACTAAGCCATTGCCTACTGCCTTAGAACAAAATCTATAGCTATTAAATACTTAGGGGAAGCTTTTAGAGCATACGTCTACTTTAGAAACCCCGAAGGAGAAGACGTTACCTTTTACGGAGTATCTGACGCAGCATTTACGGACTATAAAGAGACTAGACGGAGCTCTTAAGGATATCTTTTTATCCTATTCGGAGGTCTAATCGATTAAAAGGCGACCCTATAGCAATTAGTGACTCGTTTGACTACCGAAGCAGAGCTTCTATCCCTATCTACTGCTGCTGTTGAAATTATCTGGTGGCAGCGTTTCTTTGAGGCAATCGGCTTCAATTTAGAACGCGAATTTACCCTACTTTGCGACAATATGCAGACCGTACGACTCCTAAGACAGGATACACCAAAGCTTGACACCAAGCTTCGACATATCGACGTCTATCAGCACTGGCTGAGACAGGAAGTCCAAGACAAAAAGATTGACGTCCGTTGGGTTCCTATAGATAAAATGCCTGCCGACGGCCTTACCAAGATCCTACCCCGTTAAAGATATGAGGCATGGATAAAGCAATTGAATTTGGTAGATATTCGACATTAGATTAATTGATTTCATTCGCGATATTTGTAATATCCGCAATATTCGCAATATCCGTTATGGTTACCCCATTCTTTTACTACTCTTAAATTGTATCTAAATTTCCTATTTTGGTATAGTCTCTACCTTTATTTTTGTTTTCTATAGCTTTAACTACACTGTTAAATCTGGGGGGGTATATAACCGACTACCGAGGCTCGCATTACCTTGTGGGTCACCACCTCGTATATCTCACATTGTATGTCTCACTACCTATTTCCATTACCTATTACCGACTGTAAGCGCTGTCTACCTCGGCAATTATACATCATCGTTATCATCTTCTTATCACCCACTTCGTGTATATATAGACGCTTTAGAGCTACATTTACAATCAAGTCGCTCGTTTAATTCCCACACACTGCAAAGCTTACAATAACTGTTATAATAAGGTTAAAATTTAACGCCACTAGTACCATTACGCTTTCTCTATTATGTTAAAGGGACGGGTAGCAACATTCTATTACAACTATATTATGGGTAAAAACTATAACTTTAATATAATACTTTAGCTCGCTAGAGCCCACTTTAAGACCAATAAGAATCGCTAACTTTATATATCTAAATGGCGGGAGACTATATTCTAGAGAGTTATTGCTTTCAACCTAATAAAGATTTATTTAAAATGCCTTTAACTACTCTTTAATAAACTCTAGAAAATCTAATATAGCCTTACCAAAACTTACTAAAATAAGAATAGCCTAAGGGACTAGGTTATCTTAGCATACTGTAGCGTTCCTAAGTGCAACTTAGCGCTATATAAACCTGCGGATATATTTAAAGGAGTATATGCTAAGCTATACTCCGCCGTAGGTACTATAATATAAATATAAGAATCTTAATAGTTTTATACCGAAAACCCTACCTAACTAAGTATTCCTAACTAACATAATTATAACTAGACTAATTAAATATATAGTGGCCGTAGTAGGGAATATAGAAGAGGGTATAATTAATATCGACTATAAGGTAATTATAGAGGTCCTTATAGAGGTTCACTTTAAAGTAATTACTAGAAGAAGTGCTACGTTTGTAAGAAGCTAAATTACTAGTTAACTAAACACTCCCTTAATAAGTAAAAGGAGGTATATAATAAGTTTCGTTAAAGTATAAGAAATGTCGGAAATTATAAGGTTACTGCGGCCTACTTCTAAAGCTTTTTAGTTTAATACGAAGGCATAGAAGATTTTAAGGGTAAGGTTAATAAGGTTAAACAGCTCCTTATAGATATAGAAATTAAGGACTACTTTCCTAACTAATACTTTACTAAGTATGGTAAGGTAGATGGTATATAAACCGTTACTATTCTTAATAACCAATCTACGCTCTATTCTATTATGAAATTAGATATCTTTAATAAGCTAAAGGAGAGTTCTGCGTTTTCCTTTAATAATAGATACTTGGCAAATATTTTCTATAGTATTATACCGGATACTAGAGCCGTAGGAGTATCTATAGTAGGAGAACCTTAAGTTTAAGCTCTACAGCAGCTTAATAATTCTGTTTAGATTAATTATTTAACGGCAGGCTAATATATAATACGTTTTAGTAAAGGTACTATAATCTCTCTTAGCACAATTAGGGTCTAAACCCCCTTAGGATATATTACTTTCTACGTTATCCCTATAAATACTTTATTTCTATTCTGCATTAGGGATATAGATAAATTAGGCGTTAAGCTTAATAACCTTAAAAATATGCTTGTGCAGGGAGATAATCGGGTGCCTATTGTACGTAAGTAGGGTCACCCTTAGTTGCTCCTTTAATAACTAGAAAAGAGCGTTATTTGGAGCCATTTAACTAAGTTAGAGTTACGCTAACTACACCGTCGTTTTGGCCACCTATTAGTTTACTAATTACTTAGGGTTCTCTAGTAAGCAGGCTATAAGGTTAAAATTAAGGCGATTAAACATCTTATAAAGTACTGCTATTACTACTAAATAAACCAGAAATCCCCTGGCCGATTTAAGTTTACCCTTAAAGATAACTATAACTTCAACTTCTGTATTATTATTGACGTTATATATTTTAGCGGAAAGCTAGTGCTCTAAGTTATTAACTTCTTAACCTCCTTCTAAGCCGCGCGTTTTTTAAAGATATATTAGCCAGAAACGCATAAGATACCCTTTAGTTATGCTAGATTAATGTCTATTTAGGACCCCCTAATTAAATTATCCACAACGTAGGAAAGAACTTCTTATTAGTAGAGTTCCGATAACAGATAAAGGTAATAGCAATTAAGGTTAAGGAAGTCCCTATTAAGGTATATAATAGTGTCGGAAAAGTAAAACGATATTATGCGCTATTACGCCGCGTATATAAGATTATCTCTTTAGAACTAAAGGATGCTAGCGAAGAACTTACCTTGCAAATGGCTGTTAAAGCTATTAATAATTCCGCTGGCCCGGATGGACTCATACCTACATTACTAGTCTTTAGCGCCTACCCTTAAATAACTAACGATTCTCTACTATCTCCCTCCGTTATATAATAAGCTAAGGCTATTCGCAAGGCAATAAAGGAGGTGTGACGTCTCTACGCTATACGCCAGGTCAATAACGCACTAGGATATAAAATTATTATCGTAAACAAGTCTACTAGAGAGAATAACTTTATAATCTATAGCAATCTTATCTATTAGAGCTTAACTAAGAGTAAGTACGTCACTTAAAGCGTTCTAGCATTAGAGATATATAGAATAGTTAGCGGAGTTAATATAGTAATTGCAATTAAAACTACCCTAAAGATAATTATAGATTAACTCGAACTTTTTATTATCCCTATAATTGTATACACCAACTTATATTCCCTCTATAAGTATTTAGTTAAGCTCGGTACCACAAAGGAGAAGCGCCTTATAATTAATATTATGGCACTTTAGTAATCCTATAAGCGTTAAGAACTCTTTAAGATTTAATAGATTAATGGCTAAGATAACCTGGTAGATATAATAATAAAGGCAAACTTAAATAAGGCACTAGAGACGTTTATTAACACAAATACTCTATATATATAAGTTGAAGGTTAGGTTAAAAGGGAGTCCCTAGAAATTTCTTAGTTATATAAGGTCTTAAAATATCCAGGAACTTCGACTAGCGGTTAAAGTTGTCTAATTAGTTAGATTCTGCAGACCCTAACTTAACCCAGCTAATTAGGATTTTCCATCCCCGGGATAGAAAATCACTATTGGCTCGCTTACTACTAGCGCCTTAGCGGCCCTCTAAATAAGATATCTACCTATAACTTTTAAGTAAGAAAGCACCATGTGCTAAGAGGCAAACTTTTAGGATAGCGAGACTTATATTATAATAGCAATAGTAAGTAAGAAGGATTAATATTTATTACGCTAGTCGAGCGGTATATATATATAGATAGCAACCGTAAAAGAAGAGTTGCTAGTGTTGGGAATATAGGCAAGTTGCCATTACGTGCGGCAAGTTGCCGTTACGTGTCGCCGCGGCACTAGTGTGGCGAGGAGCCTTAAGCTCCTCGCCCACCCCCTAATGAAAACATTAAGAATAATAATTATTATACTATCTACGAACCGTAGCTATGTAATATCCCCTTATATAACCAACACTCCGTTTTAATTATTATAGATCTATTAGATATAAGTCTATAATATATTAGTAAGCCTATTAAAACGCGTTCGTAATATATTTATATACAATTTTAGGATTTTAATACTTTTAATTAAACTTATATACTACCTATAAGAGGCCAGTTTAACTAGAACGTATAATTATCTAATTAATAGTATAAAATAAGAGTTATAGGTAAGTAGAAGATAAGTTAAGGTAAAACGATCTTTATAAATAAAGGATAATACTTTCTAACCTCTTCTATTTAGAGACTAATCGCTAGTCCTTCTCTAGAGGAGAACCAGCTCCCTATATAATCCTTTTAAAACGCTAATAAAACCCTTTACCCCTTATTTGTCTAACTATGTCTTTTAGGACGTAGATAAAATATAGATAAGACCTCCTTTTATCTTATCTAATATATACCTTCTAGGGAATTCCGTTATAATTGCCTCCCCTTTAAGGGTCTTAGTCCTCTAAGACTTCGCCTTTACTAAGCTTTTATAGAGTTCCGGCTAAAACCACTAGGGAAAATTCTTAGTAGAAAGGTACTCTATAATGCGGCTTATAGCTAGTTCTTTACTAGCCTAGAACCTTACTTTGTCCTTAGTTCCTCTACTCTTCTCCTACTATAGTTTCTTATAATGCCTTTATAATAGAACTAAAATAATAATAATAATAATAATTAGATAAGATTCACCTTTTTTATTATAAGAGTTTGTTATAAGTTAATCTAGAGGTTGTCCTATATAACGCGTTTATAAGCCACTATCCCTATTTACCTAAAATAGGTTCTAATAATAACGTCTTTATTTTAATTTTCTTCTAGTTTATAAGCTGTCGCCTCTTACGCGTCTTTTTATTAATAACACTATTTATCTTATTTTTTAGCAGACTGTTTCCTTTATATCTCCGCTTTTAGCTTCCGTATCTCTAGCTATTCTTTTATAGCTGCTTTATTCTCTTCTTATAACACGTCTATAAGTAATAGGATTCCTACCTTATCTCTTATAACGATGCTAACTTCTTAAAGTATTCTCTTATAATAGCTTATAGTTCTTCTACGCGTCCCTAAACTAGCGGCACTATTATTTCTCTACTAGTGACGCCCTAGACAGCGTCTATTACTCCTATAGCAGTTTCCCTAAAATGCTATTATTACTACGTTTATACTCTTATAGGATCCTTCCCATATTTATAAGATACCTTACTCTAGCGAAAATAAATCTAAGTGCTCCTATTACTGTAGTAGGAGAAAGACCTGCGTCCTAGTATTTCCCATTCCGTCTTATTCTAGATTTCGCTAATTATACTAAATCCCCGCTATCTATATATATAAGACTTATAGGCTCTAATACACTATCTAAGATTTCCGCTAATATCCTAATAGTAATAGGCGGGGATAGAAGGCGTCTTCCCTCGCTTATAAACTCTTTAATTTAATAAGGGTTTTCACTACTATAGAGACGTAATGATTTCAGATATATAGTGTCTAGGAGCGCATATATAAACAGCTTACCCTTATTAATAATAACATTTATACTCTTACGCGGGCTATTTTAGCCAGGTAAGTTTCTCTAGTAACTCGTTTAAGAACTATGCTAATTCCTTTAGCTAACGTCTCTCTAATCCCTACTTGGACGCCAATTTAGAACCTAGGGATACTAAGGATAGCAATAAAGGTTAAGATAAACGTTCTTCTTACTAGTCTCCTACCTGTACTAGTCCTTCTAATACCTATTATTCTAAGAAGAATATTAGTAGAAGTACTAATAATTCTAGGGATAGAGGAGCCGATAATACCGTTAATAATAATATTAAGATAGAAGAGGAGGCTTCTATTACTACTGCTAGTATTTAAGTTATTACCTAGCTCTTTCCTTCTTCTTATAAAATAGCTTTATATAGTGCTTCTTAGGTACCTCTAGGATGCCCTATTATTAGGAATTAACTTTATACTTTAGAGATGCCTTTATTTTAAGCTTTAGTGACAATTCTTATAAAGGTAGTATACTACTATAATCCCCATATATAATAAATGGGTAATATTCCTATAGGTGCTTTATAATTTTTTAAAAATTTTAATTCTTTATAGGCTGTCCTTTTGCTCCTCTTTATATTATTAACTCTACTATATATCTCTAGTGCCAGACTAGATACTCTTCTTTTATTCCTAGGGAGTCCTTTTAAATCCCCAAGGCCTTTTCTTATATTGCTACTACTTATTCTTAAACAGCGTCTTCTTTAGATAATATCCCTAGTAGTTCTCCTATAGGTTTTATAGACTTCCCCTTATAGGGTTCTAGGATCCCTATTATAATAGCAAAACGTTTTCGTTCTTAATGCTTATACTTAACCTTATAGTTTTAATTTATGGGGTCTTCCCTATTATCTTATCTGTGGTATATCCGGAACCGTTACTAAATCTTTACCTTTAGTCCTTAGAAAGGTTTTAATTGCTATATTATATCCTAGTTAAAGGTGCTCTTTAGGTTCCTAACTATTATATACTTAAAAGTATCCTTCCTAGTAAACTAAAAATTCGCGCTTCTTCTAGCGCTATCTTTAGTTTAGAATGTCTTCTATATTCCATTTTAGTTCCCTATTAATTTTGCTAGGTAGTAGCGGTTCTATACTATCTCTTCTCTAGTGTAGCTTTAGTAAGGAAATATAAAATATAGAATGTATTAAGTATAATTTTAGTAATTCTAATTTATAGGCTTAATTTCCTTTAGTTTTCCTAACTATTTTAAAGGGTCCGAGCTACTGGTAATCCAGCTTCTTCTTAATACGTTTTATTTGGATATTTTTTATAGATAGTAAGACTTCGTCTTCTATCTTAAAATCTTTTAGTATATATTTTTCGTTATAGTACCTTTTTTATATAGTCTAGGCGTCTAGCAAGTGCTTTTTAAGTTCTTCTTTGCGAATTCTTATTTGCTTAATTCTCTCGGACGCTACTAGTGCCTCCCTTTTAGGAATAATATCCTTAACGTTCTAGGGGTTATTTACTTTTACCCCAAATAATACTTTATAAGGGGTCATTTTTATACTGCTATAGATACTTATATTATATATATGCTGCGCTAAAGCTAACCACAATGTCTAATTATTCTATTAATAATTAATATAGTAGCGGAGGTAGTGTTCTAATAACGCATTTAGACGCGCTATTAGCCCGTCTGTTTATAGGTAAAAGGTAATACTTATTCTTCGCCGTATTTTTAATAAGAGATAGAATAAAGACTAAAATGCACTGTTAAATATGGTACCTCTATTAGATATAATTCCCCTTAGCGTACTAAATAAGAGCTACTATTCTAAAAATAGGTCTGCCAGTTCTACTGCTGTAATTATTATTATAATAGCAAAGTATTCTAAAAACTTTGTATACCTATTAACGATTACTAGGATAGCGTTAGTAACCTCCCCAGTTCTTATCTTAGTAGGGGGTAAGCCTATAATAAAATTTATTGTCAATTCTAATATGGGTCCCTATAGAATAGAAAGCACTAATAACTTACTATATAGGCGATACCTAGATATCTATATCCTTTAGTATATATTATACCTTAATATATAGTCCTTAACCTCTTTAGATATTCTATTCTAAAAGTATTTCCTTTAAACGGCCTTAAGGGTTCTATTGGCACCGTAGTAACCCTTAAAAGGGTTATTATGGAAGACCTTTAAAATTTTGTCTTAAATTGCTTAGTCCTTTAGGATATATATAGCACCCTTAAAGCGCAATAGACCCTTTTAGTCTTACTACTATAGCTTCTTAGTAACTCTGGCTAAGTTAGTCTCTACTATATCTTTCTACCTCTCTCTAAAGGCGAAGGCGTCCCTTTATTAAGCTTAAAGAAGAAGATCTAGAAAGGTTTTATATAGATTACTTACTTCTATTTTGCCTACCACTATTATAAACTTAAGGCGTGGCACAAGACGTTTTAAACCATTAGTGCTAGTAGATTCTCCTACCGTTATATAGTGTGCTATACTACGGATAGGCATCTTACCTATCCCCCTTAGATCCGAAAACTCGCAGCTAATACGCCGTTAAGTTAAAGGTACTATAATATCTCTAGCACATCCTATAGAATTCTCGCTAATTCTAGGGTACGCTAACTTTGTAATATTTACTTAGTCTATAACCTAGTTTATAACTATATCCTACAGCTCTATAATTATGTCACTTTATAGCTATATTGCTAGGACCTCTACCCTATTATAAAATTCTATAGTTCTAGGGAAAGAGTTTTCTTTCTTTCTAAGCAAATTTTGCAATATAGGGATTATTTCCCCTATACTGTCCTGGATTCTCCCTGTCTTATAATCCGGACGTCTTAATAACCTATTAGTAGGATTTGTCTTTTCTAGGCGGTACGTAATCTTAAAATCATACTATAATAGTACCTCTACCCACCTAGCTTATTAACCGCTTAACACCTTTATAGTTATAAAGTATTTTAGGTTATTATAGTCTATAAGGACTTTAATAGGGTAATTACTTCCTATATAATAATATCGCTAGTGCTTTATTACTGTAACTATTGTAAGTAACTTCTAGTTATACGTTATATAACGCTATTCTATAGGGGTTATTTTCCTTAACTAAAACGCTATAGGGTGCTATTCTCCGTTTTTTAATTAAGATATAATTACCCCTAGGGCAAAGCTAGATATATCTATTTTAAGGTATATATATAGCTCCTAGTAGAAGTATATTAGGATATGCGCTAATATAAATAAATCCTTTAACCGGTCTATAGCCTACTTAGCAGCTTCCCTAAATATAAAGGGTCTTAACTTCTTACCATTCTTAGATCCTTTTAGTAGATTAGTAATTGGGAGTATTACTTATAAATAATAAATAATAAATATTTAGTAGAAGTTCGCTATGCCTAAGAAAACCTATACCTCTCTAAATATTATAGGGTAGGGCTATTCCCTAATAGCGTCCACCCGACTTTTCTCTATTAATACTCCGTTAACGCTAACGATAAAGCCTAGAAAATTAATGCTAGTAGTATAGAACGTATACTTTTTTAGGTTTATATAGAGTTTATATTCCCGCAGTTTTTCTAGTACTATTTATATATAGTGCATATATACTTCATAGTTATTAGAGTAAACTATAATATTATTAAGGTAGATTATATATATTATGTCTAATAGGCCTAACAATACCTTATTAATATAGGCCTAAAATATTACTAGTGCGTTAATAAGCCTAAATAGTATTACTAGGTACTTAAAGTGGCCGTACTATATTTAGAACGCCGTTTTCTACTTATTGCTAGCTTTAATCCGGATTTAATAGTATATATCTTTTAGATCTAATTTTATAAATATCTTTACGCCCAACAGTTTATTAATAAGCTCCCCTATTAAGGGTAATAGGTAGCGATTCTTTATAGTAATCTTATTTAGCGCCTAATAGTCGACATAGAGGTAAAGGGTCTTATCCTTCTTAGGTATAAATATAATTGGTGCCCCTACTGGGCTTATAAAGGGCTAAATCTATCCTCTCTAGAGATTGTCTACTATATATTAACGCAGTACTATTAGCTTATTTTCTAATAGGTTATATAGTAGTCCAAAAGAAGATTATTTATCCCCTATATCTATTTTATACTTAACTAATATAGGGTTAGATAAGGTTTATATAGCCTCTTTACTAAACATATCCTTTAAGTCTATATATTTCTATAGAATTTCTAGTTCCTTAACTGCGTATAGCCGGATATCCAAAAATAAATATCCTGTGTCCCTATTTTTAGTGTTAAGAGTAGTATATATAGCATATACCCACCCTTCTTCTTATATATAGTTTAGGAAAGTCTTTTAATCTTTAACTATAATACGCGGTTAAGACTTCCAATGTTAATACAAGGCTAAAGGCCAATTAATATCTAGATTAACTTAGTAAAGCCATAGGTATCCCAAAACAAGGTTATACCCCTTAATTTCTGCGGTATAGAAGCGCATCTCCTATATATTCTATAGACTATCGCGGTCCTAGCTAGCCACGGAAAAAGCTTATTCCCTATAGTATGAAATCCGGTAGCCTCTAATGCTTTAAACAGTACGCATCTATAAGCCGCTAAGGTCCAAATCTAATTCTTTTACTAGTAATTAAGAAATAAACCCTATAGTCGCGCCGCTGTCTATAAGGCAGTCTTACGTTACCTATTTATTATTAACTTAAATAGAGATAGGAATAACTATACAGTAGCTTACTCCCTCCTTCTCTTACTAGCCTAGTATAAGGAAGTAAAGATCTACTAGGCTTTCTCTTTTCCTAATTAATCTAACTCTTATTTCTTTTGCTGGTAGAAGCGCTTTATATAGCCCTTTTTACCGCAGTTATAATAAACATATAATTCTTGGTTCCACTTACACAGATTAGGTTTTTACCTATTATTATTTTAGGGCTAACTAGCGTTGCTCTAGAGCTTTAAAGCCTACTTACGTTATTCTTCTGCAGAGTAGTTAGGTTAGGATTTGCCCCTATTATTAAAGCTAGGTCTAGTCCTACGCTCTTTATTATTAGCGTCTCATTCCTTTTACTTACCTAAATAGTCTCTTTTAGCATTTTTAATCTAAGTAGCTTTAGAGATAAGCTTTTCTTAAAAGGTAGGAATTTCGCCCTTTTTCTATATGGCCTATTAAATCTTAGGTTATAACTTAGCAAGTAGCTAGTAAAGTTATATAGTATTATCTTATAGGTTTAAGTAGGGTATATTATCTTCTAATTCTTCTAAGTAGTTTATAAACTGGACTATACTTTAGCCTTCTCGCTATTTAGCGTTATAGTATCGCTAGTTATAATCTATCCCTTAATTAGTAGGGTCTTAGACCTAATTAACTAACTAAGACTTAAGTTCGCTAAATTTAAAGGGTATAGTAAGTTTCTTCTTATAGCGTGTTTATAAACTCTTAACGGTGCTATATAGAAAGGTAGAAGCAATTAGTATCTAATTATACTTATTAAAGTAACATTTTAGATCTAGCTAAAACTTAGTTTCGCATTAACGGATAAAACAATTATAGTTCCGAAGACTATCACTATAGTACTTATTAGGTTCCTTTATACGGAATTTAGGTTTTTCTAATATTATAGCGTAGTATAGCGTTACCCTTTAAGTCCGCTTCGTGTCTAGGGTATCTATACTTCCCCTAATTGTTCTTATAATTATTCTTAGTAGTCTTAATATACTTATCTTAATTATATCTCTAACTCCTTTATTTTTTTATAGGGTTTTATATAGCGACCGCTTTAATAACTCCTTAGTAGTAATTGTTTTTAAGGGTCTCGTAAGGTTAGACGGACTAGCCGTAGCTTCTTTATAGGAAGAGGAAATGCGCTCCTTTAGGGAGACTCTTTAAGCCTCTTACGGTAGGGGCGTCGTTTTAGGGGGTAAGGAGGTATAGCCCGTCATTGTTAATTAATAGCCGTACATTCCTTCCGTAAAGGATTAAGAGTAATTAAAATTATAAGAGGCTAGTTTAACCGGAACGTATAATTATCTAATTAATAGTATAGAATAAGAGTTATAGGTAAGTAGAAGACAAGTTAAGGTAGAACGATCTTTATAAATAAAGGATAATGCTTTTTAACCTCTTCTATTTAGAGACTAATTACTAGTCCTTCTCTAGAGGAGAACTAGCTCCCTATATAATCCTTTTAAGACGCTAGTAAAACCCTTTACCCCTTATCTGTCTAACTGTGTCTTTTGGGACGTAGATAGAATATAGATAAAACCTCCTTCTATCTTATCTAATATGTACCTTCTAAGGAATTCCGTTACACTACCCCTATTAGTCCTTTTCCTTCTAGATATAGGGTAAGCTTCTTTTTTTTAAATTAATTTAGTAATATAATCTATGGTAGCAAAGCTTATATAAATCTATATTAAAGAAGCCTTTTTATACTCTATATATAACTAATTTAAGGGTAAAACTTTAAAGAAACTTTGCTCTAAAGACGTTAGGTATTTATCTACAATTGGTTTAAAATATATTTACTAAAGGTAAAATTTAAATTACGCATTTAACAAACTAATTTAATTATCTTATTTGGTATCTCTAGAGGCGGCTTATTTAGGGGGGGGAAGTATATAACTATATACCCTATATAAGGTAAAATAATTATAAGGAGTTTTTTCTAAGTTGTCTATAATAAAAATATATAAAGTAATCTTATAGTCCTAATAGATAAGTTTCCTTAGTCCCTAGGGGTGGTTAATTCTTAGAAATATGTTATAAATATATTATAAATATAATTAAAACGTATTTTAAGCAGGTTTTTTTTTAAAACTATTGTCTACCCTCCTATAGAGATTTAATTTAATAACTCTATATTACTCTATTGCTTTAGTACCTATATATAAGGGTACTTTTGGTCCCTTACTCGGCTATATTCTGGGAGCTCTTAGGGGCTGCTAAGGCTAGCCTTTGGCTAGGCCTTAGCTACCCCTTATAAGCTTCTCGGGCTTATAGCCTCCTTTCTCCCCCATCGGTTCGTCTCTATACTTAGGCTATTGCCTACCCTCATTACCATATTGTCCTCTTCCATCGACTCCCTATATAACTTATGCTCGGCTTGCCTGCTCCCTACCGTACACCCTAGTAATATTGCCTTATACTATATTACCTAGTGAAATAAGAGATATTAAATACGCAGTATTATATTTCTTATTCGCTAGTAGTACTTTTTAAAAGTGCTCTAAATATATTTCTATAGTAGCCTATATATAGGTAAGAAATAAGTGCTAAATATTAATAATATCTTAATATAATTAGTTCTAAATATAATTGTTATGCCTAAGCCTAACCCACTTAACCATACAAACTACTAAAAAGGTAGCAGTAGTGTCTCGCGACTAGACGGACTACTAGTTGGAAAGCCTTATAAGCTCTCTAACCTATATATACTGTATAGGTAGCGCAAGGTCTAATAATAATTTAGTTAGGTTCTAAATAGATTTATATAAGATAATTATATATAAAGTATCTTTATTGCGTAATTATTAGTATATAAGCCTTTATTAAAAAGCTATATATATTCCTAGCTTAAAATTATCTTTAGGCTACTAAAAATAAGCTTATATATATTAACTTAAGTACTAAATAGATTTAGAACTAGTTCCGTACCTATTTATATTATATTTATAAATATCTAGGTCGCTTCTATCTAGGGCTACCTACTCTCTCTATATTAAACCCTACGTCTCTTTAAAAATTATAATTAATTCTAAAGCTATTTATACTATTTTACTTCTAAATAACGTGTTATATTTAAGAGAACGGATATTATAGGCTTAGGAGTATATAATAATTTAGTTCTATATTAGCTTTAAATATATTATAAACTAGTTATAAATATAATTAGGGTATAATTTAGATTTTTATTAACTTACCTATATAGCCTTTTATATATCTATGCCTTTTAAGTTAATATAGTAAGTGTTATAGCTTAAATAAATGCCTCTAAACCGAAGCTTAAACGAATGCTGTATTACGAAGATACTAAGCTAAGGAGAAGGAAAAAAGGGGTCGCTAGGACCGATATAAACAAATATATAGGGTAAGCTGCTAAGGCGCTAGCTTTAAGTCAGCTAATTATAGGTTAGCAGAATATAGCAAATTTTGGCAGGTAGCGAGCAATAGCGCCGCTATATTACCCCCCTCTTTGTGAGAAAGCCTGCCCTTAGGCTTAGTTAGAAATAAAATAGTACTAGGCTATAAAACGTAAGATTATAAAATATAAGATAAGGAGAAAGAAGATATAAGCGCGTCTAGACTAAGTACTAAAAGGCAACCATAGGTTAAGTGGAAGCACTAGGCTAGAAAGAGTAGCCGCTAAAAATCTTAATAAGGATCTAACTAATTAAGCAACTTTAACCAGCGGTTAAAGTTCCTAAATATCTAGGGTTTTACAGTACTAGCAGAAAATAGCAGAATATAGTAGAATTTAGCAGACAGTTATATTAGGGCTTTAGGGCGTTCTTATCCCTATACTCCTCTGGTAACTTATTATCCTTATTATACTAGCATTCTATCTACTTATTTAAGTATTTTAGGGGTCTGGGTATGTTAGGGTATTAGTTATAAAACTCTTTAAGCTTCTAGGGGCAGCCTATAAAGTTCTATATAGAGTACTAGGTTAGGTCCAGGTTATAGCCTTTCTATTAAATATGGTATTTTAATATTCCCTATACTATCTTATAGGCTAGTATTTTATTAACTTCCTATTTATTATTACCGTTTACTTAAATTAGTAGGGGAGGCTCGTTCTTTTATCCGGGCAATAAGTTATTTATAGCTTTCTATAACTTATCTAGTAAAAAATTAGGATATACCCTAATTAAATCTAAGAGCTTTACCTTATACAAGTTACCTAACTTCTTAAAAACCTTATACGGTCCTACCATCTAGTAGCCTAGCTTACGGCTAGGTTGTTTAGTCTTTTAATTCTTTATTATAACCCAGACTATATTACTAGGGGTAAAGTTAGGCTCTTAATAGTATTTGTTCGCCTGCTGTTCTATTAACCTTTAGGCTTTTTCAAGGTTCTTATAAGCTACTATTTAGGCTTCCTTTAAGCGTTTAGCGCACTATTAGGCCTTACTATAGGATAGCTTCTCTTATATAGTCTAGGGTTCTTTTAGCCTTTTCTAGTTAAAGCTTATATAGGGTAAGTATTCTATTTCTAGCTAAATTGGGGCAAACCCTATGGAGTTATAAGGTAGGGTTACTTGGGCGTAGTCTATTAAAGGTAGCAGTTTAGACCAGTTATTCTAAAAGTAGTTAATAAAGGGCCTAAGCCTCTAGTTTAGGTACTAATTTATAATCTCTATCTAACCATTTATCTAGGGGTAGTAAGCCGTAGAAAGCTTTAGCTTAATGCTTAGGATTTAGGTGAACTCGTTCTAGAAGGCCGATATAAACTATAGCTTATAATTAGATACGATAGTATTTAGTAGTCTATAAACTCGGTAAATATAGTAGACAAATAGCTAGGCTGCCTCTTTAGCATTAATATTCTTATAATAGGGAATTAAGAATAGGCGTTTGCTAAAGCGGTCGACTATAACTATAACTATATCATACCCGTTACGGTCTATAGGTAGCTTATAAAAGTTTATAAAAATATACTACTAAGGGCGCTTTAGTATTAGGAGTGGCTTAAATAGTCCTAGTGTTTTATCCCGTAGGGTTATAGCTCTCTAGCAGTCTTTATAGTTCTATATATATCGGTTAATATTTATAACTATTCTTAGCTAATAGTAGTGGCAGTTAATAATTTTATAGGTCTTATTCTTATTAGGGTATACTATAAAAACTTAGTAATAAACTTTACAGATTAGTTTAGTCTATAGGTTGTTAACGTTAGGGACTATAAGCCGCTCCTAGTATAGGAGTAATCCTTCCTCCGTTTTAAAATTAGGGGTTTTTTTTACTACTTAGTCGCGGAGGGCCTTTAGGGCGTTAGCCGTGCGGTTTATAGTTAAAAGGCAGTTAATTAACTCTATTAGTTTATCTAAGAACTCCTTTATTAGTATTAACCTATCTTACTAAGAGTCTAGCTCCCTAAGGATCCGCGGGTTAAGCTATTTAGGGTAAAAGAGGGCGCGCGTCTGGTATTGGGTCTTTAGCTTATCCTAAAGTCCTATATCTTATTTTCTTTAGGTTAGGGTATTAGCCTTAGAGTTTTACTTACTAGAACGATATATAATTATAAAGAAGAATTATAAGAGTATTTTAGCCTACTAGGCTTACTATTTAATAAGCTGCTTTATAGTTATAAAGTACTTTGGGGCTTTATAATTTGTATATATCTTAATTTAGGAGTATATACCTTTGAGCTCCGCGCGCTATTAGAATAGTAATTAAATAATAGCTAGTATTTCTTTATTATATACTTTATAATTATACTTAGCTAGGTCTATTATTTTTAAAAAGAAGGTAATAGGGTACTATTCGCCGTCTAGATGTAGCTATAATAGGATTCCCGCTATAACCCTATTAGAAGCATCCGTTTCTAGCATTAATTTAAAGTCTAGGTTATAGTTGTAACGGAACCTTGTAGCAAGAACTACGGTGGGTCCTGTTATTAGGCTAGGTATGTAGGAAATGCAAATAATAATAGTCGACAAGTAATAACAACTGGTGGAGTGGTTGCCTAACAGATTAACTCTAATTATATTCTAAGAATTACTATAAGGAAGGAACTATCTAGGTAGGGACTAAGGGTCCTTAAATACATAACCGTACTCCTATAAAATCCTTCTTATATATAATATACGTCTTATATATAAGGTACGTAAGTTCCTCTTATTCCTCTTATTTAATACGTAGCACATTATATAACCTTAGTTACCATTTCTTATTACATAGTTCTATCGGCTCCATCCTAGACCGTACCTAGATTAACTAACTAGCTTCTTCCATCTCTTCTTTAAGTAGTTATAATATCGTACTTAAAGCGTCCGTAACACTATCTCCCTCCTCTTTATCTTCGTCCTTAAAGATTCCTAATATCTCTAAGTCGTTTACTAGAGGTGTAATATCCGTCTAATTAATTTAGTTAATATTGTTACTTATTATACCTAAAGCAATTTCTTCTTTATACGCCTAACGTCGTGCTCGCACTATTGCTACAATATTATCTCTTAGTGAGATTATGCCGTCTCCGTGTCCCTGTTGTTTAAAAGAGGGGTTAGTTTATATTGCGCTAGCGAACCCATCTTCGCGACAACCGTCCTCTTACTTAGAGTGCACTAAAGCGAATATTCGTTCGTCTTATGACGTTCGCTTTACCTCTAATACTAAATATACGCGACCTATTACTCTTAATAGTCGTCTAGTTCCCTAATTAATTTATCTTAGGGTCTTATATTTAATCTACTGCTACGCGGCTAGATAGTAAACTGTCTTAAGCCCTTGCTAAGTTAGAACGTTCTTATAATGCTAAACAGAAGGCCCTAAATACTTAGATCGCGGCATCTACTCATTTGCTCCGTCTTAAGAAGGTCTATAAGAAGGTTTATTTTAAGGAGTGGAAACTTATAGAACAAGGTTTATAGAAACTAGGCAATAAAAAAACGGATTCTCTTCTAATAGAGAAGGAAACAGATCCAAGTAGTTCAGTAACTGCTCTTCTTAGGTCCCCCTTAGGTGACTTATTCTTTAGTAATCCTTCTTTGTTAATACTACCTAACCTAATCTCTTCTAATACTTCTATACCTTTTTTATAACGTTCTTTAAATTCTCTAGTGGCTTCTAGGTAGTCTTAGTATAGCCTATCTACTTAACCTTATACTATATTTTATTATTAACATCCTCGTGGCTAACAATCTTTAAAACTTGCCATTTGTCTTCTTCCTGTCCTCTATACGTATCTACTTCGTAAACCGATAGCTTAATATTCCCATATACTAGCTCTAGCATTGCGATATACTATATAGGGTAGATCCTTATTTTAGCTAGTAAGTTTAACTTAAACGTAACCGGTGAAATCCTTTATATAATTTCGAAAGGTCCTAGTCTAACATAGTCTAACTTTTTACTTAGTCGTCGGCTCTTAAAATTTTTATATAGTAGCTATACTTTATCTCCCTTCTTAAGATCTAGTCCCTTAGATCTCTTATTATTATAGTACCTTTTCATTCTCTCTTATACTGTCTTTACTAATTCTATAAGGTCTATATAAAGATTTATTAGTGTCTTTATTCTTTCTTTAGCTATACTATTTATTTTCTTTACTTACCGTAGTGATAACGATGTTCTTAGCTCGTATCTGTAATTCGCCTTAAATAGTAATATGCCTATTCCTTCTTAAGGTGTTGCATTATATGCAAATTATATAACTAGTAATAGCAATACCTAATTGTTCTATATATAATTAACATAATGTCTTAAATACTACTCTAGCGTCTAATTTAATCTTTCCGTCTAACCGTCTGTCTGCGGATAGTATACAGTAGAAGTTACTGCTTAAACTCCTTACTCTGCTAAGAATACTTCCTAAAATATTACTACGAATCTTGGATCTCTATCCGATATAATCTTGCTTAGTGCTCTATATCTTGTAAATACTTCCTTAATATAGATTCTAGTAATATCTTCTACTAATATTTTTTCTATATATGCTATAAAGTATCCCCACTTTGTAAGCTTATCTACTATTACTAAGATCGCGTTATAATCTTGTCCGGTAATAGGATCTCTTAACTTTAGTAACTTAATAATAAAGTCCTATAATATAACCTCCTATAGTCTCTCTGGTATTTTAATAGGTTATAGCCCTCTATATAGCTTATACCTTATTAGTTTATTCCTTTAGCAATCTAAATACTCCTTTATAACTTTTCTTGCGATATTCTAGATTCTATTAATAATATTTTTTTTTTAAAGTCTTAATACTAAGCCTATAGCTCTATTATGTCCCTAAGTTAATCCCTTATAGAACTCTTCTACGAATTGCTCTGCTATACTTTTTAGGATATACTTTACTTCTTGATTTTTATATATATCCGTTTGTAGATCTTCTAGTTGTGCTTTTAGAATTCTTTATACCTAAAAGCTTTTTAGTATCTTGTAGACTTTGTCTAACTTATTATCTTCCTAAGTTGCTGTGATTTTTGGGTAATTATACCTGATTAATCCGTCTATATCTTTTCGCAGTAAAGCCCCTAATGGCTTTTTATTATTTTGCAGTTTAGCTTTTTAACTTAGAGCATCTACTTATATATTATCTGTACCCTTAGTATACTAAATCTTAAAATAGTATTCTATAAGTATTTCTGCCTATCTAACCTATCTTTGGTTAAGTTTCTTTATTATTAGAAATCCTATTAGGTTCTTATAGTCCGTTTTAACTATAAATGGTTTCTCCATACCTTATAAAAATGCTCTCTATTCCTTTAGTGCTATAACTATACCTAATAACTCCTTGTTATAGATATTATAGTTTAACTCTAGTAGTATTATCTTTTAACTATAATATGCCACTAGGTGCTATCTATCTTAATATCTTTATATAAAGTACGCCCCTAATATATAGTCTAATATATCTGTTTCTATAACCGTCTCTAGTCCTAGTTAATAGATCTTAAGAACTGGCTCTTGGGTAAATAACTTTTTAACTCTTTTAAATAATTCTTGCTACTCCTTTCCCTATGCCTATAATTCTTCTTTCTTCGTTAATTGCGTAAATGGCTTAATGTTCTTTAACTATTGTGCTATAAACCTTCTGTAGTAATTGCAAAACCCTAAAAATAATCTTAACTGCGTAACGTTCTCTAGTTCTTGCCAATTTACTATAGCCTTGATCTTCTTTAGATCTATACTAAGTTAGCCTAGTTTAATAATAAATCTAATAAAATTGGTCTTCCTAGTGAAGAACTTGCATTTCTTAATTACTACTAGCATCTATTCTTCCTATAGTTTCCTTAAGACCTATTTAACATATTCCCTGTGTTTTTCCTTAGTTATTAAGTAGATAATAATATTATTAAGATATACTATAACAAATTTATCTAAGTGTTCTCCTAATACATTGTTAATATGCTTCTAGAACGTTACTAGTGCGTTTATAAGCCTAAATTATATAACTAATGGTTTATATAATCCTTTCTTTAACCTAAAGGCTGCCTTCTATTTATAGCCTTTTCTATAATTAGGTGGTCTTGGATAACTTGTTCATTTAGCTATATATAGAAATCTTCCTACTCGTTATTATGTCGCTGTCTATACTACTTTTAGTATAGCTATTAGAGTGTATACGGCTTGTCCGTAAGGAAGTATCTTCTTATTACTATATTATAACAGCCTTTTATATATTGTTCTTTGAATTGGGTAGGAATTCCTAAATCCTCTTTGTTTTCTAATTCGGTAAGCCACTTAGCTCTTAGTATACCTACCCTAAGCCTATTAGTGATTCTTTGTACTAGTGCTCTGTCCCTTATACATCCTAATGTGCTAGATCTCTTATCTAGTTTCTATTCTTACTATACGATAATTCTTTACCTAAATTCTTCTATAGTTTCTGTCATAGTGCTATAATAAAGTAGACTGTATAACTACGTTGTGGTATAAAGAGGAGAAGAAGGTGGAAATGGGGTATTGTATATAAATAGTAGGGCCGGCCGCTAAGGTACTAGTGGTGGGGTAGCTAATAGTAGGAAACAGTACGAGACAGTATAAAATAGTATGCGTTAGGTTAGTGCCGTAATAGTACTTCTCTCCCCTAGATGGTTTGGTCCCTAAACTAAATAGATAACTCTAAAATAGGCAGTATTCGGGGTCGCCTGTTTTTTACTATAAAGATATCGGTTCCGCTTACCGCCCTTAACTAAGCTAATAGCGATTTTCCGTGCCGGGCATAGAAAATCCTAATTGGTTAGTTTAGTAAATAAGGTCGGTAGAACTCTATACCGCCACCTAAATTAATCCGCGTGGCGTTTCTTGGCAAGAATCTGGCTAATTAGATAACTTTAACCGCTAGTTAAAGTTCTATAATATCTTAACCACCATAAATTTTAATACGGTGGTCGGCTATGGCCTTAGTGTGACTTTTCCTTATTTCGTGCCCAGTCTAGGGGTTTTAGCTTCTTGGGGTGTTGCTTATAGAAGCGCTATATAGCCTATTTATAACCCTTTAGGTCTTCTTTTAGCTGCTAAGTTATATCCTTATAATATTTCTATTTAATCTTATAAGTTAGGCCTTAGGGGTCTTTGTTATGTATATTAAGGATTTTCTTAAACTCCTATTTGTCTTCTATATTACCGTTATTATCTCTCTCTGCTACTTGTCCTTATATATTATAGCGTTTTATAGTATTAATATTTGCTTAGCTAGGGATCTTTTTAGTAGCCTAGAGGCGGACCTTAGATATATAGAAGGATTTATTTACTTAAATATGGTTTAGGAGGTCTACTATAACTGCCCTTTAGTATACTATAAGTACGGGGTATAGGCCGTTCTATTTATCATCCCATTTCTTTTTAGGTTTATTTATCTTTATATTTTCTAAGCTAACTATAACTATATTACCTTTATAGAATAACGCGCTCTTATCCCTACGGGTATTAGTATTATCTTTATAGCGTTACTGTAAAATCCGGGCTAGGGCCTTAAGCTATATTAATATTCGCTTAAAGCGGTTGGCTATAAAGTCTACGCGGAAGAACTCCTTCTTTACTTATACTAATAGTGTTAGTAGGCGGAGGCTAGTAGGCTCGATTCCGAGGCGAGGGTTAAAGCTATAGTTTATAAAAAACGGGGAGATGCCTATGCTCTCGTTAATTTAGTTATTTATAGTAAACTTAGTAAGTAGTAGGTAGTTAACCCAGTTATCCTATATAAAGCTAACAAAAGTACAGAGGTACTTATTTACGGTAGCGTTAATAATTTTAGTTTAGCTGTCTGTTTTTAGGTGCTAGGCTAAGCTTAGTCTTAAGGTTATTTTAAGGCGTTTACTTAGTTATCGCTAGAAGTCGCTAATAAATTATATGCCGCGATTAGAGATAATTATACTTAGTGCACTATAGAGCTTATATATGTTGTTAATAAAGCCGTTAACTAGCTCCTCTATTAAGAGTCCTATTACTAAAATAAGGTATTATATTTTAGTTAGGCGGTCTATAATAATAAGGATATATTTATATACCTTACCGTAGCGTTAGTATACCGGCAGCGTTATAATATAGTTAATTAAAATATTGGTTTATAGGCGAGCGGGTAGTTCTAGTAGCTTTAGAAAACCAGGCGGGGTAAAATAGGGGGTCTTAGTGCGAAAGTATAGGGTATAGTCTTTAATAAAGGTAGCTGTAAATTGGGAGATTTCTAGCCACTAGTATATTTGGTTTAAGAGGTTAAGGGTTTTAACCTAGCCGGGGTAACTAGCGGGGCCGCTGCTATAAGAGCAATAGATAACTTCTAGGTGGAGGTCTAGGGCGTTAGGGATAAAGAGGTATTAGTAGAAGTAGATCTGTTTATTAACGATACTATATTCTAACTTATTGCAATAGAGTAATTTCCTAATCTTCTTTAGCTAATGGCGAGCTTTCTAATTACGTAGGGCCGCTACTATATCTTTTACGAGTTTGTTCTCCTAGTATTTTAACCAAATTAACTCGTCTAGTAACTTTTTAGCTATTTTAGTGTCTAGAGCGGCTATAAACTCCGTATCGTTAGAGTTACGGGACTCGTATAGCAATTCTTCTAAAATTATAGGGTCAATTTTCTAGGGCGGTATAATGACTTAGGCTTAGTGGCGGAGGTGTTTATTATTAGTGTCCTTAAGCCTTATTCCTAGTAGCCGGCTTAGGGCGTTAAGGAGCGTAGCTTTACTACTAGGTCTATATATAATTATAAAGTTAAACTTAGCGTTAATTTAGCTGCTTAGTAGTTATAAACGTCTATAGGTTTTTATAGTTAGTGATAATTTTAAATAGCTCCTTAGTCCCTTATAGCTTAGGACGCCATTCCTCTAAAGCCTTAATAATAGCTAAGAGTTCTTTATTATAGATCTTGTAGTTATACTCTAGCATAAAGTGCTTTACGGAGAAGAATACAACCGGTTTTAATTTACTGTTATTATTATACTAGGAAAGGACTCCGCCAAAAGCCTAATTTAATATATCTATCTCTACCACTATCTTCTTTATATAGTTATAGTATGCTAGTACTAGTGCTAAGGTAAAGGCTCCCTTAAGGGCCTTAAATGATTTGGCTTATTCTAGTCCCTATAGCCATCTAATGTCCTTCTTTAGGAGTTTTGTTATAGGTGTGGCGATAGCAGAGTAGCCTTAGATAAATTATTAGTAGAAGTTCGCGAAGCTAAGAAATTGTTATAGTTCTTTAATTAATGTCGGGTCCTTTTATTCCTATAAGGCCTGTACCTTCTTAAGGTCTATAGTTATGCCATTAGTTAAGATAATTAAGCCGAGGTATTTTATTTTAGTAGAGTAGAACTTAGACTTATTAATATTAATCTAAAGTCCAATATTACCGAGTCTTTGGATAACTTTATTTATATACTTAGTATGCTTAGTACGTGTTTTAGAAAAGATAAGGACGTTATTAAGGTAGGTAGTATAGTAGTCGTTAAAGGCGTTATGTAAGATATAATTAATATAGTTTTAGAATATAGCGGGTGCGTTATAGAGGCTAAATAGTATAACTAGTATCTTATAGAGTCTAAACCGGGTAATAAATGCTGTAAGCTACTTATAGCCCTCCGTAATCCGGATTTAGTTAAACGTAGTAATTATATTAAGTTTAGTAAAGTACTTAACACTATAAAGTGCGTTAAATATCTTATAGATTAGTAGTAATAGGTACCGATTTTTAATAGTAACTATATTTAGGCCTTAGTAGTTATAGTAGATTTATACACCGCTACCAGGCTTAGCAGTAAGGAGAAGTGGTACGGTAGCTAGTGAGGTTAATTTACGGATAAAACCCTTATCTAGCATCTTATTAATCCACTTTTTTACATACCTAAGTTTAGCAGGTAAAAGTGGTCTGTTTTTATAGTACGGGGCCTAATTTCCGGGGATAATCTTAATTTTATGGTCCTATGGTTGGTAAGGGGGTAGCTTATCTATATTTTTAGGGAGAAAGTACTTAATATATTTGCGGAACTCCTTTAGTAAGTATTATAAAATATCTTTATAGGTTAATCCTGGTTTGCCTTTTAGGAATTTTTTAATATTAGTATTAACTATCTTTCGGCGTAGAGACTTAGGCTTAATTTCTAGGTTTATCTTAAGAAATTATAAAAATAAGGGGGTAGCGCTTTATAGGCTTCTTCTATTATATAGTCGCCCTCTACTAGCCAGCGGAAAGACTTTTCTAATAGGTTTAGTACTTCTATTAGGCCTATAGGCAGCTCTTTAAGCAGCTATTAGTATTCTTTTTATTTAACTAGTTCTACTAGCTCCGCTGTATAGATCCTTATTACCTTTACGCCTTTTTGTTTATAGAACTAGGTGAAATTAATGGTATAAGTGTATTTAATATTATCTAGTTTGGGGTGTGTTTGGTTCTCTAATACTATAGCTAGGCTAACACAGCTTAGTCGGCCCTAGGGGGCGGAAACGCGGCGGCGGCCCTATATAGTATGCGCGGGAGACGGATATAAGGTTAGGCGTTATAGGGGGGAGGTCTTAATTGTTCTAGTTTCGGTCTTAGCTGTAACGCCTTTAGCTATTATACGCGCGGTCGTGTATACGTATAGCAAATGACTTAGAGTTAGGTATTTTATTAGCTAGCCTAGGTTGAGTGGGTGTATATAGGGGACTTATAGTTCTAGTAGTGTTTATATTCTTAGAGGCGGGGTGGTATTTTTTAGGGGTAGGGCGGTAGTCCAGTCTTCTAGAATCTTTGTTTTGTTTACTATGTATATTGGCTTACTAGTATTAGGTACCTCTTCTACTATTAGCTGACGGTATCTAAGCGTTGGCCGTGTAATACGTCCGTATAGTGCTACTTGGTTATAATTAGGGATATGCTATAGGAGATAGTTATAGGTATAGTAATTAGAGTTAAACTTGAGCCCTAAAACGGGGAAGTTTATACTTAGGTTATGCTTTTTAAGCTAGGGTATTCTAAGAATTACTAGTATTAAGGGTGATAACTTTATAATATAGAAAAGTATAGATTCTATATGGTGGCCGATTATTATTTTTACTATAAAGTAATAGGTAATAAAGCTGGATCGGAGTCCGTTGGTAAGGCGGAGTGGTTTTAGGACTAGGAGTCTTTTTATTATAATATTATGCTTCTTTATAAACAAGTCTTCGTCTATAAACGCTGGTGCTATACTACCACTATTAATAAGGCTTACTGTTTTAATAAGAACTTTTAAAAGTGGGTTACGCAGTAAGAAGAGGTAAGTTTAAATAAGGATGGAATTTCTATTGTTATTTACTGTTCTAAGATTAAATGGTAGCTAGCTTAGAATAAGGTCTAACTGATCTAGTAGCATAGATCTAATCCTTTTATTCTCCTTCCCGTATAGTTCTAACCCTTAAAGGCAACTTAGTTTAAGGGTTAGCCTTTTAATGGCTGCGTTATAAGGCTTGGCTAGTAGCTATAGTCTTAGCTAGTATATCATAACATATTAGTCTCTAATGGTGTATATATACTAGGGGGTACTTCGCCGATAATATAGCCGGTCTTACGGTTAGTAGTAATACGGAGTACTTATCTATAGTTCGCGTACAGGACTATCGGCTGGGGCTATATTAGGGAAGGAAATTATAGGGGCGGGTTTCTGTATCCAAACCTACGTCCTTATCTATGGTTACCGCCTTAATTACTATTCCCTCTATTAAAGAATCCGCTACGGCTAGGGGGGGGTTAGCGCGGTAGCATTAAAAGGGGATTTAGGTCTTACTATATCGGGAAAATATGGTACCCTTTCAATGGCCTCAATGGCTGGTGGTTGACGCAATTGGCGCGCAGTTGAGGTCATTTGGCAACTCGACCGACTAGCCTATGTCGTGTTTTTTTGACACGCAACCTGCCAGCAATCTGCGCATTTGGCAACCATAATTATATTTACCTCTTTTATACTAATAGCATATTTTAAATAAATAAAAGCTATTTTAAAGCTATTTATA
>Ga0307515_10005211_pt1 | contig 26422 bp, 20 predicted proteins | sample 17_EM_MG_FD_194513 | JGI IMG/M metagenome (GOLD analysis project Ga0307515, IMG submission 194513) | Populus trichocarpa ectomycorrhiza microbial communities from riparian zone in the Pacific Northwest, United States - 17_EM | ecosystem: Host-associated > Plants > Roots > Unclassified | place... | reverse complement strand
AGACCTCGATCCAAAGTTTTCCCTCGTCTACTCCCAATATCTATGCCGGTATGCCGGAGCAAGACGACCATGGAAGTGGTGGTGGCACCGGTGGCGCTGGGGACCGCTCCGTCACACCGCAGAATGCTGGCTGAGGTACACGACGTAATCTGCACCGGTGGTCGTCGGTATCGAGTATCCGCGGGGGAGCAAGCGCATCAAACGGCTGCGAGTTATGCTGGCCCGCCTACCGACCATGCTCGGGAGCAACAAGTGCATACTCAGTAGTAATTCCGAGGTGGAGCCTGCTACCATGTCCGAGTGGCCACTCGATCCAGGGGGTTATTTCGTCGTCAAAGGCACGGAGAAGGTCATTTTGGTTCAGGAGCAGCTGAGCAAGAGTCGAATCTTGGTCGAGACGGATAGCTCGAAGGGTATTGCGTCTGTCTCGGTGACCTCGTGAGTCTGTCCGCTCCCCCACGAACCAGTCTGAATATACATTTTATATCTAGGTCAACCCACTCCGGTTTCAAATCGAAGACGCACGTGGTCATGAAGAAGGGACCTATCTCCCTCAAGCATTACTCTTTCACAGAAGGCGTTCCTATCGCCGTTGCACTGAAGGCACTAGGCGTCCAGTCTGACAAGGAAATCTCCTTCTCTGCGCTCGAAATACCGAGTCATACCAAGGGGCATTCTCTCCCAACCTTGAGGAAGCCGCCAAGCTCAGTATCTTTCACAACTCAGCAAGCAAAAGAATCGAACGCCTGTTATTCGGAAGGTGGCTGGTCCGCGCAGACCAGCTTGGGAAGAGGGCATGGAGTCATTGGTCATGATCGTCTCGATGCACGTACCGGTTGTCAACCTCGATTTGACTGCCAAGGCACTATGTTGTAAGCATGACTCGGCGATTCCGTATGGCCAATCAAGGCTCATGATTAGTGGATGACAGAGACGACGTAGGCAACAAGGGACTAGACCTGTAAGCTGGCTCTCTCTCATTTTACAATGACGTTGTAACAGCGTTCCTTCTCAGTGCTGGTCAACACCTCTCACTGCTTTTCGAAGATCTCTTCGAGAAATGGAACGTGAACTTGGAACTGGCGATCGATAAGGTCCTACAGAACCCATCTCGATCGACCGAATTCGATGTGTACAAGACAATTTTTGCAATTGGCCAACCAACCTCTCCTGGCTTCATTCGTGCCATCTCTACCGGCAACTGGTCTCTCAAGCAATTCAAGATGGAGCGTGGCGGGGTCACGCACGTCCTCACCCGCCTGTCCTTCATATCAGCACTAGGGATGGTGACCCGAAATTTGCGAAGAGAAAAGTGAACGGACCAAGAACGCCTCAACCAAGTCAATGGTGTATGTCATGGCCCCAGCGGTACACCCGAAGGGGAAGCGTGCGGCCTGGTCAAGGACCTTGTGGTGATGACCCATATTACGATGGATGTCGAGGAGGAACCAATATCGGGAACTGCTACTGTACTAGGTGTTGAAGGTGGGAACGGTGTTCTGTTATCCAGCTCGATGACTCACTGCTCTCCCAGCCATTGTATGTCCACAGGCACGGAAATCTACGGACCGACCTCCTTCGTAGTTCACATCAGCAGTCTCATCGTTGGTATTACTCGGTTCCCTGCCAGGTTTGTTGCTCAGTTCCACAAGTTGAGGCGTGCCGGCAAGATCAACGACAAAATAGTCAATATTGCAAGTGACGGTGGACGAATCTACCGGCCACTGATCATCGTGGAGCACATGCGACCGACGGTGACCAGTGAGCATATCCAGGTTCATTCGCTCTTCCTTGTAGTCTAGGGCAGGGAGGCGCTCACGGCTGCCTTAGTTCCTGAAAGCCGGCAAAATAAGCTTTGAAGACTTTCTCCATCGTGGGCTAGTGGGACACGTGGACGTCAAAGAAGTGAACGACTCACACATCGCACTCTACGAGGACCAAAACGAGTCTTCGACGACTCATTTAGAAATCGAACCGTTCACAACCCTGGGTGCCTTCACTGGACTTATTCCCTACCAGTCACCTCATCATGCCTACCAATGTGCCATGGGCAAGCAAGCCATTGGGGCGATTGCATTCAACCAGCTCAACTACATCGATAGACTGTTGTATCTGTTGGTGTACCCACAACAGCCCATGTTCAAGCCAAAAATTATCCACCTTGTTGGATACGACAATCTTCCAGCAGGACCGAACGTGACTGTGGCGATTATGAGTTACTTGGAATGAGATATCAAAGACGCACTTATCCTGAACAGGGTAAGAGTGTTACGGTGTCCCTTTCCATGTGCCTATAAGCTCATCACATACTAGGGGAGCCTGGACTGACGCTATGGACGATGTCAAGTATTCAGAAAGAACACAACGCTCATCCGAAAATACCCCAGCGGAACGTACGTACGACACTTTCGCGACCGAAACATGTTACTCACCTTTACCTACCAGGTTTGACCGTCTTGCACACGCGCCCATGGACGAATCGACGAAGAAAAAGGTTCAAAAATACGACATCATCGATGAGGACGGTTTGGCAAGAGAACGTGTGGATCCCGGAGATGTCTACTTCAACAAGCAGACACCGACAAATGCCAATGACAATACCACAATGTCAGCGGTCGCGGCAGGATTTAAGAATTCTCCACTGACCAACAAAGCGCCAGTGTCAGGGTATATCGACATGGTTGAACACCCATTGTATTGTGAGGACGTTTGCTCACAGTATTAGGTTATGCTCACCTATGCCGAAAATGATCGAATCCTCATCAACGTTGGAAAGGCGTTACTGGTTTGATCGTGAAACAAGAAGGTATGCAATTCAATGATCAAGGCATCTGCCCGGGTTAGTCCCCCCTTCTCGTAAGTCCCCTTCTCATACCTTCTCCAGATTCTATCATGAATCCACACGGTTTCCCTTTTCGAATGACGGTTGCTAGGATGACCAAGCTACTCGCTGGGAAGGTATGTAGCCCGGTACGTTCGCGTATCTCTCTCTTAACCGAGTGTGCAGGCGGGCGTGTTACGTGGTACTTTGGAACACGGCACTGCGTTCGGAGGGTCGAAAGTATGTGGAAAGGGTGGAGATCTGGGCCTAACCTGACAGCTGATTAGGTTAGGCTGAGGGGACGTGCCGTATCCTCATCCCCAAAGGGTTCAGGTATTCTGGAAAGGATATGCTGACCAGCGGGATCACTGGCGAACCTTTGGAGGGATACGTTTATTTTGGGCCAATCCACTATCATGTAGGTACTGTATCCCCAGTGTGGCGATAAGCAGTGCCACTCACGATTCCAACAGGAATTGAGTAGGTCAACTTCTTCTTGTATGGTTGCCTTAGCTCACTCATACCTAGAACACATAGTAAAGGACAAAATCCACGCTCGCGCACGACACGCGGTGCTGAATATATCCGCTGATTTATTGACGTTGTGCCCTAGTGGTCCTCGGGCAACCCTAACTCGTCAGCCGACTGAGGGTCGATCAAGAGACGGTGGTCTACGATTAGGAGAGATGGACCGAGACTGTCTTATTGGCTACGGAGCCACACAACTTCTGCTCGAACGGCTGATGATTTCATCGGACCAGTTTCAAGTGCACGCTCGTTGAGTGTGTGGGCGGATGGGATATAATGGATGGTACCCATACTGCAAGAGCTCAAAGAGGATGGCTAAGTTATGCTGCCGATTTACTCTTCCAGGTGGGTAGTTGGTTCTGCAGCCGGAATGATCCCCGCCCTCTGAGCAAGCTTTCTTCCATGAATGTAATGCCACGGTTGGTCATAGACGACGCAAATCGTCATCGAGGAGAAATCTTGTCAACGTACTCGGTCGCACAGCTCGTCGGGGCGGGCTTCTTCGGCGGTTCTCAATCCTGCTTCTCACTGCGCTCCCGTTCCTCTTCCCATCAATCGCCGCGCGCTCGCCGTTCTTCGATCTCCCCCGCGGATGACACCAGACCATCTCTAACCTACGCGTCCTTGGCTCGTCCGTCGCCGTCGCGTTCTCCATCGGATTCTTCAACTTCCTCGGTCTCAGCGTCACCCGGCACGTATCCGCCACTACGCGGAGTATCACGGATACTTGCAGGACTATGACGATCTGGATTATCAGTCTTGGGCTCGGCTGGGAGGTCCTCGACTGGTCGTATTCCATGTTGCAGGCCGCTAGTTTCGGGCTGTTGGTGTACATCCTCCTTTCCATGCTGACGGGTCATACGCGCTGTAGATACGACACCTTCCTCTTCAACACCTCGTCACGCTCCTCGTTGTGTCCGCCCGCCGGTCACCCTCGGAGTGGAGTGAGCGGGCGAAAGAACCGTAAGGATCCTTCGCCCTTCGCTCGTTGCGCTAACGAACACTACACTAGCGAAGACAATAGGGACAGCCAAAACAGTCATACGCACAATAGTCGGGAAGGAATGTCCACAGGGATGTGGCTATGGCGAGATAAGGCTACGCCTAATCCGGAAATGGGGCCGGACAGATATGAGGCTGGATAAACATGTAACTAGACCGAAACAGCATAGCAATCTAAGAGTAACTGCTATTACTTGTGTTCTCCGCATTACAACCCCGCGAAGCCTAATCCATACAGCAAGAGCGGACGAACTAATAGTGAGACTTTTTCTTGTCCCCGCTGCACCATGCATCAAGATCAAGGCCAGAGGAGCTGCACGACATTTGCGCGTCACATTTGTCGGTGTGGACGCTATGATCTGCCACTGGCTTTTGTAGGTTTCCGCGAGGCAGCCAGCCTGGGCCGGTAGACACGAGCAAAGTGACTCAGGAAGATGCAATTTATGCGGTGTGACTTCTCGCTTGGGACTTGCAGGGATCGTGTAACGGCGAAGGGCAAAAGATTGAGGGAAAGTTGACGGGCTCATGCGCAACCGCTAGCTGCTGTTGCGGGGAAGCGGCGGTTTGCTTGTTCCGATGTTTGGCTATCACAATGGGGCTGAAGGCTTAAGGTTTCTTCTCCGTCTGTACCCTTACAGACAACGACCTTTCTCTCCACTCGTTTAATCGGCCTCTGCTCTCGACAACCCATTGTACTTTCTTTTCTCTTCCCGGCTGCTCTGGCTTCTCTAGCACTAGCAAAAGAGGATATTGATCATGTTTCCCCAAACCCCCAACCCCAGATCCCCAAATGCATCTTGGCTAATTCAACCAGGCCGTGTCACCTTCCAACGATATACCGGCAAACAAAGGATGATCTCCGGAAGGTGCAATAATGTCTCATTACATAAGTTGATTGCCGAGGGCTTAGCCTGTGCAATATTAATGTCAATGTCAATGTCAAACCTTAGCTGGACTGACTCGAACTCTGCTTGACCACTCTCCCTCAGACCAATCACACCTCGCCTGCCCATAGAGACGACTATCTCAAACCACCTATACATGCTTACTGTTACGTTGTAAGTTTGCTTTGCTAGTATGGATATAGATCTGAACAGTTGCCGCTCGTCGTGCTGTAGGTGTGCCATGGTGAATCGACAGATAATTTGAGACCTACATGGGCCGGTGAGATAACTCTAGTACTATACTAGTAGCATAGAATAAGTCCACCGCTCTTTTTCGTTGTAGGGTGAACCGACGCTCCACTTTCAAATCATGGCGTCTAGCTAAAAAATACCAAAAATGTAACCAATCGTTTACGCGTCTCGCCTCCGATCTCGTTCACTTGCACACGGCTGCGTGGCTGCCTCCTGTTACGGGGGCGGGCAAGGAAGGGATGAACCAAGCTCGTGTGCTGGGAGGATGGCGGTGCTCCGTCTTACGCACGCCCATACACGAGATCTACGCGTCGGACCTTAAGCGCGTCCACAGCACCGCCGTCCAACTCGTCGCGCCGCGCACTTCGCTCCCGGACTCAAACAAGGACCCGCCCTCCTTCCCACCGATACACACTACGCCCATGATCCGTAAGCAGCATTTTGGTATTGCCGAGGGCAAGCTCTGGTTTGCTGGACCGGTATCGAAAAAGAAGCAACAGCAGCGGCGTCAGCGTGCATCGGCGCACGACGACGACGAGAGGCTACTGCACCGCGAGGACGAGGTGTACGAGACGATACATAATTAGCATGATAGGTCCATCGGTGGCGAGTCGCTTGACGATCTCACGCTTCGGGCGGAGGATGCGGTAGAGAGGCTTGTCTGGCCGCATCTGGACGACGAGATCGCGACTGCACACCACCACTCAGATACTGGTGCCGGTGCAGGTTCCAGTACGAATACGAATGGGGTCGATGGAGTCGAGGGAGAGGTCGATGGTTGACCACGGGAAAATGGAGAGGTCGGCGTTGAAGTCGGAGGCGGACTCGGGTACCATGTCGTTATCGTCAGCCATGGCCCGTGCATCTCCGAGATGGTCGCTGCCATACTCAGGCGGAGTGCGAATGCCGGAGCAGCCACCGGAGTCCGATTCAAAAGGCTTGTCAATACTGGCTGGACGCGAGTACGCATTCGTCCCCTGGTGAGTAACCATTGGTCATTCCTCATGCATTGCGACGAGTTCATCTGAAGGGGGGTTTCTCAACAGGAAAATAGGACATTGGATATTTCTGTAGTGGCGGTCAATCTGGCTCCCCAACCTTGTTCAAGTCGTGAGTGCTCGCGAAAGACTTGGTCTCTCTCTATATATATGCTGTGTGACCTGGTGATTAACGTTTATCTTCCCCATTCGGTCACAGAAACGTCAAAGTGGGGGAATCGGCAGCGGCCCTAGTGATGACAAGCAACGAAGCATTAGAGAGCTTTTTGGAGGAGCCTCCACTACGTCTGTTCCACGACTGGTTGATACGTCTCCTTAGACCTATGTTTTAATCCTCGGGATCTTAGGTTGCAATGGGGATAATCATATCTACATGGAGCCGAAAATGGAATGCACAGCGGTGAATGGAAGGACCTCTCGCCAATGTCATGGTCATCATATATTGCTGAAGATATTTTGCCCAAATCTACTCAGTATGAGCCCATGCACCCTTCACCTCTGGCGACAGCATCCACCCACGCACAATACATTCCCATGAAATCGACTACACCCATTGGCAGAGATAACAAACTTGTTAGGTCCTGAATTCCCTACCTCCTCAAATAGAGTTCGAGATAAACCGTTACAGTACTTCCAAGGAAATGATCTTCGAGGCTTGATGGACCCTGGTTTGATCACACATCCAATCTGACTAGCGGACACAGGAGCGGACACCCCTGCAAAGACGATCAAAGTTGCCAAGCAGGATTCGCTCAATCTGTATTTTAGGAAGAACATGGCCATGTGGAGTAGCTTGGATTAGTTCCGGTCCGTCCATCCTTCCCAATGATATATTTATGGCTGCGTGGTACAGGACATCCTCAACAATTAAATGTACTGAAATAGTTCTTTGCATGTACCGTTCTATCTGTAGTCTTATTGGCACATGTATATAATTTACAAATATTTCTTGTGAATTGTGCCTGACCGTAAACGATTGGAAATCCGGTTCGCCGGTGTAGATCGACTTCAACGATTGTGGCTGAATGCAACGCTTGCGAAAGGCATCACCGCTAGACAAATAGACTGCACTTGCACTACCTGTAAAGCTTGCAAGGCGTGTGAAAAACGGATTCGGCAGTACAGTCCACAACGAGAGAAACCGGATCAGGACTGCTGAGCTCACATTTTGATATTAATTAAAGATAGTTCTACCGTTTCTAGCTATTGGATAGGCGGGACAGTTACATATGTCAGCTGAGCCAGGTTACTAGCGGAGTGGGATAATCTAGAGGTGTGCATCGATCGATCGAAGCACAACAGCTCAGGGGCAGCGCATATGTTCAATATCGGGTACCACAAGCATTCATTTGATGGTCCACATGGTATTTTTCGGGGCATTCAGTACCCGCGTATAACCCAACTAACTGCAACTTGGTCTGGCACCGAGGTGGCTTGGGTCACCACCAAAGGCTTGAGACAATCTTCCACAAGATAATGTTGTGGACCGAGAAATATTGTAAAACCGTCACCTCCAAATATTGGGAAGTTAGTCGGGATCATGAACCCTCATACAACATGCAAGAGCCAAGTTTGCTCAAATCTTCAACTATATTTCACCTCTGCATAGGGGGATAGCCTATCTGTGACACTAGGGAAGGTGAAACTACAAGCGGAATTTCCAAAGAGACACCAATAAACTGAAATACAAGCACGGATGTTGAGAAGAAACCCCAAGTTATGTACTGTTGAAAACCTGGGTCCAAGAGGTCCCAAACACAAACTCATCAAAATCAAGAATAACTGATCGAGTGTGAGATGTCGGTGGGATTGTCAGGACAGCGGGAGAATGCAGGCCTGTACGACAATCTGGAGGTACCCAATATAGTAAACCATTGTTTGAATCTCTGACCCAACCATTCGCATCTTGTTGTGCGCAAAAATCGGCATGGGCCTGGTCGCAAGAGAGTGATGGTTGGATAGGAGGATGTGGAAACAGGTCCCACATATGGATTGTTCTGTCCCCAGATCCGGATACAATGTGCTTCCCTTCGGGAGAGCAAGCGATAGACAAGACCCAGTCAGCATGCGCCATTAAAGGCTTTCCAATTACAGCACCGGTCTTGGCATCCCAGACTCGAATGGTTCTGTCATTAGATCCAGATATAATGTACTGCCCACTGGGAGAGTAAACAACGGAGCGGACCCAATCAGTGTGCCCCTCCAGAGGCTTGCCAACTCCGGCACCGGTTTCAGCACCCCAGATGCGAATGGTCCTGTCATCAGATCCAGAGATGATGTACTGCCCATCAGGAGAATAAGCAACACAATTTACGTCGCCAGTGTGCCCCTCTAGAGGATAGCCAATGGCAACACCAGTCTCGGCATCCCACCTCCGAATGGTCCTATCATAGGATCCAGAGATGATTCGCCGCCCATTAGGAGAGTATGCAATAGACTGCACATTGGACGTGTGGCCCTTTAGAGGATCGCCAATTGCAGTACCGGTCTCAGCGTCCCATATTCGAATGGTTCTGTCTGTAGAGCCAGAGATGATACGCCGCCCATTGGGAGAGTAAGCAACGGATGATATACCACCGGTATGCCCCTCTAAAGGCCTCATTACTGCAGCACCAATCTCAGCGTCCCAGATTTGAATGGTCTTATCATCAGATCCAGAGACGATGCGTTGTCCATTGGGAGAGCAAGCAATGGACCACACACTGTCAGTGTGCCCCTGTAGAGGCTTGCCAACTATGGCACCAGTCTCGGCATCCCATCTCCAAATAGTCATGTCAAAGGATCCAGAGATGATGTACCGTCCATCGGGAGAGTAAACCACAGAAGTCACCACATCAGTGTGCCCCGCCACAGGGTTACCCAATGCAGCACCAGTCTTGGCATCCCAGGTTCGAATGGTGTTGTCGCTGGATACCGAGATGATGTGCTCCCCATTGGTAGAATAGGCAACAGAGTTCACATCCATGGTATGTCCCTGTAGAGGTGTGCCAATTGCTGTGCCGGTTTCGGCATCCCAGATTCGAATGGTCTTGTCACGAGATCCGGAGATGATGTGCTGCCCATTCGGAGAGTAAGCAACAGTTCGCACCCTCTTTTCGTGCCCCTCCAGAGGCCTGCCAATTGCAGCACCAGTCTTCGCATCCCAGATTCGAAAGGTTCTATCAGCGGATCCGGAGACAATATGCTGTCCATCGGGAGAGTATGCAACAGACTGCACAGCGTCAGTGTGCCCCTGTAGAGGGTGGCCAACTGCAGCACCAGTGTTGGCATCCCAGATTCGAATGGTGGTGTCACCGGATCCCGATATAAATTGTTGCCCATTGGGAGAGTAAGCAATAGACCGCACAAATGCAGTGTGCCCCTCCAGAGGTGTGCCGATTGTTGTGCCAGTTTCGGCATCCCAGATTCGAATGGTCTTGTCACTGGATCCGGAAATAATGTGCTGCCCATTTGGAGAGTAAGCAACACCGCACACATAACCTGTGTGACCTTCCAGAGGCCTGCCAACTGGGGCACCATTCTCAGCATCCCAGATCCGAATTGTCATATCATCGGATCCAGAGATGATGTGCCGCCCATCGGGAGAGTAAGCAACGGATTCCACATCGCCAGTGTGACCAATCAGTGGATTGCCGACTGTAGCACCAGTCTCGGCATCCCAAATCCGTATCGTCTTGTCATTGGATCCTGTCACGATGTGGTACCCGTTTGGGGAACAGCTGATGGAAGTGATAGCGTCAGTGTGTCCAATCCATTGCAATGGTGGCGCTGGCCATGTTAACAATTTCCCGCTTTGCATCTTGATGGTTTTAGTAAACCATTTGTTGAATATGCTCGATAAAGGGGACTGTGAAGGTAGGAAGGGTCCCGTTGAAATATAGATGTGCGGAGTGCTGATCGAGATGGGGTGGTGGAAGGTGATGATGAAACGGCAAACATCCTGGATTCTTTGAAAGACATCTGAACCGACATTCTATATCTAGTTGGAATCATTTTCACAGGTGACAACTTGGAGCTGAACTCACCTTGGCCCAAGAGATCACCCGTCACAGGCTTGGAGCACAAATCGGGACCATTCCCACAAGACTCAATACTTCAACCCAAAATAGACCATACAACCCTTCGAAGAATTCCTTCAACTCTCCCCACACGCAAGGATCTCCATTGTCAGGAGTAAAGCAAAGGTGGTTTGACCAATAGAGAGAACTGTATTGCAAAACGTCGGAAACGTGCTCTTTGATTCGGGATGGGAGATCGTTGATATCTGCATTAGCAAGTTGGGAATCGTCGAGATTGCAGATATTGAAGCGGAGCTGTTCCTGTTGGCGCTACAGTTCTCCTGTTTCTTCCTTTGTCCATTTCTCCTATTTGTCGATGACGTAGATAGGGGTACCTCATCCTGTATATAAGACACTCAGTGAGAAGTGCGGAAGTTCCTCACGGTTCTTCCCCCTTCTCACCGGTGTCTAGCCCAACAGGTTATGAGCACCACTGCTTCTAACACCTCTGAGCCAACCGTCAATCCTGTCGCTCCCGTTGCCGTCGTTGCCCCTGTCGTTCCCGTTGCCGTCGTTGCCCCTGTCGTTCCCGCCGCCACTACTCCCCCTGTCGCTCCCGTTGCCGCCGCTCCTCCTGCCGTCGCTGCCGTTCCTGCACGCATTACACCCATGTCCTCCGACTCCCGCACACTTGGCAGTTTCGCTCATCTGCCGATGCTCGCGAAGGAAAATTACCAGGACTGGCAGGCTGCCGTCAAGGCATACCTGACCGGATACAGGCACGTACGTGTCATCACTCGCACGCGTGACGCTACGACCGGTGCACTTGTTGACCCTGTTCGTCCGACGGACGCGACCGAGTTGGAGGCCTGGGAAACCTCAGAGGGGATCGCGATGGGCGTGATCGCGAGTACCACGTACAAGCTGCATGGTGACCTCGTCGCGGAACACGAGGGAGGGACCCCCCTCGCTCTCTGGAAAGCGATTGAGTCGCAGCACCTGAACAAGGACATCAGCCTACGCCACCAGGCATGGACCTTGCTCTTCGCACATCGTCAGAGCCCCGACGATGATTATATTGACTACTGGAGGAGGGGAGCAGATATCAAGGCCAACCTCGATCGAATTACGCCAGCGAACCTCACTGGCAGACAGGTAATCAATGAGATTTACTTGTTCGCGCAAGTGTACGGCCTCCGCGCGGAGGATCCCCTTCGTCACCGCTACGTCTCGCAGGCACTCCCCTCAATCGACGAAGTTTACGATTCCTTCCTCCGTTTGTCGACCGACAAGAAGACCCGGGCCCAGGTCGAATCAGTCAACGCGGCCTTCACGGTCAAATGCTTCCGCTGTGTCCAGCCCGGGCATGTGGCAAAGGATTGCCCCCACGCAGAGGCCCTGGACAAACTTGTCTCGCAGCGGAACACTAACTACAGTAACCGCAAAGCAAAGTGGTCGAAGGGTCGTTCTCAACAAGGGGGTGGCACCCCTTCGTCTAGCGGCACCCCTTCGTCTAGCAACGCTACGTCCGCCAACGCGGCCGCGACGGCCTCTCCCTCCGCCAACACCAACATTCATTACAACAACAACAGCAACTCCGCGCCTACTCTCCCTCACGAGTCCGCCGGGGTAGCTACTTCATTCCATTCCTCACAATCTCTCTCTGCTGACAGCTGGTTGGTTGACTCAGGGGCCACCTGCACTATGACCAGCAATCGAAACGCCTTCACCAGCCTGAGGCCGGATCGTCAAGCAATCCGATTGGCGGATGGAAGGTTGATATATTCTGAGGGCGTTGGCCCCATTCGTTTCTTATCCAGTTGTGGATATCACATCCTAATAGAAAATGTTCTATTCGTACCCTCTCTCGCGGCCTCCCTTTTCGCTTCCAACAGATTCGCACGAGAACACCGACGCGCGTACACCGAGTCTATGGAGTACCCACTCCGCCGATGGATTAACCATCAGTCCGGCGCCACTGAATTCACGGCTACTATGAATTCAAACGACCTGGCGTACCTGGATTGGAAGCCAGTCCACTCAATTGAATCGGCGAACGTCTCATTAGCCGAACTCCATACTCGACTAAATCACCTGCCGCGCTCGGCAATCAAACGCCTGATCCATTCAAAGGCCCTCGCTGGGTTACCGGATCACGTCGTGAACGACTCTAGTGACGAATTCTGTGAGGATTGCGTGAATGGTAAGCTGACGAGAGCGCCGCATACTCGCCTAGCAGCCCGCGCGGAGCGCCCGCTCGCCCGTGTATTCTCTGATGTTCATGGCCCTCTGCCCGTGCGCAGCCGGCGTGGACACATATATTGGGTCACCTTCATCGATGACCACTCCCGTTTCCCTGCCGTATACTTCGTTGCGAAGAAATCGGACGTCTTCGATGCGTTCCGGAAATACAAAGCGTGGTCGGAAAATGTCACCGGCTATCGAATCGGCACACTGCGTGATGATAAGGGAGGAGAGTACATTGGGAAGGATTTTGACGATTTTTTGGTTGGGGCTGGGATCCAGAGGGAGCACTCCATTCGGGATACGCCTCAGCAAAATGGTGTTGCAGAGCGAATGAATCGTTCTATCGCCGAGGGAATAACGACGTCTTTATCGCAGTCCGGACTAGGGCATAGCTGGTGGGAGGACGCTGCTACTCATTGGCTGTATGCGAAGATCCGCATACCGTCTTCGGCGACCGCTCCCCTAACGCCTTTCGAACTGTTCTACGGCCGCAAGCCCGATGCTTCTGCCTTACGACCTTTCGGCTGCCTCGCCTACGTCCATCTGCAAAAGGACCAGCGCCCTGCTCTCGCTCCTCATGCGGCACAATGCATATTGGTGGGCTACCCGTCGGACTACAAGGGCTGGAGGTTTTGGTGTCCTGACGCTCGGAAGGAGATCATATCGGACAGCGCTGTATTCCGTGGGTCCGTCTTTCCTTTTCGGAAACCGGGTCTGTCTGGTGTCGATTCTTCGATCGATGCACTAGCTCCGTTATTACCAGACCCTACGCCTCCCAAGCCTGCCACTATCCCCTTCGATGCTCTCCCACCTGCTAATCCTGCGCCCGCTGCGATCCTCGCGCCTGCTGCTCCCCTTCCGCCCCTTGTACCCCTCGCACCTGCTGCACCTGCTGCACCTGCTGCACCTCTCACACCTGCTGCACCTCTCGCACCTGCTGCACCACCTGCGCCTGGCCCTGAGCCCGCTCGCCTGGGTCTCCGCCTCGATCCCCCCGCCCCAGTCCCTCCAGCGCCCGAGTTGCTTGATGTCGTCGTCGATCGTCCTCGTACTCCGCCCGCTGTCAGGAGTCTCACTGACTATTTCGAACACCACCCTCTCAACGAGGCCCCGCTGCCTGCAAAGCGCCCATCTCGGGCGAGGCAACCCGGCGCCCTGGCTGAGGCTCACCTTTCGCTGACCGCCGATGACGTTGCTATCCCCATATTGGATGCCATGGAATGCGCGTTCATTGCCAGTCAGTCAATGGAGCCGAGGACCCTAGCGGAAGCCCTTACACGCCCCGACGCCTCTTCGTGGATTTCGGCCGCGCTAGCTGAGATCGAAGCACACGTAGCAAATGGGACGTGGGAGCTGGCTCAATTACCGCCTGGTAAGAGGGCAATCGGCTCTCGCTGGGTGTTCAAAGTCAAGCGGAAACCGGATGGGTCGATTGACAAGTTTAAGGGACGGATTGTCGCCCAGGGATTTTCTCAGGTGCGCGGTATACATTATAACAAGGTCTTTGCATCCACGGCCCGTATGGCCGCGATGCGCGCGGTGATCGCTTTGGCTGCGACGGAGGATCTGGAGTTGGATTCCGTGGACGTGTCGACAGCGTTCTTAAATGGGGAGATAGACGCTGAGATATATATGAAGATACCGGAGGGTTTGGGTGTCGATGGTGAGCCTGCCCCAGGAGAGGACCCGAAGCGTTGGGTCGTCCGCCTACTGAAGGGTCTATACGGCATTAAACAAGGTCCCCGGATATGGGCTCTCAAGCTTCACTCTGTGTTGGTGGACATCGGCTTTGAGCGCACGGATTGCGACCATTCCGTATACGTCTACCATCGCGGCGATGTCCGCATCCTCATGCCAATTCACATTGATGATCTCTTAATCGCCTCGAACTCACGGGACGCCCTACAGTCGGTCAAGACGGAGTTAGGTTCTCATTTCAAGCTTCACGATCAGGGCCCCGCGACCTCGATATTGGGGATGAAGATATCTCGCGATCGTGCCACTCGCACGATTTATCTATCGCAGCCGGGATACATCAGATCTATCTTAGAGGACTTTCACATGACGGACTGTAATCCTACCCTGACGCCCATGGACGAACACCTCAAGCTCTCAGTTTCGATGTCGCCTAGAACGCCCGAGGAGAAGCTCGGCATGAGGGCCGTACCTTATCGGGAATTGGTCGGTAAACTCCTATATCTTGCCATCGCAACGCGGCCCGACATCACTTATGCCGTCGGTGTGCTCTGCCGATTCGTGGAGAACCCCGGTCAGGATCATTGGGACGCTGCTAAACGGGTACTCCGATACCTCAAGGGGACCGTCGATATGTCTCTAGTCTACTCACGTACCTCCTCACCAGATCTATTCACGACTTATTCCGATGCCGACTTGACCGGCAACCCGGACAACGGCCGATCTACTGGTGGCTTCGCCGTGTGTATTGGTGGGGGTGCTGTTCAGTGGGGAAGCCGCCTCCAGCCACACGTATCCCTGTCGAGCACTGAATCGGAATACACCACGCTTTCGAAAGTGGGTTGCGAGGTTATGTGGATGAGGTACCTGCTTGGGGAGTTCGGATACGATATGTCCCGCCCTTCACCTATCATGGTCGACAATGCTTCGGCCATCCAGGTTGCAAAACACCCAGAGCACCAATCGACCATGAAGCATGTGCACCGCGCGTATCATTGGATACGTGATCACGTCGAGCAGGGAGCCCTCAAGATCAACCACGTTCCAGGCGTTGAGAACCCGGCGGACATATTCACGAAACCACTGGGAAGAGTTAAGTTCTCGAAATTCCGGGAGATGCTGGGTTTGCGGGTTTAGGTTCTGTTTCGTTTCGTTTCTCGTTTCGTTTCTGGATTCGTATTATGGTCTCGCTTCGTTTCTCATTCACTCTTATGGGGGGTTGTCCCTGCTTTCGGCTGTGGTTCCGTCTCTCACTTATTAATTTACTCTTTTGGGGGGTTGTCCCTACATCCTGTTTCTGGCTTATTATTCGTACCTTTGGGGGGTTGTCCCTGTCTTTCATTTGTGTTTGTATTCGCGCCTTTGGTTGTCGTCCCTTTTTTGGGTCGAGGGGGTTGTGTTGGCGCTACAGTTCTCCTGTTTCTTCCTTTGTCCATTTCTCCTATTTGTCGATGACGTAGATAGGGGTACCTCATCCTGTATATAAGACACTCAGTGAGAAGTGCGGAAGTTCCTCACGGTTCTTCCCCCTTCTCACCGGTGTCTAGGTACCTCTATATATCTTACGGTTCTTCCCCCTTCTCACCGGTGTCTAGCCCAACAGTTCCATCATCGTCTTGAGGCAAGCAATTCCCAGCTGCGTGTTCGCGTCTTCAATGTTCACTTTATAAGCGCAGTGATCGCTCACAAAGAACTCTGAAATTGACAAATGTCGGACACGAATTCCTCTATTGGCCGCCTCGTCTCGATATAGCAGGGAGCTGAGATCATTCACCCACTTTTTGACCAGATTAGGCATCACTCCCGCCAGCTCAGCAATCGAGTCTTCACTCAGTGTGCGATACGGAGTCGCTGTAAGAAGCACTCCAATCATCTGCCGGACCTCGGCATTATTTGGCACCCTTCGTGTTTTCAAGATACTGGAGTAAAGGTTGTATAGAGGTTTCAGGCCTGAGTCTTGCAAGGCCGCCTTCAAAGTCTCTTCGAGGTTTTCACATTGCTCAAGGGTAAGAACAAGAGTCTTGATGAAGATGAAAAGACCGTTTGCCCGAGAGATAACTCGATCAAAGAGCAGTTGTCCTGGCCAAGGGGTGGACCGACACCACAATTCGGCCACTGAATCGAACTGGCTTCGGGCGAAGGTTTGCAAATCAGCTCCAGCTTCCTGATCCATAGACAAATCATAGGGTGAATATGACGATCGGGGGAGCCGATGAAAGAAATGCTGAATTTCGTTTTCAGGTCTACTGGTGACAATGATTTTAAGCCACGGAGCACGTCCGACCGCATCTTGTAGAACCCTCAAGAGGATTGGACGATTTTTGTAGTCACCACATTCGTCGAGTGCGTCAATGACAAAGACGAGAGCGTGTTTTGGGTGGCGAGGAAGGTTGCAGATGAAGTCAAGGAAGAGAGAGTCCTTCATCGACTTTGATGTCAGATTTGGATCGCTACGAAGACGGTTTGCCACGATCCTTCGAAAGGGGGGAAAGATTTCGGCGAGTTTGGAGATGAGAGTAGGAAGGATATTTCTGAGCTCGCTCATATTCGCGTCATCTCTCTGGCAGAAAAATGCTCCAGCAAGGCGCTGCTTATTGTGTAGCCTTTCACAAATTGAATGAGCGAACGACGTTTTGCCGATTCCGGGTAAACCATGGATCCAATATAGATTGCTCGTATCTGATTCACTAGCCACCCAGGCCATGATTTGTTTCAAGAGACCTTCGCGGGTGCCTTCCATACAGCAGAGTTCCAAGTCATAACCGGTCTCGACACGTTTAAGCCGCGTAAGCAAAAATTCCTGCTCTACATAGGTCATTGAGAACGGATCATCACCAGGTAGGGACATTACGTGCTTACCATTCTTTTTGGCAAGGCGGAGCGCCTCAACATCCACTGCGTGGTTGAAGTCTTCAATGACCTTAGTCAATTCTTTGTCCATTTCTTCGATCTTCTCTGGGTTGGCCGGCGTTCTCGCTGTGATCATCAGTACTCGCCAAATCCAGGACATGTCCACCTACTACCTTTTACATAATTGCATGAGAATTCTGCGACCATTCGCATCACTTCGAACATTCGCTGGATCACCTTCTCCAAGATTTCTGTCTCTTCGCAGACAACATCGTCTGCGACCTTCTCCCCCAATGGCAAAATCCGCTGCAACCGACCCAACAGGGCCAACGGCATCTGGTCATATTTGTTTTGCTCCTTCAAGAGCTACGTCGTCATGCATTAGGTCTGTTCCTGATACGCAGGCAGCGGGTACGAACCTCAAACGTGACTCTGGCAAGACCGAAAACAGCCTTTGAGACAGGGTTCAACTAGAAAGTGTCAGTGTCTCACTGGTTTCCATTTGGGAGAACTGACCTCTGCGAAGACAGCCCCGTACTTGATAGCCTTGTCCACAATCCCCTCTGTTGATGCACTCATCATTTGGGAGTGTTCCTTTAGCAATTCCTTGAGTTGTTTGAGCAAGCCGTGGAGTGTTTCCGCCTATGCGGACATCAATAGCTGGATGCAATGGGCAGTTGCAAAGAGACGAACCGTAGGGCCCGCAGAGAAGTGTAGTTCAAACGAGCAATGATATTTTCCAACGACAACGACCTCTGCGCTTCTGTATCAGGTATGAAACGACTGGTTGGGGAGTATGACCGACCCGGTACCATAATCTCGTGCTCTCCGGAGGCCCAGTACTCATCAAATAGCTTGTGGAGGCCAATCTCCTTGAAATTCCGGTCCTTCTTCGCGAACGGCAGATGACTACTCTTCATTTGAATCTCTACGCGCACTTGGGATGTCGGAGAAATATCTCTATATACGCACATGCCTCGGTGAGTGTACGTTGTTAAGAGACCGAGGACATACGGGCGCTGGACTGGTGCCCACGTCTGGTTGTCTTTTCTCTCTAATTCTATCGTGTCGCCTCCTACAATCAACACCAGCTTATACTTCAAATCTGGAACATCTTGCACAATGATTTCTTTTTGGTACCTGAGATGAGCGATATGGACCTAAAATGAAGTGAAGCGCCGCACCATTCAGGTAGAGGCTTTTGGGGTATCATCAGTGACAACGGGGCGCTATATGACCGTCGAGATGCTCACAGGTTCATTCCTTGGGGTGCCTTGGTCGCCATCGTTGTTCCCTCGGTATGACTTCGGGGTCCAGGAGAGGATCGATCGGGGATTCGGCGTTGGCGCCCACTCACCGATGACAGCTGACATCCGTAATGCCCTCCTCACAACCAGAATTGCTGCACCACAGTGGCTCAAGTAAAAAGCAACGCACGAGAACCTGATCACTCGATCTGCATGGTGAAGGAAGCCAAGCGCAGTGTTGGAATCCGTCTTGCCTTCCTTCATTTTCGCGTCTACGCCTTCACTGGGGACATGAGAAGGTACCACTGTTCCGATTTTCTGACATTTCATCATTTAGCAGCAGGGCTATATGGGCGACTCATCTTTCTTGACGAGTGGGCCGCCTTCCCTAAGAAAGAGAAGCCTGGTGAGTGGTAGGCCGTGTAATACCCTTCTTGGTTGGTATAGGAACCAATGGGGCGCACTTCTCGGCGTCCTTGGGGTCAAAGCCAACTGCGAGCTCATCGACGACATGGTTTTCGGGTTGTGCCAGAGTTGTCTACCATGACTATGGCCTCTACCGCTACTACATTACCTTTCTCTCTGCCATCTATTTGTTGTGTCCATCTCCCCGTCTTTCCATTCTTTATTGCGGGAGTTGTGTTAGTCCAGTGGAGGAGCTACGGCTAGAACTGCCTCGTTGTTTCTTTTATTCTATCATGTATCTGCGAAGGGATCTAGGGAGACTCTTGGAGACTAAGGACTTATACTTGCGTGTCAGTTACGTCTCTCGACATCTGGTCACATCTTGAACCTGTCCCATTCAGAGGCGTTCTGATCAGCCTTCACGAACGGATCATTTCTGCCAGGTCTGCGCAAATCGGCTCTGAATAACGCGCGATATTCAGCCTGACCAAGCGCAACCTTCGAAATTAGCTGGCAAAAAATTGAATACTTCCCAGTATTCTAACGCCCCCAATTACTCATATTTACCAGACACAAGGTACAGCAATATTACATACAGAAAGCATCACTGCCTCAATTGACTCTTCTTCCTAAGTGATACTTCGCGTGCAGTGACTGCAACAGAAGAAAACGAAGACTGGACGAATCCGCAAAAGATCTACAGAGGACTCGGACTTTCGGATCCAGTCAAGACAGCGGAAGACAAATGGCTCCTTCCCGCGTGCCTCAAAGTCCAAGGACTCATCAAACAGCACATCGACTCGTTTAATCATTTTGTCGAGCATGGTCTCAATAACATCCTCAACGCGAACAACCGTGTTACCTCAGACCTCGATCCAAAGTTTTCCCTCGTCTACTCCCAATATCTATGCCGGTATGCAGGAGCAAGACGACCATGGAGGTGGTAGCGGCACCGGTGGCGCTGGGGACCGCTCCGTCACACCGCAGAATGCAGGCTGAGGTCCACGACGTAATCTGCACCGGTGGTCGTTGGTATCGAGTATCCGCGGGGGAGCAGGCGCATCAAACGGCCGCGAGTTATGCTGGCCCGCCTACTGACCATGCTCGGGAGCAACAAGTGCATGCTCAGTGGTAATTCTGAGGTGCAATATGCTACCATGTCCGAGTGGCCACTCGATCCAGGGGGTTATTTCGTCGTCAAAGGCACAGAGAAGGTCATTTTGGTTCAGGAGCAGCTGAGCAAGAGTCGAATCTTGGTCGAGACGGATAGCTCGAAGGGTATTGCGTCTGTCTCGGTGACCTCGTGAGTCTGTCCGCTCCCCCACGAACCAGTCTGAATATAAATTTTATATCCAGGTCAACCCACTCCGGTTTCAAATCGAAAACGCACGTGGTCGTGAAGAAGGGACACAACGCTTATCCGAATATACCGCAACGGAACGTACGTACGACACTTTCGCGACCGAAACATGTTACTCACCTTTACCTACCAGGTTTGACCGTCTTGCATACGCGCCCATGGACGAACCGACGAAGAAAAAGGTTAAAAACACGACATCATCGATGGGGACGGTTTAGCAGGAAAATGTGTGGAGCCCGGAGACGTCTATTTCAACAAGCAGACACCGACGAATGCCAATGACAATACCATATTGTTAGCGGTAGCGGGTGTCAGGGTATATCGACAAGGTTGAACACCCATTGTATTGTGAGGACATTTGCTCACAGTATTAGGTTATGCTCACCTACGCCGAAAATGATCAAATCTTCATCAAAGTTGGAAAGGTGTTACTGGTTTGATCGTCAAACAAGAAGGTATGCAAGTCAACGATCAAGGCATCTGCTCAGGTTAGCTCCCCCTCTCATAAGTCCCCCTCTCATACCTTCTCCAGATCCTATCATGAATCCACACGGTTTCCCTTTTCGAATGACGGTTGGTAAGATGATCAAGCTACTCGCTGAGAAGGTATGTAGCCCGGTACGTTCGCGTATCTCTCTCTTAACTGAGTGGGTGTGTTACATGGTACTTTGGAACACGGCACTGCGTTCGGAGGGTCGAAAGTATGTGGAAAGGGTGGGGATCTGGGCCTAGACTGACGGCTGATTAGGTTAGATTGAAGGCATGTCCCATACCCTCATCCCCAAAATGGCTCAGCTATGGATATGCTGATATGCTGACCAGCGGGATCATTGGCGAACCTTTTGAGGCATACGTTTATTTGGACCAATCTACTATCAGGTAGGTACTGTATCTTCAGTGCGGCGATAAGCAGTGCCACTCACGATTCCAACAGAAATTGAGTAGGTCAACTTCTTCTTGTATGGTTGCCTAGCTCACTCATACATAGAACACATGGTAATGGACAAAATGCACGCTCGAGCACGGTACGTAGTGCTGAATATATCCGCTGATTTATTGGCCTTCTGCTCTAGTGGTCCTCGGGCAACCCTGACTCGTCAGCCGACTGAGGGTCGATCAAGAGACGGTGGTCTACGATTAGGAGAGATGGAGTGAGACTGCCTTATTGTCCACGGGGCCACACAACTTCTGCTCAAACGGCTGCTTCTCACTGTGCACCTGTTCCTCTTCCCATCAATCGCCGCGCGCTCGCGGTTCTTCGATCTCCCCGCGGATGGCACCAGGCTATCCATAATCCACGCGCCCTTGTGTCGCCATCGCGTTCTCCGTCGGCTTCTTCAACTTCTTCGGTCTCAGCGTCACCCAGCACGTATCCGCCACTGCGCGGAGTATCACCGACACATGCAGGACTATGACGATCTGGATTATCAGTCTTGGACTCGGGTGGGCGGTCCTCGACTGGCCGTATTCCATGTTGCAGGTCGCTAGTTTCGGGTTGTTGATGTACGTCCTCCTTTCCATTCCACTTCCATGCTGACGGGTTATACCCGCTGTAGATACGACACCTTCCTCTTCAACAACCTCGTTACGGTCCTCCTTGTGTCCGTCCGTCGGTCACGAAAGAACGTAAGGATCTTTCGCCCCTCGCTCGTTGCGCTCTATATACGGAACGAACAATAAACTGCCGAAGACAGTAGGGACGGCCAAAACAATCATACGCACAATAATTCGGTCCAAATCGGGAAGGAATGTCTACAGGGATGTGGCCGTGGCTAAGGGCTAGAAAAGACGAGGCCTAATCCGGAAGTGTGGCCGGGCAGGTATGAGGCTGGATAGACATGTGGCCAGACCCAAACGTCATAGCAATCCGTTATTATTTGTGTACTACCTCCAAGCTCCGCATTACAACCCCGTGAAGTGTAATTCAAAGAGCAAGAGCGCGCCAACTAATAGTGGGACCTTTACTTGTTCCCGCTGCACCCCCAGAACACCAAGGCCGAAGGAGCTGCACGACGTTTGCGCGTCACGTTTGTTGGTGTGGACGCTATGATTTGCCACTGGCGTTTGCAGGCTTCTGCGAGGTAGCAAACCTGGGCGGGTAGACACGAGCAAGGCGACTCAGGAAGATGGAATTTGGGGTCTCGTGTGCGGTGTGACTTCTCACTTGGGACTTGCAGAGATCGTGTAACGGCAAAAGGCAAAGGATCGAGGGAAAGTTGATGGGTTCAACCCTTGACTGCTGTTGCGGGGGAGCGGTGGTTTGCTTATTCCGGTGCTTGGCTATCACAATAAAACGGGGGGGGGTTCGTCTCTGTCTGTAGCTGTATACCCTACAAAGAACGGCGGCCTCAACGATGCTTCTCTCCACCTGTTTAACCGGCCTTTGCTATCGACAACCTATTGTGCTTTCTTTCTCCTCCCGGCGGCTCTGGCTTCTCTAGCACTAGCAGAGAGGATATTGATCGTGTTTCCCCAAACCCCCAATCACAGATCCCCAGGTGCATCTCGGCTAATTCAACCACCTGTGGTCAGGTCACCTTCCAACGATGTACCATTACCGGCAAACAAAGAACGATCTCTGTAAGAGTGAGCCCGTCGATCGCCCGCTTTTTCAGGGATAATGACCATTGAATAAGTTGATTGCCGAGCGAGCGCTGAGCCTGTGCAAAGTATGGCAATATTAATGTCAATGTCAATGTCAATCCCTAGTTGGAGTGACTCACTGGCTCCTAACAAACACTGCTTCACCTCTCCCTCCAGGTCCATCAGAACCTAGAACACCTACTCGCCTGCACATAGAGACGACTACCTCGAACCACCTATACATGCTTACTGTTACATTGTAAGTTTGCTTTGCTAATATGGATATAGACGCCCGGGAGGCAAATTTGAACAGTTGCCGCTCATCGTGCTGTAGGTGCGCCATGGTGAATCGACGGATGATTTGAGACCTGCATGGGCCGGTGAGATAACTCTAGTGCTATACTAGTAGCATAGAATAAGTCCACTCACTCTTTTTCGTTGAAGGGTGAACCAAATCTCCACTTTCAAATCATGGTATCTAGCTTAACGGCACCCAACAAATACCAAAAATGTAACCAATCGTTTACGCGTCTCGCCTCCGATCTCGTTCACTTGCACGTGGCTGCGTGGCTGCATGGCTGCTTCCTGCTACGGGGCGGGCGAGGAAAGGATGAACCAAGCTCTTGTGCTGGGAGAATGGCGGTACTCCGCCCTACGCATGCCTATACACGAGATCTACGCGTTGGACCTCAAACGCGCCCACAGCACCGCCGTCCAACTCGTCGCGCCGCGCACTTCGCTCCCCGACTCAGACAAGGACCCGCTCTCCTTCCCACTGATACACATTACGCCCCTGATCCGTGAGCAGCATTTTGGTATCGCCGAGGGCAAACTCTGGTTGCTGGACCGGTATCGAAGAAGAAGCAACAGCAGCAGCGTCGGCGTGCATCGGCGTACGACGACGACGACGACGACGACGACGACGAGAGGCTACTGGATTCCGATGAGGAGGTCGAGGGGTACGATAGAATACGGAATCGGCACGATAGGTTCACTAGTGGCGAGTCGCTTGACGATCTCGCGCTTCGGGCGGAGGATGCGGTGGAGAGGCTTGTATGGCCGCATCTGGACGACGCGGTTGCGATTGCCACCACCATTCAGATACCGGTGCCGGTACGAATACGAATGGGGTGGAGGTGAAGGTCGATGGTCGACCACGGGAAAATGGAGAGGTCGACGTCAAAGTCGGAGGCGGACTCAGGTGCCATGTCGTTATCGTCAGCCATGGGCTGTGTATCTCCGAGATGGTCGCTGCCATACTCAGGCGGAGTGCGAATGCCGGAGCAACCGATTCAAAGGACTTGTCAATACTGGCTGGACGCGAGTACGCATTCGTTCCCTGGTGAGTGACCGTTGGTCATTTCTCATGCATTGCGACTAGTTCATCTGAAGGAGGGTTTCTCCACAGGAAAATAGTACATTGGATATTTCTGTAGTGGCGGTCGATCAGGCTCCCCACCTTGTTAAAGTCATGAGTGCTTGCGAAAGACTTGGTCTATATATATGCTGTGTGACCTGGTGATTAACATTTATCTTCCCCATTCGGTCACAGAAACAACAAAGTGGAGGAATCGGCAGCGCCCCGAGTGATGACAAGCAATGTCTGAAAAATGTCGAAACCCATGTAACCCTAGATATAACCCTGATATAACCCAGTAAACCTTGACAAGGTTTATAGTAAAGGGTATTTTCATATAATAGGGTTATAACAGGTTTACACCAAGTTTACATGAGGTTTATAGTGAGGTTTACAACGGGTTTATAGTGAGGTTTACAACAGGTTTACAACAGGTTTACATGAGGTTTATAGTGAGGTTTACAACAGGTTTACAACAGGTTTACAACGGGTTTACAACAGGTTTACAACAGGTTTACAACAGGTTTACAATGGGTTTACAACGGGTTTATAACGGGTTTATAACGGGTTTACAACAGGTTTACAACGGGTTTATAACCGGGTTATAACCTGATAGTTAACCTTATATAACCCTGGTTATTTTGAGTGCTACATTTGCGAAAATTACTGGTCAGGAATGCTCAGATACATGGTGCAGGCATTGTATACAACACGAAATATAGTTTATATAAGTTCTGATATGGTACATTGCGCCCTAACATGTGGAATATCCAATAGAAATCAAACGGGCAGTACTATGCAGTCAATCTTTTCTGAGATGGGCAGCGTGAAGAGACATGGGACAGCAAGTCCAAACCTGTGAAAGGAAGTGAGAGGTAGCTGCTGGGGACACTGTACACCACACACCTATCAGATGTCCAGAATGCGCATAGAACTTTCATTTGCCAATGCGCCCCTTTCCTTATGGACAAGGTAGGGGAGACCAATCTGAGGGGAGAAGTTTTTGGTCTACATAATGTACCTCTGTAATCTGATAGAACGTACCAGGAATACCAAAGAGAGCGCCCGCTCGTCTGCTGGCCGACCAAGTGCAGCATCCGCGCGAGGAGTCCCAAACAACGGCTTGCGTCTTGCCAAGCCATAAGAATTCTCCGCAAATGACACACCTATGGCAGCACATGCTTCAGTGAGTTGCGCGGGAAAATAAATGGCCAAGCACCGCCTTACCGTACTTTCATAAGATGTCCTCCTGAAGCCTGGAAACTGGATCGGGGTTGGGAGGAGGAAATACCAAGAGAGTAGAAATGAAAATTTGCGAGGCTTTTGTTGTGGATTGCAAGACTAGACTGTCTTGCGAGCAATTTGAAGAAGGGCCAATTGATGATGGGGGAACGATCTCGAGTCCCCCGATTGCGAGTGATTCTGAAACACCGATTCCGTCCTGCTGCGGGATGACAGCAAAAGAATCGGAGCTCTTGGACATTAATTCACCAGTAGCATCACCAAGCGGACAGGTGACTAGGACCTCGAATCCATTATGGTGAGTGGACATGGATATAGCAGAAGGAGCAGACGATGATATTGTAATGGGTTGGGCACTGATATCCAGGGTAAGACGCTTCGGGGGTTCTTGACTGCAAGTGCGAGTGAATGGAGCTGGTTCGGATGTGACGAAGGGCTGCATGGTTACACCAGTGTGTTGTGCACGAGGACAGGCAGTCTCAACACTTACGTCTTCAACCCCAAAGCACGGGCGTTTTTTTGGGCGATCTGATCTACTCTGTAACGCATTAATTTCGTCAATAGCGACAGTTGCATATCGTTGTCCATATACTCACTCCTTGCTCTGGCCGTTTCCGTGAAGAGAAGGCCATGGCAATTCCAGATTCCAGATCAGTTGTTGTTGTTGTTGGGTTCTAGCGGCACTAATACACAGAGTTCCCGCATAACTATGGGAAGTGCAGAACTTGTGGACCCAAAGAGGCCGATAGAGGATTCCAGGATCAAGGTCAGAAGGATGAATGATTGTAGAATGGCCGGAAGAGGTAGGGGCTTCCTGGGTAGTGCTGGTAAACCGATAGAAATCGAGGATCAGGATATAAATACAAAGGTCTGACGAGCTGCAAAAGGAAATAAGCAGAATCGTTGTAGGGCGGAGTGTATTGACACATACCTGCCACAACGGGTAATAATCT
>Ga0307515_10005210_pt1 | contig 26425 bp, 21 predicted proteins | sample 17_EM_MG_FD_194513 | JGI IMG/M metagenome (GOLD analysis project Ga0307515, IMG submission 194513) | Populus trichocarpa ectomycorrhiza microbial communities from riparian zone in the Pacific Northwest, United States - 17_EM | ecosystem: Host-associated > Plants > Roots > Unclassified | place... | reverse complement strand
GGGGGGAAGGAGTGACCAAACAGTATGAGAATAAGACTGCGGTGAGCCGGAGTGAATATAAGGGCGTTTAAGAAAAAACCACGGTGTAAAACGAGAGACACCAAAATCACCCGCAGTAGTGCACTCTAATAAAGTCAAACACCTATCCCTTAACCTGGCAAAATATTCCAGGCTACTGGGGAGCCGAATTTCAAGCGGCGGGGAAGATGGGGGTGTACGTCAGAGTCTGTCAGAGGGGTGAATAAGATTTAGAAGTTCCTGGAGCCATCCATGGCAGGTGTGGTAAGTAGGTAAAAATGGGTTGGGGATTTGGGGTGCAGCCATTGCGTGATGGAAAGTCCAATACCATAAAGTATGGCCAACTTTTGCAATTTCCATCCAAGCAGGCCTTGGATAGGGTCAAATTAAAGCACGGAAGCAAGAGAAGTAGATTTTCAAGTCAAAATAGACTAACATAACATTATATCTTCTCAATCTGTACCCGTATCTATTCTCGTACCTATCCCTACAGTTTATGCCAGTTTAAAACAGCCAGCGTTACATTCTCCCACCTCTTCCCTGGTACTATAGTCTGCAACTCTTGTCAGTCAGTATCACCCCAGGAGGTAATTATTACCAGCGAGTTTTGATGCCGATTGTCCGGAGCCGGTCGATGCTGTTGCATGTATATATATAGAGCTGACCGCTAGCGGGGCTGGTAGTAAGGGGCACACTTCTCTTTCATATATAATTCGCGTCTTTCTTCTTCTCTCTTCTCTCTGTATCTAAGTCTATACACACACACGTTCTCCCCATATCGCAACAGATGCGGGTGCCGTGGTACGAGTGCTGACTGGTGACTACATGAAGATGCGCACTGACGAGTTTGAGCCATCGACATCCAGCAAAATCTTGCAGTCAATATATCGTCGTCGTTAAGGTACGGTAGGTAAAGACATTTCAGTTAGGGACGTGCCGTGCGATGCTATAGATGCCCGCATTACAAAGAGAACTAGAATCAAGAGGCCAACGAGTCCGAGACCGTTCAATTAGCGAGGACTCGGAGATGACTATGGACATGGGACAAGGCATCTCGGGATATAGCCACCCCACACAACCAAACCCCAGTCAAGACGAGATACCGATGCACTGGTGTCTCGATACCTAATATATTCCCAAATCTCGAGATAAGTCTCAGGACATACGCATATGGTAACATACTATGGATTTGTGGGGGAATTTCGCGGTGGGGGTCCGCATGAGGCATCCCGTATGCCCGGTATCTGCCTATTTTCCTCGGTTATTCCCTCGGGTGTCCGGAGTGCGTTCTCATCCGCTCCTCTTGCTCTCGCCGAGAGAGAGAGTAATCTCTAGTGGGATGGAGAGACTGGTGCTGTCCACGAGACGAGACGAGATCTCAACAGGTCCCGGGACGTCTTGTCTTACCGCACTTTTTGCCTCGTGGGCCCGGGATATCTCATGGCACATACTATGTGCAAGTATGCAACACACTGTTTATATCTCTTCCTGATCGTAGCTCGTAGATCGTTATCTTGTGTTGGATCGTTTAGAATGATGCCCAGGGTACTGGTGCCGGCTAGTTTCTTAGCGTTTTCGGCTCGATCATTCGCATTTGAGTCCATTTGTCATCACTTACGAAGTCTGCGACTTATCAAAAACAGCCCCGAGCATCACTACTTGAGCATATTCAGTGCCTCCTGGTATCCGCCTCGCCGAGGGAGATCCCGAAGAGAGCGTTTGCCGAGGTGGTCATGGCGCCGGGTCGTGGGGTTGTGGGAGGAATCATCAAAGGATTGTGGGAGACGTGGCTGCCGTACGTAGAGGTGTTCGGGGAATGGGCAATGAGCTTTAGAAGTACTGTCGCGTCGCGCTGGGCATTATATACTTGTGTTTTGACGCGCGCTTGTTCATGCGCCCGACGGCCTTTCATGGATGGTTCAGCTGAACATGCCTCTAACTCTATTGGCCATGGACGCTATCAAAACCACCAGACATAGATACAAGCACATAAGCTGACCCCACGCTCAGGTAGTTGCGCTATGTATCAACCATTTTCTCCAGAGAACTCAATGATAAATGAATGGACCCCGTATAAAAATGCCACAAATAAACCACAAAGAAACTACTACGACCGATTTGCTCTACATTGTTATAACTCGCAAATGTGCGGTCGCACAGCTCCAATATCCTCCCCATGTGACTGTCGGGTACCACTACATCGTTGATTGCATGGTCTACGTTCATCCCTATCTATGCCGTCGATATGATATCTTCTCTGGAGAGCGCTGAACTGTATTTACCCACTGCTGTTACTTCATTGCAGTGCTGGCGGAATATGCGCTCGATATTCTTGCGTTGGGTCTTGGTTTTGGTATTTGCTCAGCTCTGGAATATGATACGCCAATGCCCGGTTTCCTAGAATTTTATGTAAGTTATACTGATATATGGAATGTGAAATGCGCGATCTATACCTGGTCACTTGCTTTTGCGTATCCAGTCAAGGATCGACGATGATACTGCACAGCATTTTCGTACTCCCGCTGTTCGTAATACACCGTTGCCAAGTTCATGAAAACATCCGGTATAGGGTGAAGGTCATTTCCGAGGATCTTCTCAAACCCTTCAAGCGCTTGGCTGTAGTATTGCACCGCGTCCTTGGCTCGACCAAGGTCGGCAACTGCGTTTCCCAGGTCCACTAGCTTCATCAGAGCACCTATACTATCCTTGGCATCATGTTGGATTTGCTCGGCTAGCTTGTGCGCAAGGTCTTCTAAAATATCCTTCCGATCTTTGTCGGGTAATCGCAAGCTGGTTGGCATTTCGTCCCTCAGGGGGCTGGGGATTCTGGAGAACCACCATCTAGGCTGTGTTCCTCTTCTTAACTGATGCCATCGTGGTTTGGGTACAACCGGCGCTCGCATTGTGGGTGGAAATGTTGCTATCTCTGCATGATCGCCGCCCTTATGATTTGCTGGCGGATGGACCGCGTTGGCTAGCTTGGCCAGCGCATTCGTGTTCACGGCTGGTGGTGTGGTGCTTGGAGAGCGAGACATAGTCCCATGGGCGCCACCAGGGGCACTTGAAGAACGCCAACCTTCACGACTCGTTTCTGAGTACTCCCATTGCGACCACGAATTTTCTGGCCAGTGTATTACAGTTGAGGCAGTTGGTGTCACAGATCTGCTCTGCTGCAAGGGGGAGTATTTGGCCGGCTCTTCGACAACCGGTTTAGGGCTCGAACTAGAAGCGGGGGTAAATGGAACGGCGGTTCCGGTGTGTGAAATGGTTGTGGGTACGAATAATGCAGTCGGTGATCCCGAAACCGGAGTCAAAGTGTCGGTGCTCGTCGGGGATGTTGGCTGGGATTCTGCTGAATCCATTCGTAGGACTGAATCGACAGACGTATGGCTGGGACCAGGTGAACCAATATCAAGCTCTGATGCAGGGGAGCGTGGTGTAAAGTACTCTATGTCTGACGGTGTAGCTGTGGGAGCTTATCAGTAGCTGCGCGAAAACGGATCCCCTGGCTTTAACCGACTTACCGGGGACAGGAGAGTCGGGGTGATGTTCTGCCGTTTCCTTTTCAAACCGCTTCCGGGCTCGTTCCAACTTCTCGTTGCTGACGGGTTGGCCCCGGAAGATGTAGGTTGTTTGCTTGCCTTCCACTAGCCGGCGATCTTGTTTTCGTACCATAGGTATTATCTTTCGCTGTGGGATGTTTTTCTCGATCTTCCAGGCCTTGGTTTTCTTTTTGTACTGTGCCACACTAAATACAGGTGGTTAGCATGCCCCGCGTGTAAATAGTGAGGGGCGAAATTGAAGCGATCCAACGTACGTTGCGTGGAACTGATGTTCTCTCTCCATGATTCCCCGAACATTTTCGAGTGTGTATCCGTCCGTTAGGAACAGTTTCCTTATCGTCTCAAAGTGGCTCTCCCATTCTGCCGAAGAGATCTTCTGTTGTGCATTGCGGGGACGCTGCGGAGGATCCATCAGTAGTTTATGTTTGGTAGGAGCTGAGATGGCCGAACACAACAATAGAGGGCTAGAGTGAAGTGGTCCGAGGATAGATGAGATACCCAAGCTGAAGAAACTGTGCGACAGGCAAGGCAAGCAGGCGAAGAGTGAAGAATATATACATGGTGGGTATGTAATTTTGGCACCCACGCTCACCCCCACGGGCTCGCAAAAAGGAGCCCCCCACATGCCGTGCATGCAAGGTCCAGCCGATTCCTTCTCCGTTCACCTTGGCCAACCAATTTGGACCGGGCATTCAGCGTCGAGAACTAAGCAACCCACGCTGCGGGAAACCTTTGAGGGGGCTCCGTGCCCGGTCTACAGGCCAGAGGGATTGGCCATGGGAGAGCCGTGGAAATTTTTAAATCCCCCAACACAGCTGATACACGCCGGCAGCCGATCGAGAGAGGCACTTGACAAACTCGGCAGATAAGGAATACGAGCAGCCAGCACGACTGGCCACTGGCGAGCCTTCTCACATCACCAACACCACACTAGTGCGGGCCGACTCGATTGTCTTCTCGCTTACGAGGAAAATAACCTTAAATAATGTGGCGAGTGGCTGACGCTTCCAACGTGGGAGCTACCGACGGTCGCATCACCACTCGTTTGCCTTCCCGTCCCGCCCCGGGAGCGGGAGCTTTGCGAGTGCGAAAGCGTCAGATAGATTGCTGCGCGGCATAGAAACGGCGAATTTGACACACAGTGGGGGAGTCCTAGCCTGTTATATGTTGCTGAGTGGGAGGCCATCTCGCACTGCTCCCACCCAGCACTGCTTGTCCCCAACCCGCTCTGATTCACTTCTCGCGAAACGCTTACCAGCATAATCCTAAGTCCGAATTTGTAGCCCTAACCGTGGTGCATCATGGAGCCTTGCAGTAAGGCAACCGCGCCCGCCCAACCAACCTATCCACCGTTGCCCCCACGCGTGTAACGGCCCGCAAACCTGGGAAATCCATCCATATATGTTACACACGGGACCGGGCGGTAGAGATGCCCCGGAAGGCCGCGCGCAACAAAAGTTCCATTCCCATGCACAGGGATACGCATTGTCGTGGGCAACAAAAGTTTCCAACTGGAATCCAACAGGAAGGATATTATGCTAGATACGCAGATGGGTAAGCCGCCTCCCAACAAAGGGCTGCCCTGCATGATGATAAGATATCTACCGCAAAATCTATTTTCCAGCCCTGGTTGGCTGTGCGTCGTCACCCACCACAACCAAAAGCCACCGATACAGGAAAGTTATTGGTATCATACGATGCTGACAACGAGGCGTCCCATACATGCGTGTTACTGAAACAACCGTATTCACAAAGATGTCAGATTAACTAACTTTTGACCCGACAAACGGTACCACCCCAAACAAGCAGTAGGCGTTACAGACTTAGCTTAGCTATATGATAGTAGTGTTTTGTCTACAAAGTTCGTTAACGGTATATGAGCGCGGGTATCACAATACTGCCACCACTACATGATCCCTAGAACGTTTAATGTCATAATAATTTATCGTGACGTAGTTGACATGGGTTTTGACTTTCTGGATGATGTCTAGTAACGGCCATCCCATGAGAATCTAGACCGGGATCATTCGGCCGCGAATACCAACTTCGGTTGAGGATGGGCATAAAGAGTAGGGAGAGGTGAGCTCCCCCACCTAGCCGACTAGCCGGAGGGTGAAGGGAATCGGGCACTGCCATACTCTAAATAGAGTGAATACAGTATGATTAAAAACAAATAAAGCATCGGCTGAGGATTCTATGAGCAGGTGAATATTTTCGATGGTTCTCCAAGGAATAAATCGGGACGTTCTGTTGACCAGCGGTTACCGAGTGGTAATGGCCAAGCCGTTTTGTGGATCCGTCGCGGCGGATAGTTATCGCATACATACGTGGGGGATATCATTTCGGGAGGTATCACATCTTCGATTCAGTTTCATTTGAGCAATCTATAGCCGCTGCCCCAAAAATCTAGGTAGTGCGCGGACTGCGCTGCCGTGAATTATCTTCTTGATGATGTGTTGGTGGTTGCGAAGCGTCTCGAGATCTCAAAACGCGGACAAAACACTAACTAGGGCCGCAAGGGTCGCGGTGATACTGTATCATGATCTGGAAAGTGTGGTACATAGATAACGCTGTTGAGGCATGATTTCTAGAGAGGACCTCGTGCCGTACATACGTACCGTATGAGCCTTGCCGGTCTGCTATTAACAACAGTTGTAGAGTTCATACAGCTCATGATACAAACAGCGTTGAAAATGATCTAATACTTAGATACATACTCCCTACGGAGGCTGTCGACATGTCTACGACCGACAGCCTAGTCAAACCACACTTGTGACATCACATCGCTATCGTATGAATGTCATAAATTTATGCAGACCACCTCCTGTAGGGTACTGTATCGAGCACGGTGCCCCGGACGTCACGCAACAGATGCCCCGTCCGGAGTTTTTTTTTTGCGGCTTCTGCACACGGGCATCTGGTTCGAAAAGTTGGTGACAGCTAAAATCTCATATGAACCATCATGCCCGCTACAGTATGTCCGCTGATACTACGCGTCATCAAATTCATCCATTTAGGCCCCTTGCACAGGAATAAAAGTGAGCTTTGGGAAGAAAGTTCTGTGGAGAGTAAGAACCGCAACCAGTTGTTGGCTGGGATAAAAAAAAATACGTCTGTGGCCAGGACACAGAATATTTCTCTCCTTTCAGCACTAGAGATTTCGTGCGGTGCTGACTGGTGATTTAGGCCACTCTTGTGGTCTAAAAACTCACCAGAAAGTAATCATTCATGCTTATTGTAAAAGTGGACAATCCTCCGGCAGAGAGATGTGACTGCATGGTGTGGGTGTTTACAAATACAACATATGTAGACTCAACATATGAATGCACGTGCGGCCATATGCGTACATATGAGCAGATTGCACATGTTTCTCCGGCATGATTGTTAATTTCCTACCAACCACCGTTCACTCGGCTTGTCCAGTCAGGGTCCAGGTGGCGAATATCAAAAAGTCTTGTTATCCCCTGACAGGCAGATAGGAGAGTTAGAAAATTGCGATCTGACGGCCAGCGAATCTTGCAAGCCATTGTGAGATGGCCTGGTGGAATTCAAAATTTGACTGATGGGTTCATCTATGCCAGGGGATATTTTTCAGCTGCCCTGGTATATCGGCGTGAGATCCTATGATCCAATGCCCAATAAACTGAATAGTAAACTGGCGGCGGCATTTGTAGGGCTGAGTACTAGTTGCTGCTAACTCAGGGGCTAGTACCGTATACGTGGGATTCAAATATCTTCTGACACAGGGAGGTTCCGGTTGGGATAGAAATGGGGCACTGGAAGTAGCCTGAGCACGATAACGGGACGGACTGAACTTTCACTGAAGTGTTGTAATTCTGTACACCCAGTACTTCGGGCAAAACTGTCTTAATATCTCGAGGCCCCTCTTATCTCATTCATGGCTCAGTGGTCCCAGTAGGCTAGGCCACCTATAGTTCGAGCAGCCGAATGCAGTTCAGTCCGATGACAGCTCATGAGCTAATCTACTTCCCTCAGAGCGGCTCCAGAGTATGTTTGAATTACAGAGCTACAGCTCATCATGATGATTTAAAGTTCTATGGACGAACATTTGAGCTGCCTGCATGTATGGATTAGGAAGCGGAGGATCATGTTCACTGCCAGTGCGTGGTAGCTTCCGGGCTGCTGCTGTACTATCTCTGCCCCGCGGACGGCTGTGCCGCTGAAATTCTGAATTCATACCAGCAGGTTCGATCAGTCGTTAGAACAAACTAGGTCCGGCTTGTTTCCCTGCTACGCGAAAAGGCGTCAATTTCGAGTAGATGAAGAGACATCGTGCCCACCGTCCAGAAGCGAGGACCTAGGTATGTGTGATAAGAGGAGTGCCAGCATTGTATGCGCAGGTTTCAGAAAAGAAATCACCGCTCGATCTCAGCCTGAGAACGGCAGTTCCACTGATTTCTTTCAGCTTGGTTGATATCTTTCAGCTTGTATCTGCTAGTTTTGTTTGCTGATGGTTGTACAACATCACTCGTCGCCACCCAGAGGGGCGAGTAACTGCCCCACAAAGAACAAAAGAGAGCAAAAGAATGAGGGTACAGATTTCGTGCCATAGTGTTTATAGCACCTGAACCATGATGTTTATAGCACCAACCTTGGGTTTCGAACCTTGGTGTTTGCAGCCTCGGCGTTTCAACACCATGCATGCACTGCCAACTAACCAGGCATGAGCTCTTGTTTATTAGAATTAGAATGTTCGGACCCGATTATATGCATGCATCCAAACAATCCTTGGAATTTTTGAAAGAAAGGCAGTAATGAGCGTTTGCGCTGTGGGGGCGAACCGGAAGAATCAGAGGAAATCTCTCCCACATGCTGGTGGTAAGCCACGGTCTTATTCCATTTTAACCCCATACCCGGATGAGTAGGGTTCACCCAAGTAGTGATGCTGTGAGAGAAAATGTGCCTTCTACATATTTAAACGGGTAAAAGAATAGGGGCCCGAACCTTGGTATTTATACATGTAGCACTTGTGAACTTAGGTGTTTATAACACAATCTGAGGTTTCGAACCTTGGTGTTTACAGCATCTTTGTTTGTAATCGTGATGCATTCGGCATATTATATACATAACCAGAAATTTCCCCGCCACTCCCCGAAGAGAACCCCCAGTTCGCAAGTCGTGACTTCCCTACCCATTACTGCTATACAACGGAAGACAATATAGGTATCTTCATTTCGGCACTGTAGCCACTAATCCCGTCCGCCTCCCCTCTGTTTACAGCACATGGCGTTTGTAGAACCTGGTCTACCAATTAACCTCGACGTCGGTTCTTGTTTATCGAAGGATTCAAAACGTGAAGGTGGAAATAAGGGACTGGGCGAGACACACGAGACATTTTTGCTTGGTAAAGAGTGAATCTGTAATGAAGCGAATGAAGCAACAAAAACCAAGAGAAATTTACGTACAGCACTTCGCCCCCACAATTATTCGCTGGTACTGAAAGGTGGTATATATACCTACAATCTCATGCACCCCTGTGTCCGGGTGCTATAGCCGATAGCCCTGAATCAAGTACACCTTTGATGTGAGTCGCATATCAGTACAGTACATGTACAGGTACCACAGTGCAGAGTTTTCGTCGGTCAGCAACGAAGGAGGCGGATATTGGTTACGAGCGCAACTACAGCCATGACGAGGGCATGGCGGGCAGAATAGAGCAAAATAATGAGCTCTCCAGGTTTCGAACCTTGATGTTTGCAGCATCTGGTGTTTATAGCACCTGACGTTTGTAGCACCATGCACTGCCAGCTAAGCTAGGCCTCGGTCCTTGTTCGTTGGAGGGTTTAGACTGGTCATGAAATCGGAAAGGCCACATTCAAACCAGGGAGGTACACACAAGCATGCATATGTACTTCAATGTATGTATGTTCTGCCATCGCCAGCGATTGTTGATTTCCTACCAACTATCACTCGTACCGGGACCGGGACTCTTCCACCCTGTCCCAGGGATCTCAAGACCTGATGATATTGCAAAGACTAAAATTTGCTCGGATGTCATTGTCAAGTGGTGCGTTTGGTCAAGAGATGAACCTATCCAGTAAGGAGCATACTTTTTAATTGGGTCAGCCCCCTTGATTATCAGACAGTCCAGCTATCGAGATATCTTGGTGACTAGGTTGTAGCTAAAGTCAACCTACTGGTCAAGGGGATCACCGTTTAAAATGCGCCACATATCTCATGAGCTGTTTAATACAAGATTTCATATAAACTGTAGTGCGTGGGGATACTATTGAAATTGACTCGGGCTGTAGCTGTGGGGTGCGGCTATTACCCTTTGGAATAACACTGCTGTTCAACAACCTATTGACCCTAGAAACTCCTTTCGGGATACCATTGCACGGAGATCTATGGGCGTGAAAGTATGGGAATCTCAACTGCCTCTTGACTTCCGTTGAGTGGGAATTTATAGAGTATCATTAAGTAAACCCCTTAGCCACCGGGTTGACTTTAGCCCAACCTAAGCCACCTCTCGATAACGGTGTATGGTGATCAAGAAGGTTGGCTAAGTTAAGCATGCTCTTTGCTAGGTAAGTTGACCTCTTGACCAAGCGCACCACTTGACAACGAGGATGGAACAAATTTCTAGTTGTGTAAACCCTTGCTACTTCTTGTGAGAGTAACTACAGCTGATTGTTACTGTTGAGCAGACCAGCCACGGACAGATTTCTATGCAACACCAGGGTCCGAATCTTCCAATAAAAAAGAACTGATGTCTAGCTTAGTTGTCAGTACATGGTGCTATAAATACCAGATGCTTTAAACGTCAAGGTTCGAAACATGTCTGCCAGAATGGTGCTATAAACGCCAGTTGCTTTAAACACCAAGGCTGGAAACCTGTAGTGCTCATTCTTTGGCTCTCTTTTGTCCACCGTGCTCGGAGCAGTTGCAGTGTATCACGGTATTGGACGAGTGATACCAAGTGCTAGCTAAGAATAGGGAGATACATACCGGTATACCGCAGTCTTGGGAACAACCTGAAAGCAACAAGATAACTACCTAGTTAGGATGAAGGTCTTCTAGCTCCATTCTAGATACGCTTGTATTTTTCTTTGGAGCTGAAATTATTGTAGTTCAACATCTACCCTTTCGTGGCTGACTTGCGAACCCGTAACACGTTATCTCAATCAAGGACATCATCGTTGATGCAAATATATGATGCTGAAAATTAATGCTTATACAACTGGTAGCTTAGCTTAATGGGTAGGTCATGGTACTATATACACCAGGTACATTCCGGGCTCGAAAGCCGCTCTGATCAATAATTCAAGGTGCATTAAACACTAAGGCTGCGGGATTCAAACCTGCAGAGATTACTCTTTTGCCCTGCCGCAAAGCCTGCATTTTGTAGTGTGCCACGGAGTGGGATGTTCACTGGTTGATTACTGTACTGGCTATGATGAGAGTTGAAAACGCCGCAGATACAAAAAACAAAACACTTAGTTTTACAGGTAGGGCATTGTGCTATAAATGCCATGTAGTGGACTCGAAATCCGCTCCGATCATTCAGAGTGCTGTGATCGCAGGGTTAAGAACTGCATAGTTCTCTTTTGCTTTTCTCTATGTCCTACCACGGTGCCATCTGCGATCGTGGGCGTGCTATGGATTGACCTATGCACTTGCAAGTAGGTATGACATTTATTTGGGCGGTTAAAACTTCTGGCGCTCACTTCTAGGAAGGTGCGCACAAAACTCCCTCAAGTTGTGCCGGAACTTTTTGATCGCTTAAGTACATTGTGATGGTTAAATCCGCCGCAGATCAAGAACCGATCACTTGGTCTGACATGTAGGGGTATAGTGTTACAAACGCCAGGTAGCAGGCTCAAAAACTACTCAGTAATTCACGATGCTATAAACGCCTAATAGCAGGCTCGAAACTTGCATTAATGGTTCTTTTGTATTGCTTTTCCCCCGCACCTCCTCTTATATCTCGCTGGCAGGGGACCTACGTTTGAGATCGAGACTCATCATCGAGTACCGTTCTACGGACTGATCCCAGTAGAATGCACGTCAAGAACCCAATTTATCGACCTCCACTATAGCTGGGATCCAGTGAAATCAACCGCCCCGTCCGTCCTGGATCACTGGGGACGGGGACGGACTGCAAGGCGCCGTCCGTCCGAGGGCAGGATGGAAACGGCGCTGTATTTTTGAAGCAGGACAGCCAGAGACGCCACGTTGCCGTCCCCAGTCGTCCCCGGCAGTCCCCGGCAGATATCAATTGATGATGAAATTCAGAAGTAGTAAACCGAGTTGAATCACACCAACCCTCAAATTTACCACACTATGTACTGCAAACTCTATCTATTACCATTAATCCACTCATGTCTAGCCATATAGAACCCTAAATGCTTGATGTCGGCCGATGACTGTGGATGTCGGCCGGGACGGTTGAGAACACTGCTCGGATCATCGGATCAACTTTGGTTGCCTCTCTACATACTGAACTTTCTTCCTCCTTGCACTATCGCATCAGCAGGAAGACGCCCCACAGGGACGCTTGAGAACTGCCTAGAATTATATATTGCCATCTGCCTAGTTGTGGTATGCTATTACCGTCTGAGAAATCACTGTAGCAGACAAATGACAAAAGAATGACCACTGCAGGTGTCGAACCCGTGGCGCCCTGACGTTATATATAGTGCCTTGAGGTTTTGAACCCTGTGTTTATTACACCTGCTAAGCCAAGCTATCAGTTATTGCTTATGTATGCACAGGACCTATCTAGAATCAAGATTACGGTGTTGCCGGCTTTCCAGTGTGCTTTGCTCAGGGATTTATGAAGATCTAACATCCCCTTAAGCGTAGCAAACAGAATTGAGACTGTATAGCTGTGAAGATCCCAGTGATCGACAGTCTGGTTGTTGTAATCATATTGTATTCGGCCGTGAGTGGCCATGGCATAAATCAACAATCTGATTATGCGTTACAACAGGCGAAACAACGCCACGGCCCCAAAGTGCTACGGTTTAAGGGATCCTACTAGTTACTAGCTGCTTCTTTCAACAAAATCTTCTACAGGATGAAACAAAAGAATGATTGAACGAGTTTTGAGTCCGTGATCTAGCGTTTATAGCGCCATGAAGTATTCTGACGTTTAGAGCGCCATGAGGTTTTGAACCTCGGTGTTTACAACACCCATGTTTAGAGCACCGTAGGCTTTGAACCCGCGGTCTGGCGTTTATTGTGCTGTGAAGTTTCGAACCTGGTGTTTACAGTACTAGCTGGGCTAGGTAGCCAGTTCTTGTATATGCAATGGTTTCTAGCATTCCGTACAAGATTTCGAAGGGCAAAAGCAGGGCAAAAGAGTGAGTACTGCAGGTTTAGAGCCTGAGCTCTGTAGGGGTTTGAACCCCGGTGTTTACAGCACCTGGCGTGGCATTTTCAGCGCCATGAGGTTTCGAACCCCAATGTTTACAGCATCCGGTACTTGTAGCACCGATACTAACTAAGCCAACAGCCCAGTTCCTATATATGTAATATTTTCCACCATGCTGAACGCCGCTGAACGGGACCTAAACTAGAATCTTAAGCAAACACAGAGGTCTAAGGTTTTAACACCAGTTTTTATAACTCAACAATTCTTGTATTCGCAATGATTTCCACCATCCTGTGTGTCCGCGAGGGGTGTTCAGTCTTGTCCCACACCGCGCAAGCCCAAAATTTCTAGAAAGAATTATAGCCGTTCACGCATTCTCACTTACATTGCGTATTCCCGGTGTCCTCGCTGGAGCTCGATGAATTATCCCTCAATTAACAGCATGCAGTAGTCACCCAGCACTACTATTTCACAGAAAGTGCTGGAGCGAGGAATGGTAAATTAACATCTTCATACTCCACAAGCCACCTACTTGAGTAGTGTTAATGCCGGCCGACAATGACGGTCCCAAAACCCTAACCCACATGATCACACCATCGCGGTGATAATTGCAACATATGACGAGCTCAGCCAGCAACACCACCTAGGTAGCTCTTGACATCTGTGTTTAATAAAAACAACGATAATAACATGAAGAAAAACGCTGAGAAACATTGGTACAAAGTAAAACAGAGGAAGGAAGAGGAATACATACAAGCACCTCCAAAAGTAAAAAAAATAAATAAATAAAAGACAAACAGCCTCCCGCCGCGTGCACAAACAAACCATCCGCAACCCTAGCTCCCCGAATTCCCATCCTTTTTGGTCTCTGTCGTCGTCGTCGAGTTCGCTGTGTTCTTCTCCACAAATAGATTCCGTAACCACCGATTCTCCAGCTCTAGCTGCGCAATCTTCTTTTCAAGCTCGCTGACCTTATCTGCCATCTCCTTCGCTGCCTTCTCAACTGCCTGATCGCGCTGTTTCTTCTTGATACGGAAGCGTGCTGATGCGGCTGTGTTGCGGCGGCGCTTGTCTTCCTCGGCGGCGATACGCGCAGATTCCTGGATCGAGAGAATGTGCGCGTCTTGCTCCGAGATGGAGGTGCTACCGTGGTGGTGAAGATGAAGCTGAGGCGGTGGGGGGCTACTGGATTCAGAGCCGATGGGAGAAAACGTGAAATCCGACAGATGAGAGGCGGATCTGGGGGATGCGGGAGAGGAGGAATCGCGATGCATTATGAGTGCTGGTGGAGATGTGGCGGTGGTTTGTGGGGAGATAACACCATCCAAGGAGCCGGTAGTAACGGCAACAGCAGATATGGGATGATGGTTTTGATATTGAAGAGACGACGACTGTGGTGGTGGTGGAATATGATGCTCTCCCTGATCCTCTGTTACTGGGAATTTAAAGTTCAAAAAGTCGTATCCCGGCGCTGATAAAATAGATGACGGATCCTGAGCTGCCACAGCTACAAACAGCTAACTGTGAGCCTTACAATCTCGATTGCATAGTCATCATTGTCCGTGACGCTGCAGCGGCTCGGAGGGATTCATGCACGTGTGTTGTGGTGCAAGATTTGCGATTGGCAAGGGAGAGATATGGGGAGGGGGGCCCCAGAATGGTAAGTGATGCGCGGGTATGTCGTGCTCGGACAACACAGGCAAAAGGGAAACCGAAATGGAGGACTAGAATATGGGGCAGGGACCTCTCCCGCAGAATAAGCAGTCTGGAAGGGTAGACGTCGACCAATCCAGCAATTCCATCTGGATGATGTGATTGGGGGGAAGGGAAAAAAACAACCAGAAACAGAAAAAAAGATAAGGTATGTACCATTAAAGAAGTCCTCTTCGAATCCACTCAGCCCACTTCCCCCATAACTCTTGCTGCCGTTGTTGCTGCCGCTTCCGAGAGCCGTGGAATCTCCAACATCTCGCGAATAGTCGACGCCGTCCAAAAACCGGGCTAAATCAAGATCCCAAAACAGAGTATTCGTGAATAATTCGAGCCCGTCCATATTGTCCTGCGCGTCGTTTCGGTGCAGCTCTTCGGGCGTAACCATAATATCATCCAACCCAGTACTACCATTGGTGCTGTTATGGTCCAGTGGCCTGGAAGCCATATGGTGAGAATTGATCCGTTTCACCTCCTCTTCGGTTGATAGGTTATCGAGTAGATATGTACGGGTTATGTATTTAGGTGGAGCCCGTGTGCTCGGAACAGAGAGAAAGGGAGGTGCGGCGTAACGACGGTGGGCGAACGTGATATTGATATCGGCTCTCTCGTTTGGGACGCCACTGTCTGATTACCATTAAGGAGTCGAACGTTGGTCTAAGACCCTCTACCTATCTTCAAAAAGCAAGCTTTTGCCTTGAGGTGGTGTGCCGAAGGGCTGAGCGAAAGTGGGGAAGAGGGGGTAATTGAGATCGACTGGAGAAGGAGGATGTGGGATATCAAGCTTGGGGGAAAACGTGGAGGTGTGCATTTTGCTCTACTCTGAATTCTTTTTGTAAAATGTGATCCTTGTTTGAAACAGCAGGCCGTGGAGTCGTGGGGGAAATGACCAAAGTGGGATATACTTGCCCAGGTGCGTACTTCTTGGTACTACTTCGTATGCACGATGTTCGGCTATGCATGTACCTAGTGGCAGACAGGTAGATTCAATGGATGAGGAAATTCGGAACACGGCTCTGCTGCCTACAGCAGAGCCATCCCAATGCATCTGGGACGCCCCATTCTATGACATTCAGACAGTTCATCTCCTACTCAGCATCTTCATTCCTTCCGGGGGCCTGCGGTGTTTTAGTATTCCAATATGCTATTTGAAAGAGGTCATTGCGCGTACTTTTCATAAGTTGATGCATATTACTGATAAGCTTCTTATGAGAATAATTTTCACAATCGCGGCTGACAACTGTGACGGTCAGGGCTCGGAGCTTCCCGCGAAAGATACTTGTTTTTGAGATGTGACAACTCACCAGAGATCGAGAGTGGCGGGTTTCTGTGCATGCCAAACAAAATAGAAGCAAGGCGCCCATACCGTTACTGCTAATATTTGTTATTTAATGTATTGGTATTATGTAGGATCTCTGGGCAGTGAGGGATTCTTGATTGAACTCTTTTATAGTCACAAAGCGTCACTCCAACTTGATTGTTCAACAACAATCAAACGACATTAAAGCTCTACCGTCACCTCATCCAACCACTTGACCGAGATCCTACTACTAAACACACGCAACGCCCCTCGCGCAGCTATTTCCCCTGGTACCATTCGACTAGAGGTTCTAACCCACCAGTCTCATGCCACACTTCGCTGCTAATGGAGCCAATACTACCATCACTTGTATCGCCTACACCGACGGCACATCAATCTGATTCCTCCATCACAGTATCGGGAGATGATGCTTTACTTCCGCTAACAATTTCACTCCCCGAGTCCACTTATACACAGTTAAACCCCACCAACAGCAGTACTGTTTTGGCCAAAAACTTATCCACACCAAAGGACCCATTGAAACCCCCAACACCATCTCTACTCAACTTGTCTCATCCCTCGGTGGGATCACCTCCCGACCCCTCACCTAAAGAACCATTAGTACCACCATTAGTTTCCCCTCCCCCAGCCGACTCCACGGTCCTGCAAGCGCCGTTCAACCTCCTGCTTACATCACCGCCCCTACCTCTCCGCGACAGAAATAACAAGCTAAACCTCCTCTTTAGCACCTGCATCCACCTCACCACCCCCTCCGAAAACTGGCGCACTCTCCTCCTCCTCCACACACACAGCTTCCACCTAACGCTGACACTAACATACAATACCCACTTTATCTCCGGCAACAGCGTACTCGGGGAATCCTTCGCGCGTCTTCTCTCATCTTTACCGGTCTTCCCCCCACCCCCATCCTGACTGCCGTCTCATCCTGACCGTCTAGATATGGACCCAACTCGACTTCTCACCCTCCCTCTCCATCTTTCAGGAGGAAATACAAATCACGCTTCTCCGCAGCACCCGCTCCGCCGTCGAATCCTTGCTTCCGGAGCTCCTACCCACCGCGCGAATACCAGAGATAAAAATGGAGTTTGCGTTTGAAGGGAGGGGGAAGGTGAGTGTGGGGATGCTGGCCCCGTTGGCGGATGTGGCGGTCAGGAGCTTTTGGGGGGATAAAGTTGCGAGGTTGGCGCCGTTCATGGGGAGGGTAGGGTTTTTGAGGGAGTGTGAGGCTAGGAGGGAGTATGTGGGGATTGTTGCGGGGGTGTTGGAGGGGTTTAGACCGGAGGGGGGGGAGGGGAGGGGGAATGTTAAGGCGCAGCTTTGGAGGGCGGTGTTGAAGAATTTGGTAACGAGGGATAATCTGGAGGGACTGGATCTTGCCGCTGTTGCGGGGGGAATGAAGGAGGAGTTCGATCCCACCAAGGAGGGAATCGAAGATGTGGAGATGCTAGATTTTGAAGCTTTGCCGGAGCGTAAAGACGAATGGGAGAGTGAAGGCTTCGGAGGATATGGAGACTCTGATGATGACACGTTGTTATGGGACGATGAGGATAGGGAGCATGTTGACGTCAATTTTTGCGATGAGTGGAGTAGTGATGATGGGTTGATATCGTCGGACGGTGAGTATGAGTTATGGGCAGCACCGGAGACTGGAGATGATGAGATTTGGGAAGCGTTAGAGAAGACTAAGGAGGACAGCGATGAGGATGTTTTCGAGAGCTATGAGTGGGAAGAGATGATGAAGGGGATGGCGTGGTGATGTGTTATTCGAAAAATATGGAGAAGAGCTAGTATGTAACTACATCAACGGATGTCTATTGGCTTGAGCCCGACGTTGACGGAGACTCAACATTAGTTTCAGTGCCACAGTTTCTTGCGCAGCCAGACAGTTAAGAGGAGAGTGAAGCATAATAGTCGGCTATATGAACAGTTACTGCCGTAGCTCTATGCCACTCTATTATATCCTGAATTAAAAGCACTTAGGTTTCCGCACTTCCACTGCTGCGTGTAATAGAATTATTTGAAATCCTTGTAACTCCATTTCTCCGTTACCGACCTCTTCGCCTGTTTTGCGTAGATGACTGGCGTTCGTGCCTCGACTATACCGCGCTCTCTCAAACTACGGAATCTGTCGTTAAGAAGATTTCCTTCGGGCTTGAGGGTTCGTAGGGAGTCTGAGAGCTCATCTGGCAGTTGCAGCTCTAGCGGTGCACGTGGCAAACTGCAGAAAACGTTTATTAGCAGATTTCCAATTTACAAGTGTGGGAGAAAGCACATACGGAACTTTCCCGAATTTCTTCTTCCGCATGGTCTCCAGGCTCTTTTTATCGTCCTTCAGCGCTGTTTTCTTTGCGATGGCTCTTTCCATCCGAAGTTTTTCCTGCCTTTTGATTTCCTTGGTATACTTCTTAACTAGCATCAACTCCCTTGCTAGCTGCTTCGTTTTCTTTTCTGCCTCCCGGGCTCTCTCCTGTTCTTTTTGCCGTGATTCCTTATTCCTCTGTGCTTGTGTCTTTCGCTTCACCTCTTTCCTTTCCTTGTTTTCGCTGTCTTCCTCCTCGTCTCCCTCCTCCTCTTCATCGTCATCCTCCCATTCCTCCTTGTCACTCTCCATCTCCTCATCAGACGCTTCCACGAGTGCCTGTATCCTTGCAGCCTTCGCCTCCTCCGCCAGCCGTTTCTTCTCCACCTCCACCTCCTTCTCCCCCTCCTCCCTAAGTAGCGCTTCCCACTTCTCAAATTCTGGATTGTATGAGATACCAGCCTCAGGTAATCTCACAGCGGGCACGGAACCAGTAGCTGTGAGCGCAATCGGTTTATGTTTCAGCGTCTTCGGAGCCTCGATGGGGTTCTTTTTCTCGACAAAGTCCAACTGCTCGAGCTCAATGTCCGCCTTCTTCTTGAACTTATCCACCGCCTCGTCGCCCCATGGATCATAGTCCGGTACCAGTACCGTCTTTGACGATGCGAGAACACCCGCAGGCGCAGAGGATGCACCACCGTATGCAATCGCGCGTAGTCGCTGCAGCTGTGCGAACGATACTCCGTCCTTCCGCTTCTTCTTCTTCTCAGCCACACCATCGGTGACGAAGCCGCCAGCACGCTTGCGGGTGTCGACGGCGGGGACGGCGGAGCGGGCTGCAAGGATCTCGTCGGATTTCAATGGCTTGGATTCCTTTGCGAGGCGGCGTTCCGTGGCGATGTCGCCATCGACGTCGAGGGAGAAGAGCACATCATCCGTCTTTTCTTTGATTACACCGCTGTTGGAGAAAGGTTAGCATGTCCCACTAGGAAGTAGAGAAGCTGGGTACCCTTGTGCGATTTCCTCGCGAACTTGTTCTAGCCCCGATTGCACAACTGATATATCGACGTTCTTGCGCCAAGCCTTTTTGCCTTTGCGGGAGGGTTGCTTTGAAGGCATGGTTGCGTTGGTGATGGGTTGGATTGAAGTGAGGTCAAACCCACTTTATTCCGCAAGTTGAGAAATTCCCTACTTTTGCCAAGATTTCGAACATGGCTCACTAAAATCACGTGATGTGGTTGTGAGCTAGAAGAGATACACTGCAAAAAGACAGACTAACCTCCCACCATCCCGATAACACCTGAAGACAACGAACCGTAAAAACAACCGAAATTTTCCATATCCGGCACCAATAGTCCCAAACAACCCTGAATCAATAAAGAATGCGTCAAACAATAGATACCCCCAATACGCTGATATCCATGAACTTTTTTCATATTCGCCTATTGAATCTCTACCTTCCTCGCCTTCTTCCTCTTCTTCACAACCTTAACACCCCCCTGTACTGGTGTGCCTCTCCCGGATGAAACTTCAACCGGTGTACTCCTCCCTCCATCATCCTCCCCCTCCTCTTGTGCCTGGCTCGCCCCCTCACCAACAACCCTTGCCCTCAAAACACCCCTATCCTTCTCTGCCTCCTCCCTCTCCCTCTCACGCAGCTTCTTTAGGTGTTCCCGGCGCCGCTTCCCAGCCTCCAGGGCCCGGCGCTTAAGGCTCTCGACCTCCTGCTGCTGCTGCACCATTGCACGGCGCAACCGCGAGAGTTTCGCCGTGTATGTTGGGATCTGCTGGAGTGTTGGAGCAATCGCATTGTAATTTGGGAGGTTGGAGAGGGTGGAGGAGGTGAGAGAGAGAGAGGTGAGGAGCGCGCTCTGCTGGGACTCGAGGGAGGCGAGTTGCGACGTCAACGAGGACAGCGCGAGACTGGCGCGCGTAGCGAGGAGGGGAGCATCCATAATTGCGGTGGTTGGAGGGGGAAGGAGATGGAGAGATGGAGCGTGGAGAGCTGCATGTGATTGGTGTTACGGGGGAACCTAACCCTGGGTTTCACGTGAGTTTCAGGGATTAATGCTTGTACGTGCGACTCGGGTCGGGTCATGGAGCATCACCGCCTGGCGGCGAGCCTTCTGATGTAGATGTATGACATGAACAGGAGACGCAAAAGATACCTGTAGCTTTTGTACCAAATGGATACTTCTAGAATCGAAAGCTGCTATGGTCTGGTTGACGCTGATAAATCTCCTGATTTTTTTCCGGGCCGTTTTTGCTTTTTTGGGTCCCGCGGCTGGCTTAGCTTGAAGATCTGACACAAACCTCTCTCGCCTCCTGCACGCCATCATCACCATTCCTTGCTTTGCTTCACCCCACCACCAACCTCCCCCCCGGACTCGAGAGGAATACACCTACCCCCTTCCTTCCTTCCTCAGCACTCCAGCTACCTACCTACATTTCCCAACATCTCCATCTATCTTTCACAAACCCTAACTCACTCAAAGCATCACCATGCTACTTCCCGATACTGACGGTGTCCCCATCACTCGCCCGCAATGGAACCCACCCCCACACCTCGAAGCCCGCTTCTCCCGCCGGCGCTCTCGGCGCTCGGGTACCAACTCCCCCGGCCAAACGATCTTAACCGCCTCCAACCTCGCCACCACTCGTCGCCAGACTCTCCTCGAAGCACGGAAGTCGCTTCTCCGGGCCCGGGCGCAGCACGTCGACAAAGTCCGACGGTCCCGGGCAGACTCTCACGAGGCAGTTTCCGAGCGCCTGCTCGCACTACAGGCATCCATGCATGCAGCACAAGAATCCCGCGATGCGATCCTCAAAAAGATTGCGGCGTCGTGCTCGACCGAGGTTGCAAAGGCGAAGCGCACGGCTGTCGAGATGCGGAAGAAGCGTGAGCGAGAGGCGAATGCGCTGCGCGAGAGCTTTGAGGAGCGTATGGTTGAGGCGCAGCGGCGCCGAGACCAGGTGCTCCGCGAGCGTGGGAGGAAACGGAAGGAGCGTGGGAGCTCGGCGGGGTCGAAGGGGCGCGAGGGTATGGCGGCGGAGGTTAAGAGTGCTGGGAAGAAGGAGGAGGAAGATGTCGCTGTGAGACGGATCCAGAGGGCGTGGAGAGGTGCAAGAGATAGGAGGATTGTGGCTGATTTTGTGGCTCTGGGATTGACGATTGAGAGTGTGCGCGATGCCGACTTTATGGATGTTTCAACTAGATTTCAGAATGAGGATGTGATTAGAGCTACGTCGAGGCTGCTCACTAGGTGTGGGTTGCTGGAGGGGATTGAAGGTGTTGAGGGCGCGGTGGAGAAGTGCTGTAGGACGTTTTTGAGTGCGTATTTGATCCTGGGTCATCCCGGGGAGGTTCTGAGTAATGATGGCGAAAAGGAGAAGGTAAGACACTTGGTACCTGCCACTCTTGGGGAATGCATGCTAATCGTGTGGGCTAGGCTCTGATTACAAGGTCCAAAGATCTTCTTATTGCTTTCGAGTCGTTCTTATCATCGCCTTCGTTCCCACCACCTGATGCACTTTACAATGCCTGGAGCGAGTTTAGTACGGCATTTGATACATGGAAATCCAGAGATTCCGAGATCTTTATTCAGACGATGGTAGCACAATACGCAGAGCTGGACCTTATCTGGCAGAAAGTCAAAGACGATACTACCGGCGGTGTTGCAGAAGACTTTAAGCAAGGGATCCGCGAGAATCAACTTCTGCTTCTCGTCCGCATACGTCGGTTGGCAGGAGATAGAACCAGAGACTTAATTAGGACTGCCGTCAAGGAATCTAGACGAACTAGGCTACCTAGGAAAGAAAATCGTGATACGAAGCCTCGTGAGGTACCATCATCGAATGCAACTACAGTATCCACCACTCCTGCCACTGGTACTTCTGCTCCTCCACATACGTCTCCACAGGTTCCTCCTGCAGCTGCACAGCATGTTGAACCTCGTGTTGGCTTTGATTCGGTGGCTGGTGGTGATGAGGGGATGATGTCGAACCGCCAGATCATCCACGAGTTGTCTCTGGATAAAGACTTCCGTCTGCAACCCCGAAAACGAAGTCGACTCGAACAAATGGTCGAAGACACGGCCAAGGCCGCTTTTTGGGCTATAATGCGGGACGACATTGCGGAAGGAAAGCTGGAGAAATGGATCCCCGCCCTTGCCGAAACAGTTCGCTCCAAGTTGCTGCGGCTGCTAGATCCCAAGGGCTCATTCCATCGCGCTGTTGCTGAGTCAATGGATATTGACCTTATCGCGCAACAATGTCACAACGGTTCCTACGACCACGAAAAACTCCTCTCCTACGTTATCGGTCTCCTTCCAAAGATCTGCTCGCCTGCTCGCGACGAAGACGTAAAGGCCCTCGTTGAAGACCAGGGCGACTATATCTCCCGTCTACAAAAACTACTGGACGTTCTTGAGGCGATGCAGCTCGACCACGCCAACTTCCTCCTCATGATCTCGGCGCCTCAGGTCATCCCAGAGGCCATCCCATACGAGCGCCGACTATTCACAGCTGACCTGGAAGCCGGGCGCACATCCCTTGACAAAACCCGCGCGTGGCTCCTCGCTGCAAAGCAGCAGCTCCCGCAGAGCTCCTCGGCAAGAGACATTCACACACACGCCTTCCTCAACCTCCTCTTTGGCCTCTCCCCCCTAAACCCCGACGAAATCCCAGAAACCTTCCACCTCGACCACCAACGCCTCTGTGACACCCGCGACACCCTCCGCGCCGTCATCCTTGGTGGCGCAATCGTGCTCACGGTGAAAACACTCCTCCGCCGCGATGTCCGCGGCTCCTGGAAGGAACTGAAATCGTGTGTTGCGGCGCTACTGAAAACTCCTTCCTCGACTGCGGATATTGCGGACGGCGTAAGAAGGTTCATTGAGGAGACCACGGCCACGCCTGTCACCACTCTGGATGCGGTCAGGAATGCAGTTACTAGGATCTTGGAACGCGGCACAGCGGATCCAGTTGTTAGGGTTGTGTGTAATCGTGTTCGTGGATTCGTTAGGGAAAGGCTACTGGCGAGTAATAGCCAGGATAAGGTGCGGCTTGCGTCGACAGCTGGCGAGACGCTGACGGGGTGGGGTGTTGGGGAGTGGATCGGTGAGATGGGGGGTGTTGTTGAGAGGACGTTGGTTTGGGCGGAGGTCGATAAGGGTGTTAGTGGTGGCTTTTATAATGAGATTTTGAGGGTCGAGGGGGGGTTGAATTAGAGTAGACGAAGAGGATGGGTGAATTAGAGTATGAAAAGGGAGGGTGTGGATCGGAAGGAGGGAGGAATCTTACATATAGCCTTGTTTACTTTGATTCGCATTGCTTGCTTTGTTTGGGTTCGTCTTGGGGATTGCGGGGAGGTTATGGTTTGCTATTTTTTTTGTGGTTTGGCATTATGATGCATGCAGAGTTGGGGTTTTTTTGTTGTGTTTGTGTTGACTTTGTTGTTTAGATGAGTTAAATTTGAGAAGGGCTTATTTTTATTACTTGCTGCGTGTGTATATGACCGACTTGCCAGCTGCAAACTTCGACTCCATGGCCGGGCCGTGCGTCCACCGGTTGGCATGATCATGAAGCAACTTAATTTTGTATCCACACTTGGGAGGCCCACATCGTGTACTTCTGTGCGGCGATTTCACTGACGCATGGGTTCCTGACGGGAGTGGTTTCGAACTAGTACTAGTAATATCTAGCGCAACCCGGCACCACAGAACCTATATTGGATGAAGAGTTACTATATTCAATACAGCACCGTACCTCTGGAGTAGCGATCCGCCCCAAACTATTTGGCTGGTGACAAGTCACCCGTGAGTGAGAATTCGTGAACAGCTATTCCCCTCCCTACTATACTTCACATTAGAATTTTGTCAGAAGACTTATGTTTACACGATGGCGACTGCGGTGAGGGTAATCTGGAGACGGGCGGTATGAAGGGGAGGGAGATGTACGTTCAGATTGAGGGTGTGTATATACGTATTATACGGGACGAGAGGTTGTGAGACTGGGCGACCTTCGAGGGTATCCACCCATTGTGGTGCTTCCAGGGAGCTCCTAAATATATACCTGGGATTCAGGGCTTTAGAGCCGTGTATAATACAATCGCGCAGGTACAAGTGGCATCTTGAGCTTTCCACTTGTCTGCCGTAGAGCGTACCTCTGCTGTTCTGTAGCTCTCAGTTACTTTACTGTGTGTGCCGTGGTCGAGGCCGACTATACCCCTGTGAGGTAGTTTCTGTCATATCCATATTAGTGTCTAGCATGCATGTGATGATGGTTCTACAGCTCTAACGCGGGTCCAGCCGAGGTAGGAAGTTTCGTTCGTTTTACTCCACATTTCTAGCCATCTCCGGGACAGGAATACATACTTAAATAGGCACATCAAATGGCGTGATGTCTAGTCTGTTAGACGCCTTGGTAGGGTTTTTGCGGTAGCCTAGCGCCAGCGACCAAAAGCCGTCTACAGACTACGTGGTGTCAACCTCCATTCATGGCTCGGGGCAAAACTAGCTAGAATGAAAACACAAGATATCCCCAGCAAGACTCAGAGCGGTATGAGATGAGACTTGCTGAGTACTAAGTACTTAAGTATGTATATACAACTCCAACTAAATACGATCCCAACATCCGCACATTCCCGAAATGCAGTGGCAAAAGAAAACAAACGCCCGACATAGATACTCAACAGCAGCAAGCAATTCATTTAAACAAAGGAAAAAGATCAAAAGCCGAGAAATCCCCAATACAACCCGCGGCGTACTTCCGAACAAACTAAAGGAAAATCATCAACACCTGCACCAAAGCATCTGTATGAAAACAGAAAAAGAATAACTAAAAAATAACCCCATAAAAAAGGGTCCACAACTACCAAAAACACCATAAAAAACTCCTAGCGCGTGGAGTCCCAAAAATGAAGTGCATGAGAAAAACAAGGCAACACTAACAGTGCGATTCAATGAAGAGAGGTCATTCGCAAAAACGGCTCGTAACAATCCTGTCTTAAGAAATATTACAGGGTAGTATATAAAAGAAAACTATTGGACGAGTATGTATAGAATAGGCCAAAGACGGGAGAAAAACATATCAAGGAGAATACTCCGCAGCGGTCTGATTCAAAGAGCACAGCACCAGGGAACGATGAAAAGGAAAGCCCAGTCGCGTTTGAATCGTTGAACCTGGGCTTGAAGACAGCGCAGGATGGAGAGGGTGATGGCGACGCTCCGTCGGTATCATCGCAGCATTTGAATGACCGAATCATTTCCGAAAATGCGCCGAGATTCGATTGGTAGTCTTTCCCCAAAGCAGTTCCATTTTTCTAGTGCCTCTTGCTATCTTCTGGGTGCTGGTTGTCGTTTCGATGGTACAGATTGCCGTTTCTTTAGAGCCACTACTAGAGCCAACTGTCGTATCATCGGTGCCATGTAGCGGGGTTTCTCCTGTACCGTCTACCGCTCTGATGGTGCCACTACCCGGGTCAAGTGTCGCTTCTTCGGTGCTGTTTGGCGGTATTTCTCTCGTGCCGTCTGTTTCACCTGTACCGTCTATCTCTTCGCTAGGGCCATCATTAGAGTTAACTGTAGCATCCCCAATGTGAAGTGAAGACTTTTCTCCAGTATCTTCCGTTGCTTCGCTGGAGCTATCGGTCACGCCCATCATTTTTTTAACGCGCGACACGCATTGGATGGCGTCGCTTATATCCTCATGGTCGTTTGGACGTATCTTTCGATATCCATCGAGAGCCCTCTCAAAAAAATCCAGTGCCTTATCATATTTCTCTTGTTCCTCGAAAGTAGCCCCCATATTGTACACCGTGTTGAGTGTTGAGATATGATCACATCCAAGAGCCTTTTCCTGACCGTCAAGTGCCCTCTGATACCACTCCAATGCCTTATCATACTCTCCTTTGCTTCCGAACACAATGGCCATGTTGTAGACCGTGTCGAGTGTTGAGATATGGTCACGCCCAAGAGCCTTTTCCTTACCGTCAAGTGCCCTCTGATACCACTCCAATGCCTTATCATACTCTCCTTTTCTTCGGAACACAATGGCCATGTTGTTGACCGTGTCGAGTGTTGAGATATGGTCACGCCCAAGAGCCTTTTCATAACCTTCGAGAGCCCTCTGATACCACTCCAATGCCTTATCATACTCTCCTTTGCTTTCGAACACAA
>Ga0307515_10005209_pt1 | contig 26431 bp, 24 predicted proteins | sample 17_EM_MG_FD_194513 | JGI IMG/M metagenome (GOLD analysis project Ga0307515, IMG submission 194513) | Populus trichocarpa ectomycorrhiza microbial communities from riparian zone in the Pacific Northwest, United States - 17_EM | ecosystem: Host-associated > Plants > Roots > Unclassified | place... | reverse complement strand
GCATATAAAGGTCTTTATAAGGTACCCTATAACCCCCCTTATAAACCCTTCGGGGGGTCTGTAAGGTCACAGAAGTGAAAAACCTTATAACCCATTAAAACCCCCGTTCCGATATTTGCGACATATTGGCTCGATTATGTTATATTGCGGTTCGATTGTTACGGCTTCTCTCGTCCATTGTACATAATCCTCCTGCTCCCGTCTGAATCGAGAGAGGTTTCTTTGGCAGTCTTTCGACACAGGGGTCTCGATTTCCGACAAAAGGACGTACATACGCCAATTTCCATTCGACCCACATTCGAAGCTACCTGACACGTACTGATAATACGGAATAGTCTCGTACCGCATTGTTATCTTCTCGTTTCGCAGGCCTATAGCAGGCCTATGCTTCTGTTAAAATAGGCACAGCGTTCCTTGGTCTTCTCAAGGGGTACACCGTATGTGGCTATCCTATGTCCTTTCCAAGCGGGCCGTTGCTGCATTAATAAGGTTGCACTCAAGCGGTACGCGGCCTGGGCTGTGTACGAGCAGTGCCGATCGCCGAAACTATTAAATAGTCTGCACGAGCAGCCTGGGGGAGAGTGACCGAGAGAATGGCTATATGATTCCCTTTGGTGACTATAAGACCATAGTCGCTTACAGACAAGGGACGTTGAAGCCCGGTGCTTCAGGATGGATCCCTCAGCAACACTCATCCTCAACAAACTAGGGGTCTCGTACGACCAGTTCATTCACTATCAATGGGGCCATGCCCTTGCAAAGCATGTATGTTCCCCTAGCTCCGTGGTTGGTTAGACGATGTGCTCTAATATACTTAAAGCTACTCACTGGTTGTGTAGCACTGCTTTTTTACAACTATTTAATTACTGTGTGGGTTCATATAGCCAATGCTCTTGTCGTTCTGGTCGAACTCTGCATCCTAGACAACAAGAGTATAAATTTGTCTGGAGTGGCAGTCCTTGGCTGGTGCTTTCAAAAGCTCTTTATGTGATAGTAGGTATTAACATCTGCCACCCGTCTCTTTACTGACGAACGAGTAGATTCGCTATTTCTCTCTTCTCTGGGTCGTGATTCGTTGGATCTCCTTGGAGTACAATGTGTGCATTTAGTTGAACTACTGCAGTAATACCTCACTAACACTTTCCAAAGATGTAAGTCAGGCGCAATCTCCGACGTCGCATCCTCACTGGATGCACAGTTGTCGTCTGGGCGAGATCAGCGGGTGGATGGCAATTGTATGTACATTTTTTATCCAATAGTTACACATCACTAACGTGTTTTTAGATCAACTTTGCTGCAATTGATTGCAAGTCTCTCGTCGATAATTCTCGCTCCACCTACTGATAACACACCAGTGGTGCTCATCATGCGAGTGTGGGTTCTGTACAATTTATCCAAGCTATTTTCATTCGTGATTGTGGTGGCTTGCCTGGCCTGCCTAACGGCAGCATTGGTGGTTCGTGCATACCAGCCCCGGGTAAGTGAATCAGGGTCCGGACTGGTCAATTTTAATAACATTATACACTCAGCTTCCCCTCCCATTTATTGAAAAGCGTAGGTACAGAGTCGAAGCTTTTGGTCGGCTATAGTTGATTTGATTCAGCCCCTATCTCGCTCACTATCTGTCCACGCTCTGATCCTCAACATTATTTCGTCGAGTCAATCCTTGGTCTTACCTCACAAGTACGCCTATAGTGCTACCTCTGTTGTCAATGCCTTTAATCAGCTGCTTCACGTCAGACGGTCATCATCATCTGCCTTTTGTGGAAAGTGTGGAGGGATGCAGAGATACTGTTAATCGCGCACATATCACGCGTATTTATTATTCAGTGGGCTCCCTTCTACCTCCTTTCTCAACCGTGGTTGACATGACTTTAGTACTATTGTTTATTTTGTCGTCATAGGCACCCTGCTCAGCCTCCACATGATATCTTGCATGGTTCCACGAGTCAGTCGTCTTTTCACTTCCGCTTCCAGTCCGCTTAACGATTATTACAGCTTTATGTACCTCTCACTGAGTCCAAGTACGCAATGTGCTATGGGTTGCGAGACTTACGGCTGACCTTCATTATAGTATGGTGGTAGCTGTATCCTCTCTTACAGGTAGTCAACTCGTTCTTTCCCTCAAGCGATCATCTAATCACAACAATGGGGAAACCTTAGGGACACTAAGGGATGAAGAGTTTGGATTATAATTGTTTCATCGTGGATCATAAGCATCATCTTCTCAGTATCTCAACCAGCTCCTTGGTGCTGGCGTAGACCAGACCAAACTGGCAAGTTCCTTTTGCTGAACCATACGTATATGCATGCAAAAGGAATCACCGTACTGACGAGGGTAATTGTGAGCACTGAAAAGCTGTGTTCTCAGTCGGACAGTGAGTAGGCTGGTTGTATGAAATAAAAATGGCACGGTTCACATCAGCTACCATCCGAGCAGTACCCCAATTCGTCGGTATAAAACACTTGCAGGAAGGTTGATAGTCTAGTTCATATAAGCCATTTCCCTGGCAATAGCACCAGATTCACAACCGGGATATGTCGGAATAGGCAGGCCATTGACTATATTTTTGGCTCTCAGCAGTGGCTATGTATAGCCATAGCTATCGTGGTCTGTCAGATATTTGCTCATGTCAAGGGGTTGGGTGGGGAACAGACCGGTGTAGACTTCGTACTTGGATTTACTGACGCTCAGTGCCTCCGTTCAATTACTCAGCGACCCACGCCATCTATATCTACATCTCAACGGAGCCAAACCAATGTCGGGCTGCTCCACAAGTCCAATAGTACAGGGGTGATCGGGTTGTATGTAACTAATGTGTTCAGGGATCCAATCAAAGACTCACCGACCACGCAACTGTTTAATTAATACTGGTAGTGCAGGACACCTTCGTATCCAGTGCGTTGACCCGCTTCGGTCCATCGAATTGTCTCACCCTCTCCCATACTTCGGGAGCAGCAGATCATCTGCCAGACAGGATCGTTGGTCCTGTTCGTCGCGCTTTTCCCGTAGGCGAGGAGCGTCCATTAACAATTGTAGAGAAACTCGATCAGGAGATGCACAATGGAGAGTTTGTCCCAAACGTAGAGGACTGTTGCTGGACGTAATGATCGGCAAAAACGTACTAGTGTACCTGAGATCGTGGCCCCCTCTTGTGGGAACATGCATGTACGGCGATTAGGGATAAGGCCAGGTAATCTAGCCCTTGCTTTGTTCCTAATCGGGACCCCCTACCTTAATTAATTCGTAAGGCTAACCTCGAGGCTATCGCAGCGGCCAGCTTAACGATGCCCGCACACAAGAAGCTAAGGTGGCCGGAAGCGCGAGTAAGGAATTAATGCTTGAGAGAGCCTAGCTGTTTGGTATTACCATATTAATGTAATAGAGATATCAAATCTGGTCCTTCTTCTGTGGGCCCTCAACCGTTTCACTCAATGTTCGTCTACTGTACTGTACTTGTCAAAAGGTGGGTCAGTCGCGAAGGCGCCTAGACCCACTCTAGCCGCCTTATCATATCTTTCCTATTGTACAATTAATTTTGCATCGACAGCTTCACAAATGTCATAACCGCCCATATGGGCTCAGGCAGCTAGGTATCCTCGCTGTGCCAGCTCCCTACAACGCATGTGCGCTCTCTGCGCGCGGATGTAAGCCGGTAGCACCGCGCGTTACCATCATCCAGCGCATCACCTAGCATCGTTCGTTCCGCCAGGATTCCGCGGTTTGGCGATTCTACTGGTCGCTGTGTAGATTCCATTCGGTCTGACAATCGACCCAGATAAGTGCAAAATATTGGCTTTATTGAGGTCTGCCGAAGGATAAACCATTGGCCATATGGCACGAAGTGCCTCATGTATTTACTTTACCGCCGTGTCACGCTGCCACGGCTTCACAGCCCCTGCGCAATGCAAGCGCTGAGAACCTCCGAGGCCAAACACAGTCGGTAGTGCCACCGTCCGAAAGGGGGTTGTGTCAAAGGATCAACCATTTCATCGGCTTGCTGTCATTCCATTCAGCGGGAGTATGTGCCTGTCCGTGTTGACTGCTCCCGCAATCTTCTAAACCCGAATCGAATTAGTATAAGACGAGAGATCGTCCAGTCATGGCGGACACAAACCCTCATGGACCGTGCAAAAGCAATTATCTTGACCGAGTTCGGCGTGTCAATGAAAGAGTGGATACAATTTCAAGGAGATATCCAGCTCGGAAAGCGGGTAGGTTATGGGTCTTCGTTCTGACCAAGCGCTAATTGACAATCTCCGCAGCTACTCCTTGCAAGTGTCGCCTTGGTGTCGTATCACTCGATCCTCACGATGTGAATCATCTACTGGATTTTCTTTGCCTCACTAAGTCTCACCCGAATCGTACTTGTAGGGATAGGGAGTGGACTTTCCTTTGGTCTCGCCGTCCTTGGCTATCCTGGGCCAAAATTCTCTTCATAATTGTGAGCCAGTATTCTCGCATGGTGAACTGGGCTCATTACTGTCAAGTAGATCCGCTATCTATCACTTCTCGGGCTCGTGATCCGTTGGATTTATCTGGAATACCAGACACGTTCTTCCCCAGTGCGTATTTTCTAGTCTGATGGGACTCTTGCTTACCTTCTCTGAAGCTGTGAGTCAGAACCGCTGGCCCCTGAGGTCGTTTGGTTTTTACAATCGATTCCAGGTGTTTCATGAGTCGAATCAGCGGGTGGATGACAATTGTAAGTTGCCCACCACCGTCACTATTGCGTATACTGAACGTAATTTAGATCAACTTCGCGGCTGTGGACTGCAAGTCCCCTCGTTCTGACCCACCAAATTGGCTTGGCTCACACGCTGCTCGACAGTGGTTTTGATTCTCCGTGTGTGGATTCTATACGAACGCTCCAAGGTGTTAGGGATAGCACTATGCATATTGTTCATTCTATGCCTAGCTACTGCATTGGCCATGCGAGCCCTCCAACCACCAGTGAGCACCACATATCTTGCTTACGAAAGTAGTATAACTGATCAGTCTTACCTCAGGTGCCACTTTCATTCGTAAAAACGCGTCAGTACTATTGGTGGCAACTGGTGATCAGTCACTCACCAATCGTAGCTCCTCTCGCTTTGACGCTGTGCCCTACATCTAAACCTCAACAGTACTTCCTCGAAGGCATCATTGGCCTCTTCGCTGGGGTATGATTGGATGACTCAATTCATAAATTAATAATTGAATCGCACCACAGACCGTTGCGTTCGTATTGCTGATTTGGCGAGCCTGTAGGACTCGAGCGACCTTAACAGGGACGCCTATCATTCGTACCCTGATCGCCCAGTATGGATGTTTCTATTGGGTGCAAGAACCGACCTAATGCTCTCTCATCAGTGGTATAATGTATTATGGCATTATAACAATATTGCTCGTGTTAAATATTGCAGCGACCATGGTTCAGAAGGTATGACTGATTGGCTACCCCGTCTATACTACACGGCTGATTCTGCGAGTAGCTGTATCACCCAATCCTTAGCTCAAAGTTAGTGAATGATCTACTGACGAATATAGCAGAACGCTCATTTCTCCGTAGCATCGCCCTAGCAATCTCTTCCGTTACCTGCTCCCATCTCATTCTGTCGTTGAAGGCGTTGTCTCAAGACGATTTACAGGATTCCGAGGAATCACGGACTCAGTCAGAACATCCTCATCTCCACTCTCAATGGATACGCAGACCCGCGGTGACATTGAGTCATTGCGGTTTCTCGGTATCGGAGCATTCTTCCACCATCTCACGGTACTGATCTATCATCTTTATTTTCAAAAAAAGCGCAGTGTGATTCTAGATATGTAGTTTATCCGTTCCTTTTGTACCATTAGCGGCTTTATCCCTGCTCTGTACTCCGATGCACTCTTTTGGCAAGGGAGCTACCCACCAAATCTAACATTCGATATAGTCTCTGTACAGTTACTAATTGGGCTTCTGGCGGTATGGTCTTGTTCCAACTGCGAATAGAGGAACCATTTTCCCTCCATATCCACTCGACAGGGGCGACGATACTAATGCATCTTTGGCGATTTGGACTGCAATGCACGTATCATTGACCTATTCGCTTCAATTCATGGATGATCTCCGTGTCAAACTAACCGCTCAATCTTGGCCAATGCAAACTGGTCTCAATTTTAGGGTTCATGTTTTGCGGGATCACAATCCGGGTTCTGGGGACTGATGCGAGGATATGCCGTCCTCCACCGATCGTGTGATAGCTAAAAGAGCGGCTTGACGGCTAGTTTGCATTGTTGAAATACCAGTATCCCCATCACGTACAGTCAAGTACCACCTGCCAGTCAGTACCACTGAGCGAGCGACGGATGACAGGAGGGGATTTATGAGAAGGAAACGCCACTATTTCATGTAATTAAACCTGAAATACAGTTTGGAACATCTACTGGGTCAGTGCTTTGCTTTTTTTATCTGCGGTGTCCATTGGACACAGAATTGAGAGCTTGCCTCGCCTTTCTGTACTAGAATCCACATGGGAACCTATGTCACTTTGTTAGAAACATGAGGTAACATTGAGGAACCTATAATTTTGCTTGGCAGTCTTCCTCTTAAGTGGTGAGACTTTAAGGAAAACCACCACTTTTGTGTGACATATACCTGGACAACAGGGCCACTACGTCAACTTCATTATCCAGTGGCACTGAAACTGTGTGAAACTCACAAGTAGGGAAATGTGATGATTCTGGATTTTTCACCTGATTTTTCGACGCATTTTGCATATATTCGGGAATTTCTAGCTAAATTCCCTGAATTACTACGGAGAGAGCAACTCTTGCAGTTGCATGGAACCCCATGGAACATTCTGGAACCTTCTGGAATGTGCTGGAATGTTCTGGAACATTCCTATGATGTCATCATGATGTCATCCTTTGTGACATCATGTTCCTTTGTGCTTACTCATGTAATGACATCATACTTTCCCATGACATCATCTTGTATTGTGATTACTCAGCCTATGACCTCATATGTTCCCACATGATGTCATACTCTATTACGGCTTACTAACCATGTTCACACACGATGTCATAGATGACTCCATTTGTTTGCACATGTACATACTAGATGTAGAGTACTTAAGACACGATGGAGAGGGGACTGGAACCTCACTCTGTCTTTGCACTCTTAACTCACACCTAGCCCACATCAGCTACCTGCAACAATTGTTACAGGAAAGGTTAACAACATAGACTATTGCTGATTGACTTGCTGCTGGGCAAGGAAATCGATTTGGAACCGGAAAGTGATGAAGGCCCTGGAGCATGGTCAGCACATGACGAGAGTGATGAGTAGTGAGAACAAACATACTATAGCCCTTGAATTGACGCTTTTTGCTGTGCTAACCATGCACTAATCGTGTGTCACTTGGTGGGTGGTACAGTGGTCAACCACTCAACTGACACTCAGTTTTGGAATGGCTCTGACGAGAAATGGCAGACTCCAAACAGCCCACTGACAGTCATATTGTATATATACATAATGTTTCTTGATATACAATACGTTTTTGGTGCATCCGCTGCCTGTGTTCGAGCTGGAGGAGGGAGCCAAGATTCAGGCCCACCCACTCAACTGACATCGGGTTATTCCAGGGGGTAGGGAGCAAAGGTTTAGCAAAGAAATGAATACTAGCTATCTTATGACTATACTACTAATCTATGGAACCCTAGGCTTCAGACAGATCCAGTACAAACTCATCATCAGAATTGTTGGAAAGGTGCTGGGTTCGAATGGTGTGGCGTGGGTGAGAAACTGCAAGAGGCACACCTGACGAAGAAGGTGCATTGATTTGAGGTGTTGAAGTGGTGCTAGCTTGTAAGAAATCTTGGAGGCATGGTTTATTGCCAGCCTCTTTCATGTATCGTCCCTGTTCCTTCAGTTCTACCTTCAATTTCAGCCAACTCTTGACTGCTTCTTCCCATTCTCGGCGTGCTTCCTCCCTTGAAAGCATTTCTCCCAAGGCCTGTTGTGATGGACCTGCCTTTCCCTTTCCCCACAGCTGTGTGGTGGCAGCTTTCTTGGCTTGAATAGTCTTCATGGCGTCCAAGGTATCAGTTCCTGTGGCCTTGATAGCCTTCCCTCCAGGTGCAACTTGTTCCCTGGCTGTTTTCCGCTTCTGCTCCTTCTGGTACAACCCAGTGTGTAGATGCTCATTCTCCACATTTTGAATGACAGCTGAGCTCGCACTGTCATCACATCAGCATGTAGGCCAGTGCCCTACTGCTTCAAGGCATGATTATCATGTTCAAGAGCTGCAACTCTTCTCAAGGTCTTCAACTGTCAGGGCAATTGGTTGAGATGTTGGGAGGATTGGTGGGTCAGAAGAGAATGGAGGAGGGGGTAGTGGGGGCATTACAAGCTGGGGAACCTGGTGAGTTGAGGATGGCAAAGACTTGTCAGCAAGAAAAGTGGCTTGGGTGACAAGCAATTGGGCTTGAATATCACCACTAGCATTGTTTTCATGTGATCCTGGTGAAGTTGAGGGCAGGGGTGGTGGTTGGTGAGAGACAGGTCCCGGGGGAATGAGGTCCACTTCAAGAACTGGTGGTTGCTGCAATGGCTGCTCCAGTTGTGCTTGAAATGTAGCAAGTACAGCTTTGACTGGTGATGTGTGCTCAATTGCTGCAGGTGCTTTGAAGGAAAGGCCAAAGCTTGGCTTCACCATATCACTGGACACCTTGGATCAGTCAACTGGCCAGGTGCCTGTGACTTCGAATGCCTTCATTATGTTCTCAGGTGATAGTCCTTCAATGTAAGGCTTCTTGATTTCGATTAGGAACTCCTCTTTTGTGATTCTACCTGGGTTTGATCTTGTGCGCTCTTCCATCCATTGTTTGTACTTTTGCTTGAACTGTGCAAACCCAATGACATCAAGAGCTTTATAAGAGGTTAGTGATGCATGAGCCACAGTTTTGTTGAGAGCCACTCACTCTGTAAGACATGAGTTGTATGTGCAGGTAGACATAGAACCACAATGCAATTGGCCTTTGCATACTGTAGAAGCTCATAGTCAAAATGAGAAGTATGTCCATCAACCACTAGGAGACAAAAATGACCATTTGCTTTGGCTTGTGTCTGTGCATCAAAGTCATCCTTGATCCATGCTCAGCCAGTTACACCATTCATATAGCCCTTCTCAGTGCATCAAAGCCTGTATACATGTAAGTTAACTATTGAGTGAGAAATGAGCATACATACAAAGCATTTAGAGGGTTTGAGTATTGGTCTTTCCCTTGAAGCTGCTTCCCTTTGAAAATTACAGTTGGCCTTAGGAGAGACCCATCCGCACAGATGATTGGAATAAGGGTTGCTGTCTCATGGTTTTCATTTCGAAGTGCCAACTGCTGTTGTAATCCGCGAGGGCCAATATGTCAGGTCTTATGAGTGCATTTATCAAGAAAGCAGCAGATCTCATCCATCGCAAATATTAGATCAGGCTCAATCTTGTATTTATCTATAGTCTCTTGAAGTAATGTATACCAATGGTTGATGGTCACTTCATTTACTGCCCCACCACACACCTGTTAGAAGGAAGGGAAGCCGATTAGCACCATTATCAAGTAAATAAAGATGTTTTCTAGGTTATTTGGTGGAGTCTGACTCACTGTGGTTAAAGTGGTTGACCAGTATTGTGAAAGTTGGGTCTTGTGGCGATTCAGGAAGCAATTGATCCAGTTTTGACCAACACATGCAGTTGGGTCACTAGTGCGTTCACGAAGTATGCAGTTGGCACGCATGGCTGCATGCCGTGGTGTATCTGGGAAGCCGTGCTTTGCAGTTTCAATCAAATATTGAACCAGGACGGCCTCCTCTTCAGGCGTGAGCTTGATACGTTGTGCTGAAGACTGAGACTTCGTCATTCCCTCATCAATCCATGACTTGAGAGTGCCATGGCAGCAGTTGTGCTTCTTGGCAAGGAATGTTGGTGTGAGGGGTGTTTCTGCCTTGAGTCTTGCAATATACTCATCATATGCAAGCTTTGTACGTTTTTGACACTCTTGGAATAGTTGTTGCCTTTCAGCATGATGTTTGGTGGGGGTTCTCATCTGAAGAGGAAGAATATTGTTTCCCCGATCGTGCAAGCACCATAGCCTCTATATCCCTCAAACCTCTTCACAATATACCTAATACATCAAAGAATGACTGTGCCAGCTGCCTGAGGTTCACCTTGCTGCATGCCTGCTGGAGCGAGGCAACAAAACTCAATGTGTCAGATTTTGCCCTTCCGACACCTCACACCTTGCCTTTCCACCAGGAACCCAAAATTGGTTAGTATATCTCCATTTGTAAATAAAATGTTTCATTCAAGACTATTTACAGCCTCCTCGCTAAGACAGAAGGCCCAAGGTCAGTTGAGTGGTTGGCCACTGTACATAATGGAATCAGGCCAAGCTTAGATCTACATGATCGCGTGTCGCAGCCACGATTCCAAGGGCTCAAATGACTTTATTTGATATGTAAGTACATTATTTGTCTACTCGCTCGCACTTTCATTTACCCTTGGCTCACAGCAAGAAGCTGCTCAGTGGGTGGTACCTGACTGTACTGTACACTGCATGGTTGTCACCGCGCGATTGACACAGGGCGACTATTACTGCATGATTGTTACGGCAATGATCTTTTTCTTCAACGTTCTGGGCCTCCGTCTATATGTACAGTATATAATATAATCCCCTATTCTCGTGTGGTTCCTTGCGGTGTCCCTCAAACTGGAGTCTCATTTTTGAGTGCGCAGTGATGCTGATCAATGGATATCAGGATATCAGGTGTCATCCAAATTGTTGATGGATTAATATAGTGCACAAGGTTTGCAGCCACGTTCCCGCCTTGCCATGGATCCTCCCAGCCTAGGAGTGTTGCAAATACATCAACAGCTTAGAGTAGCATACCATGAGTTCATATTCGATAACGAACATTAGATCTTGTACTTCTTAAAATACGTGATGAACAATGGTTGCCATACAAAACCCCATTTTGTACTTGTATCTATAACAGTATTTATGTTCTATGTAAGCATATTTACTGGAATAACAAAAACACCAATACCACGTGAAATCGGACTGCCACCCCAGCCTCTGGATTAAAGAGTTTCACACGGTACAGACAGTGCGAAAATCGAAATGTGATTCATAACATCTCCTGTGTTTTATTTTGTAGTTTGGTTCGAATTAACGGGAGCCTCGTGGGTTCTCCTCGGCTCTTTGAAGGCATTATGCACCACTGACTAGAACTGGTACCCATCATTACTCGGCGCAGTTTGCTAATGGCTATGTGTCAGGTGACATCTTTTAGTGATTGACGTGGAAGGTTTATGAGACATGACCGTCTTTCATTACCCGCTCTCCCGATAGATACAGTAACTCTCACAAGTTCACATGGATTACTTTGTCTTCTTCAAAGCAATGCGTGTTACTATCTCGCAGTTAACGCAGTGACGGGTTTCTCTATTGAGGTAACTGTGGCTCGAGCCATGCGTCTATACTATCCAGTCCTAGGCTGGAGACTCTTCACATTGCTTTCGTCGCTTCTGACCTATCATGTATTCTAAGAAATACTTTAAGCGTCCTACATATCCACCTTGAGCTGATCGCGTTTTTCCTGCATCGCCCGCATCGCCAGTTCACTTTGCTTTGTACGAGCAGGAAAGGACAAGCGATGCCACATTCGTGGAAACTAGGCAAGTTAGAGAGTCTTATGAGCCCAGGCGACCGGTGAGTCCACCATGCAGCCGTGGTCGTCCTCACAAGTACTGACGATCAAGGCAACATTGCCCACGTTTCCTCTCCCATGTCCCCACTGTCCTAGTGACCCAGTGGACTATGATTTCCGAAAGGCTACTATGCTTTCGGATAAGGAGGGGCCCCACCAACGTACGTCCCACGCAATGGTTGCTGACTCTCGCGATTGCCCTTTCATTCTATTAGGTTTTGGTCTTCCCTATATTGGTCCGCTGCTGTATGTCCATTTAGCTAGTTTGTTTTATATCATACGAGTTGGACTCGACGACACTGCGCGCGCACGTTCCTCGGGCTGGGAACGACGTATTTTATCACATTCAAGGTACTAACAAGAGTGGTAGATTTCCTTCTGCTATTCTTATCTATCCTATCTCTATTTATTCATCTAAACGTTACGAATCCGGGATGATCATGATATCTATTGGCAGTCATTGTCTTTATATGCTTCAGGTGCTGTCGCACTATGGTATACACTGAATGTTCTCTTGACATGACTGTTTGACCGTCCGCAGCTCTCAAAGCACCGCGTTCCACTTCTTAGTTACCCACGCAGTAAATTGCCGGATGCTTGCGGGATAGAGTCCGGTCCAACTCACATGTCATCATTTCCACTAGCTAAATGAATATATAGCTACATACGAATAAAGGCCCTTCTAAATCCTAACACTTGTGCATGTCGGAGACGGAAAGGATCAAATTTTGGGTGCAACGTTCAAGGTAGAAATTCGCTCTCGGTGTGTGGCGATTCAATCAAGCACATTTCTTGACTCTAGACTCTATGCGCTAGACGTTCTAGAACACTTAGTCGTATTCCTGGGCAGTAAGAGGGGATCTAGAGACGTCTAATCAAATATGATGACAAGATGCGGCCGAAAAAGGCCACCAACGTTTGTGCCAGGCTTCCCACTCTCCGGTTCTTGCGCCATTTCGACTTCTTGAGCTTCGGAATCAAGCCTATCCTCCCTGAATCGCCTGCTCTGTGTCCTCCGTGACCTTCTCTGCCCTCGCTTTCACTGCGCCGCGCCGCACTTCGCGTTTGCGTGTTTGACACACTTCACACTTCACGTCCTGTGTTCCCGTTGGTGCACCGGGCCTGAGTTATTCCCCGCTGGCCACGGGGTGTCATTGCTGTCGTGGTGGGAATCACGAGAAGTTGGCAGTCTGACTTGTGATCGATTGTCAGCCTAAGGACAAGCCATCTAATCAATGTACGCAAGAGGACTCGAATTCGAGGAGGCGTGCGGATGGTGCGAGGCAGAGTAGAGAGTGACAATAGATATGCCCAGGATGATGTCGATGTATTCCCGACAGGACCCTAAGAGAGCGAGTCCGTATCTACGTGGCTATGTGTCTATGTCCGCGCTCTTCAGAGTTGGTCGAACGTCTTTGAATGCGGAATGGGTGGAGACTGCCAGAGCTCAACCCGCAAAGCGGAAACGGATAGCTAGAGGTTATTCTGAATCGCTTTCGACTATTTAAACCGTGTCCTGCTGTCCTGCGTGGTGAGTCCTGCGTTTCCGTTTCTGACTTGGTGGTTGACAAGTTTGATCCGCCCAACGACCGTCCGCCCGTGAACCCCGTCCACACGACAGCCTAAACGACCCTCACGACCCGATATCGCCATCTCGGACTATAATAACGATGGAATGCTCACCTCACTCCCCCGTTGGCGCCTTGGACATTCCAGCCACCGGCCCATCTCCCCCCGAGAATAACCAAGTCGCCCCTATAACAAACAATTCTTTTCAGTTTCAGTCCCCCAACACAAGGTACAGGAGCAGAGACTCGCGACCTCGGTCGCCCTCCGTCACCGTCGACTCAAGCTACTCACACCGGTCGAGTCTGTCCACCTTTTCACCAGGCTCGTCTGAAGGCAACTCGTTTTCTGCGCACTACGCAATAGCGTATAATACTATCAACGGGCCGCTGACTGGTTCGTCTGGTCTCAGCTTTACCCCCTCCCTTTTGTGGAGGGCGGATAGCATTGTCAGCAGGAATACCATCAGGACTGCCAGAAGCACTACGTCATCCTCTTCCAACACCTCCTCTGTTCGGTCGAAGCATTCCAGCATGTGGGGAACCAGTGACACCGAGGGCAGTAGACGCCCTGGTCTCCGGTCTTTCCTCTCTTTCGATTCAACACCTCGTGCGTCTGCCGATACATCACACAAGCAACATGGTTCTGTCTCTAGCTCCGATCAAAGCACCGGTATGATCACATTCGCTCAAGCCGGCGAGGCTTTCAGCAACTCGCACCAAAGAGGCCGCGCCGTGTCCGTGGACAGTGCATATACAGTAGCACAGATTCCATCTCCTTCACAGTATGCGGTCCCTTCGCTCCATACGCGTTCGCATCTGACACCCGCGACAGTAGTGACAGTTCCTTCACATCTCCTGATTATTGTATAATCACGGGGGTTCGCACCTTGCAAGATATACCAGAAGCTTCCGCAGGATTACTTTTTGAGTCTGAAAGCTTCAATGATAAAAGCTCTTGGGGGGAGCCATCGTGGTACCATGCGCCCACGGACCCGCTCAATCTTCCGAATCCGTCTCGAATGCAGCCTTTAGCTGCTCCAGCAGATTTGCCGACAAAAGCCTTGAAACCGATCTCGCCAATCCTCCCTTCCCCTGCGACAATCCGTGCGCACAGTCGTTGTCCCTCTGGCGCCACCTATACGACTACGACTACAATACGCTCCACGATTAAGCGTGCACGTAGAGGTGAAGCACTAGCACGTTTGGAGGGTAAATTCTACGAAGCCCCGCCGATAGAGGATAAGATCGAAAGCTTTATGGGGTTTGATGACGATGACTCCTCTGAGGATGGAGATAAGACGGACGATGATGGTAATGGACACCTGGATATTTTGTCCATCGGACTGGACTTGCAGAGTCTCCCCCTTCCGAAGAAGCGAGAGTCCTCTCTTGTAGCGCCGCACTCTACAGGCCTAGCACCACCTTCGAGCTCACCACAAGCACGGTCCCTCGCAATCGAAAGCTCGCCCGCGTCAGGTGGCATCTCTCTGCAGGATTCTCCACTCTGGCATCAAATGAATCTGCCACCTCAGCGAGGAAAAACCAAAACTCGAGAAGGAGCCAAGGATATGAGAGTTCAAATTGAGTTACCCAGGTTGGCTGTCTTGCCCTCGCAGCTGTCTCCTGGTACTCCATTGTCCTCGAGTGGCGGCACCCCCCTCCCCACTCCTGCAACCACGACTTCTTCAAAGAATGTCTCACCTTCGTCGCTGTCGAGCTTCACTCCTTTTTTTGACGAACCTTCACGACCTCGTTCAGGGAGGAAGAGACACAACCGCGAAAGGGCCAAGAAAGACAAAGGCTTCCCGAACACCATGAGCTCGTTGGAAAGCCTCTTCAGCCTCGGGGTCAAAACGGGAGATGGCGAGAGCCCGAAGTTGAACCGGTTCGAGTTTGAAACATGGCTCGAATTGGACGGGGACGATTCGGGAGTGGACGGGACAAGCAAGAAGAGCTTGCCTTAGCTCAGCCGGCGATTACCAAGTTTGGATTGGAGTTCGTGTGTGGGCATCTGGGTGGGCACGAGGGGGAGGACCTTCGGTTTCCGCGCGGGGCCTTCTCTTACTTGGCTCCCCTGGTGGCTTTCACGTATGGGTCGACTTCGTGAGGCTTAGTGTTCGTGGGACCAAATCCCAGGCGCTGGTAGATCTTCAAGGCACGGTTAATTTTGTTCCAGCCCTTTGGGGCACTGGAGAGGCTATACTCAGCGCCCCGCAGAGTATGGCGCGCGGGGAATAAATCAACAGGCCTGCGGACGGCCTGAGACCTCCACCCGGTCAATGAAGCCTTCTCATCCGTATACACTACCATAAGTGGGGCTTACACTGCTAAGGTGTGCGTATGCAGTGACGAACAAATAGTCGAACCCCGTCAACCCCCGAGTCGGACGATCGCCAAGTCCGCGCTGCAACCTCAACATAACGCTCATTCATTCAGACGCCTTGCCCGTCGCGGGAACATACAGAACGTCTCAAGTGGAAGACACTCGACACCGGGCTGGCCGAAGCAGGGAATCTACGGCCATCTTCAAAGACCGAGCGATCAGGCAGGACCCATCCTTTGTATGCCTGCAAGCGCTACACTCTGGCCGATAGGTGACCATTGTCGGTCGGTACTTCTGGCGCCGGCTATGGCCCTCCTTGAGATCTGTGAGTGGGTGTCGTCGACCCTCTCCCCGACCAATCCGGCCTTCCTGTTCTGCGATGCATGAAAAGGACCAAACTACTCCTTGGTCATCGCGGTTCCAGCAGTCCGTCACCTTGCGCCTCATGTCCGCATCTCCATTGAGGCCCATGTCTCCGCGCTTGACATGTGGATTCCTCTTTGAAAGAATCGCTCTCTTGCCTTCTCCCCGTACCTCAGATTATTACTTAGCTCGGCCATCGATCGCCTCCGTACTTCTGCGCTACCCTCTCCATTCGGATTGACCCGCAGTGATCATTGTTTCGTTGTATTCCGATTGTTTCATGCAAATTCTCGCCGGGCAATGTATGTCTATTCCACCTAATTTATTTAGTAACTGTTTTGCCGTGTCTTTGAAGTAGTCGCACATATTTTGACAAAGACTTGGTGCCATATTCAGAGATGTGGTTGAGGCGTTACTCACGGAGGAACAATCACGGATGAATGAGTTCGACATATTTATATGCATCCACTAATAGCCACACCAAGTAGGGAATATTTGGCCGCTTCTGGAGTAGTATTTTTGGCTACAAGAATTTCAACTCAAAGATCACCTTGAAGCGGGTCGGCATTTGCAATAAATGCAGGTCTATAGAGATGGATCTGGGGCTATAGTTCCAAATTAGTTGTCATTCCTGTGTTGCGATTCCAAAGGCAATGATGCTGGACGAACAGGGGGGCATGCATGCATATCCCCTCTCCAAAACCCTGCCATGCAGTGAACCGGAAGTTGCCTCCATTTGTCCCTGCCTTTGCGCGACATCTTGGAATCGATCGTGAGGGGAGCACGACCGGGTAGAGGTGACGAATAAGATGCTTGCAAATCGGCCAAGGGGTAGTGATGAACTTACCGACGGCGATCCTCTGCCAAGAGCGTCGTGGGGTTGTCGCCGGATTTTGATTTTTTTCCCACGTTAGGCCGGTTGTCGGTCGAACGACCAAGTCCAGCTTCTGGTTTTTTTACTAGGATTTTACTGGTGAGTTTGTCAGTCTTGTTGATCCCCAACGACACAACCTGATTGAACCATCGAGTGGGGATGAGTTGACATCATTTATTAGCTAGCATGAACTGACAGCACTTCTACGATCACCAATAAATCGCTTTCCACAACGGCAATGGCCTATGAACACATGATCTCACGATACGAGAATTGGCATGGCAGTTGAAATGCAACCAAGCGGAATCTCGGAATACTGGTCACGCAGCTGTATATCCCATACACCAACGTTGCACGTGTTTGTACCGAAGCGCTGCTGGCTGGCCAAAGGGTAGTTGGTCTAGGCCATGTCTAGCGGTGTGGGGTTCATGTGTATCAAGTCATCCACCCGGTCATTTCCGATATAGTGATGGTAGTCAGCCAGAAACGAGACCCAGGCACGCCAGACCGGTGTCGACAAACATGGTTTGTTGGCTCTAAGCGCTTGGAGCCGCAGTCCGTTCCTGTGGACCCGCTGATGAGCCTGACGTCGGCGATGGTTCTTGAGAAGTCGCAGGCTTGCAAACACACTAGAATGGATCGGAGTAGACCGGTTTAGTGATTCCATCCCCAGGTCCTCTGATCTCTCTCTCTCTCACGTCTACCCTGCCTTTGTTCTTGCTTTTCCGGAATCCGCCGATATGAGCACAGACTATTGCAACTGGTGATTCAATCATTATATTAAGGGAGTGGGCCCTGAAACTAGATCACAATCCGGGTGTACGCGTGGAGACGGTTAAGGGACACTCAGGTCGCCCTGTCACACTCATCCCACCAAGTGTTTTGGCCACTTGGGAACCAAAAATCACGGAGATTTCCGTCCTCCTTGAAGGGATAATGACGTCCCTGGTTGCAGGCGACAGGCGAATCGTAGGGACTGGTTCGAAAGCTCTGGTGACCATCTCACCACATTTCGCGAATCGCGGTACACTGAGCTCTAGTTAAAGATAACGTTTACTGTGAATCACGTTTACTGTGAACCGCGCTGATTGTGGGCTATGCTTACTTTGAGCTATGCTTACTGTGAATGGCCATCCGCAACACAACGTAACCTGGATGGAAAAAACACATGGTCGACCATGGACAGAAGCCACTAGGATACGGTGGCAATATAAAGTTGGCAACCACCACATTATGAATACATAGATCAGGATATAATATTCAGGCTAGAAATATCGTGAAAAGGATTGATGTAGGATTTGGAAATTATCTGTACCTCACTACAGTATGCTACGTTGCTAAAAGTTCAATCCATTACAACGTAGTAATATTGTCAACAGGTAGGAGCCGGGTGACAAGCCGGGTGCAGCTAAATTAGCTTACAAGCAGTGCAGATTGACAACCTAACCCTCTCAATACGCAATGCTGCGCCATTGATCAATCGGCAGTTTCTCCACAAATCGACACTAATTCGCTCTTGGCAAGAAAGGACAAGTCATATAATGGCTCGTGGCCTCTCAATGCCATTACGGCGGCAGTATCATTTTACCTATAGCTGCACCAATTATTTTTATCAGAGCGGCGGAGTTCAATCAAGCTGTCCCTTTTGCCGACGGCTTGCCGGCCCGACCGAGGGGGAAGATTATGAAGCTATCTAAGAAGGCAGGGCTGGAAACATAGGGCGTTAGGTTGTGTATTTGTTTTGCTTTGTCTGCCGTTCCTCTCCGGGGTTCCGCTTTAGGGCTCCACGATCTTAATCTACAATATTGGAATTTCAGCGCTAGGCTCGGAATTACGAATTGTCCGCCCACAGACACGTGAAGAGGTAAAATATAGGGACCGAGGTCTACTATCACCGAGAAGAGGTGGCCATGTGATGTCCCGGGCTTGATGAGGTGGATAGTCGAGGTTCAGACCTGAAGGCAGAAGACTGATATCAACAACTACATGCTATTTATTCTAACCGAATACCGATATAGACCAGCCCAAGGAGCCTGAGGTTCCCGATTGGGGTAGGGGGCGTACGGGAGATTCGTAGAGAAAATGCCTGACTACTTCGATACTTCGCGATGAGAACCCCAAACTAAAGAAGATCGGAGGTGGGTCTTAAACTACAGGCCGAGACAGCGGTACCTAAACTCTCCATGCAGGTCGTGCTGCGCAGCCTGTCAAATTGTCACATCCGGGGGATCTATTGACTGGCAGATGGGATTCTATCTCTGGCGCGGCGACAGATGTAGAGTGTTTCCAAATAACCTTGGTCTGATCTATCTATCTATCTACCTATCAAGGGGGGCGTATGCGATGGTTGCGCGCGCGTTGGTCCCAACTAGCGCGATACGTAGGACATCGGGATCGAATTGACATTTGATCAATCTCACATCTCAGATGAGTAATTAAAAGAATGGCGGCACGGTGCTATGATGCGCCATTCATTTCATTTGGGCGGCCGCAGATAGAATTTATAGGCGCTGAGAGTGAGCCAAGGCAATACAACGTAGCAGCGTAGTAGGGCCACCGCATAAATAATAAGTGGTGCAGCCCTTCCGAGCTTCAATGAACCAAGTTCAAACTGCAACTTAATGTCACTACCCTTCGCGTTCGATTGGCAGCCCAGGGATTGCCACCGATTCTTCCTTCGAGTCTTTGGGGTCCCTCGTTACTCTCTCTCTGAAACCTGAAACCAAAGAACAAGAACAAGCTTCTCCTCGCGCCCTCTGAAACCAATGCCAAGCCATGACAAGCAAAAAGAAAGAAGAGAAGTAGAAGAAGTAGAAGAAGAAAAGGGGGGAAGGGTCGTCCTTTGTGATTTTGTGACATATATATGGCGAAAAGGGGATGCCAAAGAAAGAAAAGATAAATTTTACGCGGTATTTATCCGCGCAGCGGAAAAGATCCTGTATGGCATGGCATGGCATTGCAGAGAGGGCCAGTTTGTATGTTTGGGGGGGGATCACGCGGCTGCGCTGCGGATTGACCGAAATACGGGTATACGGGGTATCCGACGCGCGATGGCCCGACCTCCCGAGGATCGGGGGGTTCAACGGGTTGACGGCTCCAACGGCTCAACAATTGGGGACAAAATACAATACAATTTATTTATTTTTGTACTGCGCTCTGTGGTGTTAGTTGTTATCGCTTGTTTTGTTTCCAATTTATTTTTTCCATCTATGCCTTGGGACGGAAGACAGGGCCAACGTGACAACCAACAACAACAAAATAGCCTACCGAAACACTCCCCAACCACCCCCCGCCCTCCCTCCCCTACGCGGCCCACGCGGCTAACCTCCCCGACGCCTCGCCTCCCTGCTCCGTGGGTGCGCCACCCGGTATCGCATCTATACATATTGGGAGAACCACCACCTCCCCTCTTATCCCTTGTTGTGTATTCAGAACCACGTCCGCGGCGAAAGCGACCCGGACTGGAGGACCTCCATGACTCGTGATAGGTTGAGGATGGGGTGGCGGTACGCGTCATCAAACTTACGCGTGCCCAGCTAATCGACCCCTGGGTGGACTTAATTACGAATGAATACTTCCAAACTTTTTATGAGCCTGCAAACGATGCGACCTCCGGACGGGAAATTTTTGTTTTCGCGTAAGTTCAGATACACAGCCCCACGTGATTGGCTCATGGTAATACAAGATCGGCAGAAGAACGAAGCAAGGTTGGCCTGCGTGGCTTCCTTCCGTGCGATTCCTTTGTTTAATATTCATTGTCGTTTCATTTCGTTCACCGGTGAAAGCTGTTCTGTAAGATACATTTGCTAATATGGGCAATGACATTCGGTATACAGTAGATGGTAATGGTAGTATTGCATGGCGGTCGGTTTATTCCGACATCCACAAGGGGTATTACGGCAGCTCCAGAATGGCCAGCACCTAGAGGGAGAGCAAGAAAAACGTGGTATATTTGGTACGATTTTTGATCAATGGAGGAAAGGTGGTATTCTGACGATAAGGCCCCTTGACACATGATCCAGCGTGGCACAAAGTGTATGCGGGGTATGGGGTGAAAGGTATAGCTACAAGATCCTGTCGTGTCCGAGGACAGTGGAGGGCATCCCGGTTAATGCATGTGTTAACGCGCCTAGCTAGTCAAAGGCCATAGAAGGACGGATGGTTGTTGGGTACGTACGGGGGTGGGGAAAAGCACGGAAAAGGTCCGGAAATCAGTTATAATAACTACTGACTGATTGTCGTGTAGGCGCAGTTCGTAAAGCACTTGTAAGCACAAGCCGCCAAGATGACGAAAAAGGGAGTCCTATGACCTCCTCTGGACCGCGGTTGTAGGCATGGCGACTCTATCGCGTCGGTGTGACGGTAGCTGGTCGCACGCGCCGCTCCAAATCCGGGCGAATGTCCCATAGGCACTCGACTCACAGATGCACATATGGTAATTTTGGTAGTGGAATGCAGCCATGGGGACAGCCCTGCATCTGCATGGGGACAGTATGCATGCGGTGATCGAGCTTCAGAAGTCCGTTCGGGCATTGCGGTTTAGTGCACTGGAGAGGTGTCCAAGAAATCGGGGACTGTGTAAACGTCCAACTGTCTACGAGGGCAAATGTAATGCAGCATATTGTAAAATTAGGATGTTATGAAGTTGAATACGCTATTGCTACCACAGGCCATACAGGCCATGCAGGCCATGCAGGCCAGACAGGCAAGGCAAGGCAAGGAAATAATGAGATGTGGTTGTACTAGACACGCATGTCTATCACATTGTCATTGTGAGAGCAACGCCGGTGGTTCTTCGGCGCAGCAGCGCAGAAAGAGCTAGCTAGCTACCAAACTGCTACCAACATAAAGCAGGTCCCCCGCCACCGCAAGTGAACGTGAACACAGCATTGGCGATCGACGAGGGCGCAAACAGTCCAGTTCATACGCGCCTGCGTAAAAGTTTTCGCCCGCCCTCGAAGCGAGCGGCTCCACATTGCCATCCCGCAACCCGCTCGGCCACGTGTCCACGTTGCACAAACAAAACAAAACAACACCACTGATCTCGGCCCTTTTTTCTCTTTTTTCTCGTCCAATTATAAAATTAAGAATATAACAATAAAAATGGCGCAAGGCCGATGGGCGGAGACGGAAGCAGGACAGTGTCGGCTAGCTTGGCGTGGCTGGCGGGTTCGGTCCGGTTTATACTTTTTACTTTTATTTTTACTGTTTAGGGGGTTGACATTTTTATTTTTATTTATTCTTGGGCACATTGGTTGAAACGAAGGTTTGAATATAAACTGAATAAGTGGCGATTTGGCGATCGCGGCGTTGATCCACCCCCGGGCGGGGCGGGGGTTGCCCTTCCTTTCTCTTCTTGTTCTTCTTCTTCGTGTTCTCGCCTTCTTCCAGGTTCAGGTTCTAGGTAGGGTCGGCAGTACAAAGTGCGCGGCAAGAGGGAGACGATGGGCTGATGGGTGGATGGGGGGACGGGCGGATGGAACGACCCGAGGGGACATTTGGGTGCAAGAGCGGAAGGGGACGATCACCGCCGATGGGTGAGAAAGGAACGGACGAATAGGGTGCGTGCGCCCTTTGCTAGCGGCCAGATAGAGGCACACCAACCATGAACATGACCGACATGACATGACATCATGACATAGTGGCTGGTTATCTGTCTCTGTCTCTATGATTAACGAATTAATAGTGTCTATCCATCTATCTATCGTGCCGTTGCTCTGGCGCTCCTTATTCGGTCCAGGTGTCCAGGTGTCCAGGTTCGCGTGGGTGGAGGATTGCTGCTCTGCTCTGTTCGGCTCACCCTCGCCTTGCCTTGGTGGCCAAGGCTGCAGGTCTTAATCGGTTCTTAGGGTCCTTGGTCCTTAAGCTCAGGCCAAGCGAATCGTACCACCCACTTTGATCCTCGATGCCCATGGACCATGGAGCAAATCTTGAGGCAGCAATAGATAACGGGCGACGTCTAATCACCGGGGAGTGTTGACCCCCTCTTACAAACTCTCTCTCACTCAGCTGATCGAGAGGCAGGAGACAGAAGAGCAGAACCCGAATTCAAGGGGTGGTCGGTGGCGGTGACGGCTCAATATAAAATTGGGAATATAAAATATTAATTGAAGGAAATGTAAGGGAGGACGGCAATACTGGGGGGGAAGGGGGAGGGTTAGAAGTTTGTTTCAAAGCCTAGGGTGCCGGTGGACCCTACTCAAAAAATGGATGTTCCCTCCTTCCTCCGTCGTGTCCGGCGGTGCACAGTCAGGGGGGGAGGGGGACGTGCGAGTAGAGTTGAAGTGTGATGACCTACCTCAATCCTGTGCACGCTTTGCAGTGCAATAGTAACCACTTAAGTAGTAACCCAATCGTGCCTAGGGCAAAACGGCAAATGAGCGCCGAGTGGTACGGAAGGCGCAAAGCGCAAAACAAGATAGTTAAACGATTGGTAAATCGCAGTGCATGGAATTGGGCTATGAAACGTGGTCGGGTAGTGTATTGTTCGTGTATTGCAAGGGACGAGGGATTCTCGTAATAGGTTAATATATATATAAATGTATATGAAAATGAACGAAATGAATGAGGATTGAAGGGAGTGAATGAGTGAATGAGGGAATGATGAATGAGATTAGGTTGTGCAACTGTATGAATCTACGAAATGAATTCATATTTCGGCTGGGTGTGGGCATGACTACGTGTGGAAATGACGTTTAATGATGATGAAGAGGGCGACTGGTAGTACTGCTCTCCATTTATTTACGGATAAGCACAGCACAGGAGGTGACGAGCGTTGTTGGCGCGGGTGAAGGGCGCGCGAGAAGGAGGGGGAGGTGACAGGCAAGGCTAGGAAGAGGGCTTAACGCCGTGCCAGAGGGCTGCGGCGGAGGGTACGGAGTGTGCGGAGTGCACGGAGTGTCAGAGGAGTTGAGTTGGGGTGTGCTGTTTGGTTGGTGAGTGGGGAGTTGGGCGATTCAAGGGATGGAGGACGGGGATAGACGGGGACGTCGAGGAGGAGTGAAAATGAAGTGAAGTGAAGGGTAGAGGACATGGAGGACAGCAAGGACAGCAAGGACAGCAAGGACAGCGGGTATGGAGTTTGTAAGTGGGGAGGCAGGTTGTGTTGATAGAGGGGTGATCGGGGGCCGTTTGCAGGGGCATTCGTGGATTGTGAAGGATTGGGTAGGATTGGGTAGGATTGTGTAAGATTTGGGGTGAAAAGAGGGGAGACGGGGGAAAAGAGGCAAGTGACATGATGGATTGGAGGGGAATGTTCGGAGTTTGACTGGGAGTGAATTGGACAAAGGAAAGTAGAGAGACGACGGCGGCTGTGGTACAAAAGAGTATGAAGAGACCGCCGTCCCTTGGTCGACAGCTGCTGACCTGTCCGTCCCCCCAGCCCCCAAGTCCTCAGTCCTCAGCCCCTTCCTCGTCTGCATCGTCTGCGTCTGTCTGCTTTGCTTTGCGTTGCTCTGCTCTGCTCTGCTGCTGCTGGACTATCAACATATACATATATATATCGCGGCGTCTTGATTGCACGCTTGCACTCTGCTCCTCCTGCTGCTTGCTGCTAGCTACTTTCTACTTTCTACTTTCTGTTTCTGCCTCGGCGGACCTGCTACCCACTACCCACTACCCACTACCCACAACCACCCACCCACAACCACCCACCCACATATATATATATACATATATATATATATACACGTTCTTTCCCTTGGTCCCTTGGCCCCCCGCCGCTGTCTCTATCTGCCCCCCCGCTCGCTAGCATCCTCGGCACACCCAGCACGCGCTCACTCTCGCCCGATCGCGCATACGCATACGCACAACCGCCACATTGCGCACCTTCGTCACCGTTGTCGTCGTTGTCGCCGTCGTTATCGTCGTTCTAGTTAGTGCAGAGCACACCCACTGTGAGTAGCCCTATAGCCCTAGTCGCCTGCCAGGCAACGACATATGAGCTCACGCTCACCGATTCATTTCATTTTCATTTCGACCTAGCTACTAGCTACTACCTGCTGACAAGATAGCGACCACAGACCGCCGTCGTCGATTACCACCACTTCTACCAAACCAAACCAATGTACAGTTCGACGAGTATGAGCAGCAACCACTGTCTACTTGACTGCTTTCCTGCTCCACCCGCCCACACACAAACGCAGCACGTGTCCTTTCCTATGTCCCATCTCCGCCACTCCGGCTCCGACCCCGCCCATGCTGCCGCCGCCGCCGCCGCTGTCGCTGCCGCTGCCGCTGCCCTGGGCCCGTTGACGCCTCGCAGCGCATTAGTCGCTCTTCCAGAAATCGACGCCGGTTCCTCGACTTTCGAGGTCGACTTCTCCTCCGGCGCCCTCGGTCTCCACATTTCATCCTCCTCCTCTTTCGACCACCCCTCGCCCTCGCCGCCCTATTCACCGCCTGCCGTCATCTCCCTCGGCGAGGAGTGGACAGACGAGGACACCTCGTCGGATCGTCCCGCGTCCCTGGACGTATTTGGCGATTCAGGCTCGTACTTTGCCTTTTCCCCCACCTCGTCCTCGTCCTCCCTCTCCCTCTCCCCTGAGCTCACCACAGAGCAACTCCCCCTCTGGCAGGCAGAACACGCTCGTCTCCTCTCCATCCGTGACGCCGTCCTCAGCTCAGAACGCGCCGCTCGCTACCGCGAAGCCTGCCTCGAATCAGAGGTCGCTCGGATCAAAGATGACCTCGCTCGTGTCAAGGAGTCCCGCGCACGGGCCCGCTGGATTGCTTCCAGGGCCGGCTCCGGCTCCTTGTCGAGACGCAATTCTGCCCCTGACGCTAGCCAGGGGGGGGCGACCCCTGCCTCAATCCCACTCGTACGACGCGCTTCCGACTCGGACGTCGCAGCACATCACCGTGCTACGGAGACGGAGCGCCACTGGCAGCAGCACAGCAGCGGCTGGTTCTCCTGCGACGACGACGAGGAGCAAATCACCCTCGATGACAGCCCCCCTATCCCTGCAGAGTCCCCAGGTCAGTTCTGGGACGAGGACTACCCCGATCCGGAAACGATGCTCGCTCATAACCTCACCGAAGCACGTTCAGCCCGCGCAGAGGAGCGCCGCAGGCGCAGAAGGGATCACGAGCGCATTCGCGAGTTGGGTATCCTTCTCTCCCTAGGTAGCGAAGTCCGCCAATGGGAAGAACGCCTCGCTTGGGAGAACGCCCTCCGGGGGGACAACGACCAAATGGAGCTCGACCATATCGAGGTCGAGGACACTGCCTCCCGCAGGCGCTCCAAGTCGCTCCCAACCACCCCAGCCTCGGACGGCTCCAGCTCGTCATCATCGTCTGCCCTCACTCCCCCTCTCCCTCCCCTCTCCGCGTCTCCTCTCTGGCGCGTCTCCGCAGAGATGATCCTCCGCCGGCGGTCACTCTCTGAACGCCCACGAAGGGTAACCCCTCTCATCGCAACTCTTGAGTCGGAAGTCCCTGATGGCGCTTCATCTGACTTTGGCAGCAGCGGTGGCAGCAGCGGTGGCAGTGGCAGTGGCAGCAGCAGCGCAAAGCATCAAGCTGTCCCACCTCCTATCTCCATTACTTCTTCTTGCCTTGCGTCGTCGCTCAAAACCGC
>Ga0307515_10005208_pt1 | contig 26433 bp, 13 predicted proteins | sample 17_EM_MG_FD_194513 | JGI IMG/M metagenome (GOLD analysis project Ga0307515, IMG submission 194513) | Populus trichocarpa ectomycorrhiza microbial communities from riparian zone in the Pacific Northwest, United States - 17_EM | ecosystem: Host-associated > Plants > Roots > Unclassified | place... | reverse complement strand
GTTATGACGGAAATATGACCGCCTGTCTAATTAGGAAAAGCGGTTTCCTATTTCGGTATTCTGCCGGAAAATATCGCTTTAATCCGCCAACTCGCGGTTATCTAAGCAATCCGCTGCCTAATACACTGTAAAAAGTCGATATAGACTCTCTCCTATATATTTAAGGCTTTATTCGGGTTTAATAATAAAATAATGCTTTGCGATGGTTTTTACAAGCGATTTGCCTGCAAATCGGCATTCGGCAGTATTTTGGTGTTCCGTTATAACTAAATGCGGTTAGATTTCCGTCATAACTAGGTGGACCGTCATAACCCGGTGACTTACGTTACCCCGCTGCAATAACCACACCAATCATGTCCTGGAGTTTAAATATATACTCACTTCTGATATTAGTTTCTTGGCCTACGCGACGGCTTCTTCTTCTAGGGCTTCTTCTTTCGCAAAGAGTTCCTCTATCTCTCGGCTTTTTCTGGCTGGACGGTCCTTTTCTAATTTCGGCGGGATTTCTGACATAGAATTGCTTTAACCAGTTTCCGTGTAGGGTTCCTCTCTCTCCACTCTTTATCGCCTCGTCTGTCAACCCTACTGTCGCATCGTCGCCCTCGTTCAACTGTTCCGAGCTGCTACCTCCGGCTTCCTCAACCTCGTCATCGCTTACCCCCACCACCGACGCACCACCACCAGCACGCCTTCCTGCCGGGCTTTTTCGCGCAGCCCCGCATACGAACCCGGTAGTCGCTGCAGCCAGTCGTTCCCCGTCGGCTCTGGGCCGCCGACTCATTCTCCTTCCTGACTTCAGTTGTTGTCTCACCCTGCGGTTTTATGTGTGTAAGGACACGCTTAAGTTTAAGCTGCAGGGTCGAAATTACATTCGTTGTAACGCCTTAACAAAGAAACCGAGGCATACGAAGAGACGTACGTACTAATATGGCTTTAGGGTGAGGATCTATAGCTAAAGGAAAGTAGCGGCAGCAGCGGAGGATACTCCGGCGGAGCCAAGTGAGCCAATTGAGCTAGATTTGGATGGTGAGAATGATAGCGACGACGACGCGCAAGCTGCCTTTGAGGATATTAAGGATATTAAGGCGATTGAGGCAGAAGATGAGGGAGATTCTGTATTAGACCGAGCGATCTGGGCTCTATTTAGTAAGCTTGATGGGATCTTCCTCTCTTACCTAAACAACCACCCGTTGCCAAGACTTACTATTTGTGGCATATATTTGATCTGGAGCTGCATTGGAGTCCTGGAGCTCCACCAGCTTTTTGGCGTATGGAGTGGATTTGGGGGTCAAATCCACTCCACTCCAATCCAATGAGATCACTGCTCTACGGCTCTGCAGGATCTTGAAACCAAATAAACCTCCGCTATTTAGTACATCTCTTTAGCTTAAAATGTCTTCTAAATCACCCGCAACGGTAGCTAAGGCCATAATGTCTTAATTCAAGCTAGTCGTTATTTTAATTGGTCCTATTGCGGTCTGACCCTCTCGGATCGAGGTCCAAGGTATGATAGTAGTAGTAATCGTCATAGACGCTAACTTGAATCTCAAAACACTCTCCCACGCCAATTGTTTACATGTGGACATACGAAGAGGCGCTTTCGTCTCAGGGTGATAATAGCACTAAATAGCTAGTGGCATGTCTAACTAACTACGATGTCCATGGGAGACCCAGTTTTTTCATCTCAACAGCGAGTTGGAAAATATAGTCCAAGCTGGAATCACGCAAGATGGGTTAGCAGAGACGGTGATAACTTTGTTAATGAACCTGGCATGCTCACCTCTCACACTGCGTCTTTGCTTTGTGAACATTGTCACCCCAGACGTAGCTGTCAGACTTTAGTATCATTTGAACGAACCGAGGCGGCTTTGAAACTCACATGCCATGCCTCCGGACTAACACGGCGTAAGTGTCAGGATACTTTTCCATGGCTTCCTCTAAGCTCTCGGTAAGATCCTCTTCACTACAATTGTAGTAATACATCAGCCCTTGTCCTGCTATTCTCTTCACAAGAAGCAGGTTGCTGAGGCTTCGACGTACTGGGCTGTGTTCTCGATTATTGGTATCCTCAACCGATCGAAATACCCAAGGTTCCCAATCTTCCCTCGGCCTTTAGGTATGCCTTTAATCTGTTCAATTTGCTCAATCTCGAAACAAGCATCCTTTTCGAACTCTCGCTCTACAAGTAGAGTTATGAGAACAGCCCATTGGGAGTGTGTATGTATGCAGCAGCCGGCACCGCGCGTGAAGGCTGCAAGGAATAGTGGAGTACAAGCTGATGGCTTAAGGACCTGTAAAGGGTGGCAGCATTAGAGGTAATGGTTCCATCATTCAGAACGCAAGAAGACATGGGGTTTAGAAAGGCACAACTCTCATACTGTAGGCTTGCGGAGGTACTCGCGCGTATTGAAGTCCATAACAAACATGTCAGTTGGCTTCATCAGTTCTTTCTGGACGCCCGACGGCGCAATGAAGATATGGTCATAATGTCGGATACTTGTTCCGCCACCAGTACCAGTTACCTATGTTCAGATGCTTTATTAGCCATGTGAAGAGCTTTACCGCATGTCATTGGGCCGAAGCGATAAGAATATACCCAGCCCAAAGTGTAAAATTTCTGACAGAGAGTACAGATGAGGTTGGCAGGGTGATTGGGGTTTATGGAATAGATAAGATGCTCATTGCCTTCAGCTTCGTCTGAGGCCATGTTGAAGCACAATACATACAAGCCGATTGGCGTGTTAGTTAGCGGTACTGGCGAAGCTTCGGTGTCGATGGCGCCAAAAATTCGAAATGCCGCAATTCGTATCGATAAGAGATGCTTGGCAAGATTGGCAGCCTTGGAAGTCCCCCTCAAAAACAAATCATAGATATGCACTAGAGAAGCTCCAAGTTGAAATTCGCTACTATTAATCTCCTAAATTCCGGAGCGTTTAGAAAACTGACTGTGGCAGCTTGTGTGGTATCTCATAGACCCAAAAAATCCCATCTTCCGTCGACGCAATCGTTCAATTTCCACAGCATCACGACTAATCCTTCGATTCATGAGCCAGTGGGGATTCTTCGTGCTTCTTGTCTATGTGGAGAATATGCTTGACCTTATCGCCGAGTCTTTCCCTACTTGGGCTTTTGCTGTGACCTCCATACTTCTCCTTGTGGATGTTGCCTTCGCCGCCGCGCTGTTGATTGAGAGATATCAAATTAGCCCCCTAGCCTTCACCCATGTACCTTTAGGGCCATGCATGTACTGATAAACTTACGCCGGTGTGGTAGTTCTCTTGGCCCTCACGTAGAGCAGTCTCTGGAATGATATCTTGGGAACCACGGCGACCGCGGTCAGGGCCCAGCCTGGGAGATTCTACATTCCCAGCGCCGCCACGCTGAGTTTTTGAGACGGGTAAGCTTAGGCCTTACTCGGAGAGAGGCTTTGGATATACGAACACCTGTGGAGTGCACCTCAGCAGATTCACCTTGGAATCCTTCACGAATAATACCGCCGTCGGCATAGCTGCAGAACATATCAGTATTAGGCATGTCTAATAATTTTGGAACTAAAATCTCAGGAATTCGTTTTCATCATGCTTACTCACACGTTGGGATCATGGCCAATGTTACCAGAGCCTAGATAGCATCAATTAGATGCACCCCATTAGAGCAGTCCGGCCATTGTCTCTTACCACCGCGGCCAGTGGAAACAAGCGGTTCTTGAGGCATGCTGAATTTGGTAGACGCTCTGTCAATACACAAGTTGTACAAGTTCTCGGGGATACAATGATGTCAGTGTTTGGTGGGGTCAGGGGGTAACTGCGAACTGGGAGAGGGGCACTGCATTTTTATAGTGAAAGCTTTCAAGGGCGAATGACGCAAGGCTAGGTACGTGGGATGATCCTAAATTTTAGTGTCAAATTTCAAGCCCAAGGATGAGTACTTGGCTGAAGCAGCTTGAAGACAGCTATGAGTGGATTTTGCAGGCTACAAGCGATGTTGCCGTAATGGGTCGGAAAACTTTGAAGCCATGTGCCTGCTATGGAAAGCATGATGCAGGGCCAAGCCGTGGGACAGATCCTTGGCCCGAATATGGTGCCCTTGTACTCGTCAGGATTTGTTGATGGTGTGAGGTGCTGCTTTTTTGCGCCCGATAAGGCCCCTGAAGCTGATTCGCTTGGAGCCTTTTTTAGTTCTGTTTTCTACTAACTAAGTATGGTATCCCACCCTCTGACAACTTGGTACTACCAAGGCTTGCCGGTGACATGAGAATTGCAGAGCATCCTACCCGTGGCCTTAAATAACTCCATATAATATGCAATGTTATACATTAATATTTCAAGCATTGCCAACGTACCGACGACTCTCCTCTAATATAGAAGTATATTATAAAATTGGGCCTGTTACGGCCCTTGAAAATTGAACGTTATGTATTGTTAAGGCATATACTCAAAACTGTCTTGCGTTATGCCTTCGCAAAAAGCTTCAGGGGTGTTCGGTTGCGATCTGGAGCCTTTTCAATCTGACGTTGATCCGTGCTTTCACCGGCGTCAATTAGTAGATAATTAGTGGCGCTTAATCTGGTGGTTGTACTCAATCTGAAATAAAGCCGACTGTTCGGTTGATCATTCTAATAAAAAGGCCTTGGATGAGGATTAAAATTAGCGATGTCTTCTGCCCGGTCGGATCTGAATGGCGACAGTAAGAATTAAGAAGAGGATATCGTATAGGCCCTTGCAGCTGCTATAGTAATACCGTCATCGGTAAGGGCGGTGGCGGTGGGGGTATGGTGCACTGGTGGGCAATCAGACGGGCACGAGTAGAGCTCCAGATTGATCTAACGCCAAGAGCTCAAGTTCAACTACTATATACGGTAAAGCATGCGAATTTGACGCGGTTGCCGATCTGGAGCTCCAGATCAGAAAGTCGCCAAGTTGACCGAACAGACACCTCCAGATCAGATTAAGGCTCCGGACCAACCCGGCTCTGAAGCCTCCAGATTCAATCTGGAGCTGCAACCGAACACCCCCTTAGATGTAAGTGAACTTCAGACGCTCGCCCAATGCCTGCATGGCGTCGCAAGGAACAATTAAATGCCCCACTTAAACAGTTTCAGTACTGGCGCATGGTATTTGAGCTTAATGAGGCATTAAATTGAGAAAGCGAGCATTCAATTCGTATAGAAATACATAAATCCAAAGCTAGCCGACCGTGATCCCACCATATGTTCACCATTAATCTTATAACCAATTAGACAAGTCCGAAAGTCAAACCCAAAACATGTCGTTTGCGTAAGAGAGACCGTATAAAATGCGGCAAAGACATTCTGGGCCTGTATCTTGCTTCCACCTGCCTTCCTCGCGTGACCTGAAAAGCACAGGTCCCCCGGCCTAAGCTTCGGCTTTCTCTACTAAATATCAGCAGTAATAGGTGAATGCAAGAGAATAACTTAAAGTACGATGGAAATATGCTAAAGAAGAACGCTATAGAAGTGAGTATGATGAAACCGAAGTATATATCTAAACTCCAAGTCATGGTTGTTGCAGCGGGGTAAGCAGTTTAGTGAAGTTTCTGAAGATTTCTCCGGATCCGCCGACCCGGACCCCGCATTGCGTGTGAAAGAGCATCACTCTTTCGGAAGCAACGAAGTCGTTTGAATTGCAGAAACTGTCGAGAGAATAGGTAAGTCAGGACGTCCTGTCCATTTTTAGCCAAGAGAACTCTAATTTTTAAGATAAGGCAAATCAGTTCCACTCCCAAATGGTCAATCCTTCGGCTTCAGTATAATGGCATGGAACCCTGCGTCGTTCTCAACGCCTCCTCAAAAATGGACAAACCTTCTGCCAACTCCTTGTCTGTGATCGTTAGCGGTGGTGCAATTCTAATACACCCCGAGAATGTTGTCCTCGCCGATATCGTTGCCGAGAGACCCAAATCCATCATCTTAGCGCTCAGCTTCTTTCCAAAGTCAATTGCTGGAGCTTTTGTACCCCGATCGCTCACGATCTCCACTCCAGCCATCAAACCTCTTCCCCTAATATCCCCAATACAACCATATCTCTCCATCAAACGATGCAGTCCAGCATGTAATTGCGCTCCGACAGTTCTTGCTCTCTCAACTAGACCGTCGCGAAGAACAATTTCTAAGACCTTCAGTCCAACAGAAGCAGGAAGTGGATCGTTGGCATGCGTTGTGTAAAACATAAAGTTTCTTTCCTCTACCACGGCTGCGATTTTATCGCTCGTAATCACAGCGCTCAGAGGGAGTCCATTTCCCAACGTTTTGCTCAGAGTTAGAATATCTGGCACCACGTCTTCGTATTGAATGGCGAAGAGATCACCACATCGACCGAGACCAGTCTGAGCCTCATCGACGATCAGAAGCATATTGCGTTTTCGGCAGTGCTCCTTCATAGCTACCATGTAGCCCCTGGGAATGGCGATCATTCCCCCGGAGCTGAGGATTGGCTCCATGATTACAGCAGCTAGGGACCCGGCTGATGCTTTATCGATGAGAGACCAGCCATAGTTGAGCTCCGTTTCCCAGTCGTGAGAGCCATCTTTATTGCGGAAGATAGACCGATATGAATCTGGGGACGGCAGCATATGCATCCCTGGCATCTATGTGATATCAGCCATCACTTTGAAGCCAGAGGAGGTCGCAGAGTCAGGTGATCGGAAAATCCAAAGGGATAGAACATACCACAGGACCATATCCTTTTCTTCCAGCATGATACTGAGCACCATTTGCACCACTTGTCACCCCATGCCAGCTCGCTCCCAGTCCAACAATTTCGAACTTACCAGTGTACATCTTGGCAAGTTTTATCGCGCATTCGTTGCTCTCCCCTCCAGTACTGAGGAACATCGCCTTGTCCAGGCCATCGGGCAAGACGCTGGTGAGTGCCTCTGCCAATGCAATGACCGGTGGCGAGACCATGCCGCTGTACAGATGATCCAACTCAGCTGCATGCGCTGCAAGCGTATCGACTATTTCGGGGTGACCGTGTCCGATCAGACAGGACATTTGACCAGATGTCCAGTCCATGATCTTCTCCCCAGATGCAGTATAGAGATAAATCCCTGACGTCTTGACGATGACATCGGGCATGAAACTGCTGCCGAATACAAGGAGGTTCTTCTGTGCGGAAGCATAGAGAACAGCGTTGTTGTCTGGCTCAGAAACCATTTCGAACTTGAGGCTTGTAGAGAGATGAAGAATTTATCCTGAGAAACAACGAGACTGAGAATTTTGACGAACTGATAAACACTACGAGATCTAGGGAGTATTTATTATACATGGCGTACCCGCAAAGCCAACTGCGTGTCTCTCAACTTCGGAAGAGACTGATGAATTCTTCTTCGTCCGATATTGTTTGAAGACTTCAAGTGATCTTTTTGGACTGAGCTCTGATCCACTTATAGTTTGGCTCATTCCTAAACAGGACTAACGCTTGCCTATCAAGGCTAGCAGCCAACTCCACTCCAACTTTAACCTGGTCCAAAAGATCACTAGTTTGAAGTTTCGCTATCATATCCTTCTTTGAGATTCTGGGCTGTCGAATGGTTGCACAACACTCCTCAGACCAACGTCCGCAGAATTGTTTGTTCATTATTCCTGAACACGTCAGTTTATATCCATCTGTTATCGATAAGCCAATTAAATCAACCGAATCGAATCGTTACGTAATCAAGAGTCCAAGGATACAGCCGGAATCGGCGACGCTATCGCTGTCATATCCCTGCCAGGTACACTGGCTTGGGCCGGCACTCGTCTTGCGGTGCCTGTTTTTATTTGTACAACAAATAGTGACGAGAGTCTTTGTCGCTTGTTTATTTAGCGTAATGCCATTGGAAGTCCTTCACTTCGCTCAGGTACTCTCCCAATAGCACCGTGACAGACTTGCCAACAAGCAAGTCAAGCTGGCTTGTAGGGCGTGCGCGAGTCGTGCAAAGCTCAAAATGAGGACAGTGCACCCTAACACAGACCCATTTATGACTTTGCACGTGAGCTTGTACCAGAAATTGGCTTTTGCATGGCTCGCGCATGTCCTGCAAGCCAGCTTGGCTTGCTTGTTCGCAAGCCTGACATCACCTCACTGGCTCACTGGTCGGAAAGGGGCAGATCATTCGTGAGCTGCCTCACCGACTTCTTATGTCTCCTTAAATCACAATCCAAAGTTTGCAAGGTATTTCTCGTTTCAATTCATGCACCGTAGTCTTCATGGATCATTATGATGAATGCTCGACCTGTTGCGCGGGAGTCATTGGCTCAACCAAAACGAAAGGTTCGGCGTGAGAAGACATTCACGGTATGTTCCGCAGAACAGGACATTTCCAAGTGGGCATTCTATTATATCTTGATGTTATATTTTGATCTACTTCTAGAACTTTGGCTGAAACTTCTTGAATCCGGCAGGGCTGCTGGAGCTGCCGTTCTCGCAAAGTGAAAGTGCGTACAGCTTTTTTATTTGGTCAACCGTTAACGTGTGGCAGTGTGATGAAATTATACCAGAATGTTCTCCATGTCGTAAACGGGGCTTCAGATGCGGCGGGTACCAGCCAATACCTGTTTGGGTTGCTCCAAACCAGAATACCTACCAACCAGGTAGACGTCGAATACTCCAATCTAGTGAGTAGATATGTTCAAGCCGAAGGGTTGAGACTAATGCGAGCAGATCTTACTTGGCGTGGATATTGTATATATAATTCTTCGGCTGTCGATAGTATGATTGCGCAATGCGATGTCAAATCGCCAGAAGAAGGGCCATTCGCGATGTCGGCTGGCCCCTTTACGGTGTTTACTTCGAAGATCATTGACACAGTTCATCCACAAGCTCCACCCTCCGATATGGACCAAATATTTGGGGAGCTGAAAGGTACCCAGCTGTATGACCACGCACCCAACTTATTCCACCATTACACACATCTTACCGCATCCAACATGATGCCTTTTCAGGATCAACGGAATCCATGGCAATCATTCTACCCCTCTATGGCTCTGTCTGCTAATACTCGAGGCCAAAATCCCTTGCTTTATGCCATCCTGGCACAAGCGGCTGGCAACCTAGCTCATCTAGGTCACAAGCGAGAGGATATGTTAGTACTGGCGACGAGATACTACGTAAGAGCGATCGAGCAATTGAGAGAGAGTCTTGAAGAAAACGCTACCGACTTCAGCATCATTTTGGCAAGCGTTTTAACACTTATTATGGCCGAGGTATAGTATATCTCGAGTTATTCGCCCTCCTGTCGAACATCAAGGTGCTGAAGGTTCCTAACTATCTTAACAGGTATACTGTGGCAGGTCCAATGCTTGGAAGGTGCATCTTAACGGGGCATGGAATTTTATCATGATGCACCGAAACGAGCGACCTTGGGAAAAATCTGGGGGAGCATGGGTGACCGCTCAAAGCCTATGTCTGCTCAAAATCCGCAGTGACACGATGGAACAGCCCGACCCGCAGGCCTCCAGCTCCTTACAGATAAAGCAGTCGCTCATCTTCTCTGTGGCATCTAGAGATGACTTTGGATTCACGGTCGGCGCTAGCCAAGGCTTGATCAGGTGTATCTACGATATCACTTCGCTAACTTCGCGGCGGTACTATGGTGACGCAGGAACGCGTCAAAGCGCCATTGTTGAGCTATACCAACGGCTTTCAAACTGCAATCCTCAATTCACGCCAAACAAAGAATTGGCCCAGCTTCATCACCGGATCTTCAAAGCAGGTGTTATAATTCATTTCCACCGACGCATTCTCAATTCCACGCCTCGCACCTTAATATCTCGTCTGGATACCCTCCTCAGAGATGTGACAGCGTACCAAGGTCTTGAAAAGGGCTATGTTACACTCTGGCCGGTGTTTATTGGCGCTGTGGAAGCATATCAAGAGGAGCATAAGAGTTGGGTGAGGACCTGGTTAGATACAACGGAGAGGATTGGAGCTGCGAGTCGTGGATATATCAGGTCGCTAATTGAAGCTGTATGGCGGGAACGGAAACGGAAGAGAGACGAGATTGGTGAGGGGACTGAAGAAGGCGATGTGGTTGTGGACTGGAGGAAAGTGATGGAAAGGATGGGAATGGATGTTTTGCTAGTTTGAGACTAGAAACCATCACCCCCCGCCTAGGCGTGAGCTACATTACTAGCACGACAACTACTCTTCCAGGAGTGCCATTCCAGCCGCGGCACTGTAGTTATATGCAGTGATCTTTTGGGACTGGTGGAGTGGATTTGACTTCAAATCCACTCCGGTCCAAATTACTTGTAGTTTAGCTTATTCCTAAACAGGACTAACGCTTGCCTATTGAGGCTAGCAGTCTACTCTACTCCACTCTAACTACACAGGGTCTGGGAGCTTATGGGCGTCGTTTTGGTGGTAACTTATTGTTTTAAAAATCAAAATTTCTTCGTTTTTATCTCTTTTTAAGTACCATAACTTAAATATATAGGTTATAAATTTTTTTAATGTAATAGGTTCTTTAAGTAATTTTATGTCTAGATATATATATTATAGTCCTATAATATCAAAGGGGGAGATACAGCATTAAAAGGGGTAAGTAATTCTCTAAAATTTCTCTAACTTAAAAGTTTTTAGACGACATTTAGACGACTTTTAGATAAAATTTAATTAAATATAACCAACTATTATTATAGCCCTTTAAAAGGCGCTAATATCTATTTAAATTACCTCTATATCTTAGGTTCCTTAGGTTTAGATAAGCTCCATTAATATATTAAAGGATTATAATTATAGTAGTATACTCCTTGTCTATATTAAGAGATTGCTTCTATAGTACCTACTAGGTCTATTCTACGGCTTATATAGTTTATAGGACGCGTTCCTAAAGAGCGTGCTATTTAATTAGGTTATTAGGGTTAAGGGTTTATTTATTTATTATAGCCCGGCTTTAGGGGCTATATATTAGAAAATACTATATATATATACCTCTACTAACGCTAAATTGGGGTGTATAATATTAATAGGAAGGGTTTTTATAGTCCTTTAGAGCTTATAAAAGCTCTATTTAGCTAGTTTTAAAGGGGTAATTAGTAGGCAATTGCATTATATTTATATAGAGTATAAGTTAAATATTTATACTAATAGTATTATAAAATAATAAGCTCTATACTATAGCTATAGATAAACCTTTAAAAGGCAAAAAGTAATTAGTAAGATACTAGGTATAGCTATATAAAATAATATATATAAATAAGGTAACCCTATTACCTAATAAGTATATATAGCTATACTATAGTATATTTATTAGGTAATAGAGTTACCTTACTTATATATATTATTCTATATAGCTATCCCTAGTATTTTATTAGTTACTTACTTACCTTTTAGGTTTTTATCTACAGCTGTAGTGTAAAGCTTATTATTCTATAATAGTAACTAGTAAGATACCTAAGGCCCTATTGTGACGGCGCTGGAGCGCGTCACCTAGTCAGGGGTTCGCTTAAGACTTGGCATGTGTATATAGACGTGGCCTCACCACCTTCTCTTGCTCCTTAGCTTAATATCTTCGTAATACAGCATTCGTTCGCTTGATCTTGCAAGCATTCGTTTAAGTCTCTGTTAAGACATTTGTTCGATGGTTCGAGCCGTCACACCTATAGATTTAATTCTTAAATTTTGTTAGCTAACTTAGGGATAGCCTTTACTAGTTAATATATTAGGTCTATCCTCTATAACTAGGGTCCTTATAACTAGGGTCTATAACCTACTAGTAACCTATTAGTATAACCTATACTAATATAACTAAAGTATAAGGCGGCCTTCTTAGGCACTATACTATAGCTATTAGAGGTTTAATATATTAAGCCTATATACCCCTAAGGTATAGTATTACTATAGCTTTACCTAATCTGCGCTTTTAAGTTTAAGGAATAGGGTATTATACCTAAGGATAGTTACTATTAGAAGGGATATATTATTAGGTAATAGAGTTATATTATTTATATATATTATTTTATATAGCTATACCTAGTATCTTACTAGTTACTTACTTACCTTTTAAGGTTTTATCTATAGCTATAGTATAGAGCTTATTATTTTATAATATTATTAGTATAAATATACTTATAAAATATATATTAGCTATACCTATAATGGTATTAAGGCACATTACCTACTAAACACTATTATACCCTACTATTAGCTCGCCTACTACTAGCGCCTTAGCGGCTAGCTCTCTATATTTATTTATACTAGCCCTAGCGGCCCCTTCTCCTTCTCCTTCTCCTTAGCTTAGTATCTTTATAATATAGTATTTATTTAAGCTTTAGTTAAAAGGTATTAATTTAAGCTATAACAATCTTTAATTTTAGCTTAAATAGGTAATTATATGCTTAAGCGTAAAGCTTTACTAATATATAGTACTAATATAAAAAAAAGCTCTATAAATAGCTCTATAAATATCCATATAATTACCTATATAAACGTCTATATAATTAATTCTATTTATTGCCTAATTCGGTTCCTTTTTTAGGTCTATATAGGCTTCTACATTCCATATATAGGAAAAAACCCCTAGTAGAGGAAAAACCTAAGTATATCCTTCTAGCTAGTCTTACGCGCTCCGCCTTTACCTAGCCTATATATCTTTATAATAAGTCTACCTTATCTACTATACTTTTAAGGTATCTTTAAAGGATCTAGGGAGGGAGGGAGTAAGAGGGTCTAGTAATTCGCCTATAAGCTATCTTTAGCTAAGTAGAAGTGTTTAGTCCCTAAGGGGTTAGAAGGGGGCGTATCTATAAATGTCCTCCTATTAGATCTTATATACTATCCGGAATTACTAGAGGACTTCTTAGCCTATAAGCTATTATAATTAATTAATTAGTTATTTATATAAATGCCTATATAAATACCTATATAAGTAAATAAATAAATATTTATATAATTTTCTATATAATTATCTTTATAAACTCTGCAATTAATTGCTAGTATAAATATATACGTCTATATACCTATATATCTACGCACCTATATATCTATATAAAGCCCTATATAAGGCTCTACACAAGGCTCTGCGCGAAGCCCTACGCGACGCTCTGCACGAAGCTCTGCACGAAGCTTTGCACAAAGCTCTGCACGAAGCTCTGCACAAAGCTTTGCACAAAGCTCTGCACGAAGCTCTGCAGAAGCTCTGTATAAGCCTCTACCTAAAGCTTACCCCCTTCTGCGAAGTAAATCTATACCTACTAGCAGTCCTTAATTATTATTTAAAGCTAGCTTATTAGTTTAGGTACTCTAGCTGCGGTAAAAAGAGGGCGGTGGGAGGGGTGCGGCTGCTACGACTTAGGGTCGTCGGGCGCGATAATGAGATAATGAATTGGAATCGGGCAAATCGGGCAACGTAGTCTTCTTCGCCAGGTTTAATTTGGTAATTCTGGCCATTAGGAATAGCTTAGGGGGCTATAGAAGTCGAGACAATTTGGCTTAAAGTAGGAGTATATAGGCCTAAATACCCCGCGCGGGACTAATAAAAATCCGAACCGTGTACCAGACCTTCTAACGAAGGTTTTGCCAAAAGCAGTTAGCGTCTTGGCAAGGTAAGCCTTGGCAAGAAGGTCTGGGAACGAGACAAACCTCGTGCGGGGTTTGGGCGCGTTATTAGCAGGGGTGGCCCTAACCTCGTATTAACCTGGGTCGTAACTGCGCCAAATCAACCCCCCCCGATATGTGATAGGTATTATTAACGTGTTATTTTAAAACGCTTTAACTTGCGCTCCGCCTTGAAACGCTAAGAGAACCTGTGGGGGCTGAGTGCGGCATATGCATCCAAGTCAAGCATCATTGCTGCCTAAATACGAATCCTTTCCATTAACTTCTTTCTTTACATATATATCTTGCTTTGTCTCCTGCATTTATTTTGTTTAGAATTTAAACGATCCAAATCTATTTGAAGTCCAAACTTTTATCTACTCCCTTAATTCGTTTAGAATGCCTGGCCGATCCGAGAACACCCCTTTCCTCGCCGACAACGATCACAGCGATAACTATGACGAAACAGAGAGCCATGTCACCAAGACTTCGCCAGCGAATGCTCACTTCAAACGCCCAATTAAGATTTTGACAATCTTCATCTCGCTCTTTTCTATCTCGATATTCGGCCTCCTCATTGCATCCTATGTTCTGATTCAAGTGGGACCGTTTCAATACACTTACAGCTCACCAGATAGGGTGCGAGACCTGGCAATATGCGTAAGAGCTCCTATTCCCTCGCTCCTCCTTGAAAACGGCCCCCTCGCGCACAGTCACTAACTCCAGTTCCCCTCTAGTTATTTGTAAACTTCATCCTCTCAGCACCAACGATCTTCCTCCAAATCCCGATAATCATCAATCTCGCCGTCCATATTGCAATGTCAATCGTGATCTTCGTCTTCTCTGGAGAAATTTTCTGGAATGGCTGGCCAGGCACGAATTTTTGTCAGAGATGGAACAATTATCCAGATTACAAACCTCTGCCGGAGACATTGGAGTGCAGACAGGCGAGAGATGTTGTGAGGATCACGATGGGTATTAGTGCTGGCTTTGGGATCATCATTGGGCAAGCTTTCTCCAGACCCTTCCCAAACATCACCATCCGTCGGAGAAAGAATTATGTGCTAATATTTATGATACAGACTTCAGCTCTTGACCATGTTATTACTTCGACTGATCGCCATCACAAGAACCAGGTTCTGGGAGGGAAAGAAATACGGGAATTTTGAGGGTTCTGGATGGCAGCCAACTGGGTTTACGGTGCAATTTACTTTGGGTGTGTTGAAGCAGGAGACACCAGGCGCAGGTGTTAGCAAGAAGGCTAAAGCAGTCGATACATTGTCAGGCGGTGAGGAGGGCCGATTGATTGAGACTTGAGTTGATCTTCTTTGAGAAGCAAGTGGAGGTGCGGTGCACGAAATGCCGCTTTGCCCAAAACTTGCCATGGAGGTATCGGTAGTATTGTCTCTAAATGGACAATCTCGGAATTGGATTAATAGAATCTCGGTGGCATGAGGAGTAGTACCCACGAGGTGTCTCGTTATTCCATTTTAAGCAGTTCATTCTTTCCTATCAAAGCAACAAATATAGTTTATCCTAGCTTTTTTGTCCATGCTGGCTTGATAGTACCTTGTGGATCATACGCAAAGCTGTAGTACTGTACAGACAAGCGACGACCAGATTTGTGAACGCAATGGTAGGAATGTAAAACTTACGTCCAATCCTGGTTTCCACCTGTATTGGAGCGGGAAGATCGGACATTGCTGCAGCCGCGTTTGCTCTTGCGCCGGCGCGAGCTATCAAGGCTTGCAGTAAACTTCAGTCGCTTATTGTTTTAAAGGCGGCGGCGGCAGTGGTCGCCGCTGCTGTCGTTGACGTTGTAGATCTCGGTATCACTACCGCCGTGCGGCACCCCCGAAGCAGACTTTGAGGTAGAAGGAGAGCGTGGTGTTTGCCACCTCGCAGGATACGAGTTCTTAGAGTGCTGATTAGGATTTATATCCAACGTCCGACTGTGATACTTGTCCGTAAGAGTAACGGCAGACGGAGAGCGCTTCCGCTCTCTTATGAGGACCTATCCCGTCGTTATGCTAATATTATTGTTATTACCGCCGCCGCCGCTCTTATTTTCGAGCGCGGTGGGACCGCCTTAATAGAACGGCTGTACTTATAATAGCGTATACTTACCTTACCTCCTTGCTCCCTTCTCTTCTAGTAGTTATAGATCATGTGTTATAATATTTAAGAGAGTATTGGTGCGGTGCGTTAGACTGTTGGCGAAGTAATTAGACCGTATATCTCTGCTAGTCTTTAAATTTATACCATAGCGTTTAAGGGTATTGCTGCGTCTAGTATCTAGCATTGGCGTTTGGTTAGTAAAACGTACGGATTTTATTATCTTGCCGTTGCTACTTATTCCGGCTAGTAAATCATCTAAAATTGCTTAGACGGCGTTAAAGCGAATTCGCGACGGGTTGGAACTTACCTTAATTTCCTACTCCTTTGGCCATTTTAGAGTTTATAGTATGCCCTAGGCCTACCGGAGGATTCTATTTACTAAGACTCTCTATAGATGATATGCCTAAACCCTTAGTCTGGATATCTGCTTACGTGCTATCTAAATTGCCGCCTAAGTTACGCTCGCGGCTGTCCGTCTGTGTGCCGGTATCCTCTTTCTACTAAGGCCGATCGTTTTTGTAGTCTATATCGGTATTAGCTTTGGCTTAGTCGTTCTTAATAATAACTATATTCGCTGCCTAATATTAGATATAATATGCCTAGCGACTTCGCTAACTAGAGCTATATAATTACCTCAACTTTTGCCTTTAGCGGCTATAAGCTAATTTAAGCTCTTATTGCTCCTCTTAACGTATATAGCTTTAGGAGACTCGCTGTGCTTAGGTCTAAGGCTCTCCCGTTCGTTCTAAGGGCGGATATAGTCGTTGCCGAAATTACTATCTAGTACCGGAAGTTTAGTATTATCGAGGATAGTTTAGCATTTAAGGATTTCCTTAAAGGGAGGTAGCTCCTTATCGCTACTCTTATTTCTATTACCTACTAATTATTAGATAAGACCATCGCGTATTAAAGGGAATGCGTATACCTAATTTAAGAGGTTTAGTATAACTACCGGCTTTAATGCCTGCCTCGTCTTTAGTTTTCGAGTCCAGATCGGGCTTGCTGTAACTTGCCGTCCTCGATAACTATTGGATTTGCTACTAGCCGTTAGATATATATGTTTACGGCTACTGGATAAGGGGAGTAAGGGGAGGGCTGGCTTGGGATAATTACTTTAACTGCTACCTTCGGCGCCTTAACGACGATTTAGATTCGTATTGGTGCGCTTATTTTTATTATTACCTTTAGTATCTATAGGCGCTTTATTAGACTAAACTTTTAGTTAAAGACATTATATGTTATTGTAAGGGATCTTTTATCCCTTCTTGGGTGCACGCCCGGGAGCTCTTAGGGGTTGTCCAGGCTACTTAGCCGAAGGCTAGCCCTTAGCACCTCCTTATACTGCAGTTTGCTTATCTTCTGCAAATTCGCTTAATAAGAGCCGCTTACATTAACATATCGTCTTTGTATACAAAACCACATATAAATTAAATAGAAGGCTCGGCCGGCTCGTGCACGCGACCGGCCCGTGCACGGTTTTCCTCAACAAATCTACCTGAGTGTACCTTTTTATACTACCTATAACCAAATAACCTTCTAATAGAATTCTTTAAAAATTAAAATATGGCTTATTAAATATTAAAATTATTGTTTTATAATAAAAAATGTAATAAAAAATTTGATTAGCTTATATACACAACTGGTTTATTTATAGTACTAAAATATACTAAAATATAGCATTTTTTAAATACTTATAACTAAATAACTGTAATAGCTATTAATATAAAAATAAAAATATAGTTTATTATATAGTAATTTAAGCTTTCTATAATATAAAAATATAAAAATATAAAAATATATTATATTATTGTATAAACTAAAAAACCCTATTTTTATATATAGTTGAAAATTGAAAAAATTGTATTATATATAATAATAGGCTATATAATATTTTTAATTACTAATTTTAGTTATAGTAAAATATATTGTAAGTTTAAACTATGGTATTAAAAACTTATTTATAATATAAATATATAATTTTAAATTTTATTAAATATTAATATTATTTAAAAATATAATTAATAGGCTTTAAAAAAACTTATTTATATAATAGATATGCAAATATATATAATATAGCTATATAGTAACTTTATGATTATTATCTATAGCTAGAATATATTGCATTATAATAGTGGATATATTATAAGGGAGGCCAAGGCGCTAGTAGCAAGCGAGCCAATGGCGATTTTCCATCCTAGGGATAGAAAATTGTAATTGGTTAATAGAAGTCACGGAAGAACACGTGAAGAGCTTTATCCTTTACAACGCGTAGATCTAAAAGAATTAATATCTATTTACAACACCGTATAGTATATATTATTATAATATATATATTCTACACGTTATTAAAGCATACTAATACTAATTAGTGAGTGTGTATAGATTAGGAAACACGCAGATAACTTAAAAGACAGTTATACTATCTACCTTACAGCAGATTAGAAGATAGTTATACTTATCCACCTTTTATATTAGCCTATTTTAGTTAAAGAGAAGAAGATAAACTACCTAGGAGTACTTATCTGGTATCTATAATAACTACTAGATATCTTATTCTATCTATTTTAGAAGACTACTGCGTAGAATACCTTACCCTACTTAACTAACTCAAACGGCCTTCTTAACTACTTCCTTAACTACCTCCTTAACCGCCTTCCTAACCGTTTCCCTACCTTTACCCTATAAACACCCTTATTTACCTAAATAATATATAAAATATAAGATATTAGGAACAGAAAAAGACTGGGAGGAAGAAGTAGCTAAATAGGAAGATAGAATTAACCTAATAGAAGTTACTAAGGACGAGCTAACCGACTACGTATAATGTAAGATGTATATATATACGGAGATATATAACTAGCTAGACTTAACACTCTAGGAATCGTTCTAGGGAGATTTTAAGAACTTTACGGTTAATATCTTTATAAAAATCCCCTTATACTGGCTTTAGTACCTATATAATTATCTAATTATTAGAGGAGTATAGGTTAATACTAACTATAAATAAGGTAAATTACTCTCTTAGTCCTTATATAATATAGTATAAAAAGAGGACTAAACGGAATAGACTAGAGAAGAGATAAACGCACTTAAGAAAAAGTTTAACACTAGTATTAAGTTAAGAAGTATTTAGTATTATAAAATATATAGAACTCTAGAAGAGTAATAAGCAAGATATTCCTTAGTGCCTATGCTTTCTACTATACCTTAATCTATAATTACCTTTACTTTTATACTATCCGTTATGCCTTAACCTATAATAATAATATAGTAACTCTATAAATAACCTATAGATAAGGAGAACCGCCCTACTACTATAACTAGCTATAGAAAAGAAATTATAAATGCAGCTAAGATATATACGGAGGAGCAGAAATATAGTGGCATAAATAAAAGCCTTAACTATAAATTAATAATATTTTATAACATCTATAATTAAGTGGATGTACCCTAAGAAGCTTACCTTAAGGCATTCCCTACTATGCTAAAAGGACTAGCTTTAGACCACTTTTATATAAACTAACTATCCCGCCTACTATTTACTAAAGCTTATAAACACCTTTAGAATTTCTTTAAAGAACTAGGATTTTAATGCAAGAATTTAGACAAATAGAATACTATTATACTTATAATAGTAATAGTAGGAAATATAGATAAGTCTATAAACAAATATCTCTAATTGCTAGTCTATAGACTTTATTAACTATAGTATAGCCTTAGACCTACCTTATAAACTATAGACTTTCTCTATAATAAAATTGTCACTTCTTGCTAGGGAATACTAGTATATAAATATACAGTCTCTAACCCACTAGATAACCTTAAAGCCCTTATTAATAAACTTTAATCATTTATTATAGTATATAAAAAAGAGCATATAGAGAAGATATAAGCTTTCTTTATAGACCGACGATTTTATAGAAGAGATAATAACTATAACCGTAATAACTGTAGCAACCGCAGCAACTAATAGAGGCTATGTTGCTTTATATATAAAAAGAAGAATATCGCTTATAGAAATATACTAAAGAGGAGTAAGAAGAGTCTAAAGCTAAATTTAGGACTGCTAATAGAAATAGGTTTAGTAAATTCAACAACTAATTTAAGAAACAACTTAATTAATATATTACGGACTATAAGGATAATAATATTGACTTAGAAGAAGAACTTAAGGAAGCTTTCTAAGCACTAACTATTATTGTAAGTTATAAGGCAACTAATAAGAACTTATAACTGAATATTAATTACTTTTATATCTCCTTTGGCTAAGTAGAACAGTATAAAGTAATTTTTATAGCTGTTACCCTAGCCGATAAAGCCTTTAGCTATTTGGTTACAACTATAGATAATATAGCACCTCTTATAACTAACTAGGACCCCTTTACCTACAATATAACTATATCCACGTCCCGCTATACTATAGACAACTTTATAGGCATAATAATTAATATAAGAGTATCTAAACGATCTATAGTAAGATATAGCCAATTCTTGGCATTCTAGAGACTTAATACTAATGTATAACTTAATACCACCACATAAGGTATAGTTAACGTATAGTTTGGCATTAGATTAACCTTATTAATTAAATTAGCTAAAATAACTACCCTAATTAGTATAATTGAGTTTTATATTATTAAGGTTAACACCCTATTTTTACTCTACTTAGTAGATATAGACCACCTATAAGTATACTTTAACAACCTAAAAAATATACTAACTACCCCTTAGAGCGAAGTACCGGTTATACGCCGCTTTAGCCACCCTTTCCTACTTTAGAAAATATCCCTATATAATTACCTAACTAAGTTATTTAATTAAAACCCTTACTACTTAACTAATATTAAATTAAGACGATTATATCGTCGTTTTAACTACCCTTTAGTTAAGCGTCTTACACGAATACTTAAACGCTTAAAATATAATATTAATAGTAAGACCTTAAATTATCTTACATGCTACTGCCACTATTATTAAAAATATAGAAAGTCGCCTAGTAGATTTGGATTTACCTTATATAATAATATTAACTTTAACTATTTAATTATGGTTAATATTATATATATTAATGGCGCACCCCTTTTATATATTATTAATAAAGGAACATAATTTTAAACTAGTAGATAGCTATAAAGTATTAGCGCCAAGTATATATAAGATGTATTATAAATGTGCTGGATTAATATATACCTAAGACCCCCTAATATTATTATATATAATATAGGTAAGAACTTTATAAGTAAGGAATTTAAATAATATGCTATAATACTTAGAATAGCTATAAGAAGCGTGCCTGTTAAAGCCTACAATTTAGTCGGAATAGTAGAACGCTATTATAGCCCCCTCCGTTGTATATACTATATCATTATTATAAAACTACTAAATATTGGTAAGGATATGGCTCTATAAATAGCTTTTAAAGTAATTAACAATTCTATAGACCCTAACGGCCTTATACCCACCTTACTAGTATTTAGAGCTTACCTATGTATAATAGAATCCAATATACCTAATTCTACGATTATATAATAAGTAGTAGCTCTTAAAAAGGCTATAAAAGAAGTTAAGAAGCTTAGAGCTAAGCGCTAAGTAGCAGATGCCCTTAATATGCGCAACGGACCTAAGATAACTGCGATTTATAACCTATCACTTAACTTACCCGTATTAGTATAGAGAGAAGGACCTATAGGCCAACCTAGTTACTAGTTTAGTCCGTATAATCTGCTTAGCATTAAAAGTAAGACCTGTACTATATAACTTCCCTACAGACCCACTAACTTCTATAGCACGGTTGTAAACCTATATTTGGTAGACCTTAAGATTATAGAGGATATATAGCTAGAAAATAATAAGAGCGAACTACCTTAAACTAAGCCTGGACCCTAATCTATTAAGCGTAAAAGAGGTAGACTATATAAGTACTCTATTAAAGCTAATACTATAAATATTTTAATATATTTATAAGATGAGGATAATAATTAACTTATAAATTCTAATTAGTTTATAGTATTACGCTAAAAGGAGATTAAGGGATTACTTAAGAAAGGAGTTTTTAAACTAGTTAACCCTAAAGATATACCATAAAGTAATAGAGTATTTAACTCTAGATTTATTAACGAGATTAAAAACCCTAGTACTAATAAAGCCTTTAAGAAGTTAAGACTAGTTATATAGGCATATAATAACCTAGAAAAAGACCTTATACTAACCTAATTACCTATAATCTAACGAGTCAGCTAACGCCTTATTCTCTATATTATAGCTATAACTTAGAACAATAGTATATATCTTTACTTACGAGATATCTTATAGGCCTATATATAATTAGCTATAAAACTAAATTAAGACTTCTATATTAGAGCACCTCTTAAACTTAGTATAGCACTTAAAGTCTTATAAGGCACAATTTTAAAAGTTGTTAGACCTTTATACGGTATCCCTAAGGTAGGCAATTATTAGTTTAAGACTTACTATAATTACTATATTAAAGAACTAAACATAAGCCAATATACTTATAACCCCTGCCTACTTTACCTTAATAACCCTACAAATTTTAGAATAGTTGGTCTGTAGACTAATAATACCCTCCTACTAGCTAATTTAGTCTTTACAGCTTTAGAATAGGAGAAGATTAAGGAAGCTAAGTTCCTAATTAAGGAATGCAAGTAACTTACGCCGGAGCACCCAATTAAGTTTAATAGAGGCATTATCCGATAATAGGATTACGTAATTACGCTTATATAGGGGCGCCAATGCCAGAATTTAACCCTTGTTAATATTAAGGAAGCTATTATAATAACTAGTTCCAGAGGTACTATTTATATAGCACTTATACCTAAGGACCAATACATCGTCTAATAAGTAAGAGAAGCCTATATTGCGTCTATATGCCAGCTTAAAGCTTCTTTTAATTTATCCTACGCTACCCAGGTAATTAACCCTAATGAGAAAGACGCAAAACTACTTAATAAGAGAATTTAGTAGCAAATTAAGAACTTAATAAGAGGCTTAAGCTTTATTAAACTTGATATAAAGACACTTTAGCTACTTATATTTACTAATTTCTTATTTATAAATAATAAGGACCTTTTATTATAGATTAGATATATCTTAGTATTAGCAGACTTATTAAATAAGGCAAATATTGTTTACTAGTCCTTAGTTAAGTGTAAGAGAGTTACTAGAAGCGTACTAGCCTCCGAATTATACGCTATAGCCTATAGTTTTAATATTAGAGCTGCAATTAAGACTACAGTTAAATTATAACTTAATATTAGTCTACTACTTATCCTTTATACTAATTTTAAGTTAATTTATAAATGCCTTATTAAGCTGGGAACTATATAGGAGAAGAGACTTATAATAGATATTATGTGCCTATACCAGTCCTATAAAAGACGCGAAATAGCTAAAGTTAAGTAAATTAATAGAGATAGTAACTCTGCGGACGCTATAACTAAAAGTAAACTATTATTAGCCCTTAAGCGACTTATTAACACAAACCGAATTAAGTTAAAAATGGTAGAATAGGTAAAACGTACTATATTAGCGACTTAGTTAACTAAGGCGTAAGTATAGCAAGGAGGATATATGCAAGCTTAAGAGGATAAGTAGCACTGCTTAAAGTTATATACGATCTCCGCGTTAAGTGACCATAATTTACAGCAACCTATAGCAATTTATGGTAGTCTGCCTGTACCTATAATAATACCTAGCACTATTACAACCTACGCCGTAATAGTAAGAAAGGAAGGAAAGAGAAGTGTGTATATAGATTTTCGAACTACATAGTTATAGAATACTAGTTCTTTGTATTTTCTAAAGTACTCCTAGTATAGCTAGAATATATTATATTGTAATAGTGGATATATTATAAGGGAGGCTAAGGTGCTAGTAGCAAGCGAGCTAATGGCGATTTTCCATCCCGGGGATAGAAAATTGTAATTAGTTAATAGAAGTTATAGGAGAACACGCGAAGAGCTTTATCCTTTACGACGCATAGATCTAAAAGAATTAATATCTATTTATAACACCGTATAGTATATATTATTGTGATATATATATTCTACACGTTGTTAAAGTATACCAACATTATCTTTATTATTTTTTTTCTTTCATATTAAAAAGGTACTTTTTAACTTTATTTTTAATATAAATATTTTATAATATTTTAATACTTTTATTATATAAAATTATAGTTTAGTATTTTATAAGCCATATTTAACATTTTATAGAATTTCATTAGAGGGGTATTAAGTTATAGGTGGTATAAAAAGGTATTTTTGGGAAATTTTTGGTAGATTTTAGTAAGGAAAACCGTGTATAAGGCGGGTCCGTGCACAAGCTAGTTAAGATGCTTATTCTCATATGCGCATAACTTTTTTTAATCTTAAAAATATATAAAGCTTTAATTTATATTAATATTTATATCTTAATGTCTTAGGAGGTATTTTTACTAATATAATATCCTTATTAAGCCGCTAGTGTAATAAGGCCTTATAGAAAATACTACGGTAGACTTATTAATAGGCTAGGTATATAGGTTAAGGAATAGTTAATAATATAAATTTAACTAGTAGACTAGGTTGCCTAATAGATTAACTCTAATTATATTTTAAGATTTACTATAAAGAAAAGAACTATCTAAGTAGAAACTAAGGTCCTTTAAATATATAATACTGCGCCTAAGAAATGTACTAAGTACGTTAGTACGTTAGTATATTAGTACGTCTCTTATATTCCTATATTCCCATATTTCTATATTTTAAACTTATAATATAACTAGCTATATAACTTCGCTGCCCCTTATTCTATAGCTTAATTAATTTTAGCGCCTTCTATACTATCTTAACTAACATATTTATATCTCTCCTTAGTAGTGCTATTACTACTAATATAAGGTCCGTAATACTGTCCCCCTCCTCTTTATCTTCGTCCTTAAAGATATCTCCTATCTCTAAGTTATTTATTAAAGGTATAGTATTCTTATTTCTAATTTAATAACCTTTATTATTTCTAATACCTTCTATTAGATCCTTTATATTTAATTATTATAATTAGCTAGTAACTATAATTTTTTTACTTAGTAAAGTTATACCGTCCTATTTTTATTATATAGAGAAGAAGTTAGTATATATTACGATTATAGCTCCATTTAGTTGCTAACCTTTTTTCTATACTAAGTATATATAAGCAAATATACGGTTATTCTATAACGTTTAATCTGTCTTTAACGCTAAGTATACGCGTTTTATAATTCTTTATAATTATCTTATTCCTTATTTAATTTATCTTAGGGTCTTAGATCTAATTTGCTACTAAAAAGTTAAAAGACTAACTCTTTACTACCTATAGTAATCTAGATTATTTATATAATAAATAAGAGTAAGCCCTAGCTAAGTTCCAACATCTTTATACTAAGGAATCTCGTATCCTTAATGCTTAACTAGCTGCTTATACTTAATTATCTCGTCTTAAAAGGGTACGTAAGAAAGTATACTTAAAGAAGTTACGTCTTACTAAATAAGGTTTAGCTAAGCTTAAGGCTAAAAAGGCTAAAAAGGATTCTAATTAAGAAGAGGCGGAAATAGCTTATATACTAATAGTAGATCCCTTAAATAATCTAGCTCGTCTATTACCTTTAACTAATCCTTTTATCTTTAGCTCCTTCTTAATATTACCTAACCTATTTTCCTCTAATACTCCTATACCTTTTCTATAGCGTTTTTTAGGTTTTATAATAGTTCTAGATAGTCTTATTATAGCCTATCCACTTAACTTTATACTATATTTTGTTATTAATATCCTTATAACTAATAATCTTTAAAACTTACTATTTGTCTTCTTCTTATCCTTTATATATATCTACTTTATAAACTAGTAGCTTAATATCTCTATATACTAGCTCTAGTATTATAATATACTATATAGGGTAAATCCTTATTTTTGCTAGTAAGTTAAGTCTATATATAACTTCTAAAATCTTAGCTATAATTTTAAATAATCCTAGTCTAACGTAGTCTAACTTCTTACTTAGTTATTAACTCTTAAAATTTTTATATAGTAGCTATACTTTATCCCCCTCCTTTAGATCTAGTTTTTTAGATCTCTTAGCGTTACAACACCTCTTTATTTACTGCTATACTAGTTTAGCTAATTCTATAAGGTTTATATAAAGATTTATTAATATCTCTATTCTTTACTTAGCTATGCTACTTATTTTCTTCGCTTATTATAGTAATAACGATATTTTAGGCTTATATCCGTAATTCACCTAAAATAGTAATATCTCTATACCTTCTTATAGTGTTATATTATATATAAACTATATAACTAGTAATAATAATACCTAATTATTTTATATATAATTAATATAATATCTTAAATACTGTTCTAGCGTATGATTTAATCTTTCTATTTAACCGTCTATCTATAGATAATACGCTATTAATATTACTACGCAAACCCCTTATTCCGCTAAGAATACCTTTTAAAATACTGCTATAAAATTTAAATCTCTATCTGATATAATTTTGCTTAGTACTCTAAGCTCAGACCTATAGAACTCGGTTACCGCCCGAACTCGGTTACGTTTCCTATACAAAACGCCAATTTTCTACCTCTATAAAAACAGTATTAGTAATATATTAGTAATAATATAAAGTCCTAAACTTAAAGCTTATATAGTCTTAAGTAAATTTATAAAAAAATATATATATATAAATCTCTTTATGCGCTTAAAATATAAAATAGTTTATTTTATATAGTAATTTACCCC
>Ga0307515_10005207_pt1 | contig 26433 bp, 19 predicted proteins | sample 17_EM_MG_FD_194513 | JGI IMG/M metagenome (GOLD analysis project Ga0307515, IMG submission 194513) | Populus trichocarpa ectomycorrhiza microbial communities from riparian zone in the Pacific Northwest, United States - 17_EM | ecosystem: Host-associated > Plants > Roots > Unclassified | place... | reverse complement strand
TTCAAGTCAGATTTTTATGCTAGATGATATGCAATTTGGGGGGGTTTGGATGTTATCTAGGCTAAAGCAAAAGAAAACAGAAAACTATCAAACGAAATTTAATAAAATCAGAAAATTATCAAGAGAACAAACCTTGGTCACAAGCACACATCCACCTACAGAAATCAGAACTGATCATGAAAACGAAACATCAATTTATATTCTGAATATTTATCTCTTCTTAACATTGGTTAATTAACGGATCCGTTGTATAACTTACCCTAACCATCAAACAACCACAGTGTCTACACTAGTAATTTAATTCAATAATAGCCTTAAGAACTATATAAGTTGATTAATCAAGAAAACATAAATGTTCGCAATCTATGTTTGATTTGATTGAATATTCTCCCTAAGATTAATAACGTAGATCCGCTACAATTATTAAAGTCAGTTGCTTCACAAGTTCATATACCACAAATCCGGTTTTGATATCAAACTTAGCAATAGATTGTCTACAATAATAACTTAGAGTCAGCTTTATCAATTAAAATAAACAATCATAGGAAAAATAAGCATAGGAGAACAAATATATTCATCATATAAACTGAAAATAAAAGGTAAAATAAATCTCATAGTTCTTGAAATCTAAAGGTTTTTGTGTCCTTGCAACCAAGAAAAAGAGTTTAGCCTTGCATGTCTATTGAACAACTAACCAAAAAGAAAGAAGAATGCATGAATACGGGTTTGTAGGAGAAAGAGTTTGTGTTCCTCTCTTCTAGCTATCCCCCTCCATTCTCTTCTCTCATTCTTTTTATATCCTAGAAAACCCTAATCTCTATTTTACAAAATAGTCCTCCCTTAAGTAGATAGTTTACATTTAAGTACTTCAATAACTATTTTCCTAAAAAATGAGAAATAGCCTTGCATGAAATCTTCAAGCTTTGAGTTAGAGGATCTAAATTGTTGAAATAAAAACTTGGATGTTGGTTTGGATGTTTCGGGACGTAATTTGGACTCGTTTCTTCAAAAAACTTGTTTGCTGGCATAATTCATTTGTCATCTTAGAAAACTCATATCTCCCTTATATGAGATCTTCTTTGGCTGATATTTAGTACGTGGATAGGTCTTTGAATTAGGAATCCAAAACAATTGAGTTTCCATCAAATGGACTTCTGTAGCTCAAGACATTTAAGTCGAAATATGGCCAAAGGTCAACGCTGACAGATTGCGAGATTTGACTTTGAAGGCTGTAATTTCCATGCTCTTCCTTATTTTATTTTCTTGCCTTAGATGTCCAGAAAGGTATGAATGCTAGCTTTTTAATGCCACTGGAATCACTTTATTTCGACTTCTAGAGCTTACGCTCTGCACAAAACATCGACTGAAGATCAAATCTGTCAATTACCTCCAATTTACTCCTTTTTACATCTTTCATCCAAAAATGCCTTCAAAACATAAAACAAAGAATATCAAGGCATTATATATATAAAAACATAAGCAAAACACTAGTTAAATGTAAGTGAAACTATCAAATAATATGGTTGCATCATTCACCATGCTAGCCACCTGAAAAGATAAGAAGAAAGTGAAACTAAATATCAGATCTGTAAAAACACATAATATAATGAATTGCCTTTTATGGATTTTTCTTGGTTTTGCAGATAGAAGTATCCTTCACTGCTAGTGCAAGCAAAAAAAAGAAAGAGGTGTTCCTGATCCACCTATTTTTTATCTTCATGCATTTTAATTTTGAGAATAAACTCAATTCTAGGTTAAGTGGGGAGTAGCGATGTGCCTCATGACTTTCAGTCATGGTTCAGATTTGTGAAACATCCAACTATGAGCTGAGTGTTTACTTGGTAATGGTATTCATACTATACCCCAATCATTCCTTGTAAATCCCTTTACTGCCAAATAAAAGGTGTTCATTGGGCAAATCATAGACCATTTGAGGCTAGGTAGTAAGCATACCCCTCATATAATGTCTAGTAAGATATGAACTTCCTAATAATTCATTTTGCATCAAAGTAGACTTGATCAACATTCCTAAACTCTACATGATTTTCTGAGCTAAGACCATGAGTTTTTTTAAATATAGACAAGACTCTTAGATGATGTAACTAGCTAGGGGGAATTGCCCAAGGACAAAAGCTGGGAAATTACTGCATATAAGAACTATTTTATATTTTTTTAATGAAATGGACTTAGACCCACCTTTTTGTTTTGTACTCTCTAATGCATATGGGATTTAACAAAGATGAGGACTTGGGAAAGATCTTTTCAGATTAATCAGACTATGGATTTGTGCTCGTATTCAACAAATAAGTCATGGATTAGCCTTTTGAACAAGTTAATCCATATTCGATGTATGTGTACATACATTTGCATCCATAAGCATACGTACATTCATGCTTTGAGGTTTAAATGTCACGTGAGCATATGATAGGTTAAAATATAGGTCCTCAAAAAGCTCTAATCCTCAAAGTTTACAATCACTTGATTATGACAAAGAAGTATGAAAGATGAAGAATGCGCTCACCATGATGCCCACTTCCAAGAAGAGCTAGATTCTTTGAAGGTTAACATGGTCTGCATCACTAGCATGCTCGAGCAAACACTCAAGAATGTCTCTAATAAAGGACCGTCAAATCGATTTATGACTTTTACAACAATTCAACCTGAAGAAATAATGGGTGGATAGAGTCAGAAACTCTAGTGTAATACAACATTTGTCCAATCAACAATACATGTACCAGCCTTATCACGGCGTGCACATCATTGAACGACGGGTCTACCTCTTAAGTAATGGTGAAAAAGGGTAAGTGACTAGTTGTACAAGGGGAAAACACATCACTTCCAATACATCATACCTAATGTAAGTTGCATTATTGTTTGATTGTTATTCTAAGTCGCATTTATATCCATTTGTTTTGCCTAAGGTTCAAGGTAAATCTCCCTTCGTGAGGAAGTCTTTACTGTATCGGGTTAAATCTTAACCGTTCTAAGGGCTAAACCTATTTATTTCTTGGATATAGCTAAGTCCTAGCATTCTGAATAACAAAATAATTGTTATGGGGTTGTTTAGGTATTTTAGTTTAACACAAATGGATAGTCATAAACTGGTTACGATATCTGTTTTTGTATTTTTTATAAATTATAAAAATGTGATTTTATCTTTTAAAAAATATACATGAAAAACCTTTCGGATTTGGCCACATGCACAAAGACAAAATATATTTTTTGTGTTTTTGGAAAGAGGAAATTAATTTAATTTTTTTAAAAAAAAAATTTAAAGAAAAGTTTCGGAGAAAACCGGGTATTTTTAATATTGGGTCTGTATCTTACGGTGTAAGTCTACAACATGATATTATGCAAAATATTTGGAAAAATATGCAAGGGGCCCACATATATTTTAAAATGCCCTTTGTAAAATTTGAAATTTTTTTCCTTTTTAAAATTTTTTTTAATATGTGAATATTATTATATTATTTACTTATTAAATGGGTTGGACCCGGTCAGGTCGGGTTGGGCCGACTAACAACCCAACAGACCTTTTTTCTTTTACTAGGTTGTGCTAAAACAGGTCTAGCCCAAAACCACATGGTCTTTAGCCTTACCCAGCGACCATGTTAATTAATTTGCCTTTTGTCGTTCTACATGCCGTGGTTGGTCTTGTGGCAGGGGAGAAGAGTTTTACCTGGAGTAGGGGGTCGTGGCTAGTGGTCCTGCTGGAGGTGACATTAAAGGTGGAGAAGTCGACGACTGGTGTTGGTTACTGGAGGTAGTGCTGATGGAAGAAAGGTTTACGACAAAAAGAAAAACATTTGCAGTGGTTATTCCATACATGAAGGTGGTCGACTGGTGAAGCCGGTAGCTTGTGGTGGAGCTATCGGAGGAGAAGCCAGCAGCGAGGTTGTTGGTGGCTATAGAAGCTAAGGTCGTGGTGGCAGAGAAGGAGAAAGACAATAATGGCAGAAAAATTAGGGGGAAAGCTGGTTTTTCTCAAAGTTTGGCCTTTAATTTCTTCCCTCTCAATGCATGGAATCCATCCCTATTTATAGAGACTGAAAGAGGGATTTGGCCCAGAAGCATCTCAACCGTTGGCTCAAAGTGGGTATCATGAACTGTTAAATTTTGACAGTTAAAGGCTGCCTGAGTTGGTCTCTTTGGAGCGACGATTGTGATGCCAATCAGTCAGAAAGAACTATATCGGGGTATAGTCAAATGTCAGGTCATCATGGTGGTATATATTTTGTCAAATTTAGTAAAGAGGCGAAGTATTAAATGCACCTGAAAAGTAGCCACCCGAGCAGCTTTTTCGGACAAAAAGAAAAGAAAGATGAACAGTAACCAGATGACGCGTCATCTGGTTATCTCTTTTTTTTTGTACTATTTTCAAAACAACATTGTTTTTGGCTTTAGGGTTTTAATTAAGGAATTTTGTCAAAGTTCATTTTAGTCCCCTATCTTTTGATTCCTTTCAATTGCATCTCTGATTGGCCTGGAACTTTTAATTTTATGTAATTATGACCATGCCAAACTTCAACATCAGCCTCGAATTTTAACACATTTTTTTCTTTTTGGTCTTTGATTTTAGATTTATGTCAATTGACCCTTAATTGATCATTAAATTTTCATTTCTCTTCTTTTTCATCACTAATTTCGATCAATTTAGTCCTTAGAGTTCGACGACTTTTTTATTTTGGTATTTGGCTGTGAACTTCTTCAATTTAACCCCTAATTGACCCCTAAACTTTTATTTCTTTGCAATTTTACCACTAATTTGAAGCAATTAACTTTGAAAAAATTAAGTGCGGTCCTCTAAAATTTTAATATTCTCAATTAAGCCCAAATTGGGTTCCCAAACTTAATTTTTCACCAATTGAATCCCTAATAAAATTAATTTGACTCATTTAAAGTATAATTAAGTCCTTACAGTTAATTAAATCATTTAATTTGACCCAAATTAATTGTTAAACATAATTAAACTTTTAATTTAGCCCATAATTAAATCAAATTGACTTATTAAAAATTTAATTATGTCTTAAGGCTTAATTTTTATGCGGATTTGTCCAATAATCATTTTATTTGACCTTGAATTTGCATTATTTCTCTAGTTTTGGGTATAATGGGGTACAATTAGGCTCCAAATTCATTCAAAATTGCAGCTTAATCTTCCTTTATATTTGAAATCCTCCCAGCTTATTTTTGTCAAAATGTTAGTCTTCTTGCTATTATTATTTATTTTAAAAGAAAAAAAGGATAAATTTTGAGGAATAACCTTAAAATAGGTTATGATAGGACCCAACAATTATGGATGCATTCACCAATGAACCCCACAAGACAAAATCCTCTAAGGACATTGACCATGATAAATTAGCAGCGTTAGAAGCCAAGGTAAGGGCCATCAAAGAAGTGGACTTGTATGATCATGTTCCAGCCATTAATATGTGTCTATTCTAGAATATGATTGTACCAAAGAAGTTCCAATCGACTCGTGACTTTTGCAACAATTGAGCCTGAAGAAAAAATAGGTGGACAAAGTTAGAAACCCTAGTGTAATACAATATTTGTGCAATCAACAATACTTGCATCGACCCTAACAATTGTGGATGCATTCTCCAATGAATTCCATAAGATAAAATCCTCTAACTACATTGATCATGATAAAATAGAAATGTTAGAAGCCAGGGTAAGGGCTACCTAAGGAGTGGACTTGTATGATCATGACTAAGCCATCGAGATGTGTCTAGTTCTAAATGTGATTGCACCAAAGAAGTTCTGTGTACCTGAGTTCATAAAGTACACCATAACTCATTGCCCTGCCACTTACCTCATCTCTTATTACAACATAACAAGTGGTTGGTAAACATTGACAAGGCACAAACATTTCCGGGGAATTTGACCCAAGAAAAAGTGTGGTATGTGTCAAACTTTGTTATTCTGCATTTTGGTTTTGGGATTACATCACATCTTTTAATGAAACTTGTCTTTTCAATCTCTTTGTTGTTTTGAAATCAAAAGATTTTTTATGGAACTAATAATTTGGCATTATATTGTTGTCCACAATTGGATAAATATAACGGTAGAAATGATAGAACCCCAAGGTGTGTCATACAAGATGCTACAAGACAATCCCCACCCTTCGAAAACTCATAAATGTTACTTTTATAACCAATCATATGGCTCTATTCAAAATACTTTGACCACATCAGTTTTATAAAAAAATATGCATTTGCCAAAATAATCCTGAAAAATTAAACTTGCTTTTTTATTTCAAAAATAATTATATGTTTGCTTAAAACAGTGTTTAGACACCTTTTATAAGGTGGAAAACAAATCATTCAAGCAATTTTTATTTTGAAGTGACCAAATAATTTTGAACCAAAACACAAAAAATGAAAAATACACAAACACCCCCTGTCTTTTCGGCTATATTTTAGTTGTATGTATAATCGCATGTAGTTCGATTTACAAGTTATTAATTCATAAAAATATAAGTCTTTATGTAATGTTCCAAACAATTATATTGAATAAGGATAAAATTTATTGATTTTAACCATTTGTGCTTGAAATGATGAAAAACCATCTTTGTTATCCATTCACATTCTAAAATAAATCCCTCGTGGTCCCTATTTGATCCTAATTAAGTTTTTCTTCGACAAAACTCTAACTAGGATTACACCCCATACTGGGAGGCAAATGGAAATTCCAAATTCAAAGTCAATCCAAAATGGGATCACACCCTACACCGGGAGGCAAGAAGAAATTCAAGGATCAAAGACCAATGAGATGCTGTGAAAAATTCAAAGAGTTTGAAAAATCCAAATATTGAGGGTCATGCCCAAATAAAAAATAAAAATGACCAAGTCAAAGTCAAAACAAATGAAGATGCCCCACCAAAGCCATCAAAAAAGTGTGAATCAAAGACATAGTGGCAGTGATCTTAAGTTTCTAGAACCTCTAAACACTCTTTGAGCCTACAAATCCTTTTTCTTTCATACCCAAGAATCATAGCCTCATTATGTGTATGTAAAAGTCTTTTCTAATCAAGCAAGAAACCAAGCTGAACCAATAAATGGCATTCTTAAAATGCAAAGAACTTTTTCATAAAAATCATGACATTGCAAACAGAACTACTTGTCATTATTCATTCTGGAAAAAAAAAGAGCTGAAAAAAAAATTACAAATTTTCCTCAACAAAACCTTGAGTTTTTGCTCAAGTCTCTTGCTTTAAACCCATACAAATAGAAGGTAACCTAATCATATACCTTTACCAGACCAAATCATTTTTTTTCCTAAAGAGAGATCAAAGCCCTTGAGAATTATAAGAAATTCAAAACAAAATTGTTTTAAGCATACATCGAGTAAATTACTATTTTTAAAATGGAAAGATTCATTTGAGTCATGGATAGCTAAACTTTGAGCTAACACTTGTTTCTCAATCATTACCTTATCAATTCTCAACCTTAAAACACACAATTCATCTTAGTTGTGAATGACTTGTCTTGGGGTTACGATCAAAGATAAAACTTTTAAAATTACATCTCATGATTTATTTGCAATAATTAGACTTAAATGAGCGTGATCCTTGAAATTTACAAGTTGATTCCAAAATAAAAAAGTGACTTTCAAATAAAAGAAGTCATTGATCGAGTTTGCAAAGTCCTTGACAAAAATGACAATGACACTTTTTTGAAAAGTTGAGCAGCCAGGTGGCAATGTAGGGGACCCTAAAAGGGATAATATACAATATCCAAATCAGCTGAGGCAAAGAAGTATATAATCAAATGGATTCAGTGAAATCCATCAAAGTTATACATAGTATCTGACGATGACAAATGCCTCTTAATGATAGGTGAAAGAATTAACATAACCATATCAGCTAAAAGCAATGTGCTCAAAAGGTCTATGACAATGAATTACTTTATGAGCTCCATCAACAGTTGAAAGTAATGTTATACTTGGGGGGCATCTTTGTAACATCCCCCGTTCCAGGATAAAAACAACAATCTCATGTCAACAAAAAAACAGAGTAGTTAATTTTTTTTCTATATCTATTCATGGTGTTTGTATTAAAGTCTACCGAAATTTCGACGGAGTCTCCCCTATACCAAGAGGTCCCAAGTTAACGACATTTAACCTGTTTACACTTCTAATAACCCGTATCTCCTAACTCAATCCTGACCCAATCATCCTAGGTCTCAATCCCACAAACATCATCATACATATCAAGCACAATATTTATGATATACATTATATAACAATTATCATTATGCATGGATAAAAATATAAATACGCATACATGGAACGTGGTTATATGAACTATAGAGTTAAGTTCATTTAATCAAATTTAAACATTAATTATACAAATTAAGTTATACAAACAGTTCCATGTTTACAAAATACAAGGGTATACTCCCTAGAACCTAGATTACAAGAAGTAAACATAAGTTAGGATCTACTCTTGTCGTGCATTTGATGGTCTTGAAACAAGATACATATTATTGAAACAAGAATATCACAATAAATATAACAACACAAATATCTAACAATTTAAAAAGGGCAACATGCATTCATATTCTGTTCACTTCTCCCTTCTGACTTTCATTAGAATCTTTATTCTTCAACTACTAAAAATCATTTCCCCTCCCATTATCAACCCCCATTTCTAGATTTTATAAGATCAATCATGATTATTTCTGCATAACACATTACCGATACCAATTTCACTGGTATCATCATCATCATCCCATAGGAGTCGATGTAAGGTGATCCCCTTACTCAGGATCCTAACATACACTAAATGTATGCTAGTCAATACATGGTTGATCCCCTTATCCGGGATCCTAACATACATTAAATGTATGCTAGTTCACGCCCCAAATCACACTTCTCACATTTCCATTGTCAGCGATAATTTTATTACTTGACAACTCACATAGCAACCATTCACCTAATATCCAATATTATGTAATTCATATATCACATTGGTAACATATTAATCATGGAATTTAACTACTAACATACACTAAATGTATGCTAGCCAACACATGCTTGATCCCCTTATCTGGGATCCTAACATACACTAAATGTATGTTAGTCCAAACAAAGCGATCCTCTTACCCGGGATCCTAACATACACTAAATGTATGCTAGTTCACACCTCAAATCACACTTCTCACATTTCCATTATCAGCGATAATTTCATTACTTGACAATTCACACAACAACCATTCACCTAATATCCAATATTTTGTAATTCACATATCACATTGGTAACATGTTAATCATGGAATTTAACTAGAAAGTATAGGTGTGATTTACCTACTTGCAATAGAAGCACTACTCGTGCTCCCTTGCTGTTGTCGTTGCCGCACGCCTGTGGTCCCTCCCACAAATCACAGGTTTATCTCATAAATTTTCCTCACTCAAGGATATGTTTTAAAATAACCATATCAACAGCCAATAAGTCTTTCTTTCAGTCATTTCTTAATATTTGAACTGTTACTGTTTAAACCTCGAACTGTTACTGTCCAACTGTTACTGTCTAGACATTGACTGTTACTGTCCGACCTCTCCTCAGAGTTTTAATTATATCTAGAGTTATATAACTCCATTTCAAGCGAGATTGGTCTCATTGGAAAGCTAAGACACAAGGCTACAAGTTCTCTGATGAAGGAGAACCCAGCTCTGCCTCTAAGACAGTCAAAATTGCTCATCTCTAAGATAGTCAAAATTGCTCATCAACACACATTAGACTGTTATTGTCCAACTGTTACTGTCTTGATATTGAAATGTTATTATCCGCTACCTCTAAGACATTCCAAATTTCTCATCAACAAACATTGGACTGTTACTGTCTTGATATTGAATTGTTACTGTCCGACCTCTCCTCAGATTTTTAACTATATCTAGAGTTATAGAACTCCATTTCAATCGAGATTGGTCTCGTTGGAAAGCTAAGACACCAGGCTACAAGTTCTCTGAAGGAAGGATAACCCAGTTCTACCTCTAAGACAATCAAAATTGCTCATCAACAAACATTACCTACTGCCCTACAGGGTCTGTCATGACCCAATCTCGGTTGGTGTCTCATAGCTGGAGTTCTATAACTCCAAATTGAGCAAGACCAATTTCCTTAGTTAGTCAATATATAGGGATCAATTTATAATCGACTTTGAAATGACTCATAAGACCATATTTAGAACACCTTACCCAGTAAGAATCAAAATTTCGATCTTCAACTCCCTATTTTTCTTTCAAATGACAGCCGACCCTCCTCTCTTCTCTTCTTGTTCAAATTTTCTTGTTAATCTCTTGCCCACCAGTGTTTATTCTACCTATAACCCTTAATCTTAGATGTGTTCTTAAAATTTTGGTGCTTCTCTCTTGATTTGCAAAAATGGATACAAAAACTCCCTATTTTCTTTCCTTACTATTGCTGCAGATTTTTGGTGAGAAGAGGAGTATTTATGCTCTATAATTATTCTTATTTTCATTTAAGCCCCATTTTCTTTAAGTGTATCATTTTTCCCCCACGTCTTTTTTTCTTCTTATAATTAAGTTAAACCTCTTTTCTTTTCTTATAATTTCACCCCACAACTTTTAGTTTAGTTTATTTTTCTTTAATTTAATCCAACGTTGATTTTTTTTTCCCGGGGTTTACAATCTTCATGTCTAATAATTCAGTTTACTCTTTGAAGAATTGTTATAATACATAAAAAGTGTTATCACATGAATGCATCAGTTGGGGGCAATTTGCAGCAGTTATTGACAACAGATGACTTGATAAACCCATTCAGATAAAAGAGTAATGGAGCACCGTTTCTCCATCAAAATGAGTGGGCAATTGAGCAAGAATAACACAAATTGGGGTGCATCATTTGACTTATAGGGCAACATCATGACTAAGAAAGTTTGTCACTTCTCAAAGAATGATTAACTGAGCAAAGCTTTATTTATTGCCTAAAGGTTCAGGCTGTGCAATAAAGAAGCAATCAAGCACATTAATCACAAGGGAAAAACCCTAGTGGGCTGATGCGATTAAGAGGCAATCAAACACATCAAACACATGGGCAAAATCTTAATGGGCTGAAGATTTAAGCTAAGCAACTAAAAGGCCAAATCGGTTGCACAAACCTTTCCATCTATCATAAAATGATTTGCAAGAAGGGGGAGCTTATATTTGAAAATCAGGTAAAGATGCATGCGTAATATTTAAAAGCATTGTACATTTTTTTTTATGTAGGAATTGCATAATAAATAATCCTTAATGAAGTCTAGTAAGACATCAACAAACAGGAATCCAACAAAGTTCCAAAGCCCAATAAGGCTTAAGATCATCCTAAACCCAACAAGGTTTAACAAGAAAGAGTCCAGCAAAACACTAGTAAAAGAACCTAGCAAGGCTCTGTTTGATTAAAACTCAACAAGGTTTTAACAAAGAAAAAGTCTAGTACGACTGTAGCAAAAAAATCTAGTAATGTTCTCATCCCATCAAGGCTCTCACTACTTAAAAACCTAGATTTTAGAAAGCATATTAGAATTGATTTTCTTTTAAGTGCGCTTTCTAACCCTCAGCTATTAGAAAGTGCGCTCTCTAGCCCTATCTCTTTTCTTTTAAGTGCATTTTCTACCCCTCGCATATCAGATAATATGTTTTATGGCCCTATCTTTTTCTTTCGAGTGCGCTTTCGAGCCCTTGCATACCATATAGTGCATTTTCTAACCCGATCCATTTTCTTTTGAGTGTGTTTTCTAACCCTCACCCATCGGATAGTGCGCTTTCTAGCCTTATCTTTTTTCTTTCAAGTGCGTTTTCTAAGCCTCGCACACCGAATAGTGCACTTTATAGCCATATCCATTTTATTTAAGTGTGCTTTCTAGCTCTCACCTATCATATAGTGCACTTTCTAGCCGTATCTTTTTTTTTCAAGTACATTTTCTAGCCCTTGCATACCTAATATTATGCTTTCTAACCTTATCCATTTTGTTTTGAGTGTGTTTTCCCACCCTCACTCATCAGATAAGGTGCTTTGTAGATCTATCTCTTTTCTTTTGAGTGTGCTTTCTAGTACTCACATATCGGATATTGTGCTTTCTACCTCTATCCATTTTCTTTAAAGTGCACTTTCTAGCTCTCACCCATTAGATGGTGCATTTTCTATCCCTGTCTCTTTTCTTTTGAGTGCGTTTTCTAGCCTTCGCATACCGAATTATGCACTTTTTAACCCTATCATTTTTCTTTTGAATGCATTTTCTAGCCCTAACTTATTAGATAATGCACTTTCTAGCCCTATCTCTTTTCTTTCGAGTGCAATTTTTATCTCTCACATACCAAAAAATGCGCTTTTTAGCCCTATTTATTTTCTTTAAGTGAACTTTATAGCCCTCACCCATTAGATAGTATGCTTTATAACCCTATTTCTTTTCTTTTGAGTGCACTTTCTAACCCTCGTATATTGGATAATGCGCTTTCTAGCTCTATCCATTTTCTTTTAAGTGTGCTTTCTAGCCCTCACCCATCAGATAATGCGCTTTCTAGCCCTATTTATCTCCTTTCTGAGTATGTTTTCTAGCCCTCACCCACTAGATAATGTGCTTTTTAGCCCTATCTTTTTCTTTCAGAGTGTGATTTCAAGCCTTCACCTTTCAAATTATGTGCTTTCTAGCCATATCTTTTTTTTTAGTGCGCTTTCAAGCTCTCACTTCAACACTTTTGAAAGGATCAATAACTTTTTGTTTGGTAATATCCATATCTTTTTATCTTTTCTTCTTTACAAGCTTACTATCAAATGTCTCTTATGAGACTTTTTGTCACAAGTATTATAAAGAGAGTGACAACTATCATAAACCAATTTTGAAAATATTTTTAAAATACAAAAAATAATGTTCTTTATGTATTTTCATCATTTTCAGAATTTCAACAACTTTTCAAAAGAATTCAAAAATCTATTTTCAACACGTTCGGGTATTAATAAAAAAATCACAAATTAATTCTTCTCGTTGAGTCGACATTGATGTTGCTTTTTTCAAAATACAAAAATTAATAAATTAGCAAAGGGATCAATAGTGAAAAGGAAGAAAATGAGACCAAAAAATTTAAGTTGCTTGGGGACCAAGCAATTGAGAGGAAGAAAACAAAAACTTTTGCCTATAAAATGGTGAAGGAATGTCACACAAGTGGGGGAGGCCAAAGAAAATAAACAAATAAATAAAAACCAAAAAACATGTTTCCCATACTTTTCTCTTCAAATCTTCCACACACACAAAAGAAAAAAACTCAAGCCCCTAATAAACCTAAACCAGCTGCCAACCGAAAAAACCTAAAACCAAAGAACCAGATCTCTCCCTCATCCCTTTACTATAAAAAGAAAAAACAAACACATAAATAAAAATATCAAAGTCTTTCCTCTCTTCACCTTTCATTTCTCCATAAACACTAGCCACACCTTTCATCCGTAAGTCAGCCACCATCCATGAACCACCACTACTCAAGACAACTCCCTCCTCTCTACCCACAGCTATCAACTTCTCATCGATGGTTAGTCACAATACCAACCTTCACACCAACCTTTCTCCTCTTCACCACAGCTCACAACAACCATGAGTAACCCCTTACTGTGCAATCCTCTACCTCACGATGTCCTCCTCTCATCCATCCACCTGAAGCCACCATAAAAATCAACTCACCAACATTGTGAAAAGCCCTTGTGTCTAGCCATTTCCTCACAGCTGACATCACCGCTAGCCAAACACCATCACCATTGACCACATTCCTTCATCAGCAAGCACCAGCTCCTTAACATCAAAGCAACCCCCGCCAATAGCAGATCCAACAACGCTAACTCCAACAGAATCATTGATGTGAGTACCATTGCAAATGACTTCTCCTCTCTTATCCAAGCCATCCACAACTCTATCTCTCCAATGACCAGCAACTCTCTTTCTTCTCCAAGTTAGCCACCTATAAGAGAAAAGAAAAAAGTGAAACTAAAAATCAAAATAAAATGAACTACTTTTTATGGATTTTTCTTGGTTTTGCAAGTGGTAGTATCCCTCACCGCTAGTATAGGAAGAAAGAGAAGAAAGAGGTGTTTCCAATCCACCTATTTTTCATCATCACCAAAGGCGGCACGTGGACTATTTTTGCAATTTCAGAGGTTTTCCGACATGGAACTTGAGTTTCCAGCAACTTCTTCAAATTATTTCAACTTTTGGAAGGTTGATTTTTTTAATTTTAAATGTTTAATGTGTGTGTTTAAATTATTGTTACAATTTCGAATTTTGGTGGTTTTTAAACATGTCATTGTGGAGTAAAAAATATAGTAAAAAAGAGAATGTATGTGTGTGTGGCATTTTCGTATTACTTTTTTTTTATAAATAGATGGTAAAAAAAGGAAAAAGATAAAATATAAAAAAAATTAATTAACCAAATGTTTTAATTGCATCCGTCCAAATTTCAAAAGTTTTTTATGCATATTTTCAAAAAAAAAATGCATTTTTATCATGTTTTAAAAATACAAAATTGATATCATAACTAGTTTATGATTATTCATTAGGGTTTGGCCAAAGTATCAAAAATCCCAAAACAATTAATTTATTTAATTAGTATTCAGGGTGTTAGAATTTAGTTGTAGACTTTAATATTCAGGGTATAAAATTATATTGTAAAGTATAGAAAATAAATGTGATGTTAAAATTTGGGCTTTAGAGCGGTTAGAATTTTACCCAATAAGGTAGAGACTTTCTCGTGAAAGGAAATATACCTTGAATTTTAGATGAGACCAACAAATAGAAACACGACTTAAAATAACAATCAATTAACAATACAACTTACTATAGATAAGGTATACTGGGGGTGATGCATCTCCCCTCTACACAACTAGTCCTCTTACCCAAACTCTCGTAGACCATATGTTTCCTATTGACTATAATACTAAGTGATGACTCCCTCTAATCATAACTTTATGATTAAACCCAACCACCTTTCATTCTAGGAGGCAGCCCCGCCATTCGATGTCATGCACGTGACGACACTTCAACATTGGATTGATTGAGAATTAGGTTTTATAATTTATTTTGATTTACTTTCTATGGAGTTATCCAAGTCTTATGACCTAAATCATGGATTTGACAGGTTGGCTTGGGTCATTTGCTTTCCCTTTTATTTTTTTCAATTTCATCTTTCAACATTATGTTGATTGAGAATTGATTTTTATAATTTGTTTCATCCAAGTTGTCTTGGACCTAAATCGCATATTTGAAAGGTTAACCATGATTGATCCAGGTCGATCCAATTTTATTCATCTTAATATTGGAAAAAAAAAGATGTCGTCTTGATTTTTTTTAGTCAAACTACGCATTTACCAATCATTCAAGTTGTCATTGGATCTGTCAAGTCAATCGGGTCATATAGAATCAACTCCTACATGATTTAATTTTTTTCTACTTGAAAAACATTAGTTATGCCTGGATGTTTCTTTTTATATTAAGAAAATTGATCTGACCTGCAGTATAATGCAAACCAACGATCTAATAGTTATTAAATTTAAATGTTTAAATTTTGAAATTATATATAGATAATTGAGATTATAATTGAATTGTATAATTTTAAGTTAATTTAGATTTAAATTAAAATGCTGAAATGCTCTAAAAAAAATGTATGGCTACAATTAGCTGGAATGGAATTAACAATTGTTTGCCCCTTATAATAATAAAAAAAAATTGGTCTAGGAATGCATGCGAGCCAGGCCAATTGGGCTTTTATCAATTTTAAGGGATTTGGACAGTAGAGCTATGGGCTTAGCAATAATGAATTCCATTGATATAATTGGGCTAATACAAACAACTCTAGTATATATCGTGGTTAAGTGGATTTTAACAAGAGAAAAAAGCTAATGATTTTTGCTTTTTATTTTACATATTTGGTAATTGATTGGTTTATGTTAATGAAGCCAATGAATTGATTACAAGATTCGTGCGTATTGCAAAAACTACTTTAATTTACATAAATTCAATTTATATAGAATTTTTGTATTTTAATAAAAATGAGAATAAGATTATGTTTAAATAGAATACTATGGGTAATTTTTGTATCAATATCGAGCTTGTGCTGAAGCAAACATAAAGTTGCACATTGTTTAATTAGCTCATTTAGCCATAGTATCTGATGATGTAATTCATGCATGTACGTAATGAAATCATTCATCTCCTCAGAAATCTCTTACAAGTAGATGATGTAAAGAGTTGCTTGAAACGCATTACATTACATATTTTCCAGGCATCACCTTGGAATACAAATCTGATTGAGTTCCGGCTGCTGCCTTCGAGTGTTCATCAAACAAAAAGTTAAAAGCAGCCGACGATCTCACTAAACATGGCTACTCAGCATCAACACTCCAAAACCACCAAGCTGATATTAGACGAAATCACACTATATTTACTGTGCATTTTTTTTTTTTTTTTTTTAACTTGAAGTTGTTCGCACGCATCTACAGTCATGAAACCGAGTGACGTCTTCTCTTCTGAAATAAGAGCCTTGTTTCTGAATTAGCCTTCCCCCCTATGGGTTTGAGTCCGTTGATTCGGAACAGGGCGTTAAGCTTGCTTAATTTTTTGGTGAATGATTTGAAGAACTTATTTGCAGGATGAGACCTTACCAGCTCCTGTTTCATGGACACATGATCCTTTTCAAGGTCAGTCATCCTCATTCTCATTCTTGCTACTTCAAGCTTCAGCTCTCGATTCTCTCTTCTAACCGATGCATAATTATCTCTTGGAGAAATGGCCCCACTTCCTGCGCCACTGCCTGAACGTTGAGGGAATTGACCGTTTAATGCACCGAAGAAGAACTGGTTGTGTCCCCCATTCATTGCATTTCGGAGCCTGATCTGTTCAAAGTATAGCACTTGGACTGCCATCTGTACTGGCAACCTTTCATCTTGTGCAGCATGGCTGCAGGCTTCTTGAGATAATTTCTGGCAATCGATGGTCTTGCAGAGTCGGGAGCGTTCTGAATCTTTAATGTTTGGGTGAACCTGTAAATAGAGCATGAACAAAACACAAACTGGTGTTTGAATCTTGTAAATGAAAAATCTAGAGGCATGAAGATGAAGTGGGAGGTGGAGCTGCATATTGTTTTTGTGAACACAAAGAGAGAATAGTAGAGGAAGAGTTACTAACTTTGAGGAAGATATCCACAGCTCTGTACAATCCATCGCTAACTGTACGAGCATGGTCTGGAAGTAGTTCTGCCAGTGCTATAAACTTTGATGGCAGTAAGTTTGGGTCTAGCGCAACTTCTGCAAGAAAATTGTCCAGTAATTTTGATACCTTTAGAATTGAGCTCTGTTTAGGAGAACCGGGGCTGTCAAAATCATAAACCATCTCACTCTCATCCCGCAAGTTGTTATCTTCATCCTCATCCTCATCCAGGTTTAGAAAGATAGAGAAGATCCTCAAGACCGAATCAGTATCATACATGGCGCAGTGGTTGTTTCCATGTGAATTTGCTGGTATTAGGATGTCCTCAAGAATTGCCTGATCAAGTTGAAGACCAATCCTCCTCTCCAAATCAGATCTGCAAGAAGTAGTTGCTGATGACGCTATAGTAGTTTTTAATAAGCTTGAAAGAAAAACCATTGGAACTGGACACTTTCTTGATTGGGTTGGTAGTAAACTAACTATTGCCTCGACGATGACTCTTTGTTTCTTCTGCGACTCCAAGTCCAAGAGACTTCCTTTAACCAAATGAGGGTCCCTGACAACAAGTCCTTGAAGAGAATTATGGGCATAATTTATCAAAATTTTGCTAATCATATCCTGTTTTAGACCCTTTGATTTAACTGCGGTTAATACTCTTTGGAAGAAATCAAGATTCAGCATTGCGAGTGATTTTCCCCACCAGTCTGATGGTGTTTCTGGTTCCATAAGTGGCATAGTTTTTGCGGGGTAGTTGTGGTCAAGCTTTAACAAGCCAGAGGTCAGTTGCTCTTTGCATGCATTGTTTGCAATTGCATTGATAAGCCTATTGACCAGATTGATCTCTTCCGAGATGGGCAATAAAGTTTCACATCGGTGAAGAACTGAAATTGAAATTGATATGTTTGGAAGCACCATCTCCTTTAGATACGCTTCAGCCCGGGCTTCCAAGTTCTTCTCTGCAAGATCTTCTGTCATTTCCAGAAAACGGGCTGTGCAACATAACATAGCAACATTTGATTGTGTAATCTCGAAATTTACTCCATAGCAGAACTTTGCAGCAAGCTCGAAACCCTCTGGTCCACCCGGTACAGCAGGGATATTTATGCGTGAGATCTTTGAATCTTTCGCTTCCAGCAACAGTTTACGAATTCTTCCACTTCGAGAAACTAGAGGAAACTGCATAGAATTTGAATCATAAATTTAATGTTTCCAGTGAAGTTTTCTCTATCTTTTTCCTTTTCTTCTCACCGTACGACAGTCCATTTATTTAACATTTACAGGTAGAAATTATTTTTGGTACCGAATACCACAATTGATGTCAAGGTATCAGAGGTGAGAAGATCAGGAAGCTGTTTTAGATCCTAAACTCTTGTTCTATATGCATGCACATTTGCATGAACTAGATTTTTCTTACCTTGTGAAGTGCAAAGTTTGATGCTCCTACTTCGATTGTAAGATCACTAGAAACATCCGAAATTGGCCTGCAAAATGGTTGAATGATTAAAGCCTAGACAAAAAAAAAAAATTCCAAAATAGAAAGAAATAAATGATTCCTACACGTTAGTCAGTGCCATTAATTTAGAGACCATATAGGAGCTTCTACCATAGACCTGAACTCCCATTTTTGAAACCATAAATTTCAAACAGATTCACATGACCAGAGAGTAGATTAAGTGTTTCAGGGGCAAATTAAGCATGAAGGAACCACCTCATATCTATGGATTGTGTGATCCATCTTGATTGTCTGAATCGACAATGATGGCCCAGATGGAAAAACCAAGAGCTCAATTATTACACGATGAGTGGGACTGCCCAAGCAGTCTACTGCAGTAGGCAATTAGGTTATATTTCTTAACTGTAAAAAACCTGAACTGCAGAGTGCAGAATGGGTTGTTCTTATGCAATGGAAACAATTTGGAAATTTTGCCAACCTACGTAGATCTGACAGATGCAAAAGGGTGACCTGAGTTGTGAGATAGCTGTGTTTGTCTCAAGTTGTCATACTCAATGAACTACTGTATGGCTTATTGGCACATGTTTGAGGCCTTATCTAAAAGAAAAGAAAAGAAAACTAATCTTTTGAGTGATAAAACATTAATTGCATTTATAGACTTGAAGATGGAGCATGTGAATGGATCTGCAGCCTCATGCCTCTGTAGTTCAATTCGAGCAGAACATATGCAAAGTCAAGATCATATGTTTGATCTATCATGCTCTATGCTTACTTTTTTGAAGTTGTATTATGAACTGTTGTTTTCTTCTCTTAATGGCTAGGGGCAATCAGCTACTCAAGCTCATAGGATTACTTGGACCTACAGAAGGCTTCTTGTTGGGTGTTTCAAGGGATGTCTAATAAATTCTCATCAATAAATCTTTTTTTATCGTTTTATTTTGTTTTTTTGTTGATTTTTTCAATCTATAATCTATCCACCAGATTCTTTTTTGGACTGATTAAAATTCAAAATTCTGAGTTTACAAAATTGCAGGACAGACAGAAGACACTACTGAATTGCGCAAAGCTCTTCATTTCAGGTTATAAAATAGTCTTTTTCTTCAGTTGAAGTAAAAAACAAAGGTGAATAACCAAATAGTCAAGACAGTGATTCAAGTTGCAGTTTTTCAAATTTAAGAGAATTTTCATCAGAAAAAAAAATAAAAATCATTGGCCTCTCTTTCCGGGGATACACTTTCTATTTCCAGCAGTCTGCCTTAATTTTTTTTTTTATTATTTCCTTGTTAATCAAGAAAAATTGCGCTTTCCCCTGAGATTAAAATCACATTGTTACAATCTTGAACTTCCAATGATTCTCTAATAACAAAAACTCTCTCAAGCATTATATACTAGCTAGGTTGTGCAACTGAAAACTCATAGCAAGCATCAGAAAATTTTCTTCCTGAATCATGCAATGGACATTGAAACAAACCTCACAAAACAGCAGATTAGAGGTAATAGCTAGTGACATGAAGACTAGCATGAGATAAAGCTCGTTAGAAAGTAGTTTACTGGGAAAGACAAGATTACCATTCAGTAGCATGCCTTATACTTGAGCTTGGACGAAATGCTCTCTTCCCTGATATACTTGGCTTCAATTCACCTACTGTAACCACACCCATCTCCTTATTAGAAAAAAGAAACCTGGCAATTCAGTCTTAGATTTCACTCTGAAAGTTCTGCACCACCAACCCCACTAACAAGTGTCTCTCTTTCAAGAATCTAACTGTTTTTAACAATCCATGATCTCTTGTTTGTTACAAACCAGAATAGGAGTTATTATTCTTCTGGTGAAAGCTGTTTAAAGGACACCTCTTCCTTTAGTTCTATTTAGAAAAGGAAAGCTAGAGTGAGGTGAAAGTCATGGTAAAATTTAAACTCACAATCATTTGATTAAAAAAAAAAAAACCCTTACATGTTATGTGAAAATATTTTGACCTACAAACAAGTATATATGAACGGTGACCTTTTCTTCAAGGAGACTTTTGATATATACTTTAATGAGTGTTTATGATGTGCTTAATCTAAAGTCAAGAATTTTGTAGGTGTGTGACTACACTTTTCGGAGAAAGGCGGTGAGGTGTGGCCTTTTTTCTTACATGGTTTTTGTTTGAAAAATCTGCAGGAATCCTGAAGGGTTGCAATGCTTTTAGGGGATGTAATCATGGCTAGTGAAAGCTACCCGCAATAAAGATTAGCTTAATTTAATTCTATATTATGTGTAAAGCTCACTAAAGTGGAAATTAAGATGATGAGTTGGATAACATGTTATAATGAGAAGCACATTACCCCCAACTTAAGCTGCTTTTTTCATGGGGGATTAGTGTTTCCTGTTTTAGCTTCTTTTGTGAGAGAGTATGTTTTATGAGTGCTCAAAAAAAAAAAAAAAAACTTTCTAGTTTGAGCATTGCAGTTTGGACATTCGAGTCTCGTAATTACTAAAATAATATGAACAGCCTAACAAAACCAAGGATATATTAGAGATGCAAATTGCATCAATCACAAAGTTAAGGCCAAGAAATTAAACTTGTTGAATATATTTGAGCCATGCTGACTTCAAGAAGGCTATAAAACATATGGGTCAGCCTATAATCACCCTAATTCAAGTGCACAAAGAGTTCAATTTTTTCATAACATAGCTTAAGGTCGGCATCATGATGATAGCCTTGTTTAAACAATTAATTCTAATATTATATGGATAATTTGACAGAATATTTTGGAAGTTTTTATATTCTGCAAGGAAACTAAGGTGCATGAGATAATACAAAGATTTTCATGTTTTAATTTTTAGGAGGTTAAAGTCGGTTTTTGGTTTATTTGTTTTCCAATTACATAGTTTTACGCTAACAAATATAATTTTTTAACCGAGTAATGGATTGGGCTGAAATTTTACTATAAGTTTTTAGAGGTCCTGTTGTATATGCGGATACAATTTTAAGTCAATCGGACATCAGAAAGGTCTTCAAATAAGGTCTAGAAATTACTATGCGAGAAAATCATTATTTTCCTAAATGATTTAGTTTTTTTTTTCTATTTAGACTAGTACTCATTTATTATTTTTCGAGACTTGTTTATGATATGTTTTACCTATTATAAATAGGGTTAGTTTAGATTAATATTTTTTTTACAAACTTTGATTTGAAAAATAATATTGTTTGTGTATGTAAGGTATTCTCGTATTATTTGGTTGTCTAAAGAACTGATTTAACGTATCATATAATAATTATCTCCATAGCGTCTTCCTTATACTTTTCATTCATGAATTGGTGTTCATTGGGTAGGGGTTCATTCCAATAGTGTTGGTGATTTGGTTTAGATAATCTTTGTGTCACATTCTTATTAATTTTGATTCTTTAGCCTTTCAAGATTTGTCTTTCTTGTGTGTTGATTATGTGATCATGGGGTTTGTATCATTTGGTAACAAATCTTGGCTTCATTTATTAGGTTGGTGATTTGGTTTAGATAATCTTTGTGTCACATTCTTATCAAACTTGATTCTTTAGCTTTTCAAGATTTGTCTTTCTTGTGTGTTGATTATGTGATCATGGGGTTTGTATCATTTGGTAACAAATCTTGGCTTCATTTATTAGGTTATATCCTTCTGTAATTTTCCTTTTTCTTGTCTCACGTGTTGAAACTCATTATTTCCAGTACTTTTTATTTTCAATCTTCATCTATTCCTCTTGAATTGTAGCAACAACTAATTTACAAAAAAAAAATGTTACTGTGTTTTGTTATTTTCACTACACATATCAATAACATAAAAAGTATAAAAAAATACAAAGAAAGTCGTTCAAACAAAGACGTTATAGATTTTGTCACAGTAACTAAAGGTGAAATTAGATCAAACCATATTGAGATTACTTGAAAATTGATATTTTGGTTATTTGGAGTCTAATCTCACTATATATCAAATTTGAGATCACTTGGACATTGTTTGGTTAAGGTGATTCGGGTTTAGTTTGTATAAAACGGGTTTCATTTGCGTCAAATATTGAAACTTGCTTTGCTACTATTTAAATTGACTTGCATAGTATATTAAAGTGTTATTTGGAATATTTAGGTGTCAAACAAGTCATTTTAATAATATTTACTTCTGCATTTTTTTATGTCCTAAAAAACATTCATATCTCGTATGAATTCACTTGTTACTCGCAAAATTATAATCAAAGTTTTATCTTTGCTTGTTTTTATATATTTATTACTTGTGAAGTTAATTACACTTATTTGGATTATGCTACTAAGGTTTTCTCTTTGTTTATGTTGATTTTAGTTTCGCAAAAGCTAAAAAAAAGGTTAGATAAGAGGAAAAAGATGTAGCAAGCATATTAGCCTATAATTTGTGTGAAACGCAAGAGGCATGAGGATATTTTCTCTACTAAAAACCTTTTTTGCATATTCAAAATGTCTAAAGAAAATGGATATACACCACCTCCTACAGAGAATAACAACTTAAAACTTTAAATTCAAGATATAACACAGATGTTGGAGAGGTTTAACTTGGTGGTTGGTAATATTCAAGATAGGTTGGATAGGGTAGAGAGGTAAGATAACAATAATGATGGACAAAAAATCGAAGTTGATCAGAGGGATAACCATAACAAGAGACCTAAACGACATACAAACTATAACTTGGGATGATTTTGAGATGAAGATGATGTTGTGGGAGATATGATTTTGAGCATGACATCGTAGGTCATGTGGATTATTTTTTGTAGCCTAGAGGCCAAAAGGATGATGGGTTTAGACATAGGAACCAATTCAGCCATAAAGGGGATTTCTAAAACTATGGAAATTGTGATGATATGGATGGTGATTTGGACTTTATTAAACAAAAAATTTCTAGTTTTCAAGGTAAAAATGATCTCGAGGTTTATTTGGAGTAGGAAAAGAAGGTGAGTTGGATTTTTTATTACCAGAATTATTCTAAGTAGAAAAATGTGAAACATATAGTGGTTGAATTTATTGATTACATGATTATTTGATGAGATCATATCGTGACTTCTAGGAGGAGGATTAAGGAGAGACTTATTTATTTATGGAATGATATGAAGGCTTTGATGAGAAAGCAATTTATTCATAATCATTATTATAGGGAGCTTTGTTAGAAACTATAGGGTTTGAGTTAGGTTTCTAAGTCAGTGGAGGATTACCACAAAAAGATAGAGATATCGATGATTCAGGTTAATGTAATGGAAGTTAAGGAGACCACCATGGCCAGGTCTTTTTATGAGTTGAATAGTGGTATTGTTAATGTAGTAGAGTTACAATATTATATTAAATTGGAGGACATGGTTCATGTGGCAATAAATTTAGAGAGACAAATTAAAATAAGGAATAGCTCATAACCACAATTTAATCCAGTTTCATCTTTCTCTACTTAGAGGCTCAATGTGAAGAGAGAAGTGGTTACTGAATCTAAACCCTTTGTGCATACTAAGGCTAAAAAATAGACTCATATGGATGCTAAAAGTAATCCTGAAACTCAGCCTACTCGTAACCGTGGTATAAAATGTTTTAGGTGCTTGGGGATTTGACATATTACTTCTTAGTGTCCAAATAATAGAGAGATGATTTTGAAAGACCATAGAGAGATAGAGTGTAAAAGTGACAAATCTGATGATGATAAGTTGCCACCTTTGGAGGATTGTAGTGATGTTGAGATTGCATACCCAATTAAAAGGGAGGTCTTGGTTATAAGGCGCATGCTTAATATGCAAGTTAAAGAGGATGATATTGACCAGCAAAGGGAGAATATCTTTCATACGATGTAACATCCATAATAAAATATATAGCATGATAATTGATAGAGACAGTTGTACCAATATAGCTAGAACTACTCATATTAGGAAGTTGAATTTGAGTATTATAAAGCATTATTGAGAGATATACTTTATAAACCTTATCAATTCTAATGGTTGAATGAATGTGGTAAAGTGAAAGTAACTAAGCAGGTCTTGATTTGTTTTTCTATTGGTAGTGGAGGTAAGAAAATAAAAGAGAAAAAATTAAGTCTGCAAAGTACGGACTATGTGGAAAAATTAAAAAAACAATAAAATGTTTTGCAAGAGAATGTGAGATTAAATATGCTTTTATTCTAATAAGTCAATGATTGTACTTGTGTATAAAAAGGATTTTAATGCTAACGATCTCAATTATGTTGTTCCTAATGGGGTTGTTTCTTTGTTGCATGAATTTTATGATGTCTTTCTCAAAGATATTCCTATTGTTTTACCACTATTGAGGAGAATAGAACATTAAATAAATCTTATACCTAAAGCTGCAATTCCTAACCAACTAGCAAAAATTTCAAAAGCAAGTGGAAGAGTTTATGACAAAGAAGTACATTCACAAGAGCATGAGTTCATGTGTTGTTTTAGTTTTACTTGTGCCTAAGAAGGATGAAACTTCGAGGATGTGTGTTAACTTTCATGCCATCAACAACATAACAGTAAAGTATAGACATCTTATCATTAGGCCTGATAATATGTTTGATAAGTTGCATGAATCTTGTATTTTCTCTATAATAGATTTGAAAGGTGGATACCATTATATTAAGATAAAATAATGTGATGAATGGAAAAATATGTTTAAGACTAAGTATTGTTTATATGAATGGTTAGTCATACATTTTGGACTTACAAATGCACTTAGTAAATTTAAGGGATTGATGAATCATGTGTTGTATGTGTTCATAGGTAAATTCATAGTTGCGTATTTTAATGATATCCTAATCTATAGCAAGAACTTGAATAACCATAACGATCATTTACATATTTACTTGATATGTTGCATGAAGAACAATTGTATGCTAATCTTAAGAAGTGAAACTTTTGCATAGAGAAAAATATGTTTCTCGAATATGTTGTAGTTAAACAGGGTATTGAGATGGTTAAAGAGAAGGTTAATGTCATTTGGGATCGGCCAACTCCAAAATTTATTACTAAGGTAAGAAGCTTTCATGGTTTGGCTAACTCTTATAAACATTTTATTAAAGACTTTAGCATGCTAGTCGTTCCATTAATTGAAATTGTGAAAAAATCAGTTGGTTTTAAATGGGATGATGAGTAAGAAGATGCTTTTAAATTATGAAAATCAAAATTATATTCTACATCGATTTTAGTTTTATTTGACTTTACAAAAGCTTATAAGATTGAATGTGATGTATGATATAAAGGTAGCCATTTTAATGCAGGATAAAAAACTCATTGTCTATTTTAATGAAAAGCTCAATGGGGCCTTGAACCACCCTATATATAACAAAGAGTTTGACATATTGGTGAGGACATTGGAGATATGGCAGCACTACTTTTGGCCCAAGGAATTCATCATTTATTTTGATCATGAGTCCTTAAAACATTTAAATGGATAAGGTAAGTTAAGTCGATGACATGCCAAATGGGTGGAGTTTATTGAAACCTTTTTATGTGGTGATTAAATACAAGCAAGAAAATAAAAATATTATGGTTGACGTGTTGTCATGAAGGTATATTCTTTTATCTACTCTGAATGTTATAATGTTAGGATTTGAATATGTAAAAGAATTGTATATGAATGGTGATGATTTTACTAATGTTTTTACTGCATGTGAGAATCTATCTTTCGATATATTTTATAGACTTTATAGATATTTATTCAAAGAAAATCATTTGTGTGTATTATTGAGTTCTATGCGTGAATTACTTGTATGTAAAATACATGTGAGTGGTTTAATGGGGTAATTTTAGTGTTGTTAAGACTTTGAATATGTT
>Ga0307515_10005206_pt1 | contig 26435 bp, 25 predicted proteins | sample 17_EM_MG_FD_194513 | JGI IMG/M metagenome (GOLD analysis project Ga0307515, IMG submission 194513) | Populus trichocarpa ectomycorrhiza microbial communities from riparian zone in the Pacific Northwest, United States - 17_EM | ecosystem: Host-associated > Plants > Roots > Unclassified | place... | reverse complement strand
AATCCCCATAATAGTTTGTTTCTTAACGTGGTTAAGTAACTTTCATTATTTAACCTGATTAAATTTAGCTGGAAGTTTGCTTTTTGTACCAGGAATTTCATGGTTTCGTCCATAACAGCCATCCGCGAATCGCATGATACCAGGTATTTGGAACTGCGGGTTTCCACCTCGAAACATAGCTTACTGTTATCGGGTAATATAATTGGCCGTACATTCAGGTTATGCGGTGATACCGGGGTAACTACAATACTGTTTGATTGCGGGAATATGATTGGCCCGCCGCAGCTTAACGAATAAGCGGTTGAACCTGTCGATGTTGATATAATCAATCCATCGCCCCAGTAGGAGTTTAAAAACTCATCGTTTAAAAATACGTGGGTGATAATCATGGCCGCATCATCGCGCTTGTGAATAGTTACATCGTTAAGCGCGAAGTTATCATTGCCAAATACGTTTGTTTTTGAATCGATGCTGAGCAGTTCGCGGCAATCCAGCGTAAACTCCCTGTTTACCACGGCATGTATAGCCGCGTTGATATCGCTTTTGTTTACGCTGGCCAAAAAGCCCAGCCTGCCAAAATTGATACCGATAACGGGGATGCCCGAGTCGCGGATAACGGTTACCATATCCAGCAAGGTGCCGTCGCCGCCAAGCGTTATAAAAATATCTATAAAACCCTTTAACGAGTCGGTAGCTTGCAGCACATGGTATTTTACCCCGTTTATTTTATCCTGCAGGTAATCATGAAGCTGATAGTGCACATAAATATCCACATTGTGCAGCGCCAGGTTATCAAATACCTGCTGTATATAAGGTATAACCGAAGGTTCATTAAATGGCCTGCCGTAAACTGCTATTCGTTGGTTCATTAGTTCATTGGTTCATTAGTTCATTGGTAAAAAGTTCATAGTTTAAAGTTCATTAGGTCACTGGTTCATTAGTTCATTGGTCTTTTGCGGCGGGAATAGTGACTCATTGGGCTGTTTTTATAAATACCGGCTTTTTAATGTGCTAATGATATAAACTTTAATCTACTTTGATCTTTGCGTTTTTACCGATGAATTTTAAATATGCATTTAGTTTGAGGTGGATGATTTGAAGTTTTTCTAATAGTGCATTAAACTGTTCTTCGTTTATCAGGTTCCTGTTTTTTGATTTTATTAGCCATCCTTTTGTTTCTAAAATCGAGCCGCGGCTAAAAAAACAAAAATTTCTATTTTCTTTAAAGTGATATCTGCCATACCCTTCAGCAATATTAGCCCCGATAGAATCAGCAGATCGTACTATCTGCTTGCCCACGGTATCCTTCGCGAAATGATCCCAAGCGCTGACTATTACCCATATTTCGTCGCCAAAACTTTCTGCCAACTGATATACCTCTAAATCTTCAAGACTATAATAACTCATATTGACAATAACTCATATTGATCTATCTGATCAGCCGGCAAAGCTATCGAACTTTCCACAAATGAACTAATGAACCAGTGAACCAATGAACGATCAAAGATTCAAATAATTCATGAGCGAATCGTACCGGTCGCGGGCATTATCGTTGTTGTCAGTATGGTTAAAGGTCGCTTTAATATCATACTCATAACGGAGGAATGTGGCTACAATGGTTGATATATCCTGCTTGTTTATTTTTAACGTCACCTCCATCCGGGTTGAATCGGGGAAGGTTTGTACGTATGAACTTAGCACCTGGGCATTATCCGATTCGACAATTTGCGACATGTGTGCAAGGGAATTATTTTTATTATTGATCTCAAGCACGATAATACCACCTGGCTGAGATACAGCCGTAATTTTGGCAAAGTACTCGGTAATGGCGTTTATAGATATCATGCCGAGGTAATTATGCTTGGCATCAAGTACAGGCACTATGGTAAGCTGGCGTTCATAAAACAGGCGGATAACATCATAAATATGCTGATCCTCCAACACGTAAGGGTTTACCAGCGATAATGCCAATGCGCCAACAGGCACCTGCAAATCGCTTTCGTTAACCATATCATCCTCGGCTATCAGGCCCAGAAACTGTTCTTCATTTACAATTGGCAAATGGCGCACACGAAACTCTACCATACGGTCGTAAACCTTCTGTATCGGGTCAGAAGTGTGTACTGGTGGTATCGCGTTAGCTATCAACTCAATTGCAACCATGTTTATTCTTTTATTTTTTCTAAAAACGCACCCAGCAACACGTTAAACTCATCGGGCCGCTCCATCATAGGGGCGTGGCCACATTTATCAAGCCAGTGCAATTCGGCATTGGGTAATAATTCGTTAAACTCCACTGCTACCTCGGGCGGGGTTATTTTATCATCACGGCCCCATATTAAACAAACCGGAAGCTGCATTTTATGAAGATCTTTTTTCATATTATGCCTGATAGCCGATTTTGCCATGGCCAGCAGCCTTATAACACTATGCCTGTCGTTTACTAACTTGTATACGTCATTAACCAGCTCATCTGTTGCAATAGCAGGGTCATAAAAAGTATATTGTACTTTTTCTCTTACAAAATCTATACTCTCGCGCCGCGGGAACGACCCCCCAAAAGCGTTTTCATATAAACCCGAGCTGCCGGTTAGTACCATCGCTTTTATATTTTCGGGATGAGCCAAAACATATACCAAAGCTACATGCCCGCCAAGCGAATTACCAAGCACCGTAATATTGCTCAGTTTTTTAAACTTGATAAATTTATGCACAAATTTGGACAAGCTTTTAACACCTGTAGTAATAAGCGGCATATCATAAATAGGCAATATAGGTATTAATACGCGGTATTTTGATTTAAATTGATTAACCACGCCATCCCAATTGCTCAATGAACCCATTAAACCGTGCAGTAGTAACAGCACCTCGCCTTCGCCCTCATCGATGTAACTAAAACCGTGTTCCTCTTTAAGCACGAAATCCATATAAATAATTAGTATTAATTTTCAATTAACTATACCAAAACCCGTTTTAGTATATAAAATGTGTTAATCCGCTGTAAAATTAGTTTACCGCGAACGAGTTGCAACAATTATAGCAATAATTTATCAATGTAGATGTTAACGTTATATTGATAAATTATTGCTATCCTAACAATTGGCGTACAACTTCTGATATAGTTTTACCATCGGCCTTGCCCGCAAGCTCCTTATTGGCCATGCCCATAACGCGGCCTAAGTCTTTTGTTGATGTGGCGCCTATACGGCCTATCAATTCCTCTAAGTAGCCTTCTATTTCAAACCGGGTCATTTGTTGCGGCAAATAAGGCTCAATTACCCGCATTTCTTCCATCTCAATCTCGTACAAATCTTCGCGGTTTTGCGTGCGATAAATATCGGCCGACTCTTTACGCTGTTTAATCAGTTTTTGCAGCACTTTAATTTCAGCCTCTTCGGTAAGTTCCTCGGCGGCTCCTTTTTCAGTTTTGGCTAATAACAAGGCCGATTTTATAGCCCGAAGCCCTCTTAAACGATCTGGCTGTTTGGCCAGCATGGCCAGTTTTATATCCTGGTCTATTTGTGTGATTAGTGACATTGTTTAATTAGTGAATTATTGAGTTAGTGAATTATTGATTTTTGATGTGCAGCCTGGTTAGATGTGCAGATTAAAAACTTAGATGCGGAGATGATTAAGTCGCTGACCGTAAACTGAACATTTTCAAATCTTCAAATTTTCAAATCAATCAATCAATCAATCAATCAATCAATCAATCAATCATCTGCACATCTAAAATCTGCATATCTGCACATCTACTTCCTAAATATATTCCCGGCCGTGGCTTGTGCTGTTGGCATAATTACCAGGTCGTTGATGTTTACGTGGGGCGGGCGCGATGCTACAAACCAAATGGTTTCGGCAATATCCTGTGCTACCAGGGGTTCAAACCCATCATATACTTTTTTGGCCCTTTCCTTATCGCCTTTAAAGCGCACTTCCGAAAACTCGGTTTCTACGGCACCGGGATGCACGGCCGTAACCCTGATGCCGTGAGGCAGTAAATCAATACGCATACCTTTATTTAAGGCATCAACAGCATGTTTGGTAGCACAGTACACGTTTCCATTCAAATAAACCTCTTTGCCTGCTATCGAGCCCAGGTTAATGATATGGCCTTTACCATTTTCAATCATCCAGTTTGATACAATGCGGCTTACATATAATAAACCTTTAACATTGGTATCAATCATGGTTTCCCAGTCATCAATATTGCCGTTTTGTATCGGGTCCAGCCCCTGGCTTAGCCCGGCGTTGTTAATCAGTACATCAACATTTTTCCATTGGGCGGGTATACCGTCAAGGTTTTCCTGCACCTGGGCACGGTCGCTCACATCAAATGATGCTATGGCTATCTCCGTATCATATTTTTTGTTTAGATGGCCGGCCAGCTTCTCCAGCCTTTCCAGCCTGCGGCCGGTAAGTACCAGGTTATATCCTTCGCGGGCAAATACGTGCGCGCATGCTTCGCCTATGCCCGATGTTGCGCCTGTGATTAATGCAATTTTACTCATAATAGAAGTATAACTATGGCTGCGAAATTATGTTTTTTAGTTTGGATTATTGTCGTGTGTGGGTAATAAGCCTCACCCAGACCCTACCCGACGAGGAGGGCTTAAAAAAAGCACGAAAGTCTCCCCTTCCGGGGGAGATTATTCATGCTTAATTTTTCTTGTAGGAGTTCATGAGGGCTACGCCGTTTAGAGGGGCTTATTACTCAAAAAACAAACTAAACATCACCGTATGCAACGACAACTTACTGATAGGTGCCGAAAACGGGTGATTCTCGGGCACCAGGATGTTGCCAAAGGAATTGGATACTTTTATTTGTGGCGACAGCTTAAAAAACTCGAAATAGATGTCACATCCCAGGCCGGCTTCGTAGGAGCTAAATCCGCCAGCGTTTTTTACCATCTTATCTAAAGGATCAAGATTGGTTTCATCCTTTTTGGTGCCGATGGCCTTGGTGTATTTTACTCCCCCCAAAATATAAGCGCGAAAATCGCCCAACCTGTCGGATTTTAGCTTGAAAGAAAGGGGGATTTCTACCGAGGTGGTCTGAATTTGTTTTACCTGGTTTTGGTCGGGATTAGCGTAAGTATAACTCAGGTTCCGGTCGGCAAAAACCAGCGAAGGGGTTACGCGTACTTCAAAATGTTCGGTTAAGGTGTAGCGGGTTAAAAAACCAATGGCAAAGCCGGGCTGGCTTTTTGAGCCTATGCTGTTTACCGAGTCGGTGATGTTTTTGTTGGTAGCGGCATCAAAAAAGGGCTTGCGCCAGTCGGGCTTTTTTACTATCCGCAGGTCGCTGCTTACATAACTAAAGCTAAAACCAAAGCTCAGGTCTTGCTGATCGGCCCCTCCGCCCCATGCCGGTACGTATTGTGCCAGCGAAATTTTGCTGCAAAATAAAAGGCATAAAAGTAAGAGGTACCGGTTTTTGATCATTTAACGCCTGTGTATATTGAACAAATTCCAAACGCCAACGGCCTGTGTTTGGTATTTTTAAAGCCAACTTTATCCATTAAAGCCACAAAATTTTTGCCATCAGGGAAGGCCGCAACAGACTCAGGCAGGTAGCTATAAGCGCGGGAATCTTTGCTGAATAACTTGCCAATACCCGGCGTTATATAATTAAAGTAAAAATTGTACAATTGCTTTACAGGGAATGCCTTTGGTTTTGAAAACTCCAATACCACTGCTTTGCCACCTGGTTTTAAAACCCGTTGAATATCGGCCAGGCCAACTTCCAGGTTCTCGAAATTACGTACGCCGTAAGCTACCGTAACTGCGTCAAACCCGTTATCAGCAAAAGGCAGTTTCTCCGAATCGCCAAGTTTCACCGAAAACTTATCGCTCAACCCGCGTTTAGCTATTTTTTGGTCGGCAATGTCCAGCATTCCACGCGAGATATCCACACCAATAATTCTTTCGGGTTTCAGGATCTTTAAGGCCTCAAAGGCAAAATCGCCTGTGCCGGTAGCCACATCGAGGATCAGTTTGGGTTGATCTTTTTTTAATTCGTTGATAGCCTTTTTACGCCAGATGATATCGATGCCCAAAGACATGAAATGATTCAAAAAATCGTAGGTTTTTGATATATTATTGAACATATCGGCCACCTGTTCTTTCTTGGTGGTCTGCTCATTATTGTACGGAGTTATGGTTTTGCTCATTTTTATAATGTGCGCAAAGATAGCGATTGTATGTTGATTGATTTTACCTGGTTGGATTAAGTTGACAGCCTTGTGTAAATGTTAAGTCAATTCACTAATTTTAAAAACCAATTTAACGCCAAAACAAATGCGGCAAGACTATCCTATTGATAGGATAACAATTTTTACCGGCTCATTTTTAATTAAATTATACATCAATTGAATGTCCCTTATCTATGAAAGAAAAACAAGAATCCTCGCGCCGAAGTTTTATTAAAAAATTAACCACAACCACTGCCGCCGTTGCTGTTGGCAATAGCCTGTTTGCATCGCAAAGTACCGTTAAACCTTTCGCCATATTAAAAAGGCAATTGGGCTATGAATATAACGACCAGATCAACATAGCCCTGATAGGCGCCGGTGGTATGGGTAACAGCGATACCGACACAGCACTAAAAATCCCTGGTGTAAAACTGGTGGCCGTTTGCGATTTGTACGATGGCCGCCTTAAAGATGCCAAAACCAAGTACGGCGCCGACATTTTTACCACCCGGGTTTATAAAGAGATCCTGAACCGTAAAGATATTGATGCCGTTATTATTGCCACACCCGATCATTGGCACCAGCAAATATCTGTTGATGCCATGCATGCCGGCAAACATGTGTACTGCGAAAAACCCATGGTACACGCCATTACCGAAGGCCCTGCCGTAATAAAAGCCCAGCAGGACACCGGTAAAATTTTCCAGGTAGGCAGCCAGGGCGTATCATCATTAGGTAACGAGAAAGCGCATGAGCTGTTAAAAAGCGGCGCTATTGGCCAGCTGAATTATGCCGAAGGATTTTGGGCCCGCCGCGAACCGTTAGAAGTTTGGCAATACCCCATCCCGGCAGATGCATCGCCCCAAACGTTGGATTGGGAAACCTACATCAGCAATACCAAAAAACGCCCCTTTGACGAAAAAAGATTTTTCCGCTGGAGAAACTATACCGATTACGGCACCGGCATGGCCGGCGATTTATTTGTGCACTTGTTTTCGAGCCTGCACTTTATAACCGACTCGATGGGCCCGAATAAAATTTATGCATCGGGCGGGCTGCGTTTCTGGAATGATGGCCGCGAAGTACCCGATGTATTGCTGGGCACTTTTGATTACGGCAAAACCCAGGCGCATCCGGCATTCAACCTTTCGTTGCGCTGCAATTTTGTGGATGGCACCAGCGGCACCACCTATTTAAAACTGGTTGGCAGCGAAGGCTCGATGGATATTACCTGGGACAAGGTAACCCTTAAACGCAACAAAACTTTTGCCAGCGACGATCCCTTTTATTTAGATAAGTTAAAGAAAGCCGGTGTTGGCTATGCCGAACGTAAAAAAATGCTGCCACCCGAAGAAATTACCTACGATGCCGACAAGGGCTACATGGGTGGCCCATATGATCATATGAACAATTTTTTCAATGCCATCCGCAATAATGGCAAGGTAACCGAAGATGCTGTATTTGGTTATCGCGCTGCCGCACCTGCCCTGTTATGTAACGATAGCTATTATAACAATAGCCCCATGTTTTGGGACCCGGAGAAAATGCAGGTAGCAAAAAAGAGTTAAGAGTCAAGAATCAAGAGTTAAGACAAAAAATTCCCGTAACCTAAGGGTTTCTCGGTAGAGGACCCTGAGGATTCAGGATCATGATAAGTAGTTTACCGATCTATTAAACTTATGAAACAACATTTTAAAAAACTGGGCTTGGTAATGACTGCCGCGGCTTTGGTTTGTGTGCAAACATCGGCGGTTAGCGTAAAAGTACCGCCGCACGTAAAAAAAGCAACTGTTAAAAAAGGCCCATGGGTAAACCTTTTTGATGGTAAAACTTTAAATGGCTGGCACAGCTTCAACAAAAAGGGTGAAGTTAAAAACTGGACTATTGTTGATGGTGCCCTGGTTTGCCTTGGCGCGGCCGAAGGCGATACCGGCGGCGATATTGTAACCAATAAAGCTTATACCAACTTTGAGCTGGAGTGGGAATGGAAAATTGATAAGGGCAGCAACAGCGGCGTACTATACCATGTAATTGAAGACCCGAAATACCATGCCACCTATAACACCGGTCCCGAATACCAGATCATCGACGATGAAGGCTGGCCCGACAAATTGGAAGAATGGCAAAAAACGGGCTGCGATTATGCCATGTATCTGCCCAACACCCTTAAAAAACTGGAGCAGGTTGGTAAATGGAACATCAGCAAAATAGTGTTCAACAATGGGCATGTAGAGCACTGGCTAAACGGATCGAAAATAATTGCTTTTGAAGCCTGGACCGACGGATGGAACAAGAAAAAAGCCGAAGGTAAATGGAAAGATTATCCCGACTACGGTACCGCCAAAACCGGCTTAATTGCCCTGCAGGACCACGGGCATAAAGCCTACTTCCGGAACATCAGGATAAAGGAGCTATAACACGATTTAGGGATTTTGCAGGATTGACAGGATTTTTTTGATTGAACCTGGATTAAGCTGATTTACAAGATTATAGAGTATTTTGTAGACCACTTAATCCTGCACAATCCTTAAATCGTGTTCAGTAAACCTTCAATATCCAGCCGGCGGGTAAACATGGTCAGGTCGCCTTTTTCATCCAGCGGCCATTGTTCTCTGGGGCGGTCCCAGTAAAGTTCAACACCGTTCTGGTCGGGATCATTCAGGTAGATGGCTTCGGATACGCCATGGTCTGATGCGCCGGTGATGGGGTATTTGGCATCAATCAGCCGCTGCAAAATTGCAGCAAGATCTTTACGTTCGGGGTAAAGTATAGCCGTGTGGTACAAGCCTGGTGCATATTCCGGCGCCGGTGAAGCACCTTTACTATGCCAGGTATTTAAACCGATGTGGTGATGATAGCCGCCGGCAGATATAAAAGCCGCCTGATCGCCGTACAGCATCATTTTATCAAAGCCCAGCAAACCGCAATAAAAATCAAGGGATTTTTGCAGATCGCTTACCTTTAAGTGCACGTGACCAATGCGGGTTTGGGCAGGAATTTTATAATCGTTCATTATATTACATGTTTAAACATCAAATTTAAGTATTATTGCGCTTACATTTGTTTACCCATTGTAAAACAACGCGAAGCAAAGCAAGCATGTACCTGTACGGGTTAGCGGGCGTATGCTTGCAGTTAAAAATAATTACCTTTGCAGCATGATTGTTAAAACGGCCGAATTTATTTGCAGCAATACCCAAATTTCGAAGCTACCGCCACCCATTAAGGCCGAGTACGCTTTTATAGGGCGCTCAAACGTAGGCAAATCTTCGCTGATCAATATGCTCACGCAAAAAAAAGGATTAGCCAAAACATCGCAAACACCGGGTAAAACCCAGCTGATAAATCATTTTTTCATTAACGACAGCTGGTATATTGTTGATTTACCCGGCTACGGATACGCCCGCGCATCCAAAACAAACAAAGCCAACTGGAATAAATTTATTCATAACTACCTTGATAAGCGCGAAAGCCTGCAATGCGTTATGGTATTGATAGATAGCCGCCTGGAGCCGCAAAAAATAGATATCGAATTTTGTAACTGGCTGGGCGAAAAAGGCTTGTCGTTTGTGCTGGTTTTCACCAAGGCCGACAAACAATCGAGCGTTAAAACCGATCAGAACATAGCCAAATTTAAAAAAGCCATGCTGGAAACTTTTGAAGAAGCCCCGCAATACTTCATCACCTCGGCCGAATTACAATTGGGCCGGGACGAGATTTTGGGGTTCATAGATAATATTAATAAGAGTTTTGTGGTGCCACATTTTGAACCGAGGGATTAAAAAGTCCTGTTCTTTTTGATCCCCTCTCGAGAGGGGGCGCGAAAGAAAGTGCGGCTGCAGGGGTGTGTTGTACGCCATTAAAGCAAAGCGATACGTATTTATGCCACGCAAAATAATACCATACAACCCAAACCTAAAAGACTTAGCCCGCAAGCTAAGAAACGATAGCTCCTTGGGCGAAGTATTACTTTGGAATGAAATAAAAGGAAAAGGATTTGGTTTTGATTTTCACAGGCAAAAACCGTTGTTAAATTATATTGTAGACTTTTATTGCAGTGAGTTAAATTTGGTGATTGAAGTTGACGGGCATTATCATAATCACGAAGAAAAAGTGGAGGCCGATATTTTACGGGACCAGGAGCTTGCAGAACATGATTTAACAGTAATTCGTTTTACTGAACAGGAAGTAAGAAAAGATATTGCTAATGTTTTAAGAACAATTGAGAGCTATGTTGCAGAACACACCCCTCCCCCCTCTCAAGAGGGGAATCGCACGGGGCCAGCACTTTTTTGATCTGCTTTGATTTGTAAACGCAGTGTACATCGAAAATAACCCCATAAAAAGGGATAGAAATAACATGAAAAAATACCTTTCATTAGTAACATTTACCCATACCATTTTTGCCATGCCGTTTGCTTTTATCGGCTTTTTTTTGGCGGTAACCACTACGCAGCACACATTCGACTGGCGTAAGCTGTTGCTTATGGTGCTGTGCATGATCTTCGCCCGTAATTCGGCCATGGCTTTTAACCGCTATTTGGATAGGGATATTGATGCCCAAAACCCGCGCACCAAGCAGCGGGATATCCCGGCGGGCCGTATCAGCGCGGCTTCGGCGTTAACCTTTACATTGATCAATTGCGGCTTGTTTATAGCAGCCACATTTTTTATCAATCCTTTGTGTTTTTACCTCTCGCCGGTAGCTTTATTTGTGGTGATGGGCTATAGTGCTACCAAACGCTTTACGGCACTATGCCATTTGGTTTTGGGCCTGGGCTTATCGCTCGCCCCCATCGGCGCTTACCTTGTAGTGACGGGCGAATTTGCGTTAACACCCATATTCTTCTCACTGTCGGTTTTATGCTGGGTAAGTGGCTTTGATATTATTTATGCGTTGCAGGATGAGGATTTCGACCGCAGCCAAAACCTGCATTCTATTCCTGCATACCTGGGTAAAGTAAACGCTTTAAGGTTATCAACATTTTTGCATGTGTTATCGGCTTTATTTATCATGATGCCGGTATTTTTTACTCATGTAGGTATTTTATACTATGTTGGGATAGCTTTTTTCTGCGCTATGTTAATTTACCAGCACCTGTTGGTAAAACCAAACGATTTGAGTCGGGTAAACTTTGCTTTTATGACCACCAACGGCATTGCCAGCGTTGTATTTGCGGTGTTATTTCTGTTAGATAGAATATGGACGCGCTAACCGCTATCGGCAAATTCCGTGAACATGTGGAAACATATGTAAAGCTGAACGATGCTGAATGGCTTGTATTAACGCCGCTTTTGGAGGTAATCAATCTTAAAAAAAAGAAAAATTTTGCCGAACCAGGTAAAGTTTGCGATAAAATTGGGCTGGTAGTGCAAGGGGCGGTCCGCTATTTCCATGTAAAGGATGGGGAAGAAATTACGGGTTACTTCAGCTTCGAGAATGAATTATTAAGTTCATACAAGAGTTTTTTAACCGGCACCCCGGCTTCAAACTATATCCAGGCGTTGGAAGACACGCAAATAGTTGCCCTTAGCTATAAAGCCATGCAGCAAATTTATACCCACGAACTCATTGGTTATAAAATGGAGCGTTTTGGCAGGTTGGTAGCCGAGCATTACCTTATTTGCTATGAAGTCCGGGTAGCATCCTTCATCACCCAAACGCCCGAAGAACGCTACAACAACCTGCTCGAAGCCGGCGGCGAAGTAATGCAGCGCATCCCCCAACATTATATAGCCAATTTTTTAGGCATCACACCCGTTTCGCTTTCGCGGATCAGGCGGAGGATCATGAAGATAAGCGCCTGATGAGCTGAAAGCGGAAGGCTTAAGGCCAAAAGCTAAGCTCCGCAATTCAACTAAAATGACTAAGTCATCTGCACATCTGAAATCTGCACATCAAATCCTGTATAATCCTTAAATCGTGTTTTTCTTATCTTTTGTTAACGTTTTGACATTCAAAGCTAACCTACCTTTGGATAAACAAAAACGAAAAAATGATGCACACCATATTAGGAGCCGGCGGCACAGTTGCAAATGCCCTTAGCCGCGAATTGATTAACGCCAACCAAACCGTTCGTTTGGTGAGCCGAAAACCGGTAAACATTACAGGTAAAAATGTAACCTGGCAAAAAGCAGATCTGCTAAACTATGATGAGGTTTTGGCAGCTGTCCAGGGATCGGCAGTTATTTACATGGCGGCAGGCATTGTTTATGATGCCGCCATCTGGCAGGCGCAATGGCCTGTTATTATGCAAAATGTCATCAACGTTACCAAAGCCACCGGGGCCCGATTAATATTTTTTGATAACATATACATGTATGGCCTGGTTAATGAGCCCATGACAGAGGATACTCCCTACAACCCAAGTAGCAAAAAAGGACAGGTACGCGCTGGCATTGCCAATATGCTGATGGCCGAAGTTAAGGCCGGTACTATCCGTGCTTCTATTGCACGAGCCCCCGATTTTTACGGAACCGATTCATTAAACAGTTTTGTGGATATGATGGTAATAACCAAGTACGCCGCTAAGCAAACCGCCCAGTGGATTGGCAATCCAAACAAAAAACACAACTTTATTTACATCCCCGATGCCGGTAAAGCGATGTTTCTGCTTGGCCAAAACCCCGATAGTGATAACCAGGTATGGCACCTGCCCACCCCGTCGGCTATAACCGGCAAAGAGTTTATGGCTATTGCCGCCCGGGCGTATGGCGTAAAACCTAAATTCTTTGTTTTACGCAGGTACATGCTCTGGCTGATAGGCCTGTTCCAAAAAGTGGTTATGGGCACTGTCGAGATGTACTACCAATACGATCACGACTATATTTTTGACAGCAGCAAATTTGAAAAGGCTTTTAATTTTAAACCTACAAGCTATGAGGATGGGTTAAAAGAATTGTCGAAAACACTGTATAAACCAAAGGCTTAACCAGTAAAAAATAATGAAGGCCCGAAAATGCTAAAGCGATAACTTTCGGGCCTTGTTATCAATAACTGCCTTGACCAAACTTACTTAACTTTTAATAACGAACGTAATTTACGGGCAATAACATTCCTGATATAATAAAACGCCCTAAGTTTTCTATCAGCGGGCCTATAAACATCCCACCAAAGCAGGTAGGCGCGGTCTACAATTCGCGGGCTGCGGATGTTAAGCAATTTACCATCGTGAAACCAGGGCTTATCATATCCCCAATAGTGGATAATGGCAATATCCGTATCCAGCCGGCTATTGTTATAACTAAATTTAAAATGATCTAATTTGGCATAAAGCTCTATTTCATAAACAGGCACGTTGTATTTATGATGCAGATGCAGGTGCTTATCATTGGGCCAGTTGTTGTAAAATGAGTGCAAAAAGCCCTGGTCGCTCCCATCATCTGATGGGGTGGTATCAATTAGTGCATACATCTGTTCAGCAAGTGCTCTATCTGGTACTACAACCAAAAAACCTGCGTTTAGCGCGTCCCAATGGCTATTCACGGGGTTTAATGCGCCGGCCACAACTGCCGACATATGCTGGCAATCAAAAAGTTCCTCTATGTTGCAACAAACCAGCATATCTGCATCTATATAAACCACTTTATCAAACTCGTCCTGTTCAAAAATCCGCAGTTTGGTATACATGTGCCTAAAATTACGCTCGTCATTTCCCAGTTCGTTGGGATTTTTTATTCGCTGTACGTATTTGTGTTTAATATTCCGGCTATCGAGGGTTGCTAAAGATTGGGGCGAGACCAGGTCTGTGGTCAATACCAGCAGGCCATAAGTGCTATTATATTTTTTAATCGAATTGCTTAAAGCAAGCACGCCGGGCAAAAAGCCGTCGGTACCCAAAAATGTGATAAAAGAGTAGTTCATTTTTTGCACCGTCAAAACTGCTTTAACAATTTCAACTAACCAAATGTAATTAAAAGTTGGCAAATGGATATTGACATGCCAACGACATCTTTCCGGCTTACAGAATTTGCTAACTTTCCCACTAAATCTGCATATTTGCATAGCTGCATATTTGCACATCTAAAAATTATGATCCACAAAAAAACAAGAAAATATATCCCGGCTACACTTGATATTAAATGGGAAACGCTTGAACCTTTTTATAAAGAATTGTTAGACCGCCCTATCAACTCGGCCCACGAACTGGAAAAATGGCTGCATGACAGGAGCGAATTGGAAGCTGCTTTAGAGGAAGACTCGGCCTGGCGCTATATTCGCATGACCTGCGATACCACCAGCGAAGAGCTGTTGCAAAGCTTCCAGTACTTTGCTACCGAAATTTCGCCCAAAATTGCGCCTTACGATAACGGACTGAATAAAAAACTGGTTGCAAGTCCTTACATCGACCAATTGGACGGCGAAAAGTATTTTGTGTTTTTGAGGGCGATCAAAAAAAGCTTAGAACTTTTCCGCGAAGAGAATATCCCGGTACAAACCGAGATACAGGTGGAGCAGCAAAAATACCAGTCGATAACCGGCGCTATGTCGGTCCATATTGATGATAAGGAATATACCCTTGAGCAGGCATCGGTGTTTTTAAAAGGCACAAATCGGGCTAAGCGCCAGGAAGTTTGGGAAAAGATAACCGGTCGCCGTTTACAGGAAAAAGACACACTGGATACCCTTTTTGACCACCTGCGTAAACTTCGTCATAAAGTGGCGCTGAATGCAGGCTTCGAAAACTTCAGGGATTACATGTTCCAGGCATTGGGCCGTTTTGACTACACGCCGCAGGATTGCTATGCGTTCCATGAGGCAATCGAAAAGGAGATTGTTCCTATCCTGCGCGAACAAGCCGAAAAACGCCAGAAAGCGCTTAATTTACCTGCTTTAAAACCATGGGATATGGATGTAGATGTATCGGGTAAGCCGGCACTGAAACCGTTTCAAAACGGTAATGACCTCATCGAAAAATCAATCCAATGTTTTAGTAACATCAACCGATACCTGGGCGAGCGTTTAGAGATCATGAAGGATAACAACCTGTTTGATGTGGAAAGCCGCAAAGGCAAAGCACCGGGCGGTTACAACTACCCGCTATCTGAAACCGGCGCACCTTTCATTTTCATGAATTCGGCCAACACCTTCCGCGATTTAACCACCATGGTACACGAAGGCGGGCACGCGGTACATACTTTCCTTACTGCCGACCTCGAGCTGAATGATTTTAAACATTGCCCATCTGAAGTTGCCGAACTGGCTTCTATGTCGATGGAGCTGATCTCGATGGATAACTGGAACGTATTTTTTGATAACGAAGAAGACCTGAAACGTGCCAAACGTGATCAATTGTTCGATGTATTGAAAACCCTGCCGTGGGTGGCCGTGGTAGATCAGTTTCAGCACTGGATTTATACCAATCCTGACCATACCGATGCCGATCGACGTGCCGCCTGGATGGAAATTTACGAACCATTTGGCGCCGGTTTTGTTGACTGGAGCGACCACCCGGATGCCGAAGCAAACCTGTGGCAAAAGCAACTGCACATTTTTGAAGTGCCATTTTACTATATTGAGTATGGCATGGCCCAGTTAGGCGCTATCGCGGTATGGAAAAACTATAAAGAAAACCCCGAAAAAGGCTTACAGCAATACCTGGATGCCCTGAAACTCGGCTATACCAAAACCATCAAAGAAATTTACGAAACCGCGGGAATTAAGTTTGATTTCAGCGCCGAATATGTAAAAGAACTGGCCGAGTTTGTAAAGGGCGAGATGGACAAGATTGGGTAAAAGAGCTCTTATTAAAACCGTCATTGAGTATCCATCAGGCAAAACCTGAAAAAATATCATGACGCGCAACTAAATATAGTTAAATCAATGCCCTAAAGTACCGTCATTGCGAGGTACGAAGCAATCCCGAACTATGTGGAATTTAGCATGTAGGGGATTGCTTCGTCCCTCAATGACGGACATTTTATACTCACAGTCAATAACTTACAAACACGTCATTGTAAGACATTGATTATCAAATTCATCTCCCCCAAGATAGAAATCGCATAATTGCGTCTCCTTCATACAAATCATACAACGCCTGAAGCGCAACAGCATCTAAATAACTGTTTATATGCAGGCAGCTTGCTTAATGCGTTAAACATATCTTATTTTTATGCCAATCAATTACTAAACACTTGAAATCAGCTAAATCAATTTGGGGCCGGTTAACGGTCATATGCCTGTTTATTGGCGCTTGCCAAAATATCTCCCCGCTGTACGCACAATCGTTGCCCGTTTGGAATAACGCAACCGGGCACGATGAACCGGCAGATTGGCTGGTTAAACCTGCACTTGAAAAAGCTGCCATATACCAAAGTACCGACGGTAAGAACATTATTTTATACAATGGCTTACTAAAGCGAAGCTTCCGCATTACGCCCAATGTTGCCTGCTACGATTTTATTAACCTGCAAAACCATCAGCAGTTATTACGTTCGGTAAAACCCGAAGCACGCATCCAGGTAAATGGCAAAAGCTATAACGTTGGCGGCCTGTATGGTCAAAAGGAAAATGCCTACCTGGTTCCGGGTCAGTTGGACGAGCTTAAAGCTGATGACGCGGATTTCAAATTCAGCCATTACCTGGTAAGCCCCATCAAAACTGTCATCAACTGGAAAAGCGATGGCTGGTGGTCCACCAATAAAAAACAGGCTACCGGCAAAACAATCACTTTTGTTTACCAATCGGCATTTCATGATTTAAAAGGCATTGTTGTAAACGTACATTACAGCATTTATGATGGCCTGCCCCTTATCAGTAAATGGGTTAGCATTCAAAACCAATCAACAGGCAGTATTACAGTTGGCCAGATGGCTAACGAAATACTGGGCATGGTAGAAGAAGAAACCGCCGTAGTTGGCAGTACAACCCAAATGCAGCCGCCGCGTGGTATTTATTTTGAAAGCAATTACGCGTTTAACAACGCCATGCGCTATATTCTTAGCGACCAAACCACGCACTGGAAGGCCGACCCAGCCTATACATCGCAGGTTAACTATGATTATCAAACACCTTGCCTGCTTGAGGTATATCCCGAAAGGGTATTTGGTGTACAGCTAAAGCCTGGCGAAGATTTTACATCAATACAAACCTATGAATTGCTGATGGATAGCTATGACCGCGAGCGGCGCGGCCTGGCCATACGCAAAATGTACCGTACCATTGCACCCTGGGTAACCGCCAGCCCCATTTTTATGCACCTGGTAAGCAAAAATGACGATGAGGTACGCGCCGCTATTGATCAATGCGCAGCAACTGGCTACGAGGCCCTGATTATGAGCTTTGGCAGCCAGGTAAACCAGGAAGATACCACCATGCAAAATTTAAACCGGTGGAAAGCGCTCGCCAATTACGCGCATAGTAAAAACATTAAAATTGGCGGCTATTCGTTGTTCAGCTCCCGGCGAATCAGCGACTCGGATGATGTTATCGATCCCAAAACCAACAAACCGGGCGGCGCGCTTTTTGGTAACGCGCCTTGTTATGGCAGTAAATGGGGATTGGGCTATCGCGATAAAATTAAAAAGTTTTATGCCGCAACCGGTTTTGATATTTGGGAAAACGATGGCCCCTACCCTGGCGATGTTTGTGCATCCACCACTCATCCAGGCCATAAAGGTTTAGAAGACAGCCAATGGCAGCAAATGGCTATTCAAAAAGAACTGTACCACTGGCTAAATAACCTTGGTGTTTACATTAATGCCCCTGACTGGTATTTTTTAGATGGTACGAACAAAATTGCCATTGGCTACCGCGAAGTGAATTTTTCGCTTTCGCGCGAGCAGCAGGTGATACTGAACAGGCAAAACATTTTTGATGGCCTTTGGAACGAAATTCCATCAATGGTGTGGGGATTTGTGCCGCTTACCAAATACCAGGGAGGCGGCCCCGAGGCCGTGCTTGAACCACTAAAAGATCATTTAAAGGATTATAAAGCCTTAATGGTGCAATATTATGGCGCCGGGGTGCAAGCCTGCTACCGCGGCCCGCGTTTGTATGATAGCCCTGCAACAAAGCAAACCGTAACCGGGGTAATTAATTGGTATAAAGAGTATCGCGATATTCTTAACTCAGATATCATTCATTTAAGGCGTGCCGATGGGCGCGACTGGGATGGCATTATGCATGTAAACCCGCAGCTACCGGTTAAGGGGCTTATTATGTTGTATAATCCGCTTAAACAAAAAATAACGCGGACCATCAAGATACCGCTTTATTACACGGGGCTTAAGCAATCGGCAACGTTTTTGGAGCAGGGAAAATCGAAAATCAACGTAAAACTTAACCGCGATTATACCGCCAACTTAACTTTTACAATAGATGCCGAAAGCTATACATGGTATTTGATAGAGTGATAATACCATCGACACAACTGATTATAAAAATCAATTCATAAACTAAACGGAGTTAAGCACAGATTGCATTAACAACAATTATTGTTTCTCGCTTTTGAATTACTCATTAATCACCATTGGCCAACCAATTAAAGAACAAGCAATTACCATTTCATCATTATCGTCAAAAAGCGTGATTACTGATTATTTTTAAAACTGTTTGCTCTTTTTATAGTTAAACAATCTATGAAAAAGACAATTTTAAGTTTAAGCCTCGTCCTGTTTGCGACTTTAGGTTTTAGTCAGATACTTAAACCCGTAAAGATTGATAGTTTGGTTACGGTCTCTTTACCAGCAAACTTTACCAAGAAAGATACATTAGGTCAACAAATTTTCCAGGGTACTGCCGCCCTCGGATTTATAAGCGTAATACGCGTTCAAAACGCTGCCAACAATAAGCCGCTGAATAAAGAGCGGGACCTGAAAAAGGTATTTAATACTTTTGCTGATGGCATCAGGAAACAATCGCGCAACGGCAGTATCATGAACCCGCGCGACACAACCATTGGCAACCTTGAAGCACGGGTATTTACCCTAAGGATTGACAATAGCGGATCGACCGGCGAAGCGCCCCAGTTAAGAAAGTTTATTTTGTTATATACACAGGATGTAACATATACTTTTGAATACTATTACCCCGAAGCCAGAACCGAGCTTGCCAAAGCCGAGCTGAGAGAATTTTCGAACTCGATTAAAGTTGCGCCCGACTTGAAACGTAACGATCAGTATATTTCCAACGCAAAGGGTTTATCAACCCCGGTTAAAATTGGCCTATATGGCGGGCTGCCGCTCATTATCATTATTGTACTGGTAACCATTCGCCGCAAAAAAAGGCTTGCCGCCGAAGGGTAATTATTTAAAAACTGTTTTAATTAACCCGGTACTCCATTTTTCGGAATGGATAAATTGCTTATTTTCCAGCCAGGTAAGCCACAAAACAGTAACTATTACCCCAATAGCCGAACCACCTATAACATCTTCAAAAAAGTGTTCGGTAAGATACATTCTTGAATAGCCAATTAATATGGCCATGAGTAAGGCTGGGATACCCCAGCCTTTTTTTGTTGCCAGGTAAGCCAGCACCACCGCTGCCGAAAACGCACTGGTAGTGTGCCCCGAAGGGAAACTATTATACGTTAGTATCTCTACTCCTTTAACTGTATGTACAGGCGCCCATTGGTCTTTAAAATATAAACTGGGCCTTGGGGCATCGGCAAAATATTTAATTACCTGGGCCACAAACCCGGTTAAAAGATAGCTTGATGCCAGCAGCAGGAATTTACGATAGCTAAATAACAAAAAAACCAACGAGAGTGTAACCGCGGTAAGGCCGTCGCCAAGGTCGGTCATGTAGGGTTCAATGTAATCGGCCCAGGGGCTATTCCACCCGTTTACCGCAAAAAAAATCTGTTCGCGGGTATATAGTAGTTTGATAACCAAACAGGCGCACAAAACAATCAGGTAAAGTAAAAAAAATGGCCTTATCCTGTATAAAACATCTTGTACCCCTATCTTCATGATGCAAAGTAAGCATATACTTATCTAATGCAAAAAAATGATTATGTTTGGGAATAGGTTGCACTTATTATTTAAATTAAATGTCGAAAAGCATATTTCGTAAAAAATCGGTCTCGAAAATATTACATGATGTTGAATGCGGTTTCAGCGATAGCGAACATCCCGGCACAGTAAATTCCCAGCTAAAAAAAGAATTAAACGTAAAAGATTTAACCCTGATGGGGATAGCCGCCGTAGTTGGGGCCGGCATTTTTAGCACCATCGGCGAAGCCTCTTTTCACGGAGGGCCGGCTGTTTCCCTGTTATTTATTGTTACCGCCGTTACCTGCGGATTTTCAGCACTATGTTATGCCGAATTTGCATCGCGCATACCGGTAGCGGGCAGCGCCTATACTTACGCCTATGCTTCTTTTGGCGAGCTGATAGCCTGGATAATTGGCTGGGATTTATTGATGGAATATGCCATTGGCAACATTGCTGTAGCTATATCATGGAGCGAATATTTTGTAAACCTGCTTGAAGGCTTTAATATTCATTTACCTAAATATCTTACTATGGATTATGTTTCGGCCCTAAGAGGACACGAAGCTGTAACCAAACAGGGGGCGGTACTTGCAGATATTGCCGATAGGCTGAAAGCCGGGGCAATTGCCTGGGATAATGCGCCCGGCTTAGGTAATTTTAAGCTGATAGCTAATTTGCCGGCCCTGGCTATTGTTTTTATTATTACGTACCTGGTTTATATTGGTATCCGCGAAACAAAAAAGGCAACCAATGCCATGGTTATCTTAAAGATACTGATTGTTATTGCCGTTATTGTAGTGGGCTTTTTTTACGTTACCCCGGCCAACTGGCATCCTTTTATGCCTAATGGCTTTGGCGGCGTTATGAAAGGCGTTTCGGGCGTATTTTTTGCTTACATCGGCTTTGATGCTATTTCGACCACGGCCGAAGAATGCGAAAAACCGCAGCGCGACCTACCCCGCGGTATGATATATTCCCTTATTATTTGTACCGTTTTGTATATCCTGATAGCGCTGGTACTTACAGGTATGGTAAGTTATAAAGACTTACAAGTGGGCGATCCGCTGGCTTTTGTATTTGCTAAAGTTGGCTTGCATAAAGTAAGTTATGTAATATCCATAAGCGCGGTAATTGCAACGGCAAGCGTACTATTAATATTCCAGTTAGGGCAACCCCGTATCTGGATGAGCATGAGCCGCGATGGTTTATTACCAAAAGCGTTTTCCCGTATTCACCCTAAATATCATACTCCTGCTTTTGCTACTGTAATTACAGGTTTTGTGGTGGCAATACCGGCGTTATTCATGAACCTTACCGAGGTTACCGATTTAACCAGTATAGGCACTTTATTTGCCTTTGTACTGGTTTGTGGCGGTGTTTTATTACTACCGCGCGAAGAGGCGGTTAAAGGCAAATTTCATTTACCATACGCCAATGGCAAATACATAGTGCCATTGATAACTATCATTATCCTGGGCTCGATAGTTTACTTTAAACCCGCCCCCCAGGTTGAAATGATGCAGTTTAAGAAACTGAGAGAAAAACCCGCCATTATTGACGCCCTTAATGCAGGTGAAATAAAAGCTGTATACGCCTCTGTTGTTAAACTAAATACCGGCACCCCTACCCTGGCTGACTCCGCCTCGCAAAAAAAGTATTTTAAAGATTTGGAAGAAGATAGATTTAACAGCGCCTTACGGGCAGCACCTATCAGTGAGCTAAAAAAATACCATATTGGTTTTGATGGCTTCCTGTACAACTTCCCTAATTACCTGTTCTTTATTCTCATTATTATTATTGCTGTGTATAGCTTCCTCAAAAACTTCTCGCTGATACCCGTTTTAGGGCTCATGAGCTGCTTTTACCTCATGACCGAGCTTGGCTACACCAACTGGCTGCGGTTCCTGATATGGCTGGTAATAGGTTTGGTTATTTACTTTACCTACAGTTACAAAAACAGTGTATTAGGCAGGGAAGTTAAAACGGCCTAACCAATAACTTTATGTGGATATGCCCCATTTGCAGCCGCGAATTTGCAAACACCAACCAGGTACACTCCTGTCGCGAACGTAACCTGGGTGATTTTTTGCAGGGTAAATCCGCCCATACGGTTGAATTGTTTGATTACCTGGTAGAAGAACTTTTAGCCATGGCGCCCATCAAAGTCTATCCTACTAAAAGTATGATAGCATTTGGCCTGCGCACCAATTTTGCCTACGTTACCCAATTAGGTAAAAACTTTATTGATGTGGTTTTTCCGTTTAATGAAATATATGCCGATAACCTCTGCTTCAGCAAAATAAAAACCGTACCCGGCACTAACCAGCACAATCATTATTTCCGGATGTATTTGAAGGAGGATATTAATGAGGAGGTGAGAAAGTATATGAGAAAAAGCCTCACCCAAACCCTCTCCAAAGGAGAGGGCTTTTGATTTGCAAGGCTGGTTTTGGCAGTCCCGTTCAAATAATAGATTCTGATTTTATGATATAAAATATAATCGGTTCAATTAGTTTCATGAGTAAAAATGATGTAAATATTACCGGCATTAAAAGCAAGTGGCAAGGATTCGAAACTGCCGACCTTATTTTATGGGAGATTCTTAAAGAGAATTCAAAGGCAAACAGGCGGCACCCCACCGAAGGAGAAAACATGATGTGGCAAATTTTAAGGAATAATAAAACCGGCTATAAAATAAGAAGGCAGCACGCCATTGATGGTTATATTGCTGATTTTGTTTGTTTGGGAAAAGGATTGGTCATTGAGGTAGACGGCGGGTATCATCTGTTTACCAAAGAACAGGATGATTTAAGAACTTCTGTTTTAAATGAATTAGGTTTTCACGTTATCCGGTTTACTAACGACCAAGTTTTAAAATATCCTCAAAATGTGTTTCTGAATATCAAAGAAATATTAGATAAACAACCCAACAGAAAAATTTAGCCAGACCTTTTCCTTGGTATTGATTTGGGTTTAAAAGCTTGAATTTTAGAAAAATACGTAGTGCTATTAGAGATATATTACGCGTTTAGTAAGAACCCTCTCCTTTGGAGAGGGCAGGGTGAGGCCTCTTCCCCACAATCCATTTCTGTAACTTCCAGGTAAGATATGCTGAGCCAGCGCCAACTATTGCCCCGCCCAGAACATCGCTTGGGTAGTGCACACCCAGGTACATTCGTGAATAGCCTACAGCGCTGGCAAATGCAAACGATGGTGCTATAACGTACCATTTAGGAATAGCCAAACTTAAGGATGTAGCGGTCGAAAATGCGAAAGCAGTATGTCCCGACGGGAATGACGGGTCTGTTGGGTATTCTTTGGCATAAATCACATCCGGGTGGGTAACAAAAGGCCGCTCGCGGTTAAATATTTTTTTAGCAGCAAAGGTTGCGCTACCTGCAACAATAAACGACGCGGCCGTTTGCAACCCGCTTATTTTAAGGTTATCATCGTGGTTAATATAGCCGGCAACAACTAAGCTTATCGGGGCGGCTACGTTTACTATAACAGCTTTATCGCTTATAAATTTCCATTTACTATCGGCACCACTTGGCGGCCCGTTAATAGCTTTAAGCAGGTTAAGATCGGCGCCCTGGGCAAATAAACCAGTTGCAAAAAACAGGGCTAATAAGGTTAATTGTATCTTTTTGTTCACAGGATATTACTTCAGCTTTGTAAATATGTGAAAACAATCTGTAGTAATACTGAATTTATTTACCCCACCCTACCCTACTAAAAGGAGAAAGTTCAAAAAAACAGGCGTTAACTATGCTCGCGACAACGATACTTCGAAAAATCAGCACAAAAAGGTAGTAAACAAAAAAGTCCTCCCGAACAGGGAAGACTTTATTTAATTTTTTCTACTTCAGCAAAAAACAGCTGCAAATCGGCCCCTCCATTTTGGAAAGGGTGTGACGAGCCCTAATTTACCCTATGAATTTCAATAGCATCAGGTATCGATAACATTAACGGCACTTTTTCAACCGTAACAAAGCTTAAATCCAAACCAAAGCCACGTTCTTCTGAAAGGCTTAAATGCTTCAGGTAAACATAAAAATCCATGATAAAGCGCTCGTAAAATGATAAGCTGTGCGATCGGGAGAAAATTTTCTCAATCACCACAAACCTAAAATCACCAACAATTTTATGCTTATTTAATGATTTGTAATGGCTGGTTATATCAACTTCACCTTTCTTAACCAGGTCTTCAACCACTTTACGGAACAACAGGTTGATTTGCTGCTCAACCCGGAAGCCCAGTTTAAAATCGATACGGATCAGTTTATTAGGGATCAAAAAGTCAACCTCGTATTCGCGTTTGTAAGGCTCATCCACGACATCAACGTGAACCAGCCAATATACATCGGCCCGTTTTGGTTGCTTCTGTAAAATGGAGTAAACAATTTTCGATTCAATTTCCGAGTTAAAATTAGCGCTGGTTAAGTACACCAGTTGCGATGCATATTTAGGCACGCTTTCGTCGGCGCTCAGCTCGTTAATGATGTTGTAATAATCATCAATTCCAACAAATTTAACATAACGATTCCTGATCTTACGGGCAGTATGCCATGTCCACATCACCGTGAACAAAACAAAACCTATCGAAAGTGTAAACCAGCCTCCATGCAAAAACTTAACCAGGTTACCTGTCAGGAAGGTACCTTCAATAACCAGGTAAATTGCCAAAAATGTATTGATGATGTAGTTTGGTACCTTTTTCCTTTTCAGGAATTTTGATACCAGTATAGTGGTCATCAACATGGCTACGGTGATACTTAAACCATAAGCCGCCTCCATTTTATCCGAATGGCGAAATATTAGCACAACACCCAAACAGCCGGCCCAAAGCAGCCAGTTAACACTTGGCACATATAATTGCCCTTTTTGCTCAGATGGATAATTGATTTTCACTTTTGGCCAAAGGTTAAGCCTTACAGCCTCGGCAATCAGCGTGAACGATCCCGATATCAGCGCCTGGCTGGCAATAATAGCAGCCACGGTAGCGATACCGATACCAAATATCAAAAACCACTCCGGCATTATTTTATAAAAGGGGTTGTTCACGTTAAGGTCCATCACCGATCCGTTACTTTGCAGCAACCAAACCGCCTGGCCAAGGTAGTTTAAAATTAAACATGCTTTAACATAAATCCAGCTGATGCGGATGTTTTGCTTACCGCAGTGCCCCAGGTCAGAGTATAATGCTTCGGCCCCGGTAGTACACAAAAACACAGCACCCAATATAATAAACGCGTTGTGGCTATTTGTTGAACTTAACAATTCGTAAGCATAGTAAGGGTTAAGCGCCCTGATGATTCCTGGCGAATGTACGATATAGGAGATACCGAGTACGCCCATCATCGTAAACCAGATAAACATAATTGGCCCGAATGCTTTACCTACCAGCGATGTACCAAACTGCTGAATAATAAACAGCCCTGTAATAATGGCTATCACTATTTTAACAGTTGGTAAATTGGGGTAATAGGTTTGCAAACCCTCAATAGCCGACGATATGGTAATGGGCGGCGTAATAATACCATCGGCAAGTAATGCGCAGCCACCTACAACGGCAGGTACTATAAGCCATTTGGCTTTACGGCGCACCAACGAGAAAAGCGAGAAAATGCCACCTTCGCCCTTGTTATCGGCGCGCAGCGTTATTACCACATACTTTAGGGTAGTTTGCAGGGTTAACGTCCAAAATATAAGCGAAACTCCTCCCAGTATTAATGTTTCTGAAATGTGATTGGTGCCAACAATGGCTTTGAATACGTATAATGGCGAGGTACCAATATCACCGTAAATTATTCCTAAACTGATGAGCAGACCAGCTGCCGACAGTTTTTGCAGATCTTTATGATTTGACACTATGTGTTAGTTTGAGACGGCAAAAATATTAATTTTTTACATTTCAAAGTCAAATTATCAAGAATTCATGAAGAATTAAGAAGTTTTTTATAAATAATGTAAATTTTATGGCTATTTAATAAACAATAATGAAGTAATTGAAACCCAATGATGTATATTAATATAAATGTTAAAAAATCAAACAAAAAAAAGCGCCAAAAGCTATCTTTTTGAATTCCTTTAATAAATGTATAAAAAACACTATTTCATTCAAACTTAAATTAGGATTAAACGTATAAGGATTTAGTCAGTCTATACTATAAAACAGTCCTCATTGTTAAATTTTGTTAAAAACATTAACAAAAACGTCAATTTCTTAGGCCGTGAGGGCATTATTTATACTTTTGTACGGAAACTTAATAATGAGGCGAAAAATTACTTACCCTTTTACTTACA
>Ga0307515_10005205_pt1 | contig 26436 bp, 10 predicted proteins | sample 17_EM_MG_FD_194513 | JGI IMG/M metagenome (GOLD analysis project Ga0307515, IMG submission 194513) | Populus trichocarpa ectomycorrhiza microbial communities from riparian zone in the Pacific Northwest, United States - 17_EM | ecosystem: Host-associated > Plants > Roots > Unclassified | place... | reverse complement strand
TTATTTAATGATTAAGTTATTTTCGAACGTTTTATATATATATATCAGTAAGAGTTATTTCATGATCGGATTCTAAACAAATCGTTTACATTTAAATTAGTATATTCATGAGTATTTCTTCCTCACAATATTTAGCACACGCGTGTACACAAACTTTTCGAATGAACTATGCTAATTATACTTTATATAAAAATTAATCCAGGCTATTGACACGAAGAAAATGACATGGTATCTGGGCATGCTAAACTCTACGGTGGCGTTTGAATATAATATTTTAATAAATATACATACACGCAAAAATAACAAAAATATATTTGACTCAAGAAATAATTCTGTATTTAAGACAATTTTAAAATAGATTTTTATATTTTCAAAACTAGAGATGCATGAAAATACATCATTTATATCTCCACTACTTTAATTTTTTTATATATATCAAGACAGTATCCAAATACTATATAGAATACATCACACAATACATTACCAATTCCACTAAACTTCTCCATGTCATTCGTAATTATTAATTTAAATTTATTCATGGTTTTGTCACATGGCTTTATTAATTATCAATAATTTATGGTCTTCAAATCATATTTGATTGCGCTAACATTGATGGCTCTCCCACCCCAAAGGATACTTAACTTGGTGTATATTCTTCTTCTTCTTTTTATTATTATTATTATTATTATTATTATTTGGGAAATAGTCTCTCTAGTATTATTATTATTATTATCATCTAGGGGAGGCAATATTCCCAGGCTGGCATCTTAGTTTTGGGGGGTAAACAAAGGCCACACATTTGTGAGACTAGAAAGGATAGATAGGAGGACAAAAGTCTAATCTTACGTCTGCTTACGATCCAGATCATTCTTTTTTTTTATTTATTTACGTGAGGTGTCCGGGTCAGCTTACGCGCACCACGACTATTTCCCACGGCCCACTGGACATCCTGCAAGCCCAGGAGCAGGTAAGACACCGCGGGGGTGACAGGCGTGCACATAGAGGATCGAACCCGGGACGGGGACGGAACAAGTCACACGGTTGACCACAGCAGCTAGACCCTCAAGTGCAATCCAGATCATTCTTGATCATGAGCATAAAGGGTTCAAGGTAAGTACAAGAACACGAAAACAGCAGGTCCATAAGACAGAAAATTCTAATATTTGAATCCCAATAGTACGTAGCTCATTAGAAAGGATTCGATTTCAATAAATCTAAAAAACAAACAAACAAGTGGATAATAATTGGCGATCACAGAAGATTTCAATAGCTAATAATTTCTTATTATCTAGACACAAATATGTAATAAAAGGGTGGGGATTATACGTCCTCATTTCCCAGACTGAAAATGAAGACCTTAAAGTTTCCTTCCTCCCACGTAGTTATCCTTGAGACCAGTTGCATGACCACCAGCACCTTAGTTTTGCCTCGTATGGATGAGAAGTTCTTTAGAATCCTAAGCTTCAAGGTGGACATGATTCTGATGAATTCATAGGTGGGTTTTGGATGCTTCAACTAGTCAACAGCGCAGCTGCCATCAAGAACGTGACACCATAGTATTTCACAAAGAATTAAGATGGCCAAATTGAATTCAATCAATTTGAGCCACGGTCACTATAATTAGGCTTTGGTCCCCCTTTAAGAGTAGTCTTGTAGTGAACAATTTGCCAATTTGGTAGGGCATGCAAAATTGAATCATGGTCCCAGAGAATACTGCCTCATGCTTTAGAAATACTTGGTCTATATTTTATTTGAAAAAAAGCAAGAGAAGTGTTAGTGAATTTCCATTGGATAGCATGTGATAATAAACAAAATTAAAATAATAAAATAAGGAAATTCATAACCTAGTTGGGATAGATATTTATTATAATAAAGAGCTTAAAATAAATAAGCGTGATTGTGTTTAGTTAGTGTTATAGGATAGAAAAAACATATACATAAATAACAAAAATGTGTTTGATAGAGGACTAAGACAAGGACCGAAAAAATCTATCTCTAAAACAGTATTAGAATGAATTTCTACTCTTTCAAAATAGAATATTCATGAGACATATTATCTCCATCTCCGTCTCATATATCTTAAAATATAAAATACTATACATGTTTTGCCCATCATTCTTATCCTTTTAGAGGAACTCAACTCTATACTCACGGACGAATAACTGAATTTTTGTTTAAATATTTTTTTCTACAACAAAATATATATATATAATTTCTTTGTTTTTATTTTAGTTAGGTTTATTTTTAAACCATGTTAAAAGATGACTTGATCAAATTCAAGTACGGGTTAATTTAGAGCTTGGTTGACTCAACATTTCAATCCATAATACAATTGATCAAACCAAGCTTAGATAAGGCTCAGCTGGATCAATTTTAAGAATTTAATTTTTATATTTTGTCCAAACAATGTTTTGGGATGGGTCTGAGTTGACTGATTGACCTAGAGATTGGCAAGATTTGAGATACATGGCCTTCACCATCAATCATCACCAAAGAAGAAAAACCCATTTGATTACACCGAATGGTTCTCATAGGCAATTATTGAACCTACAAGGTGCAGCCATGTCCATCCTGCTAGTATATATGTTGCATGGATATTACAAATGGCCGAAGCAGTCACAAATGGGCATTAGTGATCGGTTGAATGTGAGCCATGACCAGCCTAGATGAGGTTATGATGCCACAATCAAACTAGAAATAAACAAGCCCAAGATAACAATTACTCAAAGATATAGCACCCTCTGTCTTGCCACTATCTGGCAGACAGGCACTCTTGAGATTTCAGTAATTGCTGATATTCCGTCTGTCTCCATAGGCAGCCGCTGCTGACTTGAGGCAGCTTTCAACATTCTGTTGAAGATAGGTGGGGGCGGGAACAATCAATCTACTTTTAGTGGTTGGATCCTACTGCTAAAAAACGAAAGGTAAAGACACACCAGCCCATTTTGACAGCATCGCCTCCATCTGATACTTATAAGAAACGTTTCGTGAAGCATCATTTACCAACACTTGCATCGAAAGAACACTCGTGAAAGAAGCCCTGGGGTTTCACAGCAGCCACGGAAATCCAAAAGTAGGCACAGGTACATGGCAAGAAACATCCAAACTTCCAAGTTCCAACAATTTGCATTCTCATATGTTCCATCACCTTATCCAAAGGAAACCAAAATACAGAGTACATACAGACATTTTGCCAAAAAAATGAAATGTGGTCTCTACAAAATTGGCCATCTTGCAATATCATGGAATTCCTATCTAATTTAAGAGAGGAAGAGGCTCATATTTAATTGTATTAGTATATGATTCTAAATAATACAATTGTGTGTGCAATGACAATATGCTGTCTGAATCTCTCTCTGGTGCTGCATGCAACCAAGGATGCCTCTGTTTTCTTGGCTTTTTTAGATTTTCTCTGGGGTTCACAGAAGCTGAAGGATGGGATAGAATTCGTGATAAGGAATGTAACCGAGACATCTTTCCGATGGAATGGTTTGTAGCTTGAATCCTCTGATCTGCACAACTTTCAGCTCTCAACCTTCCCTTTTGACCAAGGACTGGGGGGAAACTGACTGAATTAACCATTCCAGAGAGGTCATTAGGGCTCTCCACACAAAGGGAAGGAGTTGCATTCTGCGGCAATCTTTTCTTCCATGTTAAAAACGATTGCTGTAGCCTAGAGGGAACCTGCAAACCAGCCGAATGAGAAAATCAAGTCAAGCCAGTGGAAAAGGTATAGGCAACGGTCAACAGATCAGAAAGGGGAGAAACAAAAATAAGTCTTCACAAAGAAAAGAACATCCATATAAAGAACACAAGTCATCTCCTGATGGGAGAATAAAACTAAGCATCCAAAGAACTGAACATCAAACCACTCTAGCCTAAACCAAACAGCTTGCATTGTCCAACTAAAATACATCTCCCAGAGGAAACCAATCAATATTCCAGAAGTTGATGAACAGCAAATCTCATAACCCATTTACTTGGGTGCTAAACGAGATGGATAGATGAAGAGGGAGGAAAAGACAGGGAGAAAAAGATCACCTTTTTTGGTTGGATAGATATACTCCCCAGGAAGGAAAGAAGGATCAATCCTACCTTTCAAGCTTACATTTTTCAATCCATCTGATTTGGATGAATTAATACATCATAGGCGCTTTTTTTTTTTCTAACCCTTGACCAATTTATTTTCTTTTTTCTAACCCTTGACCAATTTATTCCAAACAAACAAACAAATGGTGTTTGGGATTCGACAAATACTTTGTGACCGTTTTACATAGAAAAGTGAAAGAAAATCATGGTTTGGATATTTAGAGGATTGTGTGATGCATCAGGACTAGTCAGGTAACTTGAAAAAAAAAAGAAATCAACGGGATTGCAGACATTTTCCTTCTAATGAAATGTAAGGCATCAGAAAGCAGATATTCTTCAAACCTCGCATATTACAGCTTCTTTTCTTCTAAACATTGGAGGACATTCAGACTGACTGCTAAGCACATGGAAAAGAATTCATGGAGTTTTGAACTTACTGTTGAAAGAAGACTACAGGAAGCAAATGACAGTGATGATGCAGAAAATGGAGCTCCTGCAGGTCTGTTTCCTTTCTGGTCATTCTTTCTTGGGTCCTCATCTTGGGTCACAGAACCAAAACTTGATGGTGTAACATCATCCTCCTCCTCTTCCTCCTCCTCCTCCTCCTCCTCCTCTTCCTCTTCATCTTTAGCTAGAGGTTTCTCCTCCTGTTGGGCTGACACAAAGGTATTTTCTTCCCCCTGCAAACCAATCTCAACCTTCTCTTCCTCCTCTTTTTCTCTCATCTTCAGCTCCTCGTCCAAGTCTTCCATGGTCTCCTCTAAACACAATTCAGCCTCTATCAACTCAAGTTCCTTTTCATACAGCTGTATTTTTATCTCGCTAGCTTTCTTCTTCTCTTCAGTCCATTTCTCTAGTTTACCACGCACCAGCTTGCCCACATCATCAGCTCTTTTTAGAAGTCGCTGCCATATGTTTTCCTTCTTTATCACCTCCTCTTTTCCATAAAACTCATCAAAACCAAGGGGTAGGAATTGAACTTTATCAGGATCAAAATCTTCCCCATCTTTCAGAGGTGGCTGCCAAAATAACCGAACCCCATGTTCCTCATCCTCAACCCAATCAATTATTCGTCCAGTTGGTGTGTGTAAGATGACAGGATCTTCAGTATATATGCGCCTAGATGGATCTTCAGGATCAGGTTCTGGTTCCTTGTCAAGAACAATGAATTCAGGAGTCTCCTCTGTCCAAACAAATGTAAAAATGTAAGCACCAAACAAAAAGGAAAAAAAGAAGAAGCAGCATTGGGACTGAACCACGAAAGCACTAGCAATTAGCCTAAAAACAAGTTAATTGGACTATCTTCATTAACTGGTTTGGGCTCCATAGATTTTCTCGCAAGGACTAGAGAGAGAGAGAGAGAGAGATGATACCATTCTCCCACCAGTATGAAAGCTCAGCAGGCATAGGCAATCTCAGTGGAGCTTTATAAAAGGAATTTAACCACATCTCTCTTTCTTGATCTACCTCATGTGCATATCTTTTCCAATAATCAGGTACCTGCCAAACAAGCACATTTGTTCTCATCCTCTCCATGGCCTAAAAATAAGTCTAAAAGCAGGTTAACAAAGTAACTTACTTCGTAGAACTGGTTGATGAAGCCTGGCGCCATCCACACATCTTCTTCCTCGTAGAAATAGGGATGTTGAGGATCACTATATGGACCAAACGCTTCCCTGACCACTGCGAGAAAACATAATACCAAAAGAAGAATAAATGAGAGATCACATAATCAATACATTATGGACGAATTCTACAATAGAAAATTGGATCTGCAAATGGCAAGTTAGCAGTTATAAATCTAGTGACAGTTGGGATTAGAGGCATTAATTGTCATAATTCAGTGAGGGGAAACATGGATGTCTAAAAGATGAACAAAAGCTTAAGCATTCAAGCAAGCAAGCTCAAACCCAATGCTATATCCTGCATTCCCAATTCCCATGCTTCAACATGTACGATGTCACGATGCTTAGTTTGAATGCTTGAATCCTGTCTCCAAAGAACATTTAACCAGCAACATCTAACAAGAAGACTTTGTAGCCATGACGATAATATTTTTGAGAGATATGACAGCATATACCTTGGTCAGCCATTATATGTGCATCTCTAAATCAATGACCAAGGTTGTGTTGTCCATCAATTTGTAGAGTATAATCTACGTGATTACACAAAATGGATATTATATTTCATCAGTTATTGATTATCACCACGTAACAAAAAAGTCAAACCCTGACTTTCCAGCCCCGGTCGATGCATTACTTTGTAACTCAATTGCTACTCTCCATTAAAAGCAATATTTGGAGTAAAAAAGACATACTTCCATCTGGTTTATTGACAAACATCCTAGCCTTTGCAGCAGCTACTTCAGCTATTCCTGCGTGCACCTGTAAGACCTTTTTGTAAGAGAAATATCTTAGAAAAGTTTAACCTTTAAAAGAAAGTGATAACATACCGCAGAAATGTCTTCATCACAATCAGTAGCATCCTCTACGAACTCTCCAAAGTAGAACCTACCCTGTATGTACACCAAAAATAGGGGTCACTCTTTCATGAAACTAAAATGGAAAAAACAAAAAAGCCGTTATCCAGTTATGGTCCTGCCACAGTGCAGTGCTGGGAAGGAAGGTTTGGAGACAGTATATCCTTCAACATATATGCATGAAATAATTGCTTTCAAGACTCCACCTGCAGCTTTGTGGTTACACCCATGGCTTCCACCCAGGCAACAAGTGACCAAGCAATAGTTACTTTGACACTTTACCAGGAATGGAAATTTTACTGAAATATTAAGAGTTGTAAAACACAAAAAAAAAGAGAGCAGACCAATTACACACATCAAATTTATTGGTTGTGCATATCTGTGTTCATGAAATTTCTATCACCACGGTGCATACTTTCAAGCTAATGGGTTTGATTTAATTTCAAGTCTTAAATAATCATTTCCAACTATGCCACTTGTTACTTGAAATATCAACTCTCTTATGATATGGAGCACTAACAGAGAAAAATTGGATTCAGATATTATTTCAAGTTTGTGCTGACCCTTCCAGCAGATTGGCATTAAAATTACATACATGCCAAGCTCTGAAATATGGTTTTAATATTTCATGAACCTACAAATATGGTGCGCTCATTGACTTCATAGACACCGCAACCATGCATCCTGCCATGCTTCCATTCACCAGCATAACGGTACCGACCTTTCTCCCTGACATAGAAACACTATCAACATTAATTAATTATCACATGAAACATGCATTCACCAAAATAAAAATTCATGTCTTCTATGAGAAAAAACCAAAAGATTCATACAATACAGTAGCACTTCTTTTATCTTTAGACAAGATAATTGTATAGATAAAGATCGTTCATACTGACACCAATAAAAACAAAAAAACATATCACTTGGCATCAAAAGGATGGTTAATTGATGATCATCTATTACTCCATTGCCTAGTCGCTTATCAGTTTGTCTCCATCTTTTCAGTTTTTGGGAGTCATTGGATTATAGGGCCATCACTTCTAGCAGCTTGGAGAGCAGAATCCTTGACTCATTGCCTTCGGATGGATCCTTGTAAGATGGGAGGTATGCCCGAGGAGTTAGTCAACACATATGCTCCAATGCTGTCATTGTGACCTTGAAATTCAACTTTGGTTTTGTTCACCTCTTTGGGATTTTATGGGTCATGGCAATGGTACCAGCAACACCAAATGTGTGTGTGGAAAATGGAAATAGAGAAGCATCTTCACCTTAAAACAGCAGGCCTGTTTACAATTTCCTGCTCTTGCTAAGACTAAGTGTGCAGCAGCTTCTAACTACATTTTAAAGGAAACTTTGAAAGGATGCAACGCACGTGATCTCAAGTTCAAACCAAAGTAGCATGCCCAACTCATTGACCCTCAGATAAAGGGAAGAAACCAGGCACTTATGCAAGCAATGGGATTGACATTAAGATAGGTTGAAGATTTGAAAAACATAAAAAGTTGGGTAAAAGATGTGAACCAATCTAACAATAACAGAAAACAAAAATAACTCACAGCTGAATACAAAGAACTTACGGTTTTTCCCCAAATTGTCTAATCCACTCATCATTCTCGTAAAAAGGTATTTCATACTGCCCTCCAGCCAGACGCATGCTATCTTCAATATCCATCTCCAGCCATTTCCTGTCCTCCGGGGACATAAAATCTCTAGATATAATTCTTCCCTCAGCACGCATCTTTTCTTCAAGCCTGAAAAGATAGTCATAACCAACTCAAGTTATTTATTCTGTTTGGAAAAAGATCACACCTTAATCATACTATGATTATGAAGAGATATGGATTGTGAACATACTTGGAACCTGGTATAGGTTCTATATCAGGTATATCAACTTCTACCACTCCGTGCCCTTCCATGTTGTTCCGGAGCCACTCACCTTCATACCTACAGCAAGGGAATATCATAAAAGTCTGAGTAGAAGGCACATTGCTAATAGGCCAAGCAAATTCTTTATGATGGATAGATAGATCGAGCTTTAAAGTGTTTCTATCCTGGTTTGAAGCATCAACTACAAATTTATGGAGCCTAATACACATCAAAATCTAGACAAAAAGGGGATGTGAAAGTGGCAAGCTCTCTAACAGCATATGAAAAAATAAACTGTTTGGTAAGCTTGTAGTTTTTCTGACTTTACTACGAAAAAAAAAGAAAAAGAGGGAGGGAGAGGGTGGGGAGTGCTGAAACAACATGTATTTTCATTACTAAATTGCATCCAAGGAGCCTAAATACAGTCTTTGCACATCATGTAGGGGTTTCTTCAGCTATGGAGAAGCTTCCTATATACATCTACCATACAACATTATTTCCTCTTTTTTCCAAGGTTGCTAAATCACAATGATCATTCAAAGACTAGGATGAAGTCAAATAATTATCTGCCACGTGTTCCTTTTTCTTTCCTTTTTTTTTCATAACTCCAAGTTCTTAGTTTCTAAAAAAGTACTTTTAATGCAGGCATAAATCTCAGACACTCACACGCTAGTTTAAATTATATTGGATATTTGATAACAACATGCCATGTACTAGCTAGAGAACTATAATCGCAGTGCATCAGCACTTCTATTTTCTTGATGACAGTGTACATCAAATTGTGTCACTTTTCTGTTAACTTTCCAATGGATAAATATAAGTGCAAGTGCAACTTTTAAGATAGAGTACAAACCTGACTAGCCCCTGTTCAGCAACATAAACACCCTTGCCATGTGCCAAGTCATCCCAAACAGTGCCTTCATACCTTTACAAATCCAAAACACGATATAACAAGTAGGTGAAAAGAATTCTCATGTGATGAACTAGGATGGAGAGATCATAGAAAGGATCAAATATACATTCAGACCAGACTGTACATGAGCAATTAAAGGCATATTCTATTAACCTCATAAATTATAATTGTGATAAATAAAATCCAGTCCATTTGTCACACCCACACCCTAAGCTACTAGACAAACAAATGAAGAGTTCAAAATCGAAAAACAAACTGAATCATCTGATTATCACCCATTGAAATCATCTCAAAACTAAGGGAATGCTTTGTGGTGTGTAATTTCATTGCAAGCTAGCAAGCATACCATGGTTTTATCACCTTTAACAACTTAAATTGAATGAAGAATTATAAACCACGCGTAACAAAGCAGTACACGAAACAACATACTCCGTTTTCTTTGCACCAAAAATAATCAGCAGGAATTGAACATAGACTCACGAAACCCCGTCCAAAAAACTGGAATAATCGTGCATCCAATTCCTCTAAGAACACCAACGCAGATTTTAACGCACTTATACAAAAATTACAAGATCAAATCCCACCATAAACTAAGCAAAAATCACCAACCATTCATCCAATTGCTCTCAATATCACCAACGCAGCTATAACCACAAAGCAAATTATCAAAAAATGAACAAAAACCTATGTAACAAAACACAACCAAAAAACAAAAAACACAACAACGAGCAAGCTTCACAAGCACTTACGAGCTACCATCTTCGAAAATGTAGCTAACCCAAGTCAAGAACTCCTCAATCCTATCCAGTTCTTCAATAACAGCTTTCGGATTCGAGATATCATAATGATTATCAGGAATCACCGGATAAGGCCTCCTATAAGGCACGTAAAAAGGTGCAATAGGCGGGTCTCTCCCTTCTTCTTTCATCTTCCTAACAATATCCCAATCCTCCTCATCTGCCCACACTGGGTCCCACCCTGGTTTCGTAGATTCCCATGGAGGGTCAGCCCACAGCTCCTTCAAATCCTCTTCCCTCCAATTCTCTTTGTCCCTTGGAAAATCAAACAAATCCTCGTAAAAAACATAGTTTCTGTCTTCTTCTTCTTTCATCCTCTTCATCCTTTTGCTCTCCAAGACATCCGCGAACCGCGCAATGTTTTTCTCCGGTGTGTTTTCCGATTCTGGGATTTCATCTCCCGGTCTGGTGTAGGTGACAACGCCGTCCTCTTGGTTGGTGGAGGATTGAGTGTAGTCGTAGTCGTAGTCATAGTCGGAGTCGGAGTCGGAGTCGGAGTACGAGGAAAAAGAGAGGTTGTTGTCTTTGTTGGTATCAGCATTTGGGTCTTCTTGTGGGTTCGGCTCGGGTGAGTCGGTGGTTTGGTCTGCTGAGTTATCGCCGGCCATGTTTGGAGGATAAGAAGGAAATGAGCGAGGAGGGAAGCGTGAGAAATGGATAGGTGTTTTTAAGTGGGAAGGGTTTTGGGGATTTTTGTCCGTTACTACTAGCATTTTTTATTTTTATTTTTCAGTCTTACAGTTTTACTGTCTTTTCTTTTTAATCTGGAAGAGAGTTGTTTTTCACTTTTCTTTTTGGTAAAATTACCTTTTGTTTTCGAATTCGATGGATTGGTGATAAAAATGGGCAAAATGTTGATAAATAAAATGTTTGATGTGATTTCATGGTGTTTTCTTAAAACTAATTTTTAAAAATTAATATCATATTTTTATTTACAAAAATAGTATATTTCATGGATTTTTAAATAAATATTTATATTTTATAAACTTAGTGTAATACATATTTTTTTTATTTCATTAAAAAAATATATTTGATTAAGATGCAATAGCTTTTCGAAAAAATAAATATTTTTTAAATTATTACTGTCCCTTTATTTTTAGTTTAGGAAATTTATTTTTATTTTTTTAATTTTTTATTTAGTATCGTTATGCTTTTGTTTTAATATTTTTGTTTTTTTATTGATAAGGTTTTCTATTTTTTTATATATAAAGGGTTTTAATCGCAGTCATTAAACCTGAACCGACTCGATGGGTTGACCTGATAGCTAAACTGGTCCGAGTAAGGTAAAAGACCAGAATGAGCAAAAACCCGGTTAACCCACGAGCCGAGCGACCCAACAAAACCTGATAGAGACCTTTTTTTTTAATGTGTTTTTTCTCCTAACTAGAGACCCTTTTTATATATATTTTTTTAGTTGGTTATTAATCATTTTCAAAGTTTCACTATGTAAATACTACAATAATATTTTATGTACTCTATGTTCACAATAAAAAAATTATATTTTTTCAATATAAAATAAAAAATATTTTTGGTTTAAATACCTCAACTTAAAAGGGTAACATAGTATTTTTTTAATGTGGAATAAAAAACATTTTGAAATAATCTTTTAAATTTCATTATTTACAACATATATAGTCTATATTCACATGGATTATTTCTTAATTTTTTCGTATGAAATATTAAAATTTCAAATATTTTTTTTAATTTTTCTAGATTGATCCGTGTAACCCAGCTCCTTGACCGGGTCAATTCTCATATCGGGTTTGATAACTATAATCAATTTTTGAATCAGGTTTGATAACTATGATTTTAATAACTTTTTTAACAAATGAGACTTTAATAAATAGAAAATAACTATTTTTTATGTTTCGAATAAATGATTTTGGTCCTTCAAGGTTTTGACTTTTAGTAAATTTCATTACCTTTTATTCCTGGATACATTAATTGATACTAGAACTCAATAATTTTTTATGGTTAGCTATTGTTATGCTTTTTTTATTCAATATTTTTATTTTTTTTATTTATAAGATTTTCTAGTTTTTCTATTTATAAAGGGCTGTAATAATTTTTTTAATAAATAAGACTTTAATGAATAAAAAATAAATATTTTAGATGTTTCGAATAAATGATTTTGATCCTTAAAGGTTTGACTTTTCACAAATTTCATCATCTCTTACTCATTGTTATGTTAATTTCTTGGTGGATAGCTATTGTAAGTTATCATTGAAAATCTTAATCATGAGATTCTTGATGGATACCTCACACAAGCATAATAAAAATCTACTATGAGTTTAGAGGCGGAGCAAGAAAAAAAAAGTAAGAGGGGCTAAATTAAAAGAAATATTTTAAAAAAATTATAATTTTAAATATTTTACAAAGAAAGAGGTTGGAAAAAATTTTCTTGTAGGGACTCGGGTCCCTGCCAGCCTCCCCCTACCTCCGTCGCTGTATGAGGTGTCCTAGGTGTAAAAGAATCATTGAGTTCCGGATGAGGAGATTCTACTTAAAAAAAAAACATTATGATGGACGCTTTCATAACGGGCAACAGGTTTTTTATAGTAAAGATCCCATCTCACAAACAATTTGAATTTGATGATGAGTTCCTTTTAATCCAGGTAGATTGATGTAGAATTTTGTTTTTTAAATAATTTTTTTATTTCTTCTTTCCCAGTTGAGGAATTTCTTTTGTATTGTTCTTGTTTTCATATTCAATTAATAGGGTTTTCTATTTCAATATTATTAGATTACTTCTGTTTTTCTAACTTTGAAGGGAATAGTTTTCTATTTATATTTTTCTATTTAACATTCATAGGGTTTTCTAACTTTTTTGGGATGAAAAAGAACTAATTATTCTGGATGTCTCTCATATTTGCAGTGCTTTTTATTTTTTTTTAAGATTTTAAACTGTAACAAACTTCATTATCTCTTATTCTAACAAACAAGTTTATTTTATAAAATTTTAAACAAATTATTTTTTCTTTTAAATTTTTACAAGCTCATAGATAAGCTTATTTTCAAGTTTTTTTTTTTAAAAAAAAAATTGCTTGCAGGTCCAATTCAACCAATTATATCTTAACAAATTAGTTTAAACTAAACTCTTACACAGGTAAGTTTATTCATTTATATCCCTAACACCAGCACCAAAGCCAAGAAACCTAGATTCCTAAAATGATACACAGGTATTTTCTATGTTACTTCTCTATTTAGTTTGCTTTTCAACCTTGTTATTATTATTATATATATATATATATATATATATATATATAATGAGATTTGGATATTTATTATTATTATTATTATTATTGTATTCCCCGGCTCAACAGGAAAACATGAATCTAGATTACTAGTCATGGAAAGAAAGACAGTGCATCAAAAGAGACTGGGATCAGAGAGTGCAGCAGCAGCAAGAGAGGGGGGGCATGTGTATGTCTATAATCAAGTTGGATAATTTATTGAATTGTGATATGGTGATGAGATTTTATAAAAATATTTATAATTTAAATTAAACCCGATAGATATTAATTTAAACCATTTAAATTTTTATGATATTTAACTAATAAAATACGAATATTATCAAACACTATTCCAAATCTAAGCCAAGTAAAACTTGATGTTTACAAATATTTAGATATTTGTATCACGCACACATATATAATATTTATATTTTTTAAAAAATATAATATAATATATGATATCACTTTTTTAATCGAGGTTAAACTATAAATAATATTTAAATAACGGGTATTCAAATAAAAACTCAAAACTGGATAAATAAAACAAAAATATTTAAATTCTGTATTTGATAATAACGAGTAAAATATAAATATCGATTCGTGCATGCTGATTCTCATTAAACTTACTTCCCTCGAAGACTATATTCAAGTCCAAATCTGTATCCAAGTGGTGGCTTTCTCCTATATCTCATCCTTTTTTGCAACTTCCTGTTATGGATCGGGTGGTAGACACGTACAAATTCATTGCCAGCACGGGACCTTCTTTATGATCAGTATCTACGTCCTGCAGGTTCTGCTCAGAATCGGATTCCTGCGTGTCTCCATGTAACATTCAAACACCATTCCTGAATTCAAATCGCCAAATCTCTCCCTTGAATTCTTGGCACGCCAGCTACAACAAGACCCCTCCTCAGCACAAAGCATTGGCTTGCATTTTCCCCTAAAACAATCACAGCTTATGATCCAAACGATAATCCTCGCCTGTGCCGGTTGACGACTTGCCTAGAGGCAGTAGTGTTGGTCCCGTTCCCGGATGTGTTGCGAAAGCCTCTGCGATCTCCATGTAGAATTCTATAATCAGTGTCTGCGTTTCTGGGTACTCAAGGGCTATATATGATGCTGGAGAGCGGTGTTTAAGGTGCGAGAGTACTCCGTTGAAAGATATGAACGAACATAGAATCCAGACCTCAAAACGCCTCTCTCTAGATTTGTTTCACGAATTCTCTTCTTCTTTTTTCCTTGTATTTCTTTCTCGTCTTTCTACCAAATTAAGCAACCACTATACGGATTTAAAGCTGACAACAAGTACTCCAGCTTGGTTGGATTAAATGAAAAGATGTTTCAATTTTTTCTTCATTTACGAATTGGTCCTCAAAACTTTAGAACTTTTTTTTTTTCATTTTCTCTAACTAACTTGGTATTATTATCCAACTCTTGAATTCAGTTATATACATACACATTATATTTCAGTCGGTCTTCTTGGTGAGTTTAAAAGCAATCTAAATAATTAATAAGAACATAATTTGGTTTAAAGTAAATATTTAAGATGAAATTTTTTAATAATTATTAAGACGACAACATATTGGATTGACTCAGGTCAACCCGGGTTAACTTGTCAATTCGTATACCGAGTCATAAGATCATGATAACCTCATAGTAAGCAAATCAAAACAAATCATGAATCTTAATTTACAATAAACTTAATGTTGAACGATGAAACTGAAAAAAAATCAATTAAAAAAATTACCTGAGTCAATCCATGTTAACTTGTCAAACCCACGATTTGGGTCACGAGACCATGATAACCAAATAAAAAGCAAATTGAAACAAATTATAGATCTCAATTCTCAATCAAACTAATGTTGAAAGATGAAATTGAAAAAAAAACAAAAAAAAAGTATAAAAACAACCTGGATCAACCACAGTAAACTCGCCAAACTTATTACCCAAGTCATAAGATAAGAATAATCTTATAAAAAACATACCAAAATAAATCATGAGGTTTAATTCTCTATTAACCAGGTATTAAATGATTAAATTGAGGGAAAAAAAAGTCGAGTTAACCAAATTAACCTGTTAAACTTGAGGTTTAGGTCATGAATATGATATAACCTCATAAAATTCTCAATAAACAAATGATAAAAATAAAAATAAATAAAATATATATATATATATATATATATATTATAAAAAAAAAAGTAAGGAAAAAAATACTATTTAAGTGAATAATAACACGTGAGGAGGGGCACAGGAAACGTCCTTCTTTAGTTTTTTTTTTAATATTAATTGTTAATGTCAATATATATATATTTGGAGCATGTTGTCTTGGAAGGGAAGTTAGTACCAGTCTCTTTTATGGAGATTTGAACCGACCTGCTCCACTCTACTCCGCTGCTACTTCACCCCCTGTGCTCCTGGAGAAAAGGCCCGGGCTGTAAAAACCTGCTATCTGATGCCCCCCCATGCATGCAATCTTTAACAAGGAAATGGATACCTTGAATCAGAAGCCTTTATTTCTTTCAAGGATTCGGAGTGTTAAAATTATTTCCATGCACAGTCTTTGACAAGGAAATTGGTGAGAATAAGACTGCAACATGAAATTTGTTGCCATTTTTTTTTTTTTGCCAGTTTTTGTCTTATTCCTGTCAGCCCACAATGTCATTCTGGGTCTACAAATAACAGCCAAGTGACAGTAACATAATTCTCCCCTTTCCTTGCCCCCTCTTTGACTGCCCTTTATCTTGTTGGACTCGGTACTGTTTGTTTCAGTCTCGTCAACCAAGAAAGTATAATTGGCCTAACTCATCATTCAGAGTATGTGTTTGTCAAAAACTAACACGATATTGTATGGAGTAAACTGCGCGTATGGCGACATATCTTCCCGGGAAAAAAAAATATATGCAAAATAATAATAATAAAAAAAAAACACACCAAGTGCTAACCTTCTCAACTCTCCTTTTCTTTTTTCTTTGTTTTGATAACAGTTCTACCCACCTAGCATCGTAATGACTTCTATTAGTGTTTTTCAAGTTATTTTTATCTTAAAAGACATTAAATCAAAGTTATTTTATATGCTTTTCAAAAGGATAAAAAAAACATTATTTTAATATATCTTTAATTAAAAAACAATCTTAAAAATCATCATCTATCACCTTACAAAACACACATGTACAGAGTGCTACCTAGTATTACAGAAATGAGGGTCACGAGTAGCTCGATAAAATACTCTTGTTCCTGATTTGACCATTTGACCTTTTCTCCATGCTGAAGACATTAATCAATTATAATTGTAGGATTCATTGCATTTTTAATGTACCAAACAAGACGTAGCATATTTTTTTAATGCACCAACTTAAACGCATGACTTTGGAGGTCCATTTGAATAGTTAGCAGTGGGTCTCGAATCAGATACTGGTAAAGTTCTTTATTTTTGCGAGAAATATTGCAATCACTGATTAGGTTTGAATTCAATGGACAGCACTCTTTTCGGCAGAGGGGAAACACGATAGGACTTGGGTTCGAGCCTTTCGCTTTCTGCCTTGCGACACGAGTTGAGAAAATTGCAGCTCGAAAAGTTGTTCAATAAATTCAAGAACGGTGTAAAAGGAAAGAGGACAAGAAAGGTTCGGAAAAAACAAAAAAAAAAACGGAACAAAAAATAACAAAGCAAAAGCCAGCTTCCACTCCACACCATACTTCCGAGTTGTGGATTAAAGGTCAACTCATGGATCGACGAATTAACCTGGGTTTATTGGCTTTTCTTGTGACCGATTCAAACTCAAACTGGCTTGAGCCTGGTCCAAGCCAAGCACGAACTCAGTGAATCACTGGTTTGACCAAGGACAACTTTCTTTACGATCAGCTATAGATATAGATCCATCCACACTCTAGGTAGCTATAGATAAAACACACTACCAAAGACAACTTTCTTTATAAGCTTCAACTACATGGACAAGTCTACAATGGCTATGTCTAAGCATCGATATATTATTGACCAGCAATGAAACAAAGTGTTATCTCTATAACTACAATGACCATCAACACTATATATACCGATGATAAAGCACGTGTATTCACCTGCTACCAATGATAAACTAAACCAAAAAAATTAAGAGCTAGAAACAAGAAATCAAAACCCATCACTGTTCCCACATTCGACAAGTAATGCTTCCTCTATCACATTATCTTACAGGTGTTTTTCTCTTCTGCTGCCATTTCGCAGAAACCTACCATTCTCACAACAACAACAACAGTTATTACCAAACACGTAAAAAAAGATTTGCACATTTACTTTCACATGTTGTTACAATAATATTCTTTCCTTTTGTCTTCGTTTCTACCTTGACTTCCGTTTCTTTGAAACCACCGTGGCTGCCGTGGTTTCTGCCTTTTGTGGTTTTGGCAGCCGCTTCCACGGCTCTAGAAGAACCGAGCTGTCTCTGTACCTATGAGGCAGCACCTGACTTCTCCTTCTTTTGGATCTTATAACAGGTGATGATGTGTTATCCTCATACAAATCCACCACCAAACTACACTTGCGACTCCTTTTTGTCTCCTCTTGTTTATCTGAGTCAGATTCTTTATCTTCGGAATTACCCGAAACCATCTCTGCAGCTTCGATAAGAAGATCCAAACAATCTTTGTTGGTTTCGTTCTTTTCTCCGTGGCATGGCTCCACTACTTTGACTGGTACTTTCTTCGTTTCTTCTTCTTTGACCTTAGCCATCTCTTGATCATCATTGATTACTTCTATTTTGCTTTTGATTTCATTGGCTAGGTGTTTGAAATTCGTGGTCTTTGAAATATCTATGGTTGTCTCATCGACCACCTGAGATTCTTCACCAGTTGCTTGAATTGTAGGAGAATCTCTACCAAACTGGTCCCCAACAACCTTAAGACAACATTCTCCTTCTGATGAACTCTTGTCAGCCGTAAAAACCTCCGTGGACGAATCATTCTTTAAACCCTTTTCAGCAAAACTACTAGCACTTAACAAAGACGACGACTCTGGTGATTGATTTTCATGATCATTAGCTTCTGACCAAGCAGGACTCAAACCCATGTTCAAATCAATGCCAGTACCTCTATTCTCTTCGAATCCAAGAATTTCACCATTCAAAGATGCTTCTTTTGAGATTTCTTGAGGTGGGTATGAAGTAATAATGTGTAAAATCTTTTGGAGGCACGTTTGAGACTTGGAGAATCCATGGCGAGTAGTAGTATTGATCATAAAGCAAGAAGAATCACGTACCTGATTGGGATGGTTCAAGAATTGATACGAAGCCATTGTTGAGACGAGAAGAAAGGAAACCCCTTTTGCTGCTTATTGATTATTCCCCTTTCAGCTCTCACTTGCTCGACCGTTCTTCTTCTTTGCATGCCATTCAAGATCGCAGGAGATAGAGAGAAAAACAAGAAGAAAATTCTGTGGAGAGAAAGAGAGAGGAACGACAAGGCAAGCAAGGCAAACTTGGGTCTAGTTTTTGGTCTTTGTGTTGATTTTTCTTATTTTTCTGATTTTTATGACCTGTGTCTTCTGCCTTTTCCTTGGAGTTGTTGTGTTGGGTGCTGATTGGCCTGTTGGTGACGTGGCATTTCATTGCCATCTCATCGTATACGTGGTGTAATCTAATTGGATAATGATTCATGGACGTAGCTAAAGTAACCGATGGAGTGTGACCAATTTTGTTTTTATATTTTTTGGAGTCACCTTGGTTGCGTTCTTGGGCGTTTCTCTTGTGCAAATGTAGAGTGATGGTGTCCTTTTTCTTGCAGATTGTTTGGCGTGATTCTTTTCTGCATACTTTCGATTGGTATTTTTTATTAATCTTAAAATGGACAGGGCGTGACTCAATGCTAACTCTGCGTGATTCTATTGGTTCTTGAATTGAGTACCCATACTTTGTAAAGGTTTCTATTCGAGTCCTTTTACTTTTTATTTTTCACACGTGGAGTATTCATGGGTTCTTTGGGCAATCCCAGATATGATCTAGGACTCCTTGCAATTTAGCAGGTTTATTCGGGAACCTCTACTATTCTAGTGTGGATGGTCTATATTTCTTGGTTTCAGTATATCCTGTAATCTGTCCTTTTAAGGAAAAAAATAACATTGTGTCTATGGTCTATACAGACAGAGATTTGGAGTGTTCTGGTTTAAAATTATTTTTGTTTGGAAATATATTAAAAATATATTTTTTATTTTTTAAAAAAAATTATATTATCATATCAAAACAATTTAAAAATATAAAAAAATAATTTTAAATAAAAAAATATAATTTCAACTGTATTTTTAAATACTGTTTTATAAGTTAATCAAATGTATCATCACTTCATGATGATTTTCTTGTCTTGTCATGGACCAAGTTTAAATATTGTGATTGTACGAAGCGAATTTCTATAAAACTTAGAATTTTTCAAAATTATTTATTGAATTTTAAAAGTATGTCTGGAATTATACAAACCATATTCCTTTAAATTTTTAATTTTTTTTTTTATTTTCAAATCGTTTTGATATGCTGATGTTAAAAATATTTTTTTAAAAAAAATATTATTTTAATATATTTGTAATGAAAAAAACACTTTAAACCGTAATTACTATCACGATCTCAAACCGGCTTTAAAGATTGAAGAAGGATAATCAAGTTGGTGATCATGATCAGTAGACTCTTGCAAAGCAAGTCTGTTGTTTGGTATAATGGATCCTCTTATAATCAAGCTGGTAAGAATATAGAAGCAATATTATCTTGAAAGCTATATGCTGTGGGAATAGTAAATGCAAGAGTCTTTCCTGTGAGTTAATTAATTGAATTTAACTCGTTACTTGGTGATTTATTAATATTCATATATCCATGAATAATGTATGAACTAGAGGATATGAGTGACGTGAGATGGTAGCCCTTGATTATAAGTGGTCACATTCTTGATTGTGAGATAATATCATCCGGTGGGTCAAGTTTTAGGTAGACTCGTGCCTTAATGATGTCCCCCATGGGTACAAATCCAATCATGGTGAATGGGCTGTGTTAACATTAAAAGAAACTAAAAGCGGCATTCTCTCACGGGTCACTGTAGATTGCAATATCGATTTTTTTTTTAATTTTTAATTTGTTTTTAAAATTTTTATTCTCCACAATTGACGTTTTTTTTAAGCTAAAATTAACACCTAGTTGAATATTTTTTGTTAGAAGAAGGTTTAAATTGCAAAACAAATGACTATAGTAAAAATCACGGGTAACATAGTTTATAAATTTGTAAGTTGTTTATAAAATATATGTTAGTCCCCACTATTTTTTGCTACCAGGAGATTGGTCACCTTAATTTTTAGAAAATTACATTTTGGTACAAAATTTCATTGTCGTTGTTTTTCAGTTTTTTTTACATTTTGGTACAAAATTTCATTGTTGTTGTTTTTCAGTTTTTTTTCATGGGATGAGAGAGAGGAGTCATCGAATTTCAGTGAAGAGAAGAATCTATTCGCTGACGACGATTCCAACCACCAAACAAGTTAAAATTGGCGTCGATGGGTTCCACTAGGTGAGGGGTGTTCCATAGTGGTTGTTTTAAACCTTAATGTAACCTAAAAAACCAAATTTAAGTCAATGATAAAATATTTTTTTCGTTTTGATTCCGTGTTATATATCTTTTTTGGGTTTGTTAGGTTGACATATTGGTTTCTTGGTGTTTTAGGGGTGTTTGAATGATGTATTTGTGGTTGAAATGAATTGAAAAAAAAGTTTTTGGGGTAAAAAAACTCTCGGCCTGATTTTCTAGTTATCATGATGGTGGACAAAATATAGGCTGACACGTGGCAGGTTGTCTGTCTATTATTATTAAAAAAAAAACATGTTGTTGGTCCCTTTAAATAAATAAAAAACAACAACAACATGCTCAAGCGCGCGAGCCTGGACTTTTCCTTTCTTGACACTTTTTTTTCTAATTAATATGTTTTTTATGTTTTTTTTTCTAATGTTTTTGAAAAAAAAATTTAATCAATATGATCCTCCTATGTCTTTTTTTTGGTATTATTTAGCCTTTTTTAAATAGTAATGATTTTTAATTAAATTGAGTGTATTTAATTTTTACGAGGTTAATATGACTCATATGTATTTTTATATATATATATATCTCATACAGATTACATTTATTTTTAAATATTAAAAATATTTATTTGTTATTATACTTTTAACGTGTGTACACAACATTGTTTTTATTTTATTTTATTCAGTTGGTTTTACATGTTAGTCGATTTATATTAAAATTTGATTTTAATAAATAAATTCATTAAACACAACCGGATAAATTACTCGTGTTTTCCTTTTAAATATATTGATCTATATTTTTTTCTTAATTTTTTTTAGTTTTGTTTTTATTTATTGTTAATTTCTTTTTTTATAATTTATCTTGATTTCATGATCTAGGACGCATGATAGACACGTAATTCATACATATCTCATATCCAAGTCAATGATTTTTCCTTGTTAACCCAGCTTCATCCAAAACAATTTTTTTATTTTTTTTTATTGTTGATGCCTCGGTTTTTATCTTATTATCAAATTATTCAAAATCTAATTTGATTCTCATTTTTTTATTTTTAAAAACATTATTGTCTCGTAACTATTTTTTTTGGTTAAAAAATATTTGGTCAAGCCTGAGGTCAATCCATTTAAATACTTGTGTGTTTGTTTTTTAGGTAGTTTTTATGGTTATGGTTTGAAAAAAATAAGTTTAAAAAAAGCGTGGTTAATTGTGATTAGTTGGATTTAGATATGTTTTTGGTAAAAAATTATGGTAAAAGTTCATGTGTAGCAAAAAAACATGTATAAAATGTCTGGTAGTTGTGTTAGGAATTATGGTTGCTTTTCAAAGTGCTTTTTACTTGGAAATGCATTAAAATAATAATTTTTATTTTATTTTTTAAAAATTATTTTTGATATCAGCACATCAAAATGATATGAAAATACAAAAAAAAAATAATTTAAAGCAAAGAAAAAAAATAAAAGATTATAATTTTTTTTAAAAGCGCTTTTTAAACGCAAAAACAAACGGGGTTTTATGAAACTCAGTTAAAAAAGCATGTAAAAACTACTTTTTAAAAACTACATTTCAAGCTCAATTTTCTAGTAAATCCTGCAGTATAAAACACAATTTAATTTGTTATCAAACACTTTAATATATTTTTTACACGGCAAACATAAAAACCAACAGAAAACAAACACAGCCCTGAATATATAGATGCTCAATTGGTAAAAATAGTCCCATGCATTTGAGCTGGGGTATGGACATCTCAAACCCAGCTGTAAAAGTGGTAATGGTATTGGGTTTACGCATGGGCATCCAGAATCCAATTTTGAATTGTGTCTTTAGCCTTGGGTTTCACTGGGTACTAGGTCAGAGCTGCGCCAGGACCAAATAGTAGAAACCATGACCGACATCGTGGACCTAGACATAACCTGTGGCCCATAAAATAATGGACAAATGGATTAATAGGCATTGCTTAAAGGATTAATAGGCATTGCTTCGTGGTTTATGCAAGGGGTTATGGGATCCCAGGCCGAAACATACAATCGCGATCCGGGTGATTTGGGCTCAAGGTTGCTTAGCCCGAACCCATCATCTACATTTGATGAGCTGGGCTTGGGTTAGTTAAGTCCAGGACCACCAATTGGTGCTTATGAATATCATTTAAGTGCCCGTGCTTCAATCTCTTTCATGCAAGTTTTTAAAATATCTAAACTGATTAATCAGATGGTATAGTTTTAAAAGTATACTTGATTTGACAATGGCTTCGGAGTAGATGAACCTGATTGATATTCCTTTTCCATCGCAGGATCTCAAGTAGAAAAAAAGTAAGAGTGCAGGACTCAAATATGAATTCTGATAACCTGGAGGTACCAAAATCATGATAATCCAATTCGTCGTCTGTGGACTGTGTATGCCTTGCTCTGTCCGCAACGGAAAAAGTCCATTTCAATGCGTGCACACCACCAGCGCAATTCCTTTCTTTTCTTGGAAGAAATCTCCTGCCATTTTATCAAATCTCTTTTCACCCCTAAAAGAAGTGCATGCCCTTTGTTGCAGGGTCAAAAACATTGCTGCGGTAACTAAAACAACCCTAAACTTTGATACCAAGGTTAATCAATGGTCTTGGTGCTTCCCTTTTGGTTTCGAAAATGACCACACAAAGCTTGCTTTAGTTAAATACCCTATTGATTTCAATAGGTGTGCTGTCTGCCAGTCCAGCTCCAGTACTGTGAGTGTGAGGAGATTAGATATACATATACTTACCTGGGTAGTATCAACCATGTGTGAGGTTTTTTACGAGTACTTTGGCGGGGGGGAAAAACAAGAAAACAGTGAAATAACAATGACGTCGGAAGAAAATAAGATTGCTCTCTGGAATAGATGATGATCATGCAAATTGACAGAAAAAAGGAAGGATTTTTGTTAGCCATCTTTAAAAATTAACTTAGCGCAGCGCGCAGGGATACATTAACTTTATTCTCTTTAAAATCATCATCTTCCCCTCGACTAAAATCTGTGAATAAACAACCGTAACGAATGAAAAAAAGGGGTTAAAATATGAAGGGAGAAACCCAGGACCTTCGTCACAACATGGCATAAATTGTAATCCTAATTGTACAAGGACTTGACACTTGACAAGGGAGTCACAGCGATAAAAATTTATCTTGTAGGGTTAAGAATCTTCTATTTATTAAAACTAAGCTATATTTCTTATAAATATATGCTTTCAACTATTTTTTAGAGTGTTAAATTATATGTTTTTGTGAGTTATTGGGTGATACGAGGATCGAGTATACTTGGAGCGTGGGCTTGAGAGTTTTCTAAAGCCATGTTGATTTCGACTATTACTAGCTAGTTATGTATTCATAGTCGAAGAACACAAAATCATGGAGTTGTGTGGTTTTTTTTATGGTGATGTTCTCTGTATTTGTGCTGAAACTTCACCAATCTTAAAAGCGACTTGAAGTGTATTTTTTAGAGTAGCTGCAACTTGTCAAGTCTTTCTAACAATCCCATTTTATTATACAGCTGCTGAAATTTGATTTTTACAAGGATGATGACTTCAAAGGGTTAGTTCAGGTGATAATACTTCAGTCTTCACATCATTATTTTGGTTTTGAATCTGAAAGAAAGCTATAAAAAATTCCTTATAAAATGCTTTATTATGATTATAAATTATTTGTCCAAAATATGACCAGAAAATATTTAATTTTAACTGGTGCAAATGGCAGAGAATAGGTATATATATTCTACCCATCATTATTATTACTAGATATTTAACCCGTGTACAAAAAAATTTCTACATAGGCTTTTTCGACATGTTTTTGCAGTTAAAAAAATTCTAAGTGAAAATTAAAAAGTTTATGCATATAACTAATCAAATAAATCGAGAACTATGTGCATTAATAAATGAAAAAACAAATAAATGATAACTAAAAATAAAACTAGAAAAATCAAGAGACAAATATAGATAAAAAAAATTTAATCTTGCAAGACGGGATATTTACCCGATCATGTTTGCTAAATTTATTTATTAAACTATTTTTTTATCCAATCAAATGATCATAGAAATAGAAACACACACTTTAAATTGATTGAACCAAAATAAAAGGGAAAAACAAATACTATGTAAGGCTGAATATATTAGAAATATTATCTGAAAATAATTTTTTTTATTTTCAAAAATAAATTTTATTTATATAAAAGATAAAAAAAAATCATAGCTGAATCAGAAAAACCTTTTAAAAAATTAAATGCATAAATAATTTTTTTTTTATTTCAAATAGGCTCTCTAAACACAATAAAAAAGAAAAGGTGTATTAATCTAAATATAAATAAAAAATATTTGAAAAAAGGCTTACAAGAAGAAGCATTAATTTGTAAAAAATATAGAAAAAAAAGAAAAAAAGAAAAGGTAAATTGTTGTTGGGATTGGCCCATGTAAATAGGCCTCCACACGGGCCTGACCCATGTCTTTAAGCCCCAGGCCTGCTTGACTGGGCCTTTAGTTTTTTTGTTACATCATGTCATTCACTCGAATTTATTTTGAAAAACAATTAGTTTTTAAGCCTGCCTGACTGGGCCTTTAGTCTTTAAGCCCCAGGCCTGCCTGACTGCCTGACTACACAGTATTTACCCCCACATATTTTAATTTATAAATAATAATAATTTTTTTTACAACAAGAATTTGTGAATGCACCTCGGTGGTTAAAACTTTGTGTCTCTTATCATCGGCTTGGTCTTTCCAGCTATTCAATACTTTCAACAACTGCCACTACATCTCGCCGGCCCACATATTATGAGTATATTTATTTTTATATTTTATTAACGTTGTAAAAAATAATTTGATGCTGCAAAGATAGATTGTTCCTCTGGTGTGTGGCTGAACAGTTCACCTGATAGCAGAAAAACAGCTTAGAGACTAAAATAATATGATTATGTTGATTAACGTTGTACTCAGTTATTTGTTATATTGTATTTGGGATTTTTTCCCTTTCTAACTCACTAAATAAATAATTGGTGTATTTATTCAGAATAATTTCTATGAATTATTGAATTTTAAAATCTATCAATATAGAATTCTCTTTACCATTTCAAACTGTAACCTTAAAACTTCATAAACTCTACTATTTTTTTCCCGTGATACATCACGTTATTTTTAGTTTCAGAAGATCATTGCTAGTTGAACACATTGTCATCAGAATGTTGCTCTTATATATTCCCTCTTTTTTTTTTTGGCAGGTAGACCTGGAGATGTTTCCTCAATTATTGGCGTTTGTGATGAGAGGTGAACAATCCAGTCCTTTTATTGGATTTTCTCTCTCTTCATAATGGTACTTTGCTGTCAATAAGATTACTCCATATCTATGAAGTCTGTCTTTGAAGCACGGAGACATTTATGAAGGTCCCAGCTAAGGAAACAAACAGAAGATGATGAATTATGGGTGCGGTGGGTCTAATGAAATATATATAAAGGTTGAGGTAGACAACTTTTACTGGAAGTTTATCTTTTGAATCACATGAGATCTTCTTCCT
>Ga0307515_10005204_pt1 | contig 26437 bp, 11 predicted proteins | sample 17_EM_MG_FD_194513 | JGI IMG/M metagenome (GOLD analysis project Ga0307515, IMG submission 194513) | Populus trichocarpa ectomycorrhiza microbial communities from riparian zone in the Pacific Northwest, United States - 17_EM | ecosystem: Host-associated > Plants > Roots > Unclassified | place... | reverse complement strand
ATGTAACAGACTAAGCTATACCCCTTTGGCAATACTATACCAAGTTTGAAAATCCCGCAAAGATATGAAAACAATTTTACTGAGTATATTTCCAGCCAGAGTACACTGCATAATTCAGAAAAGGTGAACTTGAATTTCAAAATGCTCAGAATACTGACAATGCCATTTCATTTTTTTGCTGATGTTTCTGGACTGCCAGGTGTATACAGTTCCATCATCCCAAGTGCAAAAGTCTCCGGGCAGACAATGGATAACTATATATTTTACTTTGCATAGAGATCCAGAAAAAGGACGATATGAAAAGTGCATCTACACATGAATACATACGAAAGTCTATATTTTAGTTGCACTTTTGGTCATATGGTATTTGAATTTGTCCCAAGAACATTACTATTTAACTTCAAATCACTCAGGTCTATATTTGGAATCATAATAAAATCTATTCTGAAGTATAGAGATACATTTATATAGCCACCATTAGAGATCACAATACTTTAGCAGCACCTCTCACCAGCACTTAAAAGTTTCATGGACTAAGCTGAGTGTATCACCTGTGTATTAGTTTAAAAGTTATCAACTTTCGGTAATAAAGGGAATGAATAAACATACCGGAATATATCATCTGAATACTAAATTGATCAAAAGAAATAGCAACTGGACTACACAATTATATACTGCTTTACTCCAGTGTCAATGTCATAAGATATGCAACAGGTACATGTCAGCGGCATAATCAATTATATATAAATGTCAACAGTGATTGACAAATCTGTTTTTATCAGCCTCATCCACGTACATTGGCAGGGGAAACCAGAGAGGGGGGGGGGGTGAGTGTGGGTGGAGTTACAGGGAAGATTGAGCAGGACACAGCAAAGGGGAGTATATATATTTGGAAGACCTCTGGGAGAATAGATCATGTTGACATCATTTGGAAAAAACACTCAATATTGCCTGGCTGATCATTTTATATAGAAACATCGAGTTTTGATAGATCTACCAAAATTGTATGGCTTCTTATGGCTGAGTATTCTATCATAGCTGCTTACCCTCTCAGAATCTTACTTAAGCAAGAGCTGCTCATTTCTCGCCGATCCCCTATGTATACAGTAAGATGTTAAGTAGTGTATCGCCAATAAGCTTTCTTTCCTATAACACTGCTGTTGCATGACACTGCTACTTTCTGATTATAGACCTCAAGTACTTTCCCCCTTCAAACTTAGTATCTACAAATTATCACCCCCTCTTACCAGTCATATGTATTTTGGTGAACAATCAGATTTCATGCTCCAAGGTATAAAACCTTAAACACCAACAGAGAAATCAAAATATGATAGGTGAACATCACATCAATCGAATATATTGTCATGCAATCAGACTGCTTAGTGGCATATACTGATGAACCACAATTCCAGTATCATTAATGTGGGAAATTGAAAGTTATCAAGCAGTGTAATGTGACCTACAGTGACATGTATAAAGTATACTGGACGAGGATTAGAATAAATTTGGTACTGGTTTGAGACTATGAGATGAGTTTGAAATGTTACTGTAATCTACAAACTGTGCAGTTTGGGATAACCAGAATAATGATAATACAAACTGGAATCAACCTTGCAAGCAAGTGCTAAGTTCAGTATCAATACCAAAACTAATATCAATACCTGCACCAGAATTAATATGTATGCCAGCTCCAACTGCAACAGATATACTGACACAGAATTACAATGCTCCACCTAGTATATTATTCCACAATGGTGACAATGAGGATGATAATTTACCCATTTTTTAGAGTAGCACTATAAATGCAAATTTAAAGCAAGATAATATGATTCATGTTGATATAATACTGACAACTGATAAGACAGTTACTAACTTTCCCAATGATCATACTTGAAGCTTAATATAATCAGAGTTATATTAAAGAGTTGTACAGAGAGAGCTTATATCTGTGGGAGCACTGACTGAGTGTAATACTGTAGGACGTGATAAAGGTACACAGTAGGCAAGAAGTCAAAACCCACAGAATCTTGAAAACTACAAATATATTCACCCACAGTATGGATTAATTTCTGTCCAGTCAACTCCCTTCCAAATAGTGTAGAATGTAAAGTATCCATTCAGTGCATATCAGCTGGGTAATATGTTGTATATAGATATCTGCCAGACCCTCAGAATAGACTCTATACACTTTACACTTTACAGGTATATTTGCCATGGTTATATGAACGTACTTGAACAGATTGATAGAATCCAGAGGTATGTTAGAGAAGGATATAATACATCCACAGCATGAGATATGTTCAAGAGTAGATAGATATCAATATACAATAATACTTGAAATAACCACACTAATATGACTAAAGCAGTTTGACAGTACATATGGAAATAAACTTGAGAGCCTCATATGAATGTCAATATTCATACTAACACCAACACCAAAACCGATTCCAGTTGCATCTAATTTGACTTCTCTATACATTACTCAATGCAAAAGATAATAAGATACCACTGGACGAACTAATGGAAAAAATCCAGATAATTAAATATATAAGCACAAATTAAAATAACACTGACTCATTGGCACAGTACTAACAGATTGACAGAATACTAACTGTTTGATGGATGGATAATAGTGTAGAAGGAAGAATAATGTCTGAGTTGGATTTAAGAGCAAAACTAAAATAATAAATTCTGCTAGGTGTTCTGAAAAGCAAATTGTAGTATATTGTAATTGACCTTCTAAGTAGACTTGAAATGCAGATTGGGAGGATTTTGGAGAATTGAAGACCTTACAATAAGAGTTTGCAGTATTTTCTAAATATAAAGTTTCCTTTTGGATACAGTGAGATCTGGTAGTACAATTGGGCTATTTTGGTGACTTAATGTCTTGTTTGTATATATATTGACTCCCTCTCTGAGAATGAATGTGACATACTGTGTATATTGCACTCACTCTTACTAGATCTGTATTTCCTTGCCATACTTGCTGCATATATTCTAATATGTTATTTTTAATAATACTCTTCAAATAACTTTATACAATACACAAGATTATAGACCTGAAGTTATTATATAATATTCTCCTATTCTTCTAGTATCTAATTTTTATTCTTTATATACAGATATCTTCACTACAAGAATTAACCCACTAGTGTGAAATAGAATAAGGTACTAATATCAGTGTAAATAAACTATAAACATCAATGGTGTCTTTACTGAGTGATAATTACTCTTGCAGTCACAGTACCAACTGCACTGTGCCATGTAGAACAAAAAGCCATCTACAGGATGCGGAGTGAATGTTACACAAACTTGAAATAGAATGTACATACTGAAGTATGGAAGTAGGTAATTAGATACTAACATTACTGCTTGACTGGCTTCTACTACTCTTTACCTCCTATTTATCGCCGTTCTTGCTACTTATTTTGTTTGGTGAATTTCATACTCAACTCAAGCTCTAGTTGAAAGCTAGCAGAAGATACAATATTTCAATTATCGTAAATTTTACAAAGGTGGCAATGCTGTTTCTATTACATATCACTTAGAAAAGCTACTATATTCTGAATTTAAACTAGTTAGAATTGGTAGTTGGTATTCTGAACTTGTTGTTGCCCATATATTTGGTATAATACAATATTTACTTACTGGATGATATTTACAAATTGCCTATTTTCTCATACAGTTTGCATGTAAAAATTATTTTAATTGGCCTGTATACAAACAAGAGTAGTTAATAGGGAACTGGATAGAATGTATTATAAGCTCAACTCTATGTAAAAATATATCAGATATGACATTATTAGTTTAAGGCACTGATGACATGCTGTTTGCACTATAATAAATAACCATGTGGGATACACAGCTCATATAGAATCAGTTACTGGGATGAGAATTCATACCATATGCGATGTATGGCAATGTAAGGTGTGATAGACACGTACATTGACTAGATTAGTATCATAAGCATGCTATTCAATGCACTTGATAATATATATCATGATGTATACAACAATATTGACAATATGCTGTCAAATTGACTTGATTTCATAGACCCTATTACTCTCGGGAATGTAATCGATGGCTCACCCCCACCCTGCTTGTCTGTTCATTTCCAATCATACTTGATGTCATATTCCTAGTCTGCTTAACAGTGTGTACCCACCTATGCTGTCAAGGTACTTCCAAGCATATCATGGAGTATATTCCCATATATATCTCCAAGTATGTTCCCCAGTACATCTCCTTGCATTCTTTCATGTAAACCTCTTCTTCACTCTGACGTACATTTCCTTGTATGCTCCCAAGCATAGTCATAAATATCTTTGAAGAAAACTCTCAATTGGACTCTAGGGACACTTCCAGCTTCCCTGGCTGTATACTCTAAAGTAAGCTCTCAACTTACTCCCAAGTTTACTTTTAAGCAAGCTCCTGAGATTACCTCTGTGTACACTCCCTATTACACCTTGGTGTATACTCAAAAGTATACCTGCTAACATTCAAGTACACATCTGAGAACGCTCTCCACTATCCCTCTGTTGGCACTCAATAGTATACATTCAGTCTGCTTGTCTAGACACTTGTCAATAAGCTCTCAAGACACTCCAGAGCATACCTCTGAGTATACTTCCAAGTACACTTCATTGTTTCCTCTCAAGGACACAGCCAAGCACACTCTCAAGTACACCCCTGATTCCACTAAATAGCATACTCCCTGTATAAATGACTCTATACTCCTAACAACACTCTCAAGTTGCAATACACTCCCAATCTCACTTGACTATAAACTCCCCAGTATACAACTGCATACTTGTTGCAGAGATTTGCTCTGTACAACATTCCAGTCACCAGAAAGTATGATGCAGACAATATGTGTTAAATGGCAAGCACTATCTTGGGTAGTATTTTGTAGGCAGTATGTAGTATAGAGTGTATGGGGTGTGGTGGCAGAAAGCATAATGTGGCCAAAATCACAATGTTGGTCAATATTATAGTCCAAACCTTATTCTTTGTATAGCTATCACTACAAGTACTCATAATGTCTTATTGTTATGATATTTACAATTGCAACCTTTGGTACTGTACAACTAGTCAATTGTGTGTTGGGACGAGCAGATTGTGGACTCAGTTTTCTCAGCAACATCTGGAGCCAGCTATTCATAGATTTTAGATGAATGTGTTTACACTTGGTCTGGGACCGAAGGTGATGATGGTGACTATAATAATGATGGCAATGGTAATTCAAACAGTGTTGTTCATGGTAATGGTAATGGTAACTGTCATGGCTCAGGTTTACAAGTGATAATAGGAAATGGTATTGGGGAAAGCAGGAAGGAAGTGGTGTCACCGAAAGACTGAGACATTGGGAGATGCAGAGAAGCTGCTGGATGGTTGTGTAGTGGTGGCAGTATAATTGGGTATGATAAGGAAGTGGTCTGAGGTGTTGCGATGTCAGATAATGTGGCATGGTTGTTTTGAGAAGAGTCGTGTTGACGGTGTGTAAGATCATGGGAAAAGATTTGGATTGTACATCAGAGCATAAGGATTGATTCAAGGGTGGGAGACAAATTGTATATAAAGAGAGGATGTTTGGTGTTGGAGGATTTCATTTTCTTCTCTCTTTACTCATTCTCTTGAATAGCAAAGCTACAGACGACTTTGAAACAACTTCACTCCTGCCTGGTCTTGCTTCCTCAATACAAAGTTTGAGTGCACTTGTTTCGATTACGAAATCACATTGTTGTTACAAATATCACCTACCTTCAACCTGGTTTGTTACAGTAACTGTAATGATATCATACACACTCAGTCATTTAGGTCAGTGACCTCCACTGCAATGTTGAAGCTTAAACAAAGTTGGAGCCTTGTAGCAGCCAAAGATTTCATAATTTCAGAGTTGTTAATTGGCCCAAAGATTTCAGTGAAAATGCTATTGCTGCCAAAGTATGGCACTCTCTAGTATGGCTCTAAAACTGACTTCCAAGTTAGCTTTTAATTATACACTCAATTAGAGCCTCCATCAGACTCTCAGGTGGGCTCTCAAGTAGCCACTGAAGAATGCTGTCTAAGCGTATATCAGCATTGGTGACACCTTGCACCAGGCATGAATTGCTCAGAATTCTTGACTGGATGTTATATGTAGTCCCATTTTGCATTATGCAGATGTTTATAGACAAAGTATGTATGATTATTGACTGTGCATTGTGCAGGGGTCCACAGGAAGGTTGCTATTGACTGCACATCTGTGTGTGTGTGCATTGCACATTGCAGGGTCATTTTGTACTTTTGCTGATATGAAATTGAGCTATATTCGGCTTATGGTAATCATATTTTATTGAACAAAATACAGTGTGTAGTACATACAATTTAAAATATGTGCAGACAATGTGAATTGGGAAAGTTATTGGAATACTTCAATTCAAGAAGTATTGATAAATTGTAAAGTATAAGCTAGAGTATTTATATAGTTGGTAATATAAATCTAAATGAATGGTATATCTTTGGTAATTGAAGTTAGTAAGATACATTGTAAGATTGTAGTAGTATATTATATATATTACTGATATTTGAAGTTATTTTATAAAATTATTGGCTTTTTAATTCAGCTGAAAGAGATTTTCCACTCTAGAAGTTGTATTAATATTTGTGTAAATATTATTGTTTCTTACTCAAAACAGACTATAGATTATTATTGGTTTTGAGATTTGCTTGCACAAAAGTTACTATCAACTTTGTAAATAGATATCTCTTTCTTTAAATAGTTTTAAATAGCTTATATACTCTCTTTGGCAGTTTCCAATCAGTACCTATCAGATTTTTATGTGTTCACACCCCTGCAACCCTAACCCAGCATTCAAATGAATTCAAATACTTAGTAATCTTCTTAAATTGACTCTTGGCAATGATTATTTTACGGCTAGGGTTGCAGGGGTGCAGATACTTAAAAATCTGATGCGTACAGTTGGGGACTACTAGTCGCGGAGGGGTGGGACATTTGATTTTAGTGGTGACTAAGCTTGAGTGACCATGTGTGAAGTGGTGTACAGGTGAAAAGTGAATAGCATCAGCAGCCTTCAAGTTCTCCCTTCAGCATCACCACCGTGACCCCCAACTACCCTCAATTGGAACATCAAAATAAGTGGTAGCATACTGTCCCTTGCACTCTAATGCTGCATACTAACAGTTGGGCAGTCTACACAGATATTCCGGCCTCCAGAGCCCAGACTCGCTACATGCTACCAGTGGCTTCAAGTCCAATCCAAAACCCCCCCGCTATCTTGGTCAAATCTTGTCCATTTTCCTCGACAACAGGTGTTTTTGAACCGCCTCAACGAGCTCTATCCAACGGTACCATCGCGGTTCAGATCCGACGTCATCCCATTACTGGTTATATGTGCCCCCTACCAAAGCCAATTCAAATCACCCCTGCTATCTCAGCCAACTATTGTCAGTTTCCTTCAAGCATAGGCGTTTTTGAATTATCTTGACGAGCTCTATCCAACGGTACCATCGCTGCCCGGATCCGTCGAGGTCACATCACTTTGTGGTCTCTTAGGCTGCTACTTCCATTCTACTACTGTGCACCATGGCTCCACCTACCAAATGGCAGCGCCAGCTGAAGGAATTGGCTGAGGCCAAGAAGCGGTTGAGAATTGATGTTGAAATACATGTTCCAAAGCATTTAAGAGACCGTTTGGATGATGAAACAGAAGAGGAAGCCTCGTGCCCTGGTAAACAATATGAGGACCTCAATGACTCGGAGGCTTGTGCTAGTGATCAGGAGGGGAACTTGGACGATGATGCAGGAGAGGACTACAATATCACGGATGTTGAGGATAATCTAAACCTTGATACCACTGCTTTTGAGCAAATCATCGGGAAGAAGGATGTGGTATTCAAGGCATTCAAGATTAAATACCAGCAGGAATCAGTGAAAAGCAAGCGCTCCAGAAACCGACAGAAACAACAGAGCCGTACTCTTCAAGAGGCAGATTCTACAATGCGTCCTGTTGCTGCTTACCACGTCCTGTCACCAAGTTCCGCAATGGCCAGTGCGGAGAGTGTTGAAGAGGAACCGGCTATAGTTAGAGGTTTGAGCAAAGAGGAACGCGATCTTGAAGAACATGCTGCTGCACTTACACAGCTGGAAAAGAAGATTGAGAGCAAGCGGGAAGGATTGCAAGGTCAGAACAGAACGCGACACTTGGCCGTACTCACATTCCTGAAGGTGCAGCTATCAAAACAATCTGGTGAAACTCGGGAGGATATGAGCTTCCTAGTAGCATGCTGCTATGGGAGAGGTATTTACTTTGCATGGAAGCTAGTCACCTGGGAGTGCATGTATCTGAAAGATGGAAACATACCAGAATCTAGGCGAGGCTGCTTTGCAAAAACACAGTCCTGGTTCAATGATGAAGGTATTCAGCTGGCGGCGAGAGAATGGATTGCACAGAGCGGAGAAGGAAAGATACTGCATTGTCGCAGTGGGTTTGAGTTGGTTTGAGCTTTAGTAACCGGTTTCCAGATATCACAGGCTATTGCTTGGCAGAAGTGATTGGGGAATACCTTGAATCAGAGCGGGCAGTTTCATTTGCTGCGAAAGTTATTCAAGATGGAACGGAAGCTGGGCTTTGTAAAGGGTCTGGTACTGCAGGCATTGTCAGCACTCAGGAACACTGGAAGGGAAGAACTATCAGGGCTTGGACTGCTCGTCGCTGGTTAAGAAAAATGGGTCTCCCATATCATACCGTATGCAAAAGTGTATATGTGGATGGCCATGAACAGGCAGATGTGGTAAACTACTGCAATGAGATTTTCCTACCACAATGGACAGAGTATCAGTGCTGGATGGTAGTTGTCAAGGAAGATGGAATCTGGGAAAAGCCATCAACACTGCGCGAAGGTGAGAAGCCTTTGGTTTTAGTTACGCATGATGAATCTACATTCAATGCCAACCATGGAACGCGAAGGATGTGGATGCTCAATAGTATGCAGCCCATACTGCCCAAAACCAGAGGAAAAGGCAATATCGTATTGGGCTTCCTTACACCTGGTGGGATTCTACGTGTACCTGATCATGTTTCTGATAAAGTACTGGATCACAGTGGTCAGTGGCCAAAAGACAGTGAGGGGAGATGCGTAAGGGAGGCAATGCAACTGCTTGAGTATGGAAAGAATAATTACTGGAATGGAGATAAGATGGTCAATCAGACTATGAACATAGCGGTGCCTATCATTCAGTACACTTTTCCCGCATGTCAAGCTCTCTTTGCTTTTGATAATGCCTCCAATCACTGTTCCTTTGCGGAGAATGCTTTAGTAGCCTCTAAAGTTAATTTAAATCCTGGTGGTCAACAACCCCATATGCGTGATGGGTTCATTCACTCCAAAGGCCTGCCACAGACCATGGAGTTTCCTCTTCACCATCCTGACCAGGCCCTGCGTGGAAAACAGAACGGTGGGGAGCAGATTCTTCGCCAAAGGAATCTTTGGTGTGAGAGAAGAAGTGATGGATTTAAGTTCCGTCTTCAATGCCTTACTACAGGTGGGCGTAGAGGTTGTAATGAGGAGGGAAATTGCTGTATGCGCACAGTATTGGCTGCAGAACCCAACTTCCAAGCACACAAAGGACGCTTGGAGGAAGAGCTTCTCTCAGTACACCACTGTATCATCTTCTACCCGAAATTTCACTGTGAACTGAACTTCATTGAGCAGTTTTGGTGCGGTACAAAGTTCTACTCCCGGGAAAATTGTCAATACACACTGGAGGCTTTGAGAGAAACAGTACCGGCCGCATTACACTCAATATCAACAGCTACAAGCAACCGTCATTACCATCACTGTATGCATATTCTAGATTCCTACCGAAATGGGTTTACATATGGCACAAAGGAATTTAAAGAAACTGTATATAAAGGTCATCACCAAGTTGTTGATATGACAAAATGGTAATGCACTAATCATATATGGAAATTCATGGTCTAATTTTGATGATTAATAAGCGTGACTAAGCTCCCTAAGTGGGACAAAAAAATCCCTGCCCACCAAAAATGCACAACTTTGAACTCTATCAGCACTCCCAATATTCAAGTAATTTTAATTATTGCTTTGTAACTTTACTTGACCTAGCAGCCTCCATTACATTACGAAGCTAAATTAATTTTCATGGTTGCTGTTGATTTATCGATAGCGGGCAAAGTTGGGACCAAAACCACTCCGACATAAGGCGACCCCAACTATAGAGTGCAGGACCGTTGGATTCTTCCCTTACAGACCTGAGTTTAATATTGGTCACTACCAACGTGGTAACCTCGCCGTAACTAGAGTAGGATTCCCCGATCATAGGTGAACCTATTTTTTTCTCTTTGCCAAACATTGCTGAACAGATGTAATGTTGGGTATTGTATGTTAATTGCATCTTTAGCTTTTCTATTTCGGGTGATTCGTTGCAGAAATTCCAGGGGCACATTCCAAATCATCAGCATTTTTGCTCCGTTTTGTCTAAATAGATCGCTGAACATCATCCAGCTTCTGCAGAAGTTTTCACACCACCACCAAGATTTCAGTTGCGGAAGGTACTACATCCTACGTTGCTCGCATTATCTGCCTCACCGAATTCCAAGTCCAAGCAATCTAATCTGCCTTGCGAAACACCGTACCACTCACTCCTTGAGATTGCGATCTGCACTTTCTTTCTGAGCGCATGGCGGAAAATGTACTAATCCATGACCTCCTACTCGACCTCGACGACCAAGGCCGAAACTACGGGAACCCTGGAAGGCCTCCTGCAACTTCTGAAGAAGAGTATGCACATAGAATGTCTAGTTCATACGACGACTTTGTAGGAGGCGGACCAGGAGATGGGCCAACATCACAACCGTATACAGCAGCGCCGGACCCTGCGGCTGGTATCGTTTCTACTCATCGAACATACTCGCAGACATCTGGTTTAAATAATTACCAACCATACTACGATGAAATCCTTGACGATGGACGGTCTACAATGGAACATCTCTATGATTATGGCAACGCCGGTGGCGATACATCCGAAATACCTGAAGGTTCCAGGAATAGGCTGAGCACATATAGTGTTCAAGGAGTTGTTGGCCGGGTGAAATCGGCTCTTGGGATAAATCCAACATACAGTGAGATGGACTTACCGCTGACGGAAACACGACTTCGCGACCCAATTGCAGCAGTTGGCGATACTTTTCGACTTCATGAGAGTCGTCAGGACGGCGGGCTGGGTGGAGGAGGCTTTAAGTTCAGCTTTGGACGACGAAAGGTTGACTCTTCATCACTAGGCCCTCGAATTATACACCTAAATAATCCTCCGGCAAACGCTGCGAACAAATATATGGACAATCACATTTCAACGGCGAAGTTCAATATTGCCACATTTGTCCCCAAATTTTTGTACGAACAATTTTCAAAATACGCCAATCTTTTCTTCTTATTCACTGCTGGACTGCAACAAATTCCTGACATCTCCCCCACCAATCGCTATACAACAATTGGACCACTTATCGTTGTCTTGCTGGTTTCGGCAGGAAAGGAACTAATGGAGGATTGGAAGCGCAAATCCCAAGACACAGAACTAAATAGATCGAAGACGAAGGTTCTTTTGGGGTGTTCATTTGAAGAGACCCGGTGGATCAATGTGCGCGTCGGTGACATCGTTAGAGTGGAGTCAGAGGATCCATTCCCGGCAGATCTCATCTTGATGGCTTCGTCAGAACCAGAAGGATTGTGCTATATTGAGACAGCCAATCTCGATGGTGAAACAAATCTCAAAATCAAGCAAGCCATTCCCGAAACAGCTGGATTAGTCAGTCCTGGTGACCTCAGTCGCCTTTCGGGGAGGGTCCGTTCCGAACAACCCAACAGCAGCTTGTATACTTATGAAGGGACTTTAACAATGGATATAGGTGGTGGAGAGAAAGAGTTATCTCTGAATCCAGATCAACTATTGTTACGTGGAGCTACGCTCCGAAATACCCCTTGGATTCATGGTGTCGTTATCTTTACTGGCCATGAAACCAAATTGATGAGAAATGCCACGGCCACGCCTATCAAACGCACCGCAGTGGAGCGGATGGTTAATGTACAGATCATTATGCTTGTTTCAATCCTGTTGGCGCTGTCAGTGATATCGTCTACAGGAGATGTTATAAAGCAGGTTGGAAAATCATTCGACTGCAATAGTCTTATACTGACGGCTGCTAGTCCACCAGCTCGTCAATGAGTTATTTATTCCTCTCAGGAAATAATAGAGCGAAACAATTCTTTTCTGATATCTTGACATATTGGGTGCTGTACTCGAATCTTGTCCCAATTAGGTCTCAGAACTACCCACTTCTGTCAAATTTCTATCATCTGACCCTTCTCATAGTTTGTTCGTTACCGTAGAAATCGTCAAATACTATCAAGCATACCTTATAAATTCGGACCTCGATATTTATTACTCTGATACCGATACTCCTGCCGTTTGCCGAACCTCCAGTTTGGTTGAAGAATTGGGCCAAATTGAGTACATATTTTCAGATAAAACTGGAACTCTGACTTGCAATATGATGGAGTTCAAGCAATGCTCAATTGGAGGCATATGCTACGCAGACGAAGTCCCGGAAGATCGTAGGGCAACTATGCAAGATGGAATGGAGGTAGGAATTCATGATTTCAATACCATGGCCGAAAATCTCAAGAGGCATCCTTCCCGAGAACTTATTCACCATTTCCTCACCCTTCTGTCGACTTGTCATACCGTAATTCCGGAACGAATGGAAGGTGATCCAGGGGAAATTAAATATCAGGCAGCATCGCCTGACGAAGGTGCGCTGGTTGAAGGTGCTGTTCAGCTCGGGTATCGGTTCATCGCCAGGAGACCGAGATCGGTCACGATTTTGGTGGATGGGAAGGAGCATGAGTATGATCTACTGAATATCTGCGAGTTTAATTCCACCCGGAAGCGCATGTCTACCATCCTCCGCGGCCCAGATGGCAAGGTTCGAATATATACTAAAGGTGCAGACACTGTTATTCTGGAACGTCTTTCGAAAGACAACCCAATAGTTGAAGCAACTTTGCAGCACCTAGAAGACTATGCTACAGAAGGGCTTCGGACATTGTGTCTTGCGATGCGAGAGGTTCCTGATGAGGAGTATCTCAGATGGAGTGCAATATACGAAAAAGCCGCGACTACTATCAATAATCGGGGTGAGGAACTTGATAAAGCTGCTGAATTGATCGAAAGAGACCTCGTTTTCCTTGGGGCTACTGCTATTGAGGATCGCTTGCAAGATGGTGTACCAGATACAATACATACACTTCAAACTGCTGGCATTAAGATCTGGGTACTTACTGGTGACCGTCAGGAAACTGCTATCAACATTGGCATGAGTTGTAAGCTTATTAGCGAGGATATGACACTGATCATCATCAATGAGGAAACTGCGGATGCCACAAAAGATAGCATAGCTAAAAAGCTTACTGCAGTCCGATCTCAAAAGGATTCCGGTGGGGAAGTAGATGTAAGAGTTCGCTTGGTTTGTCCGTCTAGAATGCTAACTTTGCCTGTAGGCTCTTGCACTGGTTATCGACGGTCGTTCACTTACATTCGCTCTTGAAAAAACCTTGGATAAGATGTTTTTGGACCTTGCAGTGAAGTGTAGAGCTGTAATCTGTTGGTAGGCATCGTAAAGAAAATGTGTTACTGGAGTTTGAAGAGCTAATTCTGCGCAGTCGTGTTTCGCCATTGCAAAAGGCGTTGGTCGTGAAACTTGTGAAGCGAAATTTGAAGTCTCTTTTATTAGCCATTGGAGACGGCGCCAATGATGTGAGCATGATACAAGCCGCTCATGTTGGAGTCGGTATCAGTGGCGTCGAAGGACTTCAAGCAGCTCGGAGTGCAGATGTTGCCATCGGTCAATTTCGCTTCCTCCGGAAACTATTACTTGTTCATGGTTCTTGGAGTTATCAGCGTATTAGCAGAGTCATCCTATACTCATTTTACAAAAATATTACGCTTTATATGACACAGTTCTGGGTACGTTACAACCCTCAGTTGTACAGTTATATACTGACACCAACGCAGTATTCGTTTCAAAACGCCTTTTCAGGTCAAGTAATCTATGAATCCTGGACTTTATCATTTTATAACGTATTTTTCACTGTCCTTCCACCGTTGGTTATGGGTATCTTCGATCAATACATTAGCGCTAGACTATTAGACCGATACCCTCAATTGTATCAGTTGGGACAAAAGGGGCAATTTGTATGCCAACTGTGTCCAAGTTCGGTGCTTTTGATATTGACTTTGTACAGTTCAAACCTAGCAGCTTTTGGGCATGGCTAATCAACGGATTTTACCACTCCTTGATACTTTATGTACTATCACAGTTTATTTTTCTCTATGACCTTCCCCAAGAAGATGGAAAGCCAGCTGGTCATTGGCTCTGGGGAACAGCTCTTTATACAGCCGTTTTAGCAACCGTCTTAGGAAAGGCAGCACTTGTTACTAAGTATGTTCTATCCTGTACGATCTAGGTTCTATAATATGTTTTAATGAACACTAATGAATGTTAGTATGTGGACGAAGTATGCTGTGATGGCAATTCCAGGTTCGATGGTGATTTGGATGGCTGTCATGCCTATTTACGCAACTATAGCCCCGAAACTGGGGTTTTCAACCGAATATTTCGGAATTATTGGTCGATTGATCATGTCTCCAGTATTCTGGGGCATGGCTGTTGTTCTACCTTGTATTTGCCTAATGCGTGACTTTGCCTGGAAATACGCTAAACGGATGTATTTCCCGCAAACGTACCATCATATTCAGGAAATTCAGAAGTACAATATACAGGATTACAGGCCGCGGTGTGTATTCACAGAGATGTAGATGGTATGTTCTGCTGACATCTCACAGAATGGAGCAGTTCCAGAAGGCAATCAGAAAAGTACGACAAGTGCAGAGGATGCGCAAGCAGCGCGGATATGCATTCTCACAGGCGGACGAGGGAGCGACACGGTTAATCCAAGCTTATGATACAACAAAAGAAAGAGGGAGGTATGGAGAGATGCAAAGTGCAGCTGGTCCTTTTAGACCGTGATAGCTGTGATGGTTGTTACGTTACCATCCACTTGTGTTATATTTTGAGTTGCTTTTAATTTAATCTTCTATTCCAATTCGTGTATCCTACAATTCATTGTTTGCAAACAGGGTAAATATCTCGGGGTCTGGAATCCTTTTCCTTTTGGTTTACTGTATTCCAGAGGCATAACTGATTCCACAGTATGTGAACCACGAAGTAACGAAATAGATGATTAGAATTAAGTCGCCGCCATGTACGTAACAAGATACTGATTGTATACAATGTGGGTACAAATGAATAAGTCATAATTTACCTTCAAGGAAAATACATTAGTGCAAAACTGTTGGCAGCGTTGTCCCACCAACATACCCTGTGTGACGACTCCATAACCTCCCCGTGTCCATGGGTGCAATCTGAATCTTAACTGTCTGGTTCCCCACCAAAAACCAAATAATATCTATAGGGTTGTTACATGGGGTTCTGCTATATAGTAAAATTAAGTAGTTTTCCAGGAGTCTAGATTTACCGAGCTGGTTCAGGGGACTAGTTTCTACGCTAATGAAAAACTATTGTTATACAATACCTCAAATCATACAACTATTACAATCAACATCACTACTATTAGTAACACTATAAGTAGCTCTACAGATTAGAGTATATATTTGCCTTATTTTTAAGCAATGGATTATGTAAAATTATAACCAATAAATGGATGACATGTAGTAAAGTTGTTCTATTATACCTTTGATTTTACAGTCCATAGTGCTATTCTTTTCAGTTCAACCATAATTATGAAGAAAGCCCATATATAGAGCATTTGGTTGGATAACTGAGATATCATTCAAATTACCTAAAGAGGATATTGTATTTCCATCAACATTCTCTGGTTATACAACTCATGAATAAGTATTCAAGAAGTTGAAATAATATTATGTTTATTACAAAGTAATAATATTAGAGAATCTTCAATAACAGTCTTTTGGAGAATTAATAAAAGTCATTGTATATTACTGGAATTGCCATGGCTTGATGGTAAGAGATTATTTCTGAATAATGAAAATATTATTTCTTGGTTGATAATTGAATAACTAGTAATATATGCTCTAATCGAATAAACAATATGTGACAATGTATCAGTAGTATTGAATTACCATGACAACTCAAGATATATGAACTTGAAACATATCGGCTTGTAATTAATAAATAATATATTGGAGTACTATCTACAAAATACTCATATAATTATCTCTGATTTGGGACTTTACTTTATCAGCTGAAGTTAATACAATAAGAAATATATTAGAGGTTATTACTTCTAAGTGGTAATAGTACTACTGGGTTACACAGTGCAGATATTTGGACTACATGAGGGAGGTGGGGGAGAGCTTGCTATTCAATCTATAATACCTATTTGGGAAAGTACTAGTTGGTCCCATCAAGATTTGTTTAGCAGAATTTATCATACACTTGATATTAATAGGTTAGCCGAACTAAGATGGCATGCTAGCGACTTGAATGTGAAAATGCAGTTGTGGGGCCTATGCTGAAATGCCAATTAGCAGACTTGGTCACAAATACATTAGCAGTGCTGACAATTCTCAACCACACAGACTTTACCAAGCTAGTGGGACAAAGTAGAATAGAGTTGCAAATATACAGAAATACCTATACAGCAAAGGACATGCAATATGCCAGTACCAGTAATCTTTCAGTTAAGTCTTGTTAGGGGTTCTCTCCTAATAGAGGTAATGGTACTTGGTTGATTGTCAGAAGGATAGATGCTACAGAGTTTACTTGCATACAATACATAACGCCCATCCTAGGCAATACAAGTATGCCAGTCCGGTCATGCTTAGCGGGATTTCATGGGAACTTCGTGTTGATTTGATAGCGAGCCTCATTGCTAGCGGATTCATGGAAAGTACAATCAGGTTGTATTGATTTGATGATGCAGTAACCTTGGCCAGTTGTAATCCTTCAGGGCTTAATGAGATGCCAGTTATTTCTTACCCTATTCACTAAACTGAGTAAAGTGGGACTAGATGTGTCGACTGCTATATAGTGACTGACGTGTCAGGCAGACGATAGCCGATATGCAATTATGTGGGATCTGACGCTGTGTGCCCAGTAGGCATCGGAACACCTTGGGCACTGCCCGGTTAGTGTGAACAGTCTCGACCTTAGCATGGCATGTCTGATTGATTATGACTTAAGGCAAGACCTGATAAATCTCCGAACAAATGGGCAGGTTGATTCGTCATAATTACATATTGACAGCAATGATGGGCCACCTCAGATAGCCTCTGGGACAGATAAACCAACAGCCCGAAGAGTGAGGTTGTGTCTTAATATAATGAAGCAATCTGCTTGAAGCCATCCTAATAACCACATCAGGCGAGGAGAGGTTTTAACTATCCGAACACACCAGTTGCAAGATATCTAAGTTGAACTGAATGTTGTAGTAAATCCTATTGCTGATGATGGCCCTCCGGGGAGAGTAACTCTTCAAACCCAATCATGCAATACACGATCACCTTTGGGATGCGTGGTCCACTATCAAGAGAGAATAAAGCTCATTAAATACTACTCTAGGATATGACAGATGAGATCATTGAAATCCTTGATTTATGATGATGGCCCTATGGGGGGAGTAACTCCTAAAACCCAATCATACAATATAAGAAAGCTATAAAGAGAAAGCAATGCTTCAACATTGAATGAACAGCCCCACAAGCACGAACTATACCTACGATACCCACCTCCAAAGAAGAAGCTGAAATATTATTGTGGTGTTCAGTTCTTGTTATTATTATTTTCATTATCGAGGAGAGTAGTATTATCTATTTGGATTGTACGTGGTTGCCCCGCCCCATGGTCGAGCATAAGTTCCATAACGAGTACGGCATATTACTGTGCACTGTATCATTAGTATTGGATCACTTCGAAAGAGACGATCAGTTGTTTGCAGCTCAGTGTGTTTGGTGGTTGGCAACTATAATTCGGTTCACCGAGATATTGATTTATTATCTCCATTATAAAGTATTCCCTTCAGAATATGTTAACGATCTTGGGGTATCACCTTTAACAAATCCAGGGATTGCAGGGTCGCTAATTCCTGCATCCGAAATACCTGTGTAAGATAATAACGATTCCGATACTGAAGTACATTCTGGTCGAAGTAATTCACTTTCTAATTGCTGGAGGAAAACGCAACCCCAGTTACATACAACGCGCTCCGGAATGATCTTTAAGAATAAACCCAATTATTCAAATTCAGAATTGCAAGCCAGATTTGGGAAACAGAATACAAAGCAATGAAGTATAATTCATAATCTTCTTAACAGTGGAGATCGGGAATATGGTGGGAGATTACGCTGAGATGTAATATTGCTGATAGTATCTGAATGCCATATTTATGAAGGAAGAGACAGAGGAAGATTTTGGGAAGATACGTGTCAATTAAGATTGCAATATCAACTGGTAAAATGTTACTGCTACGATAATCATTGAACACCAAGATGAATTATACCAACATACCTTACAATATCGATTACTCATCGAGATTCATTATATGAAATACCTGACCATATCAATCAATCGCTGAGATTCATTATACGAATATACTTTACAATATCGATTGATCACTGAGATTAATCATACGAGGTATATCTATTGTCAGTATTGCATAATGTCACAATACGATTTAGTAGCTATCCATTCAGTAGCATCTGATACAACTATATATATCTTTCCTCTTTGCGTATACGATTTATACAGGTTGCCAATACACTTTGGGTGGAGAAACGCTTAGACGAATATGATAGGAACTACGGCCGTGCACCTAGTACTTACTTGCGTATCCATAGATACATAGAAGTATACCTACTTAGCTGGAAGCACCCCCGAAACAGGTCTCCCCTCGAGTGTAAATATTTCTAGGTACCTCTCACTTATTGAATAGTGATGATCTAAGCATCAAGTTTCTTACGGATTCGTGGCATTGACTAAATATAGGAGTCCTGGAGTACATTGAGTCTTTGAGTTGTGCTAGTATGAATTGTGGTATAATATTTAACTTTGGCAATGCACAGTGCTTTACCAATTTAGCCTTCGATACAATCACTGATAAATTGAATTACCAATTATGTGTTAATACGATGCTAATTAAGTAATATTGGACTACTACCTCACAGACATACCAAGTACTGGACAAATTCAATGCAAGATATCGAAGTCAAAGTTATGATGTGGTAGGTTTGAATCATAGGATATGTTGCACATGATAGCACAATAGTGGAACAGTTACTCTCGATCACAAGTCATGCATGAACACAATGATGATAGGGTATCGAAGGTTATGTCAGTATGGGTGATACAGAGATAGCAAAAACACCTTAGAGATTACTGAATATTAGGGTTGGATATTCTAGCAAGAATATCAGAATGAGTTTCATGCCTCGGACTTGACCATGCAGAAATCACACTGTGTCAACAATGAGATGGAAAACCTCCAGCAGTGATTTAGCCAGAAATCTATTACTACAGAAAGATTCAAAACTGTTATTCTGTATATAACATATCTTATTATATATACATATATCTATTAGATCGTATACATGGTATGGCAGTTTCCTTGCCATACTGGAAATGCGAACTAGTAGGACATGCAATGCCAATTTCGTTTCGTATGCCTTCGAAGTATTAATTTAACTATTTAGCAGGAATGTCACTCTAGTAGTGGTGCAGTGAGTTTCTCTTAATCTTGGCTTGTTGTGTCTTCAATCTCTCTCAGTTGATTACAGTACAGTTATCAACTACCTTCATAACAGTAATTTTGCATCAACTAACAGGAAAAGTCCTACAGAGTAAGGTATAAATCATAAACATACTACTTTAAACCAGATCATCATTATAAGGATCAGTCAAATTAATTGAACTGTTGGTGAAGAATTATGACATCTTAGTATTAATGAAAGCTAAAGATTGAGCTAACATAAGTCAGAAGCCTTGCATTTGAAAAGGTAATTAACTGAAAGCAAACTATGTAGCATTTAGGGTGTGTAGACATAGTATCAAAACTGTAGATGAAAAAAATAGTAATTAATAGAATCAGTCAGAATAGTAACCCAACTGGAGTATTGTAGTCAATACATATTAAGAGTGTTGTGTTGCAATAAAAACTATAATATCCATATCCAAAGAAGATATATAAATAAATATTGAACTACAGTATAGATAGATTTCAGTATTATATATCTAGCATATGAATAGTGATACAATTATATCTTTGATGATATAGATTGCTTTCTATTCAATGTGCAGCTCAGTAGCTGTATGGCATATTTCTCTATATCTGGTTGTTGTAATTTTGATATATTATAAGTTCTATCTTTTGCAATAAGAGTTAAATAGTGATACACCAAGTGGGTATGTAGAATACACCTACAGAAACTTGGTGGCATGTACTGATTTGTGAACAATTAGCTTTAGAAAAGTCTATATTCATCACAGTGATTATGAATAGCAAGCATATTTCATTACAATAATATACACTTTAATATAACCAATAATTTTACAAGGTTGAATCGAATTTATGACAGTTACTGTATTCAAATAATAATAATGAATCTATTAATGACACTACTAATGGAAGCTGTTGCTAGCCAAACAAATTCTTAAAAGCATATCATGTAATACTACTATTGACAACAATTGAAATTAGTTAGTTTATGACCTGTACCATATTTAACCAAAGTTGTAATATCGTTTGTCCTTTTTGATTTAAAGTTGAGACCTAACTATATTCTCATAAGCAATCTGTTTGCAATGTAATCAAGGAAACAAGAATTCATGTATACTACTGCTCTGTACTGTATTTCTATTTTTCAGTTCTAGATCATACATATATAAATCTCTTGATATACTAGCTATACATCAGCAGTTGCAACGCATATGATACATTCAAACATAACAAAGACTCTTGTCATCCGTGAAAATTGTATGTAAATGGCAGTGTGTGAGTATAGTGATTGTGAAAATATTGCCATCAGAATACACTTGAGGTGACAATACTGTATCTGTTACCTATAAGCTACTTAACTGATTTCTGTAGATATTACCTATTGATAAGTCCAGAGTCTCAGCTATCAGAACTCTCCAGTCAACATGAATCAACAACTGTTAATTGAATACGATTTTCAGAGAAAGAGAGACTGTGATCAATTACCATATTGTGAGAATATTCTCAGATACCGCAGGGCAATATCAAACAGCCTCGAAGTCACACGCAACTTTTGCAGACCCTGCAGTCAATCCCAAGTACTTATAAGTCATTCCAGACACTGTCAGACCCCTCTGGAGCTAAGCTATATTCTTCCAGATACTGCAAACGTATTCTCAGGTGCTTCTGAAGCATGTGCAGATATGATGATTAAATGATGATGCTACATGATTTGATGTACAGTATTGTCATATTTTGTAGCTGAGACCTCTGCACTCATTTGGTGGAGACCATGAGAGCAGCTGAAACATCTGCATAAGTCTCAGAGAGGGTTTTACCTTGGTGCTGTATTTTCACCATAGTGATTCTTTTGGTTCCTGCTTCTATATACACAGACTGTTTCATCTGGTATATTTTGCATTGTTAGATTTTTGTTCTTTACAATCACGAGACGTTTCCCTACATCACATAATATGGCATGTATGATCGATCAAAGTCTGCCTTGGTAAATAAATCTGGCCGATCTGAGTATAGACAGTACTCACATAAAATGTGATGAGCCTCTGGACATGGCAATTGAAAAACCTGAGAGAACCACTGTAAGGCTGTGATTGTACCATCTTTGAGACCATGGTTGAGTAAAATAAGAGATGCACTTGTAGCCCCCTGTAGTGTAAACTTAGTAATGCACTTGGAGGATGTGATTGAGGGAGTTTGGTGGTACACTTGGAGGCAAAGATTAAGCAATTTCAGAAATGCACTTGGAGGCCATCATCGAGCTAGTTTGGAGATCAACAGGGAGGATATAATCTACTGAGTTTGGAGATATATTAGGAGGCCATGCTCGAGTGAATCATAGGATCAACATCAAGGCAGTGACCAATCGAGATTTTGAATGCACTGGTGGCCATGATCAAATGTATTTGGAAATGTACTTTGGTGGTAAAAATCAAGCTAAATTGAAGGTGTAGTTGGAAGTGGTCTATCTTGAGATGGTAGATTTGGAGGCAAATGCAATGGGAGCTGAGATTGTGTATATTGCTCAACTCACAATTGTGTGAATATAGAGATTAGTGTACAATACTGTGAATCAGAGACTAGGGACAAGGCAGGTGGAGAAGACAGTTAATTGTAGGTTGATTTGGTACTCCGTATTAACTCATCATCCTACCATGTAGAGAGAGAGTGGGAAGAGTAAACTCTGTATTTCCAGGTAACAGTAGAGTTGTGGACAACAAGGTGAGATTGAGGATGGAAATGAGAAGTGATTGAGGAAATCATCATGAGTGACTGGAACAAGGGAGAATAATATGTAAAAGTCATTTGACTATATCAAATAAAGCAGCCATTACTTCTGATTCAGTGGGTAAGAACACAGATTCAAGGTACTCTAAACCCAATCAGGTAGATCATAGCCCTAATTGCCTACATCCCCTTGTATTATCACATATAAGGTCTATTATCATTCCCTATCTCTGTTTCTAATACCCACTCTTCTGTGCACACAGTATCTGGATTCAAGTTATTGTTCTCTTTCTCTGCATGGCATAATTATAGGTTAATACCAAACACAGCATCCACCCATGATTGTCTGTCTCTGAGCCAGTCTCCCTTAATTGGTAGCAGTATAAGTCGACCCCTAGGTGGAGCTTCACCTCCTTGGATACCTCCCTACAGATTGACTCGGACTGCCCCACTTGACATCAACACTCAATTATATAGCGAAATTGTTTTAATCCAATTGTTGTGAGTTAAGTAACAGATGAACAGAGCCACAGCACATGTTGAGCCACCTAGGCCTGCAGTGTTTTGCCTACTTTGCTTGTTTATAGCCTTAAAGTACATCTCAAGTTTAACTTTATCATCACCTCCATCAGTCCCTCCCAATTTGCTCAATCACAGCCTCCAAGTGCATATGCAAACTGCACTGAGCACAGCCCTTTGTGGCAACTCTAAGTGTACTCCATCACCCTCACCAAATGCATCTCCAAATCTACTTGATCACAGCCTCCAAGGTTCTCAAAAATCACATAATTGCCATCTGGTGACCTACACCCCATTGGGCTCAGACTGCATCAGCAGCTAGTCTCGATATAGAATATGTGTAGATGGATAGGATCATAGAACCATAGATATATTGCTACCTAGATGAGAATACAATTGAAATACATAAGAGTGAAAATTGTCAAACAATGAGTAGAAACTACAATTTCCAGATGTACCTGCCACATTAACAAAGACTATGTCAGTTCTCTCAGACTGCTCTCCAGTGATTTGAGGTGCTCTGGAGCTCGTCCCATGCATTCCTAGGTGCTACCCATATTGTCACAAAATCTTCTAGATTCTCACAGATTTGTTACTAGTCTTTGCAGGTGCATCTGAAGGCTACTGAAGTCGTAAAGTTAACTCTAATAGGTTTTGTCAGTGCTTCTAGGTACACTTAAAGGCCACTGTAGTGGTACAGTCAAATTGGGAATTTGACCACTCTAGAATTCTGGCCCAACAACTGCCACACACTCTCCAAGACTGACAGTGACAAAAATGCATTTGCTAATACATGAATATCACAGAATCTATGTAACAGAATTCATAGTTAGTATATAATACACTCCAAATACACAACCATTGCCACATTTGAATGACCAAATGGATGTATTAAGCTATAGTAATCCAGTTTAGAATATATTTCTTATTTGACGACAATCTAATCAGATAAATATCAAAGTTCGAAATCATTCAAATGATATAGTATGTAAATTGGCAGTTCTCAAATTTCCTCAGATTATAAATACAACCAGATTTGGTAAGTACTCTTACAAAATTGGTGAGATACTGTTGTCTGGAAATTTAAATATACTTTTAATAATTCCAATATCTATATATATTGCCAAAACTTGCAGTGTAAAGTGTTGAACAGATTTAAAAGCCATGATGATGTATTGTTTTGAGTTTGGGTAGTTTAAATCTTAATTAATTCTCTTAAGTTGGGCTGTTTTCATGTATTATTGGTATAGTATATGCAGATTACATATACTTTTACTTAGTATCCAAATTTGTGTTCATGTAAGATTAAATATATCTTATACTCTATTTATTCCAGAGTAGTTACTTACCTTTATAGTATCAGTAAAACCTTGGGTATTATCAATTTTCAATTTTGAAACCTCCATTCAAGGCATTTAGTCTTTAAACTTCATTTGTGGAATATGTAATATTATATATCACCAATTTTCTGATATTTTATAGATAGTACAAATAATGGTATATGCAAGATTTCAATCTAGTAAATGAAATTTAAGAAAGAAAACCTGTATACCTTTTACTTTAGAGTATTGTGTACAAGTTAGGGGTACTCTATAAGATAAAATTATACAAAGATATTTAACAGTAATTATTATATATTACCATCAATTATATATGATTGGGTTTTCAAGTCCCTTTATATATGTAGATTTATTTACAGCTAAGACAATGTTAAATGTTGTATTTTGCAAAAATTGTTACAAACTGTAATTATGAACTTATATGTAAATACACAGTATGGAATTTGATATAATTACAACTAGATAGTTAAGTAACTTTGAAATTTTTTTTTTTTAAACTAATAGTATTCATTTGTATATATGTACACTAACAATATCATATTATACTGATTTGTCAGTATCAGTTGTATACTGTTACAATCCAAATCACTAATACAAAAGCTTTGCCATTAAATCATTGTTCTATCTGAATACAGATCTCCTTAACTACAGGTATTTTAAAATATACAAAATTTGAAAAGGTATATTTTATAGTAGGAATAGTCTATGTCTGGAGTGCATTTAGTCTATCTACTATCTTGGTGAAGACAAGTTTATCTGACAGCAACCATTATATTTAACCGAGGTGTATGGTATAATTTATAATACATAAAAGATATTGTACTACTGTATACCTATAACTGTTGTAACTGTAACTGTGATTCTGCACCAACTTATGTTCAAACCAAAATTGGTACCAGTAAATTGCATTAAGTATTATATTTCCTACTTCATAATATAATTAATAGAGTAAAATGGATAATATCAATAATAATATAAAATTGCTTAAATGTAGAATATATGTAAAAAGCATATCTAGGTATTGTATTTCATAATGAATAAATTACAAATAGTTCAAGATTGCAATTTATAACTTAGAGTTAAGTATATAATGTGAGATTCAAACTCTTTCAAATTAAAAGTTAATTGGTATATATTCAAGTGGATTACTGTATAATACACTACACTATTAAAATATAGAAGGGAAGCATGTTGCCCAATAAATGGAGATAGAAATACTTAGAAGAAATCATTATCATTATGATAACTCTGGGTAGATTTATTTACAAAATTATATGAAATCTATAAATGCAATTTGTATTTGATTAGCAATACTGCTATTTAAAAATATAGTATATCCCTCTCCAACACAGTGATTATTTCAGTTGCACTCTACCACTTAGATTGTAGATATTGTAGACAATTCCATATAGAATTTAAAGTAAACCACAGTATACTAATAGGTAATATCAGTATTATTGTAGAGGATGTGTAATGTGAAAGCTACCTGAATGACTCTGTTTAAAGCTGACCTTGAATATAATTGCTGAATTTATCTGGGTATTCTTGCTGCTAAAGTAGCATCTTGTTCAGATGACATTGTATGACCCAGAGGCCAGCAGGGAGCAGATTTCACTTCCTGAATTGCAAATATTCTTTCTAAGCTGTAAACTGGACTTATTAGAACTTAAGAAGCCCATGCAATAGAGGTATATCAGAAAACAAACTTTTACAGCTTCCAGTCATGTGGCCACATATAAATTAACACCTGCATTATGGCATGTGGCTATAGTGTACAAGATACTATGGAAGATGGAGTATGATAGAACTAGGTACTGGTGTACAGGCTGATTAGATCTTATTTATTACACTGTAAATGGAGCAGTAGAAATTCATCTGATGTCATCACTGCATTAGTCATCAGCAACGACCCTAATTTCCGTCTGAAACACCCGGGTGTTCCGGACGGCTCTGACGGCTCTGACGGAACCTCGTACGCTCTGACGGAGAATTACACGCTGCCCGTCGCCCAGGCGACGGGTCGC